>Ga0123334_1006364_pt1 | contig 10960 bp, 12 predicted proteins | sample BiotimSIPDNA_FD_89706 | JGI IMG/M metagenome (GOLD analysis project Ga0123334, IMG submission 89706) | Anaerobic biogas reactor microbial communites from Washington, USA - Biogas_R1 time_0 SIP DNA | ecosystem: Engineered > Bioreactor > Anaerobic > Unclassified | place: Washington, USA... | reverse complement strand
CTCACTTTCTTCTCTGACTCGAACAAATAAATCTTTTGCTTCCCGGAGCAATCCTGCAGATCTCTCCGGGTCTTTTTCCAACTCCAGATGATTGATCATCAGGATCCCCATCTGCAGCAGCAGCGGGAAGCAGGAATAATACTTCTTAATGATCGTCCGGCATTCCGTCAGCACAGTTTCCAGCGGTTCGGACGCGAATTTGCCGGACAGGTTTTTGTACAGCGCACGAATATCTTCTTTTGTCATCTGCGGCTGATAGTCCATCAGCTCGTCGATGCTGATGTTGAAATAGGCAGCCAGCTGAGGAAGGAATGTGACATCAGGATAGCTCTGCTCTGTTTCCCATTTGGAAACGGACGCTTTGGAAACACCGATATAGTTCGCCAGCTCATCCTGTGTGATCCCCTTCTCTTTTCTCTTTTTCGTCAGCACTCTGCCGATATTGATCTCTTTCATTGAAATCACCTCCTGCCATCATAATAGATGGTTGAAGCAAGGGGCACAATGGAGCCGCACTCAACTTCCGTGGACAAAATCAACCTGCGCGATACTCACTTCTTGACAATTTCGTCAGCTTCAACACGATCCCTTCAAGCTCTGCATATTTCGTCAATGCAACCCTCAGCGCGCGCTCCCTGTCCTTTCGATCGCCGGGAAGGTCGGCTTCGATCAAAGCTTCCCGGAGAACCTCAGGTGTAAGCAGCGCGGAGGCCAGACAGAAAAAGCTCTTTCCCCGTCCGCCGTCATAGTCGGCCAGCATCTTCTCCAAAAGGCTGATCCGTTCCTTTTGCTGATCCAGAAAGGCATCTAAACCGACTTTTCCGATCTGTTCATGATTCTTAAAAATACGTTGATGCGTGACAAAGGAATCACGTTCAATCTTTTCTCTGTCGTATTTTATACAAGGAAATTCTTCACACTGTCCACATACCTCTAATCCATGTTTTAGACTACAGCAGGACTTATGAGAACATGGCGGATGCAAACATTCAAAATCCGGACCTCCGCATCCCGGACACCTGGATGCACCCTCGGTATAGTACCGCGGACACAAACCGCAGTCGATGCCGCAGCAGCCGATAGACGCGTACATTTTGTTCATTTGATTGGTCTCCTGTCATTGATGTGCCGCAAAGGAATCTACATTCCGACCGTCCGGCTCCGGCGCTCCATAAGTGCCGTATCATGCCAGACGCCGCCCGGCATCCTGCCGATCCGCTCCCGTATACCGACCAGTCGAAAGCCACACTTTTTGTGCAGTTCGATGCTGGCTATGTTTTCTTTGGTGATCACTCCTTGCAGCATCCAAAAGCCGTTGTTTTCGGACTGGCGAATCAACTCGTTCAACAGCGCGGTGCCCACGCCCATCTTTTGGTAAGCCGCCCCCACGTAGACGCTCACTTCTCCTATACCTGCATACACCGAACGGCTGGAAACGGCGGACAAAGCTGCCCAACCGAGCACTTCATCGTTCTTGCGCGCCACCAATCGACAGCTTGAAATGTGTGCACGATCCCAATCTTCCCAACTTGGCACCTGCCCTTGAAAGGTGGCGAGACCCGTTTCTATGCCCTCCTGATAGATGGCCGCCACTCGGGACCAATCTTCGGGTTGCATCATTTCGATTCTGTAGTCCATCTTGCCGTCTCCTTGATCATCAGCACTTCCAGTCGATCTTTGCCGGGTTTTCTTCATTTTTCACAGACACCGTATTCAGAGCCTGGAGCATCCGCCCGCACTCCTTGGCCGCGCACTTTTCCAATTCCGTCCAGGGCGCATCCGCCCCCAAGGTGTCGTAGGCCACAGCCATAGCACCGTACAGCGGCAAGCCGATGCAGTGCCTTGCGGAATGGATCGTGGAAGCGCTCTGCCCGATGGCCCTTGCGGCAGCTTGGGCAGCGGGAGCATCCTCTGCGTCCCGGGCAGCAGCATGACGTTCTGTGCATATTCTGCAGCCCAGAGGGCAAGCGTCTCTTTGCTCTGAGTCTCGATCAACTTCACCAGCGATTGGATATAGGGCGCATTCCAATCGTTTAGCATTTTTTTGTGTTTCGGCATATCGATCTCCTTATTTAAACTTTATTATACATTTTTTTGAAGTCGCCCGAAACCACGTATTTGCGTTTGCTATTCGTACTCTTTCATGGTAAATTATTAATAACAAGTACTATTAAGAATTCTGAATATTGTGAGGTATTCGATTGCACATTAAAGTCGTATTGCTAACGATCGTGGGATTTCTCTTTCTGGGCATGGCTGCCATCGGTTTGCTGCTGCCGATCTGGCCGACCACGCCTTTCGTGCTGGTCTCCGTGGCCTGTTTTTCTTCGACGCCCCGCATCAAAGCCGGGATTATGAAAATTCCGTTTTTTCGTGAACATATCGAAAACTATGAAAACAGGACCGGTCTTTCCAAAAAAACCACGAAGATCAGCCTGATCTGGCTGTGGAGCATGCTGGCCCTCTCCATGGAACTGACACGAGATATCAAGATTGCCGCGATACTATCAATCATAGGCGCTGCGGTAACGATCCACATTCTTCTCATGTCCCGGGCAAAAGTATAGAACACGGACCCGATATGAGACGCATTTTCGGCAAAATGGAGGCCATTTTCGACATCCTGTACCTTGCGGCAGCCGGAACCATCGGCTCCCTGCTTCTTTTTTCCGCCGATCTGTCCTTCCCCCGGTTGCTAGCAGGCGCAGCGGCGATCTTTCTGACCGCAGGCGACGCTTTCCACCTGCTCCCCCGCATCCATGGGGCCTTTACCGGGAAAGAAGAAGAACTGAAGCGGGCTCTAGGCCGTGGAAAGAAAATCGCCTCCCTCACCATGACGATATTTTATCTGATCCTGTGGCACATAGGACTGTTGCTTTATGAACCCCGCCGACTTCTTCTCCTGACATTCGGAGTCTGGATGCTGGCTGGCCTGCGCGCCCTGCTGTGTCTTTCCTCCCGCAATGAATGGGAGGAGCGCTACTCTTCTGCAACCTGGGGTATCTACAGAAATATCCCCTTTGCGTTGCAGGGATTCTCTGTGGCGGGCCTCTATTTTTTCAATAGAGCGTCGACAGCAGGTCTGGACCTGATGTGGCTGGCTATCCTGCTGAGCTTCGCCTTCTATCTTCCGGTGGTGCTGTGGTCCAACCGTTACCCGAAAATCGGTATGCTGATGCTCCCCAAGACATGCACCTATCTCTGGATGCTGGTCATGCTCCTTGCATTATAAGGAATTGTTATCACTTGGATATTGATATAGAAAGATGAAAGGAGAACACTCATGAGCGATCACAAAAAACTCACCAACGAAGTCGGGGCGCCTGTACCCGACAACGAGAATTCCATCACTGCGGGACCCCGGGGCCCGGTGGCCATGCAGGACGTATGGCTGATGGAGAAAATGGCACATTTCAACAGAGAAGTCATCCCCGAGCGCCGCATGCACGCCAAAGGCTGGGGCGCCTACGGCAAGCTGACTGTCACCCACGATATTTCACAATACACCAAAGCAAAAGTACTTCAGCCCGGTGTAGAAACAGAGCTGTTCATCCGATTCTCCACCGTGGCCGGGGAGCGAGGCGCTGCGGACTGCGAGCGGGACATTCGCGGCACCGCTGTCAAGTTCTATACTGAAGAAGGCAACTGGGATCTGGTCGGCAACAACACCCCTACTTTCTTTATTCGGGATGTGCACAACTTTTCAGACCTGAATCGGGCCGTAAAACGAGATCCCCGCACCGGTCGCCGTTCCCCTCAGAACAACTGGGATTACTGGACATTGCTGCCCGAATGCTTCCATCAGGTGACCGTGGTCATGAGCGATCGGGGCATTCCTGCGTCCTTCCGCAATATGCATTTCTTCGGTGAACACACCTACTCCTTCTATAATGAAAAGAATGAGCGGGTTTGGTGCAAATTCCACTTTAAAACCCAACAGGGCATCAAAAATCTCACCAACAAGGAAGCGGCAGAGATCAACGGCATGGACCGGGAATATCACGGCAAGGATCTCTATGAAGCGATCGAGCGTGGCGATTATCCCAAGTGGACGATGTACGTACAGATCATGACCGAAGAACAGGCGAAAAATCACTACGAGAATCCCTTCGATATCACCAAGATCTGGCGTCATGCGGAGTACCCCCTCATCGAAGTGGGCGTTTTGGAACTGAATCGGAATCCGGAGAATTACTTTGCCGAAGTGGAACAAGCAGCCTTTACGCCGGCTCACGTGGTGCCGGGCATCGGCTTCAGTCCCGACCGGTTTCTCCAGGGACGACTGTTCTCTTACGGAGACGCTCAGCGCTATCGCCTGGGAGTGAACCACAATCAAATCCCGGTCAATCGGGCGAAGGTGGAAGTGAACGAATACCATCGCGACGGCGCCATGCGCGTGGACGGCAACTACGGCGGCGCGCCGGCCTATACACCCAACAGCTACGGTGTATGGACAGCACAGCCCGAAGTGATGGAGCCGCCTCTGGATCTGGAAGGCGCTCTGTATCGCTACGATCCAAAAGACGATCCTACCGATGATTGCTTCCGGGCAGGCGGCGATCTGTGGCGCGTGATGACCGAGGAGCAGAAGAAGGCTCTGATCGCAAATACAGCAGAAGATATGGCCAGTGTCACAGAAAACATCAAGTATCGCCACGCAGCCCACTGCTACCTGGCCGATCCCGAATACGGGCGACGGTTTACCGAAGCGGCGGGATTGGACATGGATAAGGTGGTAGAGTTATCCAAGCTGGATCATCAGGGACTGGTCCAGGCGACCATGCCGGATGTACGATAACCCGCAACCTGTTGCCGGGAGTGTTTTCTTATGAAACAACATCGAAACACCAGACAGCGTCGGTTGATTCTGGAGGCTGTGTGTGCACGTAGTGACCATCCTACGGCAGATCAGATCTACCTGGATGTGCGCGCTGTCGACAAAATGATCAGTAGAGGCACCGTCTATCGCAATCTGAATATCCTGACGCATCAGGGAACGCTGTCTCATGTAAAACTCCCCTATACGGACCGTTTCGAGTGCAATACGCGTCCTCACTACCACCTGCATTGCACAGAATGCGACGCCGTCAGCGACGTGACAGTCTCTTATCAGTCGGAGCTGGATAAAAAGGTAGAAGACCACACCGGTTACCGGATCGAACGACACCGCACCATCTTCGAAGGGATCTGCCCCGAATGCCAAAAGAAAAAGGACTGAACACGATCCTTTGACACATCGAAAAATCCCTCTCGGAGGGATTTTTCTTTCCTATTGACTGGGGTGATCCTGCAGCGCATCGTAGATCGCCAGCAATATGACCTTGCTGCTGTAGGTGGCTCCGGTGATCGTATCCACCTGAAGAGACTGCGCGCCTTTTACACTGTCCAGAATCGCCTCCGCAGGCGCACCTTGCCCATCTGAAACAGAATAAAAGCAACGATGCCGATCACCGCAAGAAGAATCACTACGATTACGATGATTTTCTTCAACGTAAGTTTCTCCTTGGTATTGAAAATAAGGGGCGTTCCTATTAAACTATGATTCAGGCTCAATTTCAATGCTTCTTTTGAGAATGACTGGCCTGTCGCCGAGAATGTGAGAACCGATGCCATGAAGTGGAAAAACAGCTTTCATCCTTATGCACTGATCACAGTGCTTTTCTGGTCCCTTTCTTATGTGTTTACGCGTCTTGCACTGGATTCCTTTTCTGCCCTTTCGATCGGATTTTTACGCTACTTTTTTGCTTCCTGCGCTTTGGCGATTGTTGCATTATCGACGAAAATGAAATGTCCGCGGCGCAAAGACCTCCCTTGGTTCATCGCTTCCGGCAGCCTTGGTTTTTTCCTTTACATGATCGGCTTCAACTTGGGCCTTACCACGGTGACCGCCTCCACGGGAAGCGTCGTAATCGCAACGGTCCCGGTCATGACCGCCTTGCTTGCATCTTTTTTTTACAAGGAAACGTTACGCACCTATCAATGGATGGCAATCCTGATCGAGTTTGTCGGTGTGGCTGTTTTGATGCTGCTGAACAGTGTTTTTTCGGTCAACATCGGACTGATCTGGCTATTCGGCGCGGCGATATCCCTAAGCCTTTATAACCTGGCGCAGCGCAAACTGACGGAAAATTATTCCCCACTGCAAGCCGCCACATTCAGCATTTTTTTTGGATCCTTGATGTTGACCGTTTTTCTGCCCGGTACGATTCGGGAAATGCCGGGAGCGGAAGGAATCCACTACATCTATATTGCCGTCATGGGCGTATGCTCCAGCGCCGCAGCTTATGCGGCTTGGGCCAAGGCATTCTCCAAGGCAAAGCAAACTTCCCAAGTGAGCAACTATATGTTTCTCACTCCTTTTGCCACGACGCTCTTAGGATTTTTGATGGCCGGCGAAGTGCCGGATCTTCCCACGCTTCTGGGCGGCGCGATCATCCTGCTGGGCATGCTGGTGTTCAACTTTGGAGGAAAACTGTCCGGTATGTTGCATCGATAGGCTGGAGACCAGGGTGATCCATCGAGCATGGAAATCAAAGCTTGATACTTTGCAGCAAGGCGATCACCGCATACCCGATCACACCCACATATCCCAGCGTAGGGATCTGAAGCGATACAGATGCATACAGCAATGCAAAAACGATCAGTATCATCACAAACGCAAGTTTTTTATCGGAAAATACTTTTCCCATCTTGTATCAGCCTCCTATATTCACTTTCAAAACAGACAGCAGGAGAAAATTGATGATTCCCAGGGCCAGCGCAGTCAGCAGGACCGGTTTTAGGACTTTGCCGTAGATGCCGGCTTCTTTCCCTGTCAGTCCGGAAGCAGAGGCCGCCATCAGGATCGTGGTGGGGCCCAGCGCCACACCGATGGAACCGGCGATGGACTGCAGGCCGGCCATGATATAAGGATTTACCGCAAGGCTCTCGGCTACGGAGACCTGAAACTTACCGAAGATCACGTTGGAATTCGTGTTGCTGCCGGTGATGAAGCTGCCCAGGACGCCGAAGAACGGAGCTGCCAGCGGATAGACATTCCCGGTAAAAGCAGCCACCGAACCGGCCAACGTGGAGGTCATCCCCGAATCCATCATCACCAAAGCCATGCTGATCAGAAAAAACAAAGTGATGGAGGTATTGATGCTCTTGGTTGCGGTTTTCTGCGCCACAGCTTTGAGTTTCTGCTTTGTGAAAACACCGATGCGGTCGTACCGAAACATGGCGAGCACCGCCGATACGAGGATGATCGGCGCAGGATGTCCGAACAGCTTGATTTTCGAATACGCCTCTTCTGCTTTCACAAAGTACCCCAGCGCAGTCGTGTACTCGGGGAACTTGAAAGCAAGATGGTATTGATCCAGTGAAAGGATCGGAAACAGCAGTGAAAGGACAATAATGACGATGTAAGGCAGCAATGCATCCAACAGTGTGAGTTCACTCCTGTACAGCGTTGTCACCTTCTCCGGTTTCTCCTTGAGACGGTAGAGAAGATACATGGTGACAAAACCGGACAATGCGCCCATCAAGCCCACAAGAGAAACCAAATTCAGGTACACTACCAATGTCATGACCGCCACCATGACAGCGGCCGTCGGCAGAATGTAATACAGTGCCTTCTTCACAGCCGGGAACCCTCCGTAGAGGAAAGCCACCGCCACTCCTGTCGCGAGCATGGCCACCAGATCGAACAGGACCATGGCATAGCCGATGCTCTGCTGATCCAGCCCGGTCACCAGAAATATGGTGAAAAAGGAAGAACCCATGGAGCCGAAGCTGACAGACCAGGAATGACCCAGCAACACCGCCGCCACGGATTTGAGCGGATCGAAGCCCAGATGGATCAGGATCGGCACAACGATGATCACAGGAACGCCGAAACCGGCGATTCCCTGAAGCACCGAGGCAAAAAGCCAGGAAAGCAGCAGAAACTGTATAAAGGGGTCTTTGAGGAAAATCACGATATTTTTATTATCACATCGATGGCGCCGAATTCGAAAACCGTGTGATACAGAAAGATGGCCGACCAGATGATCAGCAGCACATACACCGCCAAAGACAGCCCCTTGCCGACGGCGATGCTGAGGCCGTAAACATCCATACCGAAAAAAAAGAAGGCACAGACCATCGCCACGAGGATCGACAGCGCACCGGCTCTGACAGCGGGATATTTCAGTACCAGAAGGCAAACAAGCAATGTGGTCAAAGGCAGCAGTGCATAAAGCGTAGACATAAACATTCTCCTAATCGTAGTATGCGGAAATTTTGTGACACGATGATATACTACAATACCTCGCACCTCAACGCAACAATTCCGAAGTTTTTCAAACGGAACCGTATCTTACAGAAGGGAGAGTCCGGCAAACCGGACTCTCCCTTTTCCCTTTTGTAAACCCCTGTCAAGCCTGCCTGCACAAGGGTTTCAAAGGCATCTCTGGCATAATTCGAGATCGTATTCTTATCCTTGAACGGAATCAGATCGTACCCAGCGCATATTGCGCCACCGACCATTCCGTGAACTTATGTAGAGTATGCTTCAAGTGGCATCTCGTGTCAATCGAGAGGATCAGGTATACGCATTAGGATCCTCCTTCGCAAAGATCCATAATCGCTTGCGTATAGATCATACCGACACGCATGATATCTTCCACTAAAATACGTTCATCCGCCTTGTGCAGCATCGTATCGATTCCGACTGTGGCAACGCCGGTAGAAACTGCGCCGGGGACGTAATGTGCATAACTGGCACCTGTGGTCACACCGCACGAAACGGGTTGCCCAAAATAGCGCTCATACAGAATGCGCATTTTTTGTACGATCGGCGTGTTCTCCGGAACATAATGGGCATCATCCATTGTGCTTGGCACCAATGTAAACCCTCTGCTTTTCAATGCGTGATCGATCACATTGCTGAAATTTTCGGGACGGGAAACCAATGGTCCGCGGCCATCCATTTTACAGCGAATGTCTTGCTCGGTCATCCGACACACTGTAAAGTTCACCCGGGCATGACCAAACACATCATCCTGCAATGTCAACCCCAGTGCTTTCCCGAAAGGATCATCACAAGGGAATAATTCTCCGAGCGCCTGCAGTGCTTCTGTGCCGGCACAAGGGGCAAGGGGCAAAGCATTCAACAATGCAATGAGCGCTGTTTGAGCGTTTCGGCCCAGTTCCGGTCGTCCGATATGGGCTCCCTTTCCTTTTGCATGGATCTCTATATTCTCATTCATCTTGAACAGCTCGAATTCGACTGCTGTCTCTTTCGTGATTTTCTGCGCTGCGCTTTCCACAACCGAAACAGTAGTCCCGGCAACGACTGCTGTTGCATATCCGGGGATCGCATTGCGCACTTTGCCGCCCTGCAAATCGATCACTTGAGGGCGAACGTCCTGCAGGGTCCATTCGCGGAAAAACTCCGGACGATATTTGGCGCTTTCCCCGATGACGACCGGTTCCAAAGCGTCCGGTGTCAATGCATACTCCGGAAGCGTATGATATTGGATATACGCTCTCAGGTCCGGACTTCCGACCTCTTCGGCGGTGCCAAACCACACCTGCGGGCTATAGGAAATGCCGGGAGCGATTTGTCGCGCAGCTTGCATCGCATGGAGCAAGGCGACACAGGGACCCTTGTTGTCGGCTACGCCCCGTCCATACAACCATTCGCTCTCCCGACTGAGCGCGTACGCAGGCCTTGTCCAGCCGCTGCCCGCTTCGACAACGTCCAGATGTGCCATTAGACTCAGCCGATTGGGCCTGTCTCCATAATCGGCCGTCATACAGCAGTCGTCTGATATTGTCGTATGAAATCCCATGCGTTCCGCGATCTTCGCCGCTGCCGTCAACGCATCGTGAGCAGCTTTCCCGTAAGGCATCCCGGGAAGAGGCGAAGATACCACGCTCGGGATCTTGACAAGAGACGCCAGGTCTTCCAGCATTTCTTCCCGATGTGTCATAAAATATTCTTCGATTCGTCTGTCTACCGCACTGTCAACCATTTTCCGGTCCTTTCATCTCCAACACGATCCATGTTTGAGTCGATCCTATTCTTCGGTGCCTTATTGCATTTTTTGAAACACGGGCTGCAATATGGAATACAGTTCTTTGAAGACATCATAACTCTTTCTGTAAACAGGAATTGCTTCCGGGCGTGGTCGGAAAGCGTGTTCAATTTCTATATTTGCAGCCGCGTCTTCGTAACTGCTGCAGTAGCCCAGGCCTATCAATGCGCAATAGGCCGTACCGATCGCTCCGGCGTGGCGGGGGTTGCGGGGGACATTCACCGGCAGTTCAAGAATGTCTGCCAGCGCCTGCATCCATACCGCACTGCATGCACCGCCTCCAACCGCATTGACGCAAGCCGGTCGAGCGTTGTTTTGGGCCCAATGATCTTCAATGTTTACTTTCAGTGTATAGCAAACACTTTCCATCAACGCTTTGAGCATGTGCCTTCGGTCGTGGCACGAATTGAGATTCAGGAAATTGCAGCGCGCCGCCTCCGAAAAATTGGGCGGCCGTTCGCCGTACAGCCACGGCGTTGCCAGCACCCCATCGCTTCCGGGCGGAATATTCTCTATCTGTTCGTTGATATGATCATAGATGCCTGTCCCCAGTTTTTTCGTTTCTTCATGATAGAGTTGTTCGATCGTCCAGTTGAGGGACAATCCGATGGATTGTGAGACAAACAAGAAAATATCCCGTTGCTCATCGAAAGGCGATATGTACAGGTCCTTGTCACTGTGGGCCCTCGTAATCCCAAACCACCCCGAGGAACCGAAGTATGCATGCATATTACCGACTTTCGTGCTTCCCGAACCGATTGTGATAGCAGGGATATCACCGCAGCCGCCAAATACCGGGATCCCGGGGACCAGACCCATTTCTGCCGCAGCTTCTGTGGTTACGGTGCCGACCAGATCAGTGGATCTCACCAGTTGCGGAAACTTCGCAAGATCCATGT
>Ga0123334_1006362_pt1 | contig 10966 bp, 10 predicted proteins | sample BiotimSIPDNA_FD_89706 | JGI IMG/M metagenome (GOLD analysis project Ga0123334, IMG submission 89706) | Anaerobic biogas reactor microbial communites from Washington, USA - Biogas_R1 time_0 SIP DNA | ecosystem: Engineered > Bioreactor > Anaerobic > Unclassified | place: Washington, USA... | reverse complement strand
TTGCGTACGTTGCGTACATTGCGTACGTTGCGTACATTGCGTACATTGCGTACGTTGCGTACATTGCGTACGTTGCGTACATTGCGTACGTTGCGTACGCTGCGCCATCCCTCCCTCTGTAGGAAGAACTCCCCTGTAGGAAAAAAATAAAGCCTACAACGATATAGGGAACCTATGGTTTCTCTCTCTGTAGGGAGAACCACGGGTTCCCTGGTGTTTTTCTGTTGGTTGCCGTCATCTGCCCGGCGGTTTTATGTACGCTACGTACGCAACGTACGCAACGTACGCAAATTACATTGGTGGGGGCAATGTACGCACCGGGGGCATGTTGGGCGGGGCATCCGCCCATGCCATCATAGCACAGCGCCGTCAGCCCCTGCAAGGGGTGTGCATTACTTAAACTGCGGCATCCAGTCCTTGTTCTTTTCGAACATCTCGTCCACCATGTCGCGGATTTCGCGCAGGCTGAGCACCGCGCTGGTCAGCGGATCGTAGCAGATGGCGCGGTAGATCATCTCGCGGTCGCCGTTCAGGCTGCCTTCCACCACCATCTCCTCAATCTGGGCGGACAGGCCGCTCAGGATGGCCAGCTGCGGCGGCATGGCGCCCACATGGATGGACTCCAGCCCGCGGGGGCTGGCCAGCACCGGCACCTCGACGCAGCTGCCGTAGGGCAGGTTGTCGATCAGGCCGAAGTTGCGCACATTGCCGTTGAACTTAAACAGCGTGCCGTCGCCCAGCGTGGCGTTGAAAATGGAAGCAGCATACTCATTGCCGCGCTTCAAATCCACCGGCTTCTGGAACCATTCCTCGATGCCGTCGCGCCAGGTGGTCTCGCGCTTGCGGTATTCGTTGAGGATGTAGGCATATTCGCCGGGGTTCCAGCCCGTGCCGTGCAGGCAGTATTTTTCGATCAGGTCGGGGCGCTTGCGGAACCAGGCGTTGTATTCGCTGTTGTGGCCGGAGGATTCCGTCACATAATAGCCCAGCGCTAAGTACATCTCGTTGCGCACGATTTCCTCGTTGTATACGTCCTCGCGCTCGGTGATGGCCTTGTGAATCAGCGGATAGGCGTCCTTGCCGTTCCACAAAAATTCGGTATAAAACGCCTGGTGGTTGATGCCGGCGCAGGTATAGCTGATTTCGTTATCCGGCGCGCCGATCCACCGCGCCAGCATGTGCGCCGTGCCCTGCACGCTGTGGCACAGGCCCGTTGCTTTCATCTTCGGGAACGCGCCCTGCACCGTGCGGCACAGCATGGCCATGGGGTTGGTGTAGTTGAGATACACGGCATCCGGGCAATAGCGGTCGATATCCGCGGCGATGTCCATGATGGGGTTGATGGTGCGCAGGAAGCGGAAAATGCCGCTGGGGCCGCGCGTATCGCCCACGTTGGTGTCCACCCCGTACTTTTTGGGGATCAGAATATCATGCTGCCATACATCCACCTCGCCATGCAAAATGGTGGTGATGACGCCATCGGCCCCCTTGAGCGCCTCGGCGCGGTCCATGGTGGCCGTCACGGTGGCCGGATAGTTGCCGGCATCCACGATGCGCTGCACGGCCTTCTTGATTTCGGCCAGACGCTCGGCATGGATGTCCATCAGGGCGATTTCGGCATCCGCAAACGCCGGGAAGGACAGGATGTCGCGCACCAGGCTGCGGGTAAAGCCAAAGCTTCCCGCACCGATGAACGCAAACTTTCTGGGCATAGGATTTCCTCCTTTTATATACAAGGCATAATGCCTTGGTTGTTATGGTGTGGTAAAGGCCGCCCAGGGGATGTCCCTTTGCTCCCCGTCCAGCAGCCTGCCTACATGCTGCAGCAATGGGAACTGCGCCAGCTGCCCGCGCGTGCGCAGGGCCTGCACCATGCGCCGCGCGATGACGACGGATTCCAGCGTCACGCCCTCCAGCTGCTGCAAGGCCTGCGCCATCGTCAGGCCGCGCCCCAGCAGCGTGCCTAATTTGCGCGTCCTGCCGCCAAAGATGGTGACATACAGGTCGCCCGCGCCGTATACGATGTTCTCCGGCCCGCCGCCCAACAGCTGCAGCAGCGCCGTCATTTCCCGCACGCTTTGCCCAAACAGCGCGGCCTGCGGGTTATATGCCGGTGTGGCATCCAGGCCATCCTGCCGCTGCACCAGGCCCACGGCCAGCGTCACCGCCAGCGCATAGGCGTTTTTGAGCGCAACGGCCACCTCCACGCCCACCACATCGGTGGACAGGCTGATGTGGTAATAATCCGTACCCAGCAGCGTGCGCAGCTTGCGCAGTGTTTGCATATCGCCGCCGCAGAACGCCACGGCGCTGTGCCGCCGGTCGGCCAGCTCATAGCTGGTGCACGGCCCGCCAATGGCGTAAAAGTTGCTGCGCCCGGACAGGCGCTGATAATACGCCGGATAGGTTTCCAGCGCGCCATCCTCGTGCGCCATCAATCCCTTGGTGACGGACAATATCGGTACCTCCGGCGGGATGAGCGGCAGCGCCTCCTGCAAAAACCAGTCCACGCCAAAGCTGCTTACGCCGCAGATCACCACATCCGCACCCATCAGCGCCGTGCGCACCTCATCAAAGCAATAGAACACAATCCCTTCGGGCAGCGGGCGCTGCATGGTCAGGTGCGTATGCGTTTCACGCGCATGCGCAATGATGGCATCGTCCAGCGGCGTGCCCACCAAATGCACCTCCCGCCCGTTGTCCCGGGCCGGTATGCTCATGGCTGACCCCATCATGCCTGCACCGATGATGGTAATGCGCTTCATCTATGCCCTCCATTGCGTTGCAGTGTGCTCATTATGGCAAAGCGCGATAATGACTGTCAAGGTTTTTGGCTGGGGATATTTAATCTCCATGTTTTGACGAAAAAAGCAATTATTGTCAGTGTTGCTTCAACACACTCTTTATCCATAGTGAAAAACTCAGAGCGTTTGCAGCCAACGAACCTTTACGACTCTTATCTTCGATACATTGGCATTTCTTAATCAAAAACTGTTTTCCATTTATCACCTGCATGGTAAGCATTAAAGCACATTCTTATCTGTTCCTCACTAATTTTGTCGGTTGCAAGGTTCGGAAGATTGTTTTCCGCAAAAAAATCAGAACGTACGGTTTCTATATTTGGCTCGAAACTACCTCCAATAGCTAAACACAATACAAATATCTTGCAGATTCCATAAGCATATACTGGAAGATTATGCTTTGCTCTATCCTGAACAGCTATTATGCTTTCAGCAATAACTTCTAATCCTGCTTCTTCTTTCACCTCTTTGACGGTATTCTCGGCAACTGATAAATTGACATCACACCAACCGCCGGGAAGGGACCATGCTCCACTGTTTTCTTGAACAAGCAATATTCTATCTTCTTTAAAGATTGCAGCACGAGTATCAATTTTAGGGGTTTGATACCCCGTTTCATTGCAAAAAAGGTTCGTAACTTTTTCAACCGGAATATTTGTTATATGTGACATCATTTCAGCGGATATTGCTCTTATTCGCCTATATCGTTCATCGTCATAAACATCATGGCAATATGTAAGACCCGCCTGTGCAAGGCTCTGTAGCTCAACAATCAAATCAATCCATATTTTATTCATTTACCTATCCTCATACAATCTAATGTGCCCCTCAACGCTCAGATAATAGGCAGATATCCGCGCTATGCCCAGTGCTTTTGCCTTTGCCAGCCGGTGATTTCCATCAATCCGTTGGTCAATACCAGGCGCCAGATTGACAACAACCAGCAGCTTGTTCAGGTCTGTCTCCATTGCATAGTTGATGTCGCCATCAGACGGATGGTCACAAGCCAGCACGGCTACATCAAACTCCTTGATGGTAAAAATTTCCCTGTCGGCCAGCAGGCGCTGAATGTCCCACATGATGCTGCCGCAGGCATTGCCCATTCTATACTTTTGTTCCCTATAACCTCACGCAAACTCCCGGCAGCGCTTCCTGTAGTGCAGGTAGTTCTCCAGCGATACTTCCTCGGGCACGCCGTGGTCGCAGGTGGGCAGATAGCCGCCGCGCCGCTGCATGGCGGGGAAGATACGATCCACCATGCGGTCGATGGCGTCCTTGCCCTGGGCCAGCACGCGCTTGTCCACGCCGCCGGAAAAGCGCATGTCCGGGTACTGCTGCCCCAGCGCCACCACATCACAGCCCGAGGCCACCTCGCACGGGCTTAAAAACCGCATGCCAATCTCACGGTACAAATCAATGACGTCCATCGCGCGGCCATCGGTGTCCACCTGGATGTGCAGGGTGTGCCCAGGCTGGCGGCGGCGCATGTTGGCGATCAGCTGCTGATAGTACGGGAACAGAAACTCCCGGATCATGTTGGGCGATATCAGCGAGCCATGGTTGTAGCAGATGTCCTCGGAGATAAACAGCTCGTCCACCTTGACCTGCCGCTGGTGATAGGCCGTCACGTGGTCGGCCAGGTTGAACCACGCCTGCATGCACAGGTGGATGAGATCCGGGTCATCATAGAACATCAGCGGCAGGTCGGCCGGGCCGATCAGGGCGCGCAGATACATGTACCCGCCCACCACCAGCTGCCCGATGAATATGCCCTGCTGCTGCTTTTTGACAAAATCCGGCAAGTACGCATCCATATCGGCCAAACGCTCCGGGGTGTCGGGCTGCATGCGCCATGCGCACAGCTCGTGGAAGGTGCGCTCATCCTTGACGGGGTGATCGACATATTCGGGCATAAACCCCCGCCGGCGGCCGGTAAAGCACTTGAGCGTGCGGCCGGCAAAGTCCTGCACATACTCGTGCGGGCCGTCTGTGCGCAGCACCTTGGTTTCAAACTCCGGCACAAAGGCGGCCTCGCACCCGCCCAGGCCGTACAGGTCGGCCCGCCCCGGCTCGTCATAGCCAAAGAATTCCTTCAGGTTGGCATCGCGCGGCAGGCCCTGCGCGTACCAGTTTTCCAGGCAGTAATAGCCAAACTCCTTCTGCACAAAGCCCGCGCCGGGCTTCATCTCGTAAAAGTCGCGGTATTTCCGAATGCCATCCGGTTGTTCCATGCTGTCCTCCCCATTTAGATGATATTGGGCTGATCAAATTATGTGTTACAATTATCATACCACAAAAACGGGGGTTCCCATGCTGTTAACGGTTACATTAAACGCCGCCATTGACAAAACCTACACCCTGGCCTGCGCCAACACGCCGGGTGACGTGCTGCGCGTGCAGGACATGCAGGCCACGCCGGGCGGCAAGGGCATCAACGTGGCCAAGGCCGCCACGGCCCTGGGCCAGCGGGTGATGGCCACGGGCTTTTTGGGCGGGCATGCCGGGCGCTGGGTGCAGGAGCAGCTGACCGCCGAGGGCATCCTGTGCGATGCGCAGCCCGTGCCCGGCCAGACGCGCACCTGCATCAACATCGTGGAACCCGATGGACGGCAGACAGAATTCTTAGAGCCCGGCCCCGAAATATCCGCCGAGGCGCTCAACGATTTTCTTGTGCGCTTTGAGCGCCTGGCGCGGGAGGCGTGCGCCGTCACGATGTCGGGCAGCCTGCCGCGCGGCGTGCCCAACGACATTTATGCGCAGCTGATTGCCATATGCAAGCGCCTGAACCGCCCGGCGCTGCTGGACACCAGCGGCGCGCCGCTACAGCAAGGCATACGCGCCCTGCCCGATGTGATCAAGCCAAACTTGCAAGAATTGGGCCAGCTCATGGGCCGCCCCATCGCCTGCGAAACAGCCGACGTGCTGGCCTGCGCGCAGGCCTTGCAGGCGACAGGCATCGGGCTGGTGGCGGTGTCGCTGGGCGCAAAGGGCGCGGTAGCCGTCACCCATGATGCGGCCTTTCATGTCATACCGCCGCAGATAGAAGCCGTCAGCGCCACGGGCAGCGGCGACAGCTTTTTGGCCGGATTGGCGGTGGGCATGCTGCGGGGGCAAACGCTCCGCGATACCCTGCGCTTAGCCACCGCTGCGGCCACCGCCAACGCCCTCAACATAGAAACCGGGCGCGTGCATATCGAGGATGTACACGCGCTGCTGCCACAGGTTAAGTTGCGGCAGATGCCTGCATGGTAGAGCGCAAATTCTCATACAGCGCGCGGTAGATACGGTACGCCCGTTCATACACCGCGCGATTGTTTGTGTTAGGATACACGGTGTGCCCTTCCCCCACGCAGGCCTGCACCGCATGCTGCGCATCGCGGTAAACGCCTGTGCCCAGCCCGGCCAGCATGGCCGCGCCCTGCGCGGTGTGGTCAACGTCGGGCATCACATGCATGGGGATCCCCGTTATATCGGCCTTGATTTGCACCCAAGCCGGACTGCGCGCCGCGCCGCCCACCGCGTGCAGCGCCATTACCTGCGCACCGGCCTGCTGCGCCACGTGCAGGTTGTGCCGCAAGGCCAGCGCCGCGCCCTCCATCGCCGCGCGGATCATGTGCGCGCCGGTGGTGCGATAGTCCAGGCCATAGAACACGCCCACGGCCTGCGCATCCCATATCGGGGAGCGCTCACCCGCCAGATAGGGCAGCAGCACCAAGCCATCGCTGCCCGCCGGGATGCTGGCCGCCAGGTCGTTCATCTGGTCAAAGTCAGGCGGCGTGCCGGTACCCTGCAGCGCAAACACCTGTTGCAGCCACCGCAGCACACCCCCGCCCACCGTGCCGCCCTGCAGCAGCCAGCGCCCGGGCACCACATGCGGGCTGATAATCAGCCGCGGGTCGCCCATGGGCTTGTCCAGGCAGATGCTCATGCCCCCGGCCTGGCCGCCCTGCTCCTGCGTTTGGCCGGCGTCCACCACGCCCGCGCCCAGCGTGCCGCACGCTGCGTCCAAGCCGCCTGCCACCACCGGGGTGCCCGCCAGCAGCCCGGTAGCCGCAGCAGCCTGCCGCGTTACATGCCCCGCCACCTGATGGCAGGGCACGATGTCGGGCAGCACATGCGCCGGGATGCCAAACGCGCTGCGCAGCTCCTCGTCCCAGCGCAATGTGCGCATATCAAAAAACGCAAAGCCATAGCCCTGCGATACATCCTGCGTATATTGTCCCGTCAGCCTGCTGACCAAATAGCCGTTGGACTGCAGCACCCTGTGCGTTTTCTTCAGCAGCTGCGGATGATGCGCCCGATACCACAGCAGCTTGGGCAGCGTGTAGGACGGGTGCAGCGCGTTCATGCCCGTTTGATAGATGCGCTGCTGCCCCAGCGCGCGGTTTGCCTGCCCGCACTGCGCCTGCGCGCGGGTGTCCATCCACAGCGGCGTGGGGCACAGCGCGTGCCCGTCCTCATCCACCAGCACCGCCGCCCAGCTTTGCCCCGCGATGCCGATGCCTGCGATGTCCTGCGCGCGCACACCGGGCTGCGCCAGCAGGGCGCGGATGCACGTGCAAGCCGCCTGCCACCAGTCCTCCGGGTGCTGCTCCGCCCAGCCGCGCTGCGGCGTGTGCGTGGCATAACCCTGCGCCACGCGCGCCACCAGCCGGCCATCCGGCGCATACAGCGCAGCCTTCAGCGAAGACGTGCCTACATCCAACCCCAGCAGCATGCTATTGCGCCTTGCCGCAGGAGCCCACCAGCTCCATGCGCTGCATGACCACCTGCTCCACCGCCAGGCGCGCCTTTTCGCCGTACAGCTTGGGGTCAAACGCATCAGGGTTGTCCTGAAGCCAAGCACGCACAGCCGCGGTGTAAGCCTGCCGGAGGTCGGTCGCATAGTTGACCTTGCAAATGCCCAGCTTTACGCATTCGCGTACCTGATCCTCCGGCACGCCGGAGGTGCCGTGCAGCACCAGCGGGATGGGCGCTGCCTGATGGATGGCCGCCAGGCGCGGCATGTCCAGGTGCGGCACGCCCTTGTACACGCCATGTGCAGTGCCAATGGCCACCGCCAGCGAAAAAATGCCCGTCTCGCGCACAAAGCGCGCGGCCATCTGCGGGTCGGTCATCATCAGGCTGGCCTCGTGGCCGTCCTCCCTGCCGCCTACCTGCCCCAACTCGGCCTCCACCGGCACATCGCCCGCCAGCTGCACGGCCTGCGCGGACAGCGCTACGTTTTGCTCAAACGGCAGCTTGGAGCCGTCGATCATCAGCGAGGTATACCCCGCCTGCTTGCAGCGCACCAGCAAGTCCAGGCTGGCGCCATGATCCAGATGCAGCGCCACCGGCACGCGGGCAGCCTGCGCCAACGCCGCCACCATGCCGTGGAACACCTGCGGCGGCGCGTATTGCAGCGTGCCCGTGGTGGTCTGTATGATTACGGGCGCATTGGCCTTTTCGGCGGCCGACACCACAGCCTGCGCAATTTCCATGTTTTCTATGTTGAACGCACCCACAGCATAGCCCTCGCGCAGGGCCTTTTGCATCATGTCTCGTGTTGTAACCAGCGGCATATATCCACCCCCAGCGGGGCCAAGGCCCCGGTTTTATCCTGTAATCGTTTGTGCCTTGCAGTTCGGCACCATATGTCATCATTATTATACGCGGCAACGCAACCATCGCACAACCCCATGCATTTTGTAAAACACACGTAAAACCTTGGTAAAACATGTGCCTATATGCGTTCACAGCGTTGGAATAGAATGGCAATCATCACCAGTTGATGTTAAAATTAAGCAGCCGGAGGCTGTCCGGCAGATGATGAGGGAGAGATTGCATGAAATTAGAAGTACGCGATATCCGCAAAAGTTTCGGCGACCGGGAGATTTTGCACGGCGTCAGTTTCGAGGTGGTGTCGGGCCGGGCCATGGGCTTTTTGGGCCGCAACGGCGCGGGCAAGTCCACCACCATCCGGTGCCTGATGGATGTATTCCGCCAGGATGCCGGGGAGTTTTATCTGGACGGCAAGCCCTTCAAGGTGACCGAGAACCGCGTGGGCTATCTGCCCGAGGAGCGCGGCATGTATCAGAAAAACAAAATCCTGGATCAGCTGGTCTACTTTGCGCGGCTGCGCGGCGCTAGCAAGGCCGACGCCACCCGCAGCGCCAACGAATGGATCGATTTCTTTGAGCTGGGCGAGTATAAAAACAAGCCGCTGGAAACGCTGTCCAAGGGCAACCAGCAAAAGATCCAGATCGCGCAGGCGTTTTTGAACGACCCGGATATTTTGATTTTAGACGAGCCGTTCAGCGGGCTGGATCCGTTGAACTCCCAGATATTCAAGGATGCCATTGCCGATGTGGTCGCCAAGGGGCGGCTGGTGATTTTCTCCAGCCACCAGATGAACTACGTGGAGGAGGTGTGCGATGACGTCACGCTCATCCACGAGGGCGATATTTTGCTGTCGGGCGACTTGAAGGCCTTAAAGCGGCAGATGGGGCAGAACAAGCTGGCGCTGTCGGTGGACGGCATGACCAACAGCCAGGTTGGCGAGGCCGTGCGCGCGCAGTTCCCGCAGATAACGCTGGAGCATATCGAGGACATGCTGGTGCTGGACACGCACCACGCCGTCACGCAGCAGGACATCCTGCGCTTTATCGCCGCACAGGGATGGAACGTGGCGCGCTTTGGCATGTACGAACCCAGCCTCAACGACATTTTCGTAGCAAAGGTGCGTGATCATCAATGAGAAACTTCAAGCTCATTTTCCAGTATGAATTATCCAGCCTGTTGGGCAAGAAAAGCACGCGCATCACCACGCTGATTTTAGCGCTGGTGGCGCTGATTGGCACCAGCGTGCCGCGCATCATCACCTGGTTTGACAAGCCTGAGGATCCCGCCGCCGTGGTGGAAACGCTGCCGGACAGCGACATGGGCTATGTGTTTGCATCGCCCGAACTGCACGATGCTTTTGCGCAGGCGTTGGGCGTGACCGAGGATAACCTCTACCCCGACCGGGAGGCGCTGGAAGCCGCGCTCAATGACCGCACGCTGCGCGCAGGGGCTGTGATTACGTCCGACAGCCAGGCCGAGGTGCTGTACTTAGACCGTGAGCTGGAATCCACCGATGAGCAGGCGTTAAGCGATATCCTGCGGCAGACGCACCGCAACAAATTCTTAGAAGAAAAGGGCATCACCGCCGCCGAAATGCATGCGGTAGAAACCTTTGCCCCACAGGTATCCGTCACGGTGCTGGGGCAGGACAGCGAAACCAATCTGATGCTGGCCATGATCCTGATGATCATGGTGTACACCATCGTGCTTGCCTACGGCGCGATCACCTCCACTGTCATCGCCAGGGAAAAGGATTCCAAGACGATGGAACTGCTCATTTCCTCGGCGCGCCCGTCCAGCCTGATCTTGGGCAAGGTGGCGGCCTCGGGCGTTTCGGGCGTATTGCAGGGGGCGATTATCTTCCTGTCGGCGTTCATCGGCTTTAAGTTGTCGGAATCCTTCTACCCGCCCTTTGTGCTGCTCATGTTAAGCGGCACGCTGACGCCCACCTACGTTACCACCTACCTGTTCTTTTCCATCGCGGGGTACATCATGTACCTGTTCCTGTACGCATCGTTGGGCTCCACCGTCAGCCGCGTGGAGGATGTAAGTTCCGCCATCGGCAGCGTGCAGTTTTTGTTCATGCTGGGGTATATGATTGCTGTGTTTACCTTCTACATGCCCAACAGCCTGGTGGCCGTGATTGGTTCCATCTTCCCGTTTACATCTATGATGGTCATGCCCATGCGCAGCGCCATGGTGACGATACCGCCGCTGCAAATGATCGCCGCCGTGGTGCTGCTGCTGGCTTCCTTGGTGTTGCTGGCCTACCTGTCCATCAAGATTTACCGCTGGGGCACGCTGAACTATGGCAACAAAAAGGGCCTGATCAACGCGCTCAAGCAGATGCCCAAGACCCGCCGCCGCGCGGCATAAGCATCCCGTTTTCATTTCCGCCGGGCGCATGCCCGGCGTTTTTTGCGTTTAATGCTGATGTAAAACAGACAATATGTAATACCCCCTGGATTTGTAGAAACGAGGATTGACCTGTAAGATTATAGAACTACTAACCACAGGGATTACCACATACAAATAGGAGGTATTACATGAAATATTATAGCACA
>Ga0123334_1006357_pt1 | contig 10975 bp, 8 predicted proteins | sample BiotimSIPDNA_FD_89706 | JGI IMG/M metagenome (GOLD analysis project Ga0123334, IMG submission 89706) | Anaerobic biogas reactor microbial communites from Washington, USA - Biogas_R1 time_0 SIP DNA | ecosystem: Engineered > Bioreactor > Anaerobic > Unclassified | place: Washington, USA | collected... | reverse complement strand
TGAGGCAACCAGGATCGAGAACGAGAAGAAGGATGAGATCAGCGAGCTGAATATGAGAATACAGCAGCTTGAAGCTCAGGTTGCACAGAGCAGTGCTGAAACTGAGCTTGCGGTCTCAAGAGCTGTCAGCGAGGAAAAGGAAAAGTACGAGAAGCTGCTCAGCAAGAGCAATGAGGAGCTGGCAAAGAAAAAGGAAGAGCTCCTGGGTCTTGGTTCTGAGCTCAACTGTGCTAAGCTGGAAAAGGAACTTGCCGTAAACGAAGCTGTGTCGAAGATTGAGAAGGAACGTGATACCCAGAAAGCTGAGTACGAAGCTAAGCTCAGGGCTCAGCAGGAGAGTATAGATTACTACAAGGATCTCAAAACACGTATGTCCACAAAGATGATCGGCGAGACCCTTGAACAGCACTGCGAAAATTCCTTCAATATGATAAGGGCTACCGCTTTCCGTAATGCTGAATTCGGCAAGGACAATACTGTTGCGGAAGGCACAAAGGGCGACTATATATACCGTGAAAAGGATGAAGACGGCAATGAGATGATATCCATAATGTTCGAGATGAAGAACGAAATGGATACCACCGCCACCAAGCACAAGAACGAAGACTTCTTTGAAAAGCTGGACAGAGACAGAAGAAACAAGAACTGTGAGTATGCGGTGCTGGTCTCACTGCTTGAAAGCGACAGCGAAATGTATAATCAGGGAATAGTGGATGTTTCGTGGAAATTTGAGAAGATGTATGTCATACGCCCGCAATTTTTCATCCCGTTGATCTCTATCCTCCGCAATGCAGCAATGAATTCGATCAGTCTCCGGCGTGAGATAGTGAACCTGAAGAATCAGCAGATCGATATCACCAATTTTGAGGATCGTATCAACGAGTTCAAGACAGGCTTCTCAAAAAGCTATGAACTGGCCGGAAAACAGTTCAATGCGGCTATAGATGAGATCGATAAGACTATCGACCACCTCAATAAGGTCAAGGAGAACCTACAGAAATCACTGAATAATTTCCGTATCGCCAATAATAAGGCACAGACTCAGCTTACCATTAAAAAGCTTGCCAGAGATAACGATACCATGCTGGAAATGTTCAGCAGCCTTGATAATGACGGAGAAGATGAAGAATGACACTGCTATGTGCCATTTCCGGAATAAGCTTATTATGAAGAAGATCCCCGCTGACAGAGGAAAATGCCTTTGTCAGCGGGGATCTTTCTTTATATAGAGTTGTTTGTCAGGAAATTGCAGCAGGTACTGATATGAGGTTCTGAACGGCGTCATATATCCTATGTGCGATATATGGGTTATTCATGGTATAGAGGTGTATTCCGTCTGCGCCTTCGGCGATCAGGTCTGTTATCTGATCTATAGCGTAAGCTATGCCTGCGTCACGAAGGGCAGTCTCATTGTGCTCGTATTTCTCAAGCACACGGACGAACTTCTTCGGCAGTTCAACTCCGCATAGCTTTACCATGCGCTCAATCTGACGCTTGTTCGTGACAGGCATGATGCCAGCTTCTATAGGAGCCTCTATGCCGGCAATACAGGCCTTTTCACGGAAATCATAGAAGTAGCTGTTATCAAGGAAAAGCTGGGTGATAAGGTGATCCGCACCGCAGTCCACTTTATATCTCAGCCATTTCAGGTCATCTACAGCGCCTGTGCTTTCCGGATGTATCTCCGGGTAGCAGGCAGCAATGATGTTGAAGTCATAATACTCATTTATGAATGATATGAGATCGCTTGCGTGACGGAAATCTCCGGCAGCATCGCTGCCGTCGGTACGGTCTCCCCGGAGGGCAAGGATATTTTCGATTCCGGCTTCATGCATACGGTCAAGAATATCCCTTGCCTGAGTTCTGGTCAGTCCGATACAGGGCAGGTGAGCAACGCTTTCCACACCGTATCTGTTCTGGATATCAGAGGCTATCTGTATAGTCTTGCAGCCGTTCTTACCGCCGCCTGCACCGTAGGTCACACTTATGAAATCCGGCTTTATGTCGGAGAGCTGTTCCAGCGTCTGATATATGACGCTCTCATCTGCATCCGGTTTCGGAGGAAATACCTCCAGTGAGAATACAGGTCTTTGTTCAAATAGCTCAGCAGTTCTCATTTCGTACCTCTATTGCAGCGTTCACCAGATTTTTCAGGCTGGGAACGGTCTCTTCGTTTCCTCTTGTTTTAAGTCCGCAGTCAGGATTTACCCAAAGCTTTTCAGCAGGGATGCGCTCCTGCATTTTGCTGAGTGCAGCCTTGATCTCTTCCTTTGACGGAACACGTGGCGAATGGATATCATAAACGCCGTGGCCGACCTCAGTGCGGAAATTGTTTTCCTTCAGAACGTCAAGTATAGTAAGGTCAGAACGTGATGCCTCGAAGGTTATTACGTCAGCGTCCATATCGTCGATATCCCTGATGATATCAGCAAATTCGCTGTAGCACATATGTGTGTGGATCTGTGTTTCAGGCTTTACGCCGCTGTGAACGTATCTGAATGCAGGTATTGCCCAGTCAAGGTAATCCTCACGCCAGTCAGACTTCCTGAGGGGGAGCTTTTCACGGAGAGCAGCTTCATCGACCTGGATGATGCTGATGCCGTTTGCCTCAAGGTCAAGTACCTCCTCACGGATAGCAAGGGCTATCTGCAAAGCGCTTTCCTTAAGTGTTATATCCTCACGTGGGAAGGACCAGTTGAGTATGGTCACAGGGCCGGTGAGCATTCCCTTCATAGGCTTATCGGTGAGGCTCTGTGCATACACAGACCAGCGTACTGTCATTGGCTTTGCACGGGATATGTCTCCCCATACTACCGGCGGCTTGACGCAGCGTGTGCCGTAGGACTGTACCCAGGCCTTTTCTGTGAAAATGTAGCCGTCAAGGCACTCGCCGAAATATTCTACCATGTCGTTGCGCTCGAATTCGCCGTGAACGAGAACGTCAAGGCCGATCTCTTCCTGTAAAGCCACGCATTCGGCTATCTTCTTTTCAATGAAGAATTCATATTCACTGTCAGATATATCGCCGTTCCTGTAAGCTTTTCTTGTGGATTTTACATCGGCAGTCTGTGGGAAAGAGCCTATAGTTGTTGTCGGGAAAAGCGGCAGCTTGAAGCGTTCCTTCTGGATGCGCTCACGCTCAGCAAATTCCGGCAGCCTTACGAAATCATTCTCGGTCAGCTTTGCAACTTTTTCTCTTACAGCATCGTTCCTGCCGGAGCGTGGTTCGCTGTGGAGGGCGGCATTGCGGCGGTATTCCTCAGTTTCCGCAGGAGAGGCAGAAGCTGTGATCTTCTTTATCTCTGCAAGCTCAGCAAGCTTTTCTTCAGCGTATGCAAAATGCTTCTTGAAGCTTTCTGCCAGCTTTGTCTCGTTTGCAAGGGTGCAGGGAACGTGCAGGAGAGAGCAGGATGTGCTCAGCACAATATCAGAAGTATGTTTTTTCAGTTCGTCTATGATAAGGAGAGTGGATGCGTAGTTATTGCGCCAGATGTTCTTTCCGTTGACAACTCCGGCAAACAGAGTCTTATCTTTGGGGAAACCGCTGCTTTTTACAAGCTCCAGCGATTTCTTGCCCTCTACAAAATCAAGTCCGATTCCGTCAAAGTCAAGGCGGCAAAGTTCCTTGTAGCTGTCACGCACATCGCCGAAATATGTCTGTGCGATGACCTTGACATTGCCCTTGTTCGGCAGTATCTTACTGTAAAGAGAAACAAACAGTTCGATATCCTCAGCAGTCATATCCTTGACAAGGGAAGGCTCATCAAACTGTACCCACTCTGCGCCAAGTCCGCTGAACTTTTTGAGAAGCTCGGAATATGCAGCAGCGGTCTGGCTGATGAAGTCTGCCGCAGTTTTCTTTCCCTTGTATCTTGCCAGCTTCAGGAAGGTATATGCGCCTACAATGACAGGCTTTGTCTTGACGCCGCTTTCAAGCGCCTCGCTGAAAAGGTCGAAGGGCTTGGTGTCTGCAAGGCGTATCTCAGTTTCGTCATCTATCTCCGGCACCATGTAGTGATAGTTGGTGTTGTACCATTTTTTCATAGCCAGTGCCTTTACATCGCCTTTTTCTCCCTGATATCCTCTTGCAGCTGCAAAATATGTATCCAGTGCGGAAAGGCCAAGTGATGTGTATCTTGCCGGAACAGCATTGAGCAGGAAGGCTGTATCCAGTACTCCGTCATAGAATGAGAAATCGTTTGAAGGTATGAGATCGATACCGCTGTTCTTCTGGAGAGCCAGATTATATGAGCGGATGTCTTTTGCAGCCTTTTCAAGCTCGGAAGCAGTTATCTCACTGCGGAAGTATTTCTCACTTGCAAATTTAAGTTCACGTAAATTGCCTATTCTTGGGTATCCGATAATTGTTGTATTCATTTCCTATTCCTCCGATATGTTTTGGTATGCATTTATTATATCACAGTTTTCAGAAATGTGTTAATATCAAAAAGAAATGCAGTGCCATAGCTAAAAGCTATGTCAAGAGGAGTAATTAGCGATGTACTGCCTGAGGTGCTCCAGATACCGGCGTGTGATATCGTTCATCGGCCTGTCAGTAGTTGTGATGTAGCCTATCTCCATCGTCTCGTCGCTTTCAAGGGGAATGGAGACTATATTCCGGCCGTTGAGATCCTCACTGAGCACACCGGATGAGATAGTGTAGCCGTCCAGTCCAATCAGCAGATTGAAGAGGGTAGCTCTGTCCGATACCACTATATTCTTCGGACTTTCAGCGGTTATATGGAGCTCCTCTGCGAAGTAGAACGAGTTCTTTACGCCCTGATCGTATGTAAGTCGTGGGAAGGAACTCAGATCGGCAAGGGTCACAGTTTTCCTGCCCACAAGCGGATTGTTACGGCTTACGAAGACATGAGGTCTGGCAGTGAACAGCGGCTCGAACCGCAGTTCCTCGCTTTGCAGGATGTGACGGACGACCTCACGGTTGAAATTGCTGAGGTACAATATACCGATATCGCTGCGGTGGGTGCGGACGTCCTCAATGATCTCCGCTGTTTTGAGCTCTCTGAGAGTGAATTCGTACCTGTCCCTGCCGTATTCACGGACAAGTTCCACGAATGCGTTTACTACGAATGCATAATGCTGTGAGGATACTGCAAAGGCTCTGTTCGGCGGCGGAGCAGATTTGTACTCTCTTTCAAGCAGCTCTGCCTGCTCGATCACCTGACGGGCATAGGAAAGGAATTTCGTGCCTTCCTCTGAGAGGTAAACGCCTCTGTTGCTGCGGTTGAAGATTGTGATGCCCATTTCCTTTTCAAGCTCCGCAACGGATTTTGAAAGACTTGGCTGGGCGATAAACAGACGCTCGGCCGCCATGGTTATGGAGCCTGTCTCTGCGATCATTATAATGTATTTAAGTTGTTGTAATGTCATAGGCTGATCTCCTATAAATTATTTCATTATATATTATACTTGAATAAGAACTGTTTTGCAAGTGCTTTCATCGGCGATGACAGCGGAGTTGATTATTGTGCCTATATATGGTATAGTATTACTGACAGAAAAAGCAAAAGATCAGCCTGAAAAAATTTTTTTGAAAAACGTGTTACACTTGGGTGAGTTTGAGCAAGTATATATTATGAAAGCACTTAAAGAGCTCAATGCTTTTGAACTTACATAAAAGAGGTGGTCTTATGACTGATAACGAATATCGTGGGATGTACGAAAAGGATCCGTATTCGGCACAGACATCCCTGTTTGACGAGTATCTCAACTATGTCTATGCCATAGTCTACAACAAGCTCCGGAGCTGCGGAAGCCGGGAGGATATGGAGGAATGTGTGGGAGACGTCTTTTCAGCAGTCTTTCTGCACTATGACAGAAACGGCAGCTTCAACGGCGACCTGAAAGCCCTTATCGGAACTATTGCCAGCCGTACTGCCGTTCAGAAATACCGCAGTCTTATGAGGCATGGCAATACTGTATATATCAATGATGAGACAGGGGAGCTTGCTGACGATGAGAGACTGGAGGAGAAAACTGAGCGCAGCGTTATGCAGGGCACTTTGCTGCGGCTCATAAAGAGCCTGGGCGAGCCGGATTCCGATATCATACTCCAGAAATACTATTACAACATGAATTCAATTGAGATAGCGGATAAACATTCGATGTCGCCGGAAACAGTTAGGATGAGGTGCAGCAGGGCTCTTAAAAAGCTGAAGACACTTCTTATGGCTGAGGGATACGATATGAAGGAGGGAAACATATGAGCGGCAGCAAGGAGATAGGATTTGATATCCTCGAAAATTCGGACATGAACTCTGTTGAAGAGATAGGTACTGAAAAAATGAATATCGATAAAAAAGCAAGAGACAGGATGCTGAAGATAACAATGGATAAATATTCAGAAGCAAGCGGCAGGCAGGTCGATAGTCAGGCAGCTCCGGAAGCAAATGAATTTGTGGAGCAGGTCTCCGGCACAGATAAGTTTCAGCACAGCAGGCTGGCTCGTATAATAGGCTTTGCAGCCTGTTCAGCGGCGGCTGTGGCACTGATCGCAGGCGGAATGTTTGTGTATAAGCACAACGCCTCACCGGAGAATACAGTCTCCGACCCGGCAGGAGTGATAATCATTACCACAGTGACAGAGGGCACTACAGCTGAGCCGGATGTAGAGGAAGAGGAGACAACAGAGTCGGAGGGACTGAGTCTGGGCATTGATGCTGATTTTATATCCCCGAATTTCTATACCGTCCGCACTGATATTACTCAGGAGGAACTTAACGCAGCCTGCAAAAGATATCTGGATCAGCTGAGCAAGGACAGGAGCGAGATATGGGACATCTGTTATGCCTTCAATGATGTAAACCATGACAATAGACCTGAGCTATTTATCAAATATTCTAACCCTGGGGTTGGCGGCGAGGCAATGCTGGTGTATGACGGTAAAGAGTACAAGAGCGCTCGCTTTATGAGCAGTGTTTCAAATTTTAAGACTGTGGAGAACGATATAGCCGGGGATGTAATAAATATATGTCCGGAAAAAAGCCTCGTATATGTAAGCTCTCTGGACAGATTCACCGGTATCTATAATTCACAGATCATTTGGTTGGATAAGAATAATGCTGCTGCAACTGCGTTTGAATTGAATGATTCAGGCTATTATATGGGAGGCAATCTGATCTGTAGGCCCGCTGATGAAAAGGATAAGAAGCCTCAGAATGAGTTCGATGCTGTTTATAACTCTTATAACTGGCAGGAACTTGAATATACGCCTTATGAAGATAAAGTCGAGACTAAAATTCAATCTGGAACAAAGAACGGCACAGGCGCAAATGTATCGGATGATAAAAATGAGCCGATAATTAAAACAGAAGCTCAAATAAACGCAGAGACAAAAACTAAAACAGAAACTAATACAAACGCGGAAACAAAGAACAAAACAGGAACTCCAGCTAACGTTGAGACGAAAACAAAAACTCAACTGAATGATGTATTGATAAATGATTCTAAATTTGTCAATGAAAATGCTCACACAAACCGTACTGATATCACTCAGGCGGAACTGGATGCTGCTCGTAAAAGAGTTAAAGAGAATTGGTACCATAAAGATGATCTTGAAGATAATGATATGAAATATGCATATGCAGATGTGAACGATGACGGCATCCCTGAGCTTTTTATTAAAGAATATACACTCATGCATGGTTATATTCAGGCAATGCTTGTATACGACGGAGAAGATTATTATGGAGCAGAATATTATATAGATTTTAAAGAATACAAACACGATGATATAGATGGCTCTTATTTTGGGGATCAAGGCGGAAATATCGAGGTTTACGGCAATATAATGATCTGTCCTGAGAAGCATCTGATCCATCTGAATGAAGGCGGCGATGACTTGGGAACTCTTCTTAAACTTGAAAAAGGAAATATTATGAAGACGTTGTATAAATACTCTTATGATGCCTGTTATGAAGGCGGCGTAGAGGTAAGCCAGAACCCGGAAACAGCTGCAAGATTTCAGGCTGCTCTTGATTCCTGCAGCTGGCAGGAGCTCGAATACAAAAGCTTTGAATAATAAGGCCTGCTTGCAAAAAAGATATCCATAATAACAAAGCCTCCTGTGATACAGTGCATCACAGGAGGCTTTTTACGCTTTATCACAGATAGTCAGCTTATGTGCGACGGAGGTTAGATTTTCCTTTATTATCTTCTATTTATGAGAGGAGCGCAGGAAGCAGTGTAAGCAGGCTGGGAATGTATAGCAAGCTATGATCGCAATTGCAAAAACTGCTATTGGTAGTGGCAATATAATCTCTTTATTCCGGCTTTGATGCTTGTGATCTTTACAGCAATAATATCTTGTTTTTATTGGAAATACAGGCTATTGTCAGCTTTATAAACGACTATTTGTTTTCACACTGTGAAACTGTTCTGAAGATGATGAAAAAATATAAAAGCAACTTTGTTTAGGATAATAATGTTAACCCTGTGCAACAAATGCTGAAATCGGCCTGCAAAGAGTTATAATTAACAACAGAGATGTCGACAGCTCGCTAAAATCATAAAAAGGATATTAAATAAAATGAAAAATAGTTTTAAGAAATTTGCAGCAGCTATCTCAGCAGCAGCTATTTGTACTGCTTCTGCTATGTCAACTGCAATGAACGTTACAGCAGCTACAAATCAGAAGCACACAACCTACAGAACATATTTCTATTACGATAAGAGTGCATCAACAAGCAGCAGATTCCATGAGCTTCAACTGGAGTATTACTCTTACAATTCATGCCCGGTCGTAGCTCCTGGCTCACAGGGTGTAGCAAGAACAAGTGACCCCGATGCTATCTATGACTTCTCATGGTACATCGCCGGCAGCGGTTCTCAGTACGGCTCCATTGGCTACTTTGATATCACCTATAATAAGAATACTGCTCCTCAGAGAAGCGGTATGATCTGCAAGATCGTTTCCGAGGCATATGATACAACACAGCACAGCCTTGAATGGGGCATCGGCAACGAGTGCAACATGAACAAGAATGCAAGGATCGAGTACAAGTACAAGATAAAGGACCGCAACGGCAACCTCATCACAAAGTCACAGTATTCAGACTACTACTCAAAGATGTATGCTGATATCGACGCTGACGTATGCATCGATGACGATATCTGTGTAAAGGCTCTTACTGTAATGATCGGCGATATCAACGATGATGATGTTGTTGATGATGCAGACCAGCGCTACCTCACAAGATATCTGAACGGCACCGAAGATATCCCCTATCACTGCAAGCAGCTGAACAATAAGTCTGCCTGCTTCTATGCAGCTGATATGAACGGCGACGGATATGTTAATTATACCGATCTCGATATACTTGACAGATACCTTGCAGGTACACAGAGACTTGTTGACTGCCAGTATTCATAATGCTCAGATGATATAACTGCTTCACAGTCATTCAAGCACAACACTTGTATGTGAGGCGTAAATAAGATATCCGGGGAGTTGATCTCCCTTATCAGAAAAACAGCCATAGGCAGCAGTTTGCTTGCCTGTGGCTGTTTACTTTATATTCCATTCGTCCTTCAGGTTGTGCTTACCTGATAAGAGAGTGTGTTTTTTTGTACCGAAAAACGCCTGATGTAAACGAAATATGCTCCTGCGTTGACCATAAGTGCTCCAGTCCAAGCGCTTATCTCTGCAAAGGCAGTTGCACGGAAGCCGATATCCCTTATGAATACAACTATAACAGCTATTCTGAGTACCATTTCAAGTATGCCGGATATCATCGGCATTATCGGCTGTCCCATACCCTGTACACAGTTCCTGAATACGAACAGCAGATCAACTGCGAAGAGCATTGCTCCGCATATGGGCAGGAATTCTGCGGCAATACCGATAGTGTCGCTGCCGTTGAGCATAAATGATGCCAGCAATCTAGGGAAGAATACCATGAGTGAGCCGAGGAGAACATATGCTGCAAGGGCTATCTTTACACAGACCTTCATTCCTTCTTTTATGCGGTCGAATCTTGCTGCACCGAAATTCTGTCCGGCAAATGCAGCTATAGTGTATCCGGCGGTAACACCAGGCAGCATGAACATATTCAGATAGCGGCTGCAAGCGGAATATGCGGAAGTATAGGCAACTCCCAGATCGTTTACGAAGGACTGAACAACAATGCAGCCGACTGCTGTAATGGAGTTCATGAGAGCCATTGGCAGGCCGTTTTTCAGCAGAGACGAATACATTCCGGTCGGAACTGAAAAATCGCTGCGGCTCAGTGAGAGCTCTTCGATACTGAGGATACGCCTGATACAGATACCGGCGGATATGAAAGTTGCGGCAACAGTAGCGATAGCTGCGCCCTCAACTCCGGTACGGAAGCCGAATATGCAGATACAGTCCAGCATTATGTTGATGACTGACGAGATAACTATCGCAATGAAAGGCGTTCTGCTGTCGCCCAGCGCTCTCAGTACAGCGGCGCTGATGTTGTAGGAAACAGTGGCGATAAGGCCTGCGAAGATAATATAGCCGTATCTGAGACTGTCCGCAAGTATCTCGTCGGAGGTGTTCATTATTATCATTATCCTTCTGAGGAAAAGCAGGCTGACTGCTGTCAGGAAAACAGCTATCACTGCCGCAAGCTTTATGGAAGCGGCAAATGCTTTTTTCAGCGAGTCTATGTCTCTCGCACCGTAATAATGGGATATGAGTACAGCAAAACCGTTGGCCATACCCATTGAGAAACCGATTATAAGGAACGTGAGCGAGGACATATTGCCGACAGCGGCAAGGGCGGTGTCGCCAAGACCCTTGCCGACTATGGCAGTGTCAGAGAAGTTGTATACCTGCTGGAGCAGATTTGTCATAAGCAGCGGCATGAAAAAGCCAAATATTATTTTTGAGACCTTTCCGCTGGTCATATCGTTTATCTTTGCCATACTATCATCTCCCTATGATCGGATTATACATCTATCCGGGGATTAAATATATCAGGAATATTGT
>Ga0123334_1006351_pt1 | contig 10978 bp, 8 predicted proteins | sample BiotimSIPDNA_FD_89706 | JGI IMG/M metagenome (GOLD analysis project Ga0123334, IMG submission 89706) | Anaerobic biogas reactor microbial communites from Washington, USA - Biogas_R1 time_0 SIP DNA | ecosystem: Engineered > Bioreactor > Anaerobic > Unclassified | place: Washington, USA | collected... | reverse complement strand
GAAGCGGCGTTTGTGGATGAGGACATCCCCGTGCGCCGGGTGAATCTGACCAAAGAGGGCTACCATGTCAGGGCCAATTTACTGCCGGAAAACGCGGCCAAACAGCCGCTTGTCTGGCGGTTGACCAACGCGGCCGGTGTGGACAGCAATATCGCGCAGATGCAGGTGGATGAGGACGGCCAGGGCGTTACCGTCATCCCCACTGGGGATGGCGAGGTGTATGTGCGCTGCGGCGTGCATAACGGCAAGGAGCACCTGGACCGCTACGCCCAGATTTCCTATACCATCGAGGGTCTGGGTGAAGCCGCCTTGAACCCCTTTGAGTTCATCAGCGCGGGTCTATACAGCTTCAGCAATGTGAAGTTGACCAACGGCAATGAGCGCGGCGTCGCCACCCTGCGGGATGGCGAAAGCTGGGTATGCTTTGACAATCTGAACTTTGGCGCCAACGCCTCTGATGAGCTATCCGTCTGGCTGTTTCCCTTAAGCCATGACCCCTTCCATTTTGAGGTGTGGGACGGCAGGCCCGACCAAGGCGGCCAGATTCTGACACGGCATTTCTATGATCTGGGCATGATCTGGAACACCTACCAGGAGGTGCGCGTGAAGTTGAACCGGGCGCTGACCGGCACCGCCTCACTCTGCTTTGTGTTTACCATCAAGTCCCACATCAAGGGCTTCCTCTTCCATCAAAAAACGAGAAGCTTTGAGGAGATAGAAGCCGGCACCTGTGAGGAACTGTACGGGGACAGCTTCCGCCGGGACGGCGCGCATGTGCTGGACATCGGCAACAACACTACCCTGGGCTTCAAGCATTTTGACTTTGGCGAGATGGGCACCCGGGAAATCACGCTGACCTATGACAGCGAGAACCAGAAAAACCCTGTTCAGATTCGCTTTGTGGGCGAAGAGGGCGTCACACGCGTGATGCTGAGCGTGCCGCAGGCGAAGGAGAAAACAACCCACACCTTCCCGCTGGATGAGGTGGTTTCTGGCAAGCAGGACGTGAACCTGGTCTTTTTGCCCGGGTGCAAAATCAACCTGTATTCGCTGCGGTTTACACAGGCTTCAGGGCAGGACAACTGATGGGTTTTCAATCTTATGAAGTGCTGCCCGGGGTCCACCACATTCTGGACCCATTGGGCGGTGTATACATGACCCTGGTCATCGGCGCCAGCCGCGCTGTGCTGATGGATGCGGGCTATGGCACACAGGATGTGGGCGCGTTTATCCGCAGCCTGACAGACCTGCCGCTGACTGTGATCTTAAGCCACGGGCATCATGACCACGCCCTGGGCGCCATGTGGTTTGAGCAATGCTGCATGGACGCGGAGGACCTGCCTGTTTTCCTTGAATATACCGGAAAACGGGAGCGGGAGCGTGTCATTGTGCGCGCCGGGATGAAGAGCGCTCAGGCCCAAACCTACCGCGAGGCGGTGATCAAAGCGCCGCTGCCCCTGGCCTATTCCCCCATTGACCTGGGCGGTGTGACTGTCCAGCCAATGAAAGCGCCGGGGCATACCCCGGGCTCCGCCGCCCTGCTGATTCCCGAGCGGGAAGTATTGCTGCTGGGTGACTGCTGGAACCCGCAGACCTGGGTGTTTTTTAAGGAAGCGCTGCCGGTTGAAACCTACGCTGCTTCCTTCCGCCGTTTGATAGCCTTGCCCTTCACCCACGCGCTGGCGCCCCATCAGGGCGAAATGATTGAGAAGACTTTCCTTATGCGATACGCAGATGGGCTGAACGAAAAAGGCTTCGCCACTGCGAAACCTTTTTCGGTGCCAGGCCATGAGGACGTCCCCACCCTGGCGTATGAGCCTGCCCCCGGCGCTTTGCTTGTCTTTCGTGCTTAGCGCAACAGGGTTTTCGCCGTGGACGGCGGATAGCCCTTGTTCTTCTTAAAGACCTTGCTGAAATGATAAATGTCCGAGAAGCCAAAGCGGTTGGCGGCTTCGCTGACGGAGATGCCCTCATACACCAGGGCATCTTCTGCCATGTTGACGCGGATGTTGGTGATGAAGCGGCTGACCGTATTGCCGGTGTGCTTGACGGTTAGCTTGTTGAGGTAGCCGGGGTGAATACCCACAGCGTTGCCGATTTCCGCCGCGCTGATGTGGCGGGAGATGTTTTCCGTTACATAGGCCGCAGCTTTTTGCACGCGCGGATCGCTGCCCGTGCCCTGCACAACGCCCAGATTGACCAGGACCTGGGAGAAGACTTCCATTAACTGCGCGGTTGCCTGCATGGAGCTGGTGGCCTCGCGCAGCGCGTTGTACTGGCGGATGCGCTCCAGGAGATGATCCACCTTGGGGTCATACTCCAGCTGGCTCTTGATGGGCAGCGGCAGGGTGGCCGGCTTGAAATCCTTATCAAACAGGAACATGTTAAAGGCATAAAGGGTCAAGGGGTTCTCCGCGCTGGTTTTAGCCTCACGCCAGCTACCCGGCGGGATGTAAACCAAAGCACCCTTGGTGACCGGGTAGACCACATCGTCCACAATGTATTCGCCCTCGCCTTCCAGCACAAAGGTAAAATCATGAAAATCAATCTGCTGGCGTTCAATCACCCAATCCGGTGTGCAGGTGCGATTGGCGAAATAGATAATCTTCGGGATGAAGAATAAGTCTTCCGTGTTTGTTTTCATTCCTTAGTCGTCTCCTGAAAGTTGTAGTTGCGTGCAGGGAATTCCGGTCAAGGTTTCGCTGCGGGAATCTGGCTGGCTGGTGCCCACATACAGGGTTTTAGGTCCGGACACCTTGTGGCGCATACCCTTGTCATCCACCACCGTGAAGGCCAGGTCATCAAGCGGCAGGGTCACCTTCTTGCTTTCGCCGGCCTTGAGCGCTACGCGCATAAACGCGCACAGGACTGGGTTTTCAGGCGCTGCCAGGTGGTCATTTTTGACATACACCTGGATGACTTCCTCCCCGTCCATGGGTCCTACGTTGGTAATCTTTGCTTCCACACCAGTATGATTATACACGATGTCTGCAAGATTGAAAGAGGTGTAGGACAATCCGTAGCCAAACGGATAGAGGGCCTCGCCCGTGTAGTAGCGGTAGGTGCGGTTGTCCATGCTGTAATCCGTAAACTCCGGCAAGTCTTTGTCGGACTTGTAGAAGGTGACGGGCAGCTTGCCGGAGGGGGACACCTTGCCAAAGAGGATGTCCGCCAGCGCGCGGCCGCCTGCCTGGCCGGGATAGCCCGTCCACAGGATGGCGTTGCCCTCCTCAACCCGCATGGCGCTGCCGGTCGCGAGCACGGTAATCACGGGCTTGCCCGCCTTGAGCACCGCGTCCACCAGCCGGCGCTGGGCAGCGGGCAGTTCCAGATCCGGTTTGTCGCCGGAGGCGAAATGGTTGCCGGTGTCGGACTGCTCACCCTCCAGCGTCGCGTCCAGGCCAACGCACAGGATGACGGCGTCCGCGTGCTGCGCGATGGCAACGGCTTCAGACTGGCGGTTGTCAATCTCCGTGATGGGGCTGTCGCGCTCCTCAAACAGCTGGGAACCAAGAGCATACATCAAACGCGCCTTGCCGGCAACTGCTTCGCGCACGCCTTCCAGGAAAGTAACATAGCGGGAGGACAGCCCGGCGTAGTTGCCCTCCAGCGCGGCCTGGCTGTCGGCATTGGGGCCGATGACCGCGATGGTCTTGATCTTTTCCAGATCAAGCGGCAGCACGCCGTCGTTTTTGAGCAGCGTCATGGACTTGATGGCTGCCTGGTAGGCCAGCTCGTTGTTGGCGTCGGTGTCGTTGTCCATCAGCGTGATGGTGTTGTATTCGCAGGTATCATCAAACAAGCCCAGCAGGTAGCGCGTTGTCATCAGGCGCTCACAGGCCAGGGTGATCTGCTCCTCGGTGACCTTGCCCTCCTGGTGGGCTGCCAGCAGGTGCAAGTAGGTGTTGCCGCAGTTGAGGTCGCAGCCGTTTTCGATCGCCAGGGCGGCGCTTTCCGTGGCGGTGTCCGTCACGTGGTGGTCCTCATGGAAATCTTTGATGGCCCAGCAGTCGCTGACCACATGGCCTTCAAAGCCCCACTGTTTGCGCAGGATATCCACCAACAGCCGCGGGCTGCCGCAGCAGGGCTCCCCGTTGACGCGGTTGTAGGCGCCCATGACGGCCTCCACGCCCGCTTCCTTTACCAGGGCTTCAAAGGCGGGCAGGTAGGTCTCCCACAAATCCTTTTCGTTGACGATGGCGTCAAACTCGTGCCGCAAGGCTTCCGGACCGGAGTGCACCGCGTAATGCTTGGCGCAAGCCGCGGCGGTCAGGTATTCGCCATCTCCCTGCAGGCCCTTCACAAAGGCGACACCCAGCCGCGTGGTCAGATGCGGGTCCTCCCCAAAGGTTTCATGGCCGCGGCCCCAGCGTGGATCGCGGAAGATGTTGATATTGGGCGACCAGAAGGTAAGGCCCTTGTAGATGCCCCTGTCCTCCAGCGCGGACGCCTCGTTGTATTTCGCGCGGCCTTCAATGGCGATGGTCTGCGCGATTTCCTTCAAGAAGTCAGGGTCAAACATGGCAGCCAGTCCGATTGCCTGCGGGAAAACCGTCGCTGTGCCAGCGCGGGCAACGCCGTGCAGCGCCTCACTCCACCAGTTGTAGGCAGGCAGATTGAGCCGTGGAATCGCCGGCGCGTCATACTTGAGTTGGGAGGCTTTTTCCTCCAGCGTCATCCGGGCGACCAGCTCCCTAGCCTTATGTCTCGCGATTTCTCGGGTCATCGATGCGTCCTTTCATTTCAGTCGTTTGCATAAAAAGCGACCATTACTGTATCACATAAATATGTAAATGTCGAGTTTTAACAAACGAAAAAACACACCAATAATACAGACCAGAGTCTTTTTAATATAGGTTTTCGCAGCGAAACCGCCTTGACAAACGAGGGAAATAAATGCATAATAGACAAATAATAATACCCAGATTATACACGGAGCGCAACCAGTATAAAAGGAGGATAAGTATGCAGGAGCTTGATATCGCGCAGTTTTGGCGCGATGACGAAGCGGCACATGCCAATAATTGCTTTAACCAGTCTGTACAAATCCCCCTGGGCATCAGGATGAGTGATGAGTGCGTGTTCGCGGAATTGGGCGAGGAAGGCACGCCCTGGATGCCCATTCCACAAGAACGGCGGATTGAACTAAACCGTCGCTATAACGACAAATCAGAGCGGATGATTGGAAAGCGGTTGCTGAAGGAAGACGTTCTGCCAGAGGACGCGCGCTTGCCCGGTGTGAAACGCATCGGGGAGGTGTTTGGCGGCAAGTATATCTACCACAACGAAACCGAGTGGCTCACCCAGAGCGTGCACTCAACACAGGAACTGGAACGTTTGCTGGATCAGGTCGAAAAAATGGATCTGCGCGCCTTCATGCTGCCGGAGAACTGGGAGGCGGAAAAGAAGCGGGTGTATGAGCGCTACGGTGTGAAACCCGCCCTGATGCGGCACATCAGGGGCCCGGTCACCCTGGCCTGCTCCATCATGGGGACGGAGGATTTTATATTCCTCATCCTGGATGAACCGGACCTGGCCCGGCGCTTTGCCGACGTCATCACCAAGGTCACACTGGGCATGGCGCGGGTGATGGATGAGGAGTACGGCACCACGGCGGAGGAAACCCGCGGCTTCAGTTTCGCGGACGACAACTGCTGTTTGCTGACACCCGATATGTATTAGCTGTTCGGCTACCCTGTATTGAAGGAGATCTTTGACACCTACGCGCCGGATGCCCACGACAGCCGCTACCAGCATTCGGACTCGGCCATGGGGCATCTGCTGCCCATTTTGGGCAGGCTGGACTTAACCGGCGTCAACTTCGGGCCGACGGTGCTGATCCCTGAGATCAGGAAGCACCTGCCGCACGCGCGCATTGACGGCTGCCTTTCCCCCATGAGTTTTATGCGCAACGATGTGGACGCCATCACCCGGGAAGTTGCGCGTGACTGCGCCGACGCTTTGGTTTATAATGGCGTCAATATCACCACCGCTGGCAGCATCAACAATGGTTCAAGCCTCAAGAGCTTAAGACTGATCATGCAGATTATCCAGAACAAGGGACGACGCGATTAAAAGGAGAATACCATGCAGGTTTTACAGGACATTTCAACCAACCTTCAAGCCGGAAAAGCCAAGGTGGTCCAGGAACTGGTGCAGCAGGCGCTTGACGCGGATATCCCTGTAAAGGATATCCTGGAGCACGGTTTGCTGCACGGGATGAGCATCATTGGCGACAAGTTCAAAAACAACGAGGTCTTTGTGCCCGAGGTTTTGATCGCCGCGCGCGCCATGAACCGGGGCATGGAGCTGCTGAAGCCCTATTTTGCCCAGTCCGGCGTTGAATCAAAGGGCCGCGTATGCATCGGCACTGTCCAGGGTGACTTGCACGACATCGGCAAGAACCTGGTCAAGATGATGCTGGAGGGCAAAGGCTTTGAGGTGATCGACCTGGGCACGGACGTCGCACCGGAGACCTTCATCCAGACCGCGCAGGAGCAGGGCTGCCAGATTATCTGCTTAAGCGCGCTGCTGACAACCACCATGGCCGCCATGCAAAAGGTGGTGCAGGCGGCAGAGGATGCGGGCATCCGCGATCAGGTGAAGATTATGGTGGGCGGCGCGCCCGTGACGGACGAGTTCCGCAAGGACATTGGCGCGGACGCCTACGCCGCGGATGCCGCCAGCGCCGCTGACATGGCGTTTGAATTGATCAAGGATCTGCCGTGACCGGCAAGCAAATCGTGCTTGATGCCCTGCTCAGAAAGCCCACGCCGCGGGTGCCCTGGGTGCCCTTCGCCGGCGTACACGCAGGCCTTTTAACCGGCGCGGATGCCATCACCATGCTGCAGGACGAGGAGCAAATCGTCAACGCGCTGCTGGCTGTCAAGCGGCTGTATACGCCGGATGGCCTGCCCGTGCTGTTTGACTTGCAGCTGGAGGCCGAAATCCTGGGCTGTGAGCTTAAATGGAGCGCGGATACACCGCCCTCTGTGCGCACGCATCCGCTGGCGGAAGAACTGGTGATTCCCACAAAGCGGATCGCCAAAACGGATGGCCGGATGGGGCTGGCTTTGTCCGTCATGCGGCGCGTGAAAGCGGAGATTGGCGAGGACACTGCCCTGTTTGGCCTGATCTGCGGGCCGTTTACGCTGGCCTCCCACCTGCGCGGGAACGAGCTGTTCATGGACATGTATGACGAGCCGGATCTGGTACAAGACCTGCTTGCCTACTGCGCAGACACCGCGCTGGACATCGCGCAGTATTACCTGGAGGCGGGCTGTGACGTGATCGCGGTGGTAGATCCCCTGGTCTCCCAGATTTCAAGCGATCATTTTGACGAATTCTTGCGCGCGCCCTATACCAGGATTTTTGACAAAATCAGGGCGTTTGCATCCACCAGCGCGTTTTTTGTGTGCGGTGACGCCACCCGGAATATTGAAGGTATGTGCAAAACCAGGCCGGATGCCATCTTTGTGGATGAGAATGTGGACTTGCCCGCGGCCAAGCACATTTGTAACGCGCATGGGGTCGCCATTGGCGGCAACCTGCCCTTGACCACTGTGATGCTGCACGGCAGCCAGCAGGACAACATGAAGACGACACTGGACTTGCTGGACGCGATTGCGGACAAAACCGGCTTTGTGCTGGCGCCCGGCTGTGACATGCCCTATGGTGTGCCCATTGAAAACGCGATCGCCGCCGCCCTCACCGCGCGGGAGCCGGACACGGCGCGGCAGATGCTGTCAAACTATGTCACAGCGTCCGATGACACGCAGGTTGACCTGCCCGATTACCAGAACTTAAGCAAACCTTTGATCGAGGTGTTCAGCCTGGACTCCGCCTCCTGCGCGGCCTGCACCTATATGATGAACGCGGCGGAGGAAGCGGGAAAGCGCTTTTTAAACCAGATAGATGTCGTGGAATACAAGTTTACCAAAAAGGAAAACATCCGCCGCTGCCGGCAGATGGGCGTTGAGAAGCTGCCCAGCCTGTATATCAATGGGAAACTGGCCTTCTCCTCCCTCATCCCCTCCCCGGCACAGCTGGATAGCGCCATCAACAATGCCCTTGATGAATTGAAAGGTCTGTCTACATGACCGAACTCATCCTACTGGCCGGGTTTTTGGGTGCGGGCAAAACCACCCTGATGAAGCGCCTGATCGCGCATTACCAGGACAAAAAACTGCTGGTCATCGTGAACGAGTTTGGCCGCAGGGGATCAGACGGCACCCTGTTGCGCGCATTGACAGACGCGGTGACGGAAATCTGCGATGGGTCCATCTTTTGCGCCTGCCGCGTGCAGGAGTTTGAGGACGCCATAAAGGACGCGGTGACAGGCCAGGTTGAGATGGTGCTGGTGGAATCCTCCGGGTTTTCGGACCCTGTGTCCATCCGCACCATCATTGATGGGATAGAGGGCCTTCATTACAAGGGCTGTGTCACCCTGGCCGGCGCGGACAGCATCAACAAGGTAATCAATACCTCGCGCATCGTCACCCGGCAGTTGAGCGTGTCCGACCTCATCCTCCTCAACCGGATTGATACGGTGAGTGAAGCGGAACAAACAGAAACACTGGGGATGCTGGCTGCCCGCTACCCCCTCACGCCCATTTTGCCTGTGACCATGTCGCAGGTGGACCTGGCGCTGATTGATACCCTGCGCCCCTCCTATGATGACAATGCGCCCATCCACGACCGGGACATCAGCCTGCGCAAACTGCTGATGCGCGTCAGCCAGCAAGTGCCCCGTGCCGCCTTGACCGCGATGATCCGCCTGTTTGCGGAAGACAGCCTGCGCGTGAAGGGCATCGTTGAAACGAAGGATGGCCCCACCCTTGTGGACTGCGTCGGCGCGATGGTGCAGGTATCCCCCTATACGGGAAGCCCGGACAATGCTTATGACGCCCTTAATGTGCTGGCGTCGGATGTGGCCGATGTGGACTAGGGCATCCGCCTGGCGCAGTCTATGTACCCGCAGTATTTGCTGGAGGTCATCACGTGATGAAAGACAGCATGATCAAACTGGCGCTGGACTGCGGCGTGCACAAGGCCGCATGGCTTAGCATCAAAACAGAGGTGGTGTTTGACCCGGTCTTCCGCGACATTTGCGCGACCAATGCCTGCGGGCTGTACGGCAAATGCCACATGTGCCCGCCGGATATTGGGCAGATTGACCTGCTGATCAAAGACGCGCAGGACTTTGATTACGGCTTGCTTTACCAGACGGTGGGCAGGCTTGAGGACAGCTTTGACATTGAGGGGATGCTGGCGGATGCTAAAGCGGAAAACGACATCGCCATCAGCATCCGTAATCACCTGAGGGATGTTAACGGCATGATGCACCTGTCCACCGGCGGCTGCCGCATGTGTGACCGCTGCACGAAGCTGGACGACCTGCCCTGCATCCTGCCGGAGATGGCCATGTCCTCCCTGGAGGCCTATGGGATTGATGTGTACAACACCGCGAAGAACGCGGGGCTGAAATACCACCACGGCGAAAATACGGTCACCTACTTTGGCATGGTTTTTGTAAAGGAAGCCCATCTTGCGTAAATTGACCATCCACCTGGCAGGGGCAAGCCAGGTGCTTTTTTTTGAGGGAGAGCCCAGGCTGGCGCAGCTGCTGCGGGAGAAGGGCTACACCGTGTCTACCCCCTGCGGCGGCGCGGGCATTTGCGGCCGCTGCGCGCTGCGGGCAACCGGTTCCCTGTCCCCTGCCCCGGTTGATGGCCGGGTGCTGGCCTGCCAGACACGGCTTATAGGTGACGCTGAGGTATGGCTGAGCGCGCAAGCGGAACTGCGCAACATCACCCTGTCTGGACAGCAGACTTTCGTGGGCATACAGCCGATGGCGGGCGAGTTTGGCTTGGCGGTTGATATTGGCACCACGACCATTGCCGCCCTCTTGGTCAACCTCAAAACGGGCGAGCAAATCGCCACAGCGGCCAAGGGCAACGCGCAGGCGCAGCTGTCAGACAACGTGATTGGCCGCATCAGCGCGGCCTTGTCCGGCGAAGAAAAGCGGCTGCAGGACCTGGTGATGGCAGACATCAACCACCTGCGCGCCCAGGTATGTCAAACCGCGCAGATCATGGAAGCTGATATCGCGCATACTGTCATCACCGGCAACACCGCCATGCTGCATTTTTTGACCGGATACTCCACTAAAGCGCTCTCCGCGGCGCCGTTTTTGGCCGAGCACCTGTTTGGTGAATGGCTGGGCACCACCTACCTGCCGCGCTGTATCGGGGCCTTTTTGGGCGCGGACTTGTTAATGGCGCTCATCGCAAGCGGGCTGTGCGACAGGCCTGAAACCGCGCTGCTTTCAGACATTGGCACAAACGGGGAGATTGCCCTGTGGCACAAAGGGCAGCTTTTTTGCGCGGCGGCAGCCGCCGGCCCTGCCTTTGAAGGCGGCGGCATTCATATGGGCCTGGGCAGCTTGCCCGGCGCGATTGACACCGTCAGCATCAGGCAGCAGAGTTTGCAGATAACCACCATTGGCAACAAGCCAGCCATTGGCCTGTGCGGCTCTGGCTTGATTGACGCGGCGGCAGCCTTCCTGAACCTGGGTATCATGGATGAAACCGGCCATCTGGATGCGGAGAAAGCGTATTTGACGGACAGTGTCTGGCTGAACCAGGAGGACATCCGCAAGCTGCAGCTGGCCAAGGGCGCCATTGCCGCGGCCATCAGCGCCTTGTGTGAAACGGCGGGGCTTGCGGCCGCGGACATCCAGCGCTTTTATCTGGCGGGCGGCTTTGGCGCGCACATGCGGATCTCCTCCGCGGCGCGCATCGGGCTGATTCCAAGCGGCCTTGCGGACAAAACCATCCCCCTGGGCAACGCGGCCTTAACAGGCGCTGCCATGCTGCTGATGGACCAGGGTTTGATTGACAAATCCCTCAAAATCGCGCAGATGGCCCAGGTGGTCACCTTAAGCGGCAGCGCGCGATTTTCCGAATTGTTTATGGAG
>Ga0123334_1006350_pt1 | contig 10979 bp, 9 predicted proteins | sample BiotimSIPDNA_FD_89706 | JGI IMG/M metagenome (GOLD analysis project Ga0123334, IMG submission 89706) | Anaerobic biogas reactor microbial communites from Washington, USA - Biogas_R1 time_0 SIP DNA | ecosystem: Engineered > Bioreactor > Anaerobic > Unclassified | place: Washington, USA | collected... | reverse complement strand
TACTGCTGTTGTTTCTGAGCTTCATTACTGTCTGTATAATCCGGCTCCCGCCCCTTAATATCTCTATGTCAAGAACAGCCCTGTCCCCCTCAATACCCATAGAGGAGATATTCATGGTGACCTGCTCAGGGAGCGAAACAACCCCTTTGCTGTTCAATGAAAGAGAAAGCCCCTTTTCACCTAAAAACTTATAGGAAGAGTACCTGAAAAGGGATTGCAGCTCACGCACAATATCATTAAGACCAGGGTCTACAGAATTGCCTTTCTCTGACGCCAGTATGGTCTTTACAGTAATCCTGATATTGGTGCCCGACCATGCAGGTGAAGAAGGCAGTAACAGGAGTGAAATAACAAAGAATAAGAAGGTTATAAGCAGAGGAGCCCGATATTTAGTTTTCATTTTATCCATTTTCATTAACCCATAAGATGGTTTGTCTTGTTTCAGGTGTCACAACTATCGTTAAAGAACCTGTCCCTGAAAGGGATGATATTATAGCGCTTGGTCCGGCAGGTGCAGGGTTGTTAAGAAATATCAATGATGCCAGTGCAATAGACAAAGCGACTCCTGCAGGTATAAAGGTCCTTCTTGAAAGAACCAGTTCCTTGAAACCCTGTAACCAGTTGCCCTTCTGCCTGATCCTGCTGATAACCCCTTCTACAATCTCCTGACCTTGCAGCGAAGCTTCAGCGTTTATAAAAGAATTCAGGCCCGAACCGATCTTGCTGTAAATATCAAGCCGTTTCCTGCATGATTCACAGGAATCAATGTGTTTCTCCACTGTAATAAGATCATCCCCGTGGAGCTCATTATCCATGAACCGGCTTATTATTTCGGTGCCGCATATTATTTCATTGTTGGCCTTCACTTTCAACACCTTTAAGAGATTCCCTTAATTTTTCACGCGCATAAAATATCCTTGAACTTACAGTCCCCTTGTTGATCCCCATGAGCTCGCCTATCTCATCATAGGATAACCCTTCAACCTCCTTTAAGATCAGGATCGTCCTCGCCTTTTCAGGAAGACTCTCAAGTGCCTTTTTTACCATCCCGGAGAGCTGCCTGTTGTCCAGGCTCTCTTCAGGGTCGGGCCTGTCCGAGACCAGATCAGGGGCGTTTCCCTCCTCCTGATCAATGGACTGATGCTGCCACCTGAAACGCCTTTTCCATTTCCTTACCCAGTTAAGGCTCTCATTTATCGTAATACGCCTCAACCAGGTATAAAGGGATGATTCGCCCTTGAATCTTTCTATTCCAGTATAGGCCTTAAGAAAAACATCCTGAATAATATCAGCGCTTTCCTCTGCATCAAGGGTTATCCCGTAGGCGACATTCCTAAGTTTCGCCTGATACTGGGAGACAAGCATTCCATAGGCCTTTTCATCCCGGTTTTTAAGGTCCAATACCAGCCTATCTTCATCTGAATCGGCCATATTTGATCTATTAGACACCGCTTATAGCGAAAAAATTCAATAATTTATAATTAAGATCTATAATCCGCATTTATTGACACATAATCATGGGTCAGGTCGCATGTGGTTATCCAGTCGTTAGACACCCCCACATTCAACTCAACAGTAAGAAAAATCTCAGGATTTTTCATAATAACAGCAGCCTCTTTTTCTCTTTCAACACCCTGCCCCAGGCCACCCTTTACTATTTTTATATCATCAATGAGGATATCAACCATATTTTCCTTCATCTCTATACCTGACCTCCCAAGTGCGGCCATGATCCTGCCCCAGTTAGGATCTTCTCCGTAAAATGCAGTCTTTACAAGGCTTGAATTGGCTATTGTACTTGCAGCATTCTTTGCATCTTGAGGAGAGGCTGCCCCTTTGACACTTATGTGTATCACCTTGGTTGCCCCCTCGCCATCTTTCACGATCATCTTTGCAAGGTCATACATTATATGGGTCAACCCCTTTTTAAACTCGTTAAAGGATGCCTCATCAGGCTCTTCATTGCCGGCTAGCCCGTTTGCCATTACAAAAACAGTATCGTTTGTGCTGGTATCACCGTCAACGGTTATCTTATTAAAAGAATCATTTACCCCCTGAGCAAGTGCCTTTTTTAAAAGCGGTCTGCTGATGTTTATGTCAGTCATGATAAAACAGAGCATGGTTGCCATGTTGGGCATTATCATGCCTGCACCCTTGGCTAACCCCATAATATGGTATTCCACGCCCTTAACCTTTGCGCTGAATGTGCTGACCTTGGGAAATGAGTCTGTCGTCATAATGGCCTTTACCACGCCATTTATCCCCTCAGGGTTAAGGTTTTTTACCAGTTCTGGTATGGCCTTTTCTATCTTTTTCATGTCCAACTGGGCGCCTATCACACCGGTTGAAGCTATCAAGACCTCATCAGGTGATATGCCAAGGCGCTCTGCAACCAAAAATGTGGTCTCCTTTGCATTCTTGAGCCCCTCTTCCCCGGTGCAGGCATTTGCATTCCCTGAATTTACAATAATCGCCCTGGCACTGCCATTTGCTATATTCTCCATGCTAACGATAACAGGCGCCGCCTTGACCCTGTTTGTTGTGAAGACAGCGGCTGAGGCCGCTGGTGCTTCGGAATATATCAGCGCAATATCATGTGCGTTGTTCTTTTTCAGGCCACAGGCAGTATAAGCAGCCTTAAACCCTTTTATACTGGTATTGGTTTCCATCTCTAAATAACCCCGGATACTTTGTTAATCCTGCATCTTTTGCAACTGTTACTACAGTTACTCATTAATCCCGCAGCACTTTTTGTATTTTTTGCCGCTGCCACAGGGGCATGGATCATTTCTCCCTATTTTCTGGCTCTCTCTTTTTATCGGTTCCGTCCTGACCGCTGCATCACCATGGCTTAGCTGCATAGCCCTCCTCTTCTGGCGCGGAAGCTCTTCAGGCCTCTCCTTTATGAGCTGTATCCTTGAAAAGGTCATTAGCGCCTCTTCGCTTATCCTTGCATCAAGCCCCTGGAACAGCTCAAAGGCATCTTTTTTGTACTCCTTTAAAGGATCCTGCTGTGCGTATCCCCTTAAGCCGATCCCCTCTTTGAGGTGATCCATGTCCTGGAGATGCCTGAGCCACTCTTTATCCAGTATCTGGAGCATTATAATCCTCTGGACTGACTGGAGCTGGTCAATTTTTATGCCTGCCATCCTGGCCTCATGGGCATCCTTAACCTGTTTCATGATCAGCCCTGTAAGGGATTGTGGAGTGAGTGCATCAAACTCTTCTTTACCAATATCATCAACACTGATCCTTGGCCGCACACCAAAAAACCTTATAGCGCCCTCTATCAGGCCCTGGATATTCCAGTCTTCAGGATAGGCTTTAGGATCGCTATGTTCAGCTACCAAGGTTTCTATCTTTCCTTCAATCATATCATTAATAAGTTCATCAATGCCTTCTCCCTTTAATATGTTGCGTCTCTGGGAGTAGATTATCTCTCTGTGTTTATTCATCACATCATCATATTCAAGGAGATGTTTTCTCATATCAAAATTATGGGCCTCAACCTTTTTCTGTGCATTCTCTATGGCCCTTGATATCAGGTTTGCTTCTATTGGTTCTCCCTCTTCCATGCCGAGTCGCTCCATGATGGAAGAAATTCTGTCAGAGCCGAATATCCTTAAAAGATCATCCTCAAGTGAAAGATAGAATCTTGAAGAGCCCGGGTCTCCCTGGCGGCCTGCGCGGCCTCTCAACTGGTTATCAATGCGCCTGCTCTCGTGCCTTTCGGTTCCTAGGATATGAAGCCCACCGAGCTCCTTGACCCCTTCCCCAAGCACTATATCTGTTCCACGCCCGGCCATATTGGTCGATATGGTAACAGTCTTATACTGTCCGGCCTTGGCGATAATTTCCGCCTCTTTCTGGTGATGCTTGGCATTCAGAACTTCATGGGGTACGCCCGCTCTTTTAAGCATTTTTGAGAGAACCTCGGATTTTTCTATGGAGATTGTACCCACCAGCACGGGCTGACCTTTTTCGTATAGCTCTTTGATTTCCTCGACAACCGCATTATATTTCTCACGTTCGGTCTTGTATATGACATCAGGAAAATCCTTGCGGATCATCCCCTTATTGGTCGGGATAACCATAACACCCAGTTTATAGATGTTATGAAATTCACCGGCCTCGGTATCAGCTGTGCCTGTCATACCTGCCAGCTTTTCATACATCCTGAAAAAATTCTGAAAGGTAATCGTGGCAAGGGTCTGGTTTTCTTCTGCAACCTTTACGCCCTCCTTGGCCTCAACCGCCTGGTGCAGACCGTCACTCCACCTTCTGCCCGGCATCATACGGCCTGTAAACTCATCAACGATGACCACCTCATCATCCTTTATCACATACTGGACATCCTTTTCGAAAAGCCAGTATGCCTTGATAAGCTGCTGGGTGGCGTGCAGAAGCTCCGATGTACGCATGAAATTCGCTTCAAGCTCCCTGAGCCTTTCCGCCTTCTCCAGGTCAGACAGCTCTTTATTTTCACGGACATTGTAACTTTCTTCCTCTATATCAGGGAGAGAAAAATCCCCTGCCCCGCTTTCAGAAAGGTACTTGATCCCCTTTTCTGTTAATTCCACAGAATTGCCACGCTCGTCTATGATGCAGTAAAGCTCTTTGTCCAGCTCTGGGAGTATCTTCTGACTCCTCATGGCGCTCTCTTCATTATCGATGCGCTTACCAAGGGAATGGTTTTTTGCAAGGAGATCAAGAAATCCAGGATTTTTAGGGTCACCCCTCTTTACCCTCAGAAGTATCTGGATGGTTTCTTCATCCGCATCGCCCTTATTCAGCCTCTCCTTCGCATCACTCAGCATTGTCCTTATCACAGCGCTCTGTTTTCTTTTTAGACTGATGACCAGGGGCTTGGCCTCCATGTATATCTTGTTTTCACTATGTTCCACAGGGCCGCTTATGATAAGGGGTGTCCTCGCCTCATCAATAAGGATACTGTCAACCTCATCCACAATAGCGTAATAATAATCACGCTGGACAAGGTCATTCATATCAAATTTCATGTTATCCCTGAGGTAATCAAATCCGAATTCATTGTTCGTACCGTATGTGATGTCACATGCGTAGGCATCTTTTCTCTCCTTATCTGTCATCCCGTGAACAATTACTCCGATAGAAAGGCCCAGCATCCCGTATATGCCACCCATCCATTCAGCGTCGCGCTTTGCAAGGTAATCATTCACTGTTATCAGATGAACCCCTCTTCCGGTAAGGGCATTCAGATATAGAGGCAGGGTTGCTGCAAGGGTTTTTCCTTCACCTGTCTTCATCTCGGATATGCACCCCTCATGGAGAACAATACCGCCTATGAGCTGTACATCATAATGACGCATGTTCAGCACCCTCACGGATGCCTCCCTTACAGCAGCAAATGCCTCAGGTAAAATCTCTTCGAGGGTTGCTCCATTTTTCAGCCTATCTTTGAATTCGCCGGTCTTTTCCCTGAGCTGCTCATCTGTAAGAGATTTAAAAAAAGGTTCATGCGAATTTATGCTCTCCACGATCGGTTGTATTCTTTTAAGCTCCCGATCATTTTTACTGCCAAATATCTTCTTTATTAGGTCACCAATCATATTCTATATACCAGTATTTTTTGAAAAATATCCTTTCCTGTTCGCTGAAGTTACTTTACTACCACAATAAATGAAAACAATAAATCTTAATATTTATTAATTTGAATAGCCAGGTCTGTGAAAAAAATAATAAGGACTATATTCACACAGATGCAAACAAAACAGGAGGAGCCTTTATTTAATTGGCAAATAAAGATCTACTTTTTTAGAGGTTTTCCCACTGAAAGAATTAAGTAAATGCCTGGGTAAAAATCTTACTTAATTCAATTCAGAATATAGCGGGTTGGATCTACCGGTACCCCCTCAAGGAACACCTCATAATGGAGATGTGGGCCGGTCGAACGGCCTGTGCTACCCATGTTAGCGATGGTATCACCGCGTTTTACCGCCTGTCCTTTTTTGACCAGTATCTTTGAGAGATGGGCATACCTTGTTTTCAGGCCATATCCGTGATTTACAGTTAACAGATTCCCGTAACCATAGCTCTTTTCAATGCCAGTGACAATGCCATCAGCAGGGGCAATTATGGGCGAACCGCTTTTTGCCGAGATATCCAGACCATTGTGAAATTCCTTCTCATTTGTAAATGGTGAAACCCGGTAACCAAACTTTGAACTTACCCATCCCTTTGCAGGCCATATGGATGGGGTGCAGGAAAACATGGATTTCCGGTTATCAAGAAAACTGTATAGCTCCGTCTTTTCCTGTGTCTGGACAGCAATTTCAGTATCCAGATTATCCAGTGACTGGTGCATCAGCCTAACAAGTTTCTGATGTGCCTTTTCAATAGAATATTCAGCATTCATCAGACTTGGGTCAGAACCGCCAACACCCAGGAATGGGGTGCTGTCATCACCTGGTTCAATGTTCACCATTATCTTGAGCTTGTTATCAAACTTTTTGAGTTCAACCATCTTGGTATTGATCTTATCTATTTTATTTGCAAGAGAGGCAAGCTGGGCCTTCTGTTGCCTGTTTTCTTCAAGCAGTTGTGCATTGAGTGGTATCTGAGACCTTATCCTGCAGTAGTCATTGGAGGCCCACCCAATAAATGAGAGGGCCGATAAGACAAGGATAACGGCTAATCCAATAAACATCTTCGGAATCTTTATCTGTTTGACGGAATTAACACCATCCGGAAGAATTACTATTGTTACCTTTTTGAAAGCCACAATACTTTTTCCTTTTTTACAACTTTATTGATTGAGTCAGCGAAGATACAACTTTTGATTAATTATCAACAGAAGTCGGGCTTAGTTAACACAAAGCCCAGAAGATTGTCAACCTTAATATTTTCATATCAGATTCAACTCTCTTCAGAGGCCAAAAACAGCTCTTTGATCCTAACAGCCATTGTTTTTGTTATTCCTCTCACCTTTGCAAGTTCATCTTCGCTTGCCTGTTTTATTGCCTCCAGGCTTCCAAACTGCTTTAAAAGCAGGTTCCTCTTTGATGGCCCTATGCCCGGTATCCGGTCAAGGGCGGATTTTACAGTCTCCTTCTTTCTCAGTTTTCGATGAAAGCCCACAGCCCTCCTGTGAACCTCATCCCTTATCCCCATGATCATCAGTAGCACCGGATGATCAGCGTTCAGCCGCAGAGGATTTTTTCTACCAGAAAGATAGAGCTTGTCGCCAGTAACGCCCTGCTCCCTCTCCTTTGCAACAGCGACCAGTGCAGGCTGTTCTATCTCTTTCGGCAGCCCTGCCAGAACACGGCTAACTGCCATCAGATGCCCCTTTCCGCCATCAATAACAAAGAGGTCAGGGAGATCACCATGTGAAAGGCGCCTTTTAACCATCTCTGACATCATCTCATAATCATCTATGCCCTTCACATCTCTGATCCTGAAATTCCTGTACCCCTTTCTATGCGGCCTGGCATCTACAAATGCAACAATCGTACCAACCGCCTGGTTTCCCTGCATATTGGATATATCCATTGCCTCTATCCTGTATGGTGTCTTCTTAAGATTCAAGGCTGTTTTTGCCATCTCAAGGATATCAGCAGGGCTTCTGTTTTCCGTTCTATTCAGAATACTTACCGCATTTTTAACGGCCAGGTTTGTCATGCCGATCCTTTTGCCACGGACAGGGCAGTGTATAGTTATTCTTTTACCTGCCAGGGAGGAAAGCCATTCGGAAATGGCTCCTGATTCATCAACCGGATGGGAAATAAGTATATTTTTTGGCACATAACCGTCTTCAGTATAATACTGTTTCAGAAATGCCTCGATCACCTCAGAGGGTAAAACTCCCTGGTTTTCAAACCTGAAATCCCTATTTCCGGTGATAATCCCTTTTCTTGAAAAGAATATGACTACCTGTGATACTCCGTTTTCCTGTGCAACCCCTATTATATCCTGGTCTTCACCCCTGGTTGATGAGACATTCTGGGTCTCAATAGTCTTTGAAACCGCCTTTATCTGATCCCTTACCCTTGCTGCATCCTCATATTTTTCTTCTGCTGCATATTTTTTCATATCGGTTTCAAGCTGCTTTATCAGTTCCCGACTCCTCCCCTCAAGGAAAAGCCTGACATTTTTCACAATTGCAGCATATTCATCTTTTGAAATATCGCTGGTACATGGTGCAAGGCATCTGCCCAGCTGATAATTGAGGCAGGGCCTTGTCCTTGCTGCCATAAAATTCATAGAGCATTTTCTTAGTCTGAAAATCCTGTTTATGAGCCTTGTGGTATCCCTGAGTGCCCCTGATGAAGAATATGGCCCGAAATAAACTGCCCCGTCGTTTTTGAGCTTCCTTACAAACTCCAGCCTGGGGTATGGTTCATCTGTGGGGATCTTCAGGTATGGATACTGTTTATCATCCCTCAGAACAATATTGTACCTGGGTATATGTTTTTTAATAAGGGAACTTTCAAGTAAAAATGCCTCATTTTCGGAGGAGGTTAGTATGAATTCCAGATACCTTGCTTTTGATACCATCATGACAGTCTTTGGTGTCATATCAGCTGGGGAGTTAAAATAGGAAGATACCCTGTTCTTGAGGTTTTTGGCCTTTCCTACATATATAACCCTTTCAGCACTGTCCCTGAATATGTAGACACCCGGGTCGTTCGGAAATTCCTTTTTGAAAGCTCCTGATTTTAAATCAAACCTGTTCTGTTCAGATGGGATCATATATATACCGGCAATATTTGTTATCCTTTTCTTGAACAATATAAAGATAGGTGATAGATAATACAAGAAACTTGTATGATGACCAGAAATAATAACAACAGCGAACTTCCATGAAGCCATCCATTTACCCCAGACTTGTTAATGACCCCTTTTCTGATCCCGGGCTCTATATCCCCTTTTTATATGAAAAAAGGGCAATTATGTTTGACCTTGGTGAGATTATTCCCCTCACCCCGAGGGATGTACTAAAAATAACCCATGTATTTGTCTCTCACACCCACATGGACCATTTCACTGGCTTTGACAGACTTCTGCGAATCTTTCTGGGCAGGGACAGCGAATTACATCTTTTCGGGCCGCCCGGTTTTTTCAGACATGTGGAGGGAAAACTTAACGGGTATGTATGGAATCTAGTACAAGAATATGAATATAACCTTATCTTAAATGCAACAGAAGTCCATGAAGACATGGCAATATCTAAAAGATATTTATGCCGTGAAGGATTCAGACCGGGAGAGACAGTGACATGGGAAATAATTGATGGGATACTATATAAAATACCGGGTTTCCAGGTAAGGGGGGCACTGCTTGACCACAGGATACCATGCTTGGGCCTTACATTAGAGGAAAGTTTTCATGTAAATATTAATAGCGAAAAACTAAAAAATTTTGGTCTTGATACAGGCCCGTGGCTTACTGCTTTTAAAAAAGAGATATATACAGGCAGTCCAAAAAATGGGGATTTTTTTGTACCAAAAGAGGAGCATGGAAAGATAGTTGATATGAGAAGGTTCACACTTGGCAGCCTGGCAGAAAAGATAGCAACCATAACCCCGGGCCATAAGATCACCTATATTACCGATGTGATCGGGAGCAATGACAACATTGTAAAGATTATGGACCTCGCAAGGGGCGCTGATCACCTGTTCATTGAAGCGGCCTTTTCAGAACAGGATAACAAGACAGCAAAAGAAAAATATCATCTTACCGCAGCTGAGGCTGGCCGCATAGCAAGGGCGGCAGAGGTTAAGAAATTTACACTTTTTCACTTTTCACCAAGATACAGCCACATGGAAGCAGATCTTTACAAAGAGGCTATGGCGGCATATCAAGGCAGATAAACCTCCGACCGGTTATTTTTTCTTATATACGTTCAGACCGATCTTTACATCATCTTTATCAGGTATAGCAACATTCCCCTCAGTTGAGGCAATAATAATGGTCTTTCCTGAAGAAGAGGGCCCGAACTCCTTTGTAATATCCACCTTTAGTGTCAGGATATTTCCTTCAAGATTCATCTCAACATTTTTCATTTTATCTCCTCCTTGCTGGGTATTTTTATTAATAATGAAAAAAGGTTGAGACCGAACTGGCTCAACCTCTCTACATTTACCTGTAATCAGGTTATGCTATTCATACCTTCCTGTGGTGCATGCTATCATATGTGCTATCGGCCTGGTCACATTCCTGATAGTTAGCGGGCCATGTTTCACACCCGGCGGTATAAAGGCTGTAAAGCTCTCTTTAATGATATGCGTTTCACCATCTATTGTAAATTCTATCTCTGCGCCAAGGTCCATGATGTTTTCATAATTCAAACCATAAAAACACATCAGTTCGCCAAAATCATGGGAATGTTCTTCCTTGAAATTAGGGTTATCGCCCTTGTAGTTCTTATCAAACCCCGGGAGTATCCACATCATCTCATTGTAAAAGGTTGCACCCTTGACCGTATCCGCATCCACATGGGTCATCCTCTTTACATATTTAGGGTCTGTCGGCACCCTGTAGGATGGGAGCTTAAGGTCTTTCTTGTCATCAAATATAAAATACTTTTCATATTTTCGTTCTGCCATGTTTTATCTCACTTTCTATTAACAGGTTATCTGGTTCAAGTTAATGCTTCAGCCTGTATTATAGGTAATTCTCGCCCGGCCCCATGGTAAAATGGAAAAGGGGCTTGGTCATATTATGCATCTTTATGGGGCAGTGAACTATATTTGCCGGGACATATACAACAAAGGATTTGTCAAAGAGATATTTTTCATCCTCTATCCATATCTCCACCTGGCAACCAAGGTCTTTAGGGTTGTTCATATCGGTCCCGTAATATGAAAGCAGCTCAGGAAAGGTGTGTGCATGAGGCGGAATACCATGCTTGTCTTCCTCACCCGGCTTTGGCGGGGTTATTACACGGCCGGTCATGGATGGAGGCCAGAACCAGACTGCCTCAGCATAAAAGGCGCCGG
>Ga0123334_1006346_pt1 | contig 10982 bp, 9 predicted proteins | sample BiotimSIPDNA_FD_89706 | JGI IMG/M metagenome (GOLD analysis project Ga0123334, IMG submission 89706) | Anaerobic biogas reactor microbial communites from Washington, USA - Biogas_R1 time_0 SIP DNA | ecosystem: Engineered > Bioreactor > Anaerobic > Unclassified | place: Washington, USA | collected... | reverse complement strand
GCCAGAACAGTTGCACATAATGCGTTTAATGCACTTGCAAAAGAAACCGGTTCCGGTAATGTAAAAAATTTTGATAGTCTCATCTACCTCAGTGCCTTTAAAAAACTCCTTAAAACACCTGATGAAAACATGGTCGTCGATCTGATGAACCAGTCACTTCTGACTACGGTACTTGACTTCGGAGCCAATTATGTTTTAACTGGTGCACTCTCGCCTGTTACCCTTTTTATTCTTAATATTTTAAAGAAACAGAATATCATAACAATACACTGGTTTTATGAAGACTATCGCAGGGCCGGATACTGGAATGATATTATCAGTGGATATTCGCATTTCTGTGCTATTCAAAGGGGCATATTACCGAAAGTTTGTTTACAAAATAACAGTACGTTTCATTTTTTAAATACAGCGCTTTCTTTTGAGCCCCGATTAAATTCATTCAATCCACGGAAATATGACATCACGTTCATTGGCATTCCATCAACATATCGTATCCGGATTCTTGAAAAAATCGTTACGGCTGGCTTTACCTGTGCAATCGCAGGAAGCGGCTGGGAATCGTATGACGGCCCGCTTAATAGTTGTCTTATCAACCGTATGTGGACAGACAGTACACAGGTAGAATCGATTTTATCGGCTGGATTAATCGGTATAAATCTGTCATTAGAAGAACCATTATGCCGCGATGATGTACATATAAGCCCTCGTGTATATGATATTCTCGCGTGCAAAGCCGTTCTTCTCACCGAGGATGTACCTCTTATCAGGGATGCACTCGCAGATTGTACATACATTACATTTACATCACCAGATGATTGTATTGTAAAGATCAGGTATATACTTGACAATGCACATCTTCTTCAGGAATCACTCACAGTAAATTTCAATACCGTTATCACCAGACACACCTACCGCAATCGTATACAACAGCTCATTGAGTTTGTAGCACACTGAGTTGCAATCAACCTTATATAAAAGGAACACCGGTGTTATCACAAAGTTCATTTGAGACCACCTATGATATATCGTCAAAACGCGACATTATAGCATTTCGTAAATTAGTGTATTCATACTACAGAAACAATTCCAGATCACATCTTCCCTGGCGTACTGATTACAATCCATATCACATTTTTATTTCCGAAGTGATGCTTCAGCAGACACAGGTTGACAGAGTGATCAGCAAGTTTATTGAATTCACTGCATTATTTCCTGATTTCAGAACGCTGGCAGATTCCAGCCTTGAAGATGTTCTTGCATCCTGGAAAGGGCTTGGGTATAATCGACGGGCAATGGCTCTCAGGAATGCAGCAAGAATGATTGTTGAAACATTTGGCTCTTCCCTGCCTGATTCACCGGAGCAATTACGAACGCTTCCCGGTATAGGAAATGCAACAGCAGCGTCGATTACCGCTTTCGCATTCAATAAACCGGTTGTATTTCTCGAAACTAATATTCGCACGGTGCTTATCTATCATTTCTTCAGGGATAAACAGGGTATCGATGATAGTACTTTAATGAATGCTGCAGAAAAAGTACTTGACATAAAGAACCCAAGGGAGTGGTATTCCGCCATGATGGATTACGGGACAATGGTAAAAAAGTCAATTGGTAACGAAACTAAAAAAAGCAGATCATATAAGAAACAGACTGCGTTCAGGGGCTCCAGACGCGAACTTCGTGGAAAAATTTTAAAAGTACTTCTGGCAAACAAATCCTGTACAACCAAAAACCTATCGTCATTGCTCAACAATGACACGGAATCATTGCTTCCGGTACTCTCGCAGCTTGTGCATGAAAACATTGTCAGATGCGAACGCGGGAAATATCTGATTGCAGAGTAGAACGGTCAATTAGTTGCAGTAGCTTTTGTCAAACTACACTCCCTCATTCACATCCTCCACCCGACCATCATACTCATTAAGTTTATTTCGCAGTGTTCTTATTGATATTCCCAATAGCTCTGCGGCTTTTGTCCGGTTGTTATTACAATGGTCAAGCGTCTTGTAAATTAATTGTTTTTCAGCTTCAGCAACCGTAGTTCCCGGTTGTAAACCAGTTGACTCATCATGATGCAGCCTGGTGTGGAATTTGAACATCTCCGGTTTTATCAAACCAGTTTTTGTCATTACAACTGCCCGCTCAACCGCATTCTCAAGCTCCCTTATATTTCCGGGCCAGTTATGTGATGTAATCACCGGAATACAACTGTCATCAAGCCCATCAACATGGAAACCGTTTTCAAGATTTAATTTCTGGATAAAATGAGAAATGATTTCCGGAATATCATCTTTACGGTCACGAAGAGGTGGCAGATGTACATGGATAACATTCAGCCGGTAAAAAAGATCCTCCCGGAAGTTGCCATCTTGCACCTGACTCTCAAGATCACGGTTGGTAGTAGCAATTACTCGTACGTCAACCTCAATCGGATCATCACCACCGACCTTGTGTATCTCTTTTTCCTGAAGAACGCGAAGTAGTTTTGCCTGAGCGATCATCGGCATTTCTCCGATTTCATCAAGGAGCAGACTTCCACCTGATGCACTCTCGAACATGCCTTTTTTTTGCTTTATCGCACCAGTAAATGCACCTTTTTCATGTCCGAACAATTCAGATTCAATCAACCCTTCAGGAAGCGCTGCACAATTCACCTTTACAAAAGGACCATTACTCCGTCTGCTCTGAAAATGTATAGCCCGTGCAATCAACTCTTTTCCTGTCCCCGACTCCCCGGTTATAAGCACTGTTGATTTACTCTCTGCAACAGAATTTATCATCGAACGAATCTCGTTCATGACATTATTATGGCCAATAAAATCATTCTGTTTCTTAATTACTGATTTAAGGTTCTTATTTTCAGTAAGCAACGATTGAAACTGAAGCGTTCGTTCAACGGTCAATTCAAGTTCGCGAATGAGATTGTCGGATTTCTGAAGAAAATCGTATGCACCTTTCTTCATTGCGTCAACCGCAGTTTCTATTGCTCCGTACGCAGTGATAATCAGAAACGGCATATCAGGATCAAGTTTCTTGATATTTTCAAGTAGCTGAATACCTGTCATTCCGGGCATTTTCATATCGGAAATAACAAGATTATATTTATTGGCCTGCACCATTTGCAATGCATTAGGACCATCTTTAGCTGCATCAACAGTATAATTCTGACGTCGTAAGGTTTCCACAATTGATTCCCTGAACAGTTCATTATCATCAACAACAAGGATTCGTTTGTTTACCATTTTCTTTCCTCTACTCCTTTAATAACGGCAGAAAAACTTTCACCTGAGTACCTTCACCGGATACACTTTTTATATCAATATAACCACTGTGAGACTCAACAAACTTCTTTACTATCGCAAGCCCCAGCCCGGTTCCATTTTCTTTTGTAGTAAAGAAAGGATCAAATATTTTATTGATCAGTTCTTTTTCAATTCCGATTCCGGTATCAGCAATGGTAAATACTGCATATCCATGCCCGGCATCTTCCTGTTTATCAATATGAACCGTAAGTGTGCCATTTTCAGGCATTGCCTGGATTGCATTCAAACATAAATTCAACACAACCTGCCCCATTTTCTCCGGATCAACAAGAACAAAAACAGGATGATCACAAAACTTTCGTTCAATAACAATATTCTGCCTGAGCCGTTCAATTTCTATCTGAACAAAGTCAATGATTTCAGCTACCACCTTGTCAATTTGCACTTTACGCAACTCTGTTTTAACCGGACGGGTATAGACAAGAAGATTAGATACTATTTTGTTAAGTTTTGATAACCCTTCTATAATTTTTCCAAGTGTTTTTCGCCGGGGATCATCAACACTTATATCTCTCTCCAGTAAACCGGCCCATACCCCCATTGCCCCGAGAGGATTGCGTATCTCATGTGCAACCGTTGCAGACATCTCACCGAGTGCGGCCATGGTTTTTGCCTGCTGCATCTCTTTTTCAAGTGCCTTGATTCTGGAAATATCACTGAAGATCTCGACAGCCCCGATTCGTGTGCCTTTGCTGTCGCGAAGAATTGCAGTCTGATACGATACAGGTACCGGATGTCCATCACTATGCCACATAACTTTTTCATCCCGAAGCTGCTCTTTTCCAGTGTTTAAAACATGAAGCAGCACCGGTTCTTCCTGAGTATCACTGCCAAAGAAATCAATAAATGGTTTATGCATGACAACCGCAACATCGTAGCCGGTTATTTCGGAAGCTGCCCGGTTAAAATGCGTGATATTTCCCTCAATATCAACACCAATAACACCATTTTCCATACTTTCGAGAATGCTGTTTAAATAGGTACGGATCTCCTCCTGACGAGTAAGGCTTTCCTCAAGTTCACTATTTTTTTTGTCAAGTTCAAGATTTATTTTTTTGAAATCGGCCTGCATCGCTTCATAAGCACTACTAAGCCGTTCTGCGTTTTCCTGAAATTCAGAAAACGCAACTCTGAGAGATTCAAAAATCTCAGGCGACATAGATGAAAGATCGATATTGCTGGTATTATTTGACAACTACGATCTCTCCGTTGTTATAAATGGAATAATTTCTTACAAATATATCGCTGAATGCGGAATGTAAACAAAACGGTTCACTGGGAAATCTGAGATGATTCTTTCTTGACAATACCTTCGATATATTTTTTAATTTTCTCTTCTTCATCAAGAAAACCCTTGATTGTATTTGTAGTCTTTTCGAGAATTGCATTCAACTCATCAGTATCATCACACACTGGAAACGCACTCTTTATCTTTTGCCAATATTGCACAGCATCTGCTGTACGGGTACGTTCAATTTCGAGGTTGTCAATTAATGTTTTTTTCTTTTCAAAACTATACATCATCTCGTGCATATCACCACGGGAAAGGATCAGCCTGCTTAGAATTTTCTGATCCATCACCCGAAGCTGATCATACCAGTCACATTGTTTCCTGTATGATTCAATTAAATCACGAATTATTAGTATATCATTGTCATTCATATAATTCAACTACTTATCGTTTGCTGAGTGATTTATCTAAGAACATTCTGATATTCACTTTCCCAAATCGTATCTTCCATTTTGGCTTTCGCCTGTCTGGCCCAATAATCATCGGGAAACCGGTTGATCAAATCCTTAAAAGTATCTATCGCTTTCTGGAATTCTTTTAGATTTTTGTAAATAGTACCGATCTGAAATAACCCCCAGGGTGTTTCCTGAAACGCAGTATATTTGCGGGTTACTTTTGTATAGTATTCAAGTGCGTTTTTATAGTGCTTTTGTTTATACATTTCGTCAGCAATCCGGTAATAGGCATCAGGGACTCTTGTAAACACAGATCGTTTCTCCCCGATAGCAATTGCCTGCTTGAATGCATCAATTGCCCTGGATGGATTATCAAGTTTTACATACACATTTCCGGTCTTGAAATAAATTCTTACATGATCTGCCGGATTACTGACTTTTGCGACAGCCTGTACATAAGCATCAATTGTTTTCTTATCCTGTCCCATTTCCAGATATGCATCCCCTAGACGCTCATAAGCATATCCAGCCCAGCGGTGATTCTTATTTTCCTGTAGAAATTTTCTGAGCAGTTTCTCAGCAACTCCGTTATCTTTTCTTTCAAGATAGGTGCAGGCTTTTAAGAAAAGTGATTGTGATGCAGCCCAATGATCCGGAAACTTTTCAATCACCTGCTGGAATTGATTCTCAGCATCCTTGAACAGATGCAGTTTATAATAACATACTCCCGTATTATAAACACTGTTCAATGCGACAGTACCGGCAGGATTGGATGCCAGGATACGCCTGAACTCCTTTATTGCCTGATCATAATTGGCGTTTTGAAACGCACGGATTCCACCAAGTAATTTCTGCCCTGCGTCTGTCAATGTATCAACAGTCATCATTGATAATAATGAATCGATCTGAATTTCAATCGGGGTAATATATTGCTCCTGAGGAATAGCACGACCGGCAACAGGATCATTACTATCAGCTATTTCACCGGTACCTTGTATTTTTAATGAAGTTTCTGATATATTTTTATCAACTGTTTCACCACCCATTTTTTTACGATATAATGCAATCAGGTCCTGCCCGTTTTTTTTATCAGCTTCTGATCGTGCTTTGTCAACAAATAGCGACAAGTACTTTATCGCTTCGTTATAGTTTTGCTCTCCTGCAAGAATTTTACCTAAATGTAAATATGAATTATAGCCCTCTGATGGATAGTCGACACCTTTGAGAAAGTTAATTTTGGCCATTTTGTTCTGACCGGTTTCCCTGCGGATCAATCCGGCATAATAGTAGATTCCGGGAAATGATGGTACAACACTTCGTATCTGTTTCAATTTATCAAGCGCTTCCGGATATTTTTTCGATTCATACAGTTGTACCGCTTCTTTAAACAACTGATCTGCCCCCTCATTTCCGGTACTGGCCAGCACAGCAGGAGATTGTTTCCGTACCGCATCCTTTGCCGGTACACTCTTTTGGGCCTGAGTTTTTTGTTCCGTTTTTGTTACCTGTTTTGACTGATCATTTTTACCTGTCTGCAATGATTGCAGCTGAGATCCTTTTACAATTAGACGGTCTATTACCTTTTGAATACTATCACGTTCAGCAGGATCGCATAACTGCATATAAATCTGCAACTCGGTGATCGCATTCTGTACCTGTCCGTCAAGTTCATATTCCCGGGCAAGCTTTTTATGAGCTTTGTTCCAGCCGGGATTATACTGAAGTGCCTTCTTTAAATTGTAAGCAGCAAGGTTATGCTCACCCTGTAATGAGCGGATTTCTGCTACATGCATGTATGCATTATAATTATCCGGATATGATGCCAGCGTTTTTCTGAACTCCTCAATTGCATCATCATACCGTTTTTCCTCTTTATATTTTATACCCAGACGATAATGAATATTATTGCCGGTTTCATCATCACCAGGCGCAGCAGCAGACAATGTTGACCAAATAGATATTATACAAAAGATTACTATTGAACGCAAATATACCTGCAACATTCTAATTACCTTGTGCTCCAGCATACAACTTGACATGTTTTAATATTTCCTGTACCTGACGATCCCCATTACCGAATTTGATAAATGTGTTTGGATAGATACATTCAGCAATTATTCCGCAACTGGAACCGATTGTTTTTTCTTTCTCATTAATACAGTCAACTCTCTGTCTGATTTTATCATGAGTTTTAATAGATTCCAATGTTTTGTTTTTTATAACTTCAAGTTTACTGACATCCTCATCACTAAGCAGACCATTATCATTCATGTTATCACGGACAAGAGTAAATTGCTCATTTTTCAATTGTTGAATAAAGGAACGTAACTCTATTGCCTTTTTATTCAGTTCACGCCGTTCTTCAACAAGCTGATGCATTCTCCCTATATCAAGAACAGTGCGCGTTTCTGCGGTACTGCCAACCGATTCACATTCTATTCCAAACGCATTAACAGAACCGCCTATAATGGATTTTGCCCTGATTTTTCCCTCTGATACGATACTGCTGTGAAGTGAATCCTCATGAATAATGACATCATTACCGGAACGTATGGAGAAATTCTCAAGATGACGTACTTTCACATGACTGGTACACTCAATCAACCCGGTGCCTGCACCAACTGCACCGCCATCAATCTCTATCCATCCGCCAGACTTTATCCGTGTATCCTCAACATTTCCGCAGACTTTTAAATTTCCTTGAACATCAACAGTAAAACCGGCCCTAACAGTACCGTTTATAATCAGATCACCGGCAAAACTGATATTCCCTGTTGAGTAGTCGATATCGTTATCAATAACCCGCTGACGCTTGACATCAATATTTCCATTTCTATCAATTGACACAGCACCTTCAATTGATGACAATAACAGATTAGGATCATCAGAGGAAATACTGGTTCCAACACCGGCCATCAGAACAACATCGTCCGGGATTGGGGGTGGAATGGATTTACCAAAAACGCTTTTTCCTTCAACACCTGCAGCAGGAGGTATGCGGCGTGCAAGTGGAATATTACACTTGACATTTATAACAGAACCGATCTCATGATGATCCACACGGCCATCTTCAAGTGTTTTAGGTTTTCCAATAGAATTGATATCAATAAGAATCTCAATATGGCCATTAACACCCGGTAATGGTGCAATGCCTCTGGCAACTTCAATTAATCCTGAATTTTTTTTACCGCATGCAACTGCACTGATTGCCTGCTTATCCAGACCAAAAACAATCCCCTTGTTATGAAGCTCACCAACAATTTCTTTCTCTGATGGAAAGACCAGCGTTTTTGGCTGTATCTGTAAATACGCTTTCAGGCCATCGGGAGTAGTAATTATCGAACAACCTGTAAGCATACCTGTCTCCTGTTATGTTATTCACCCAAGTATCTGTTATGCTTCAGATAATTATTTATATAGTCATCGATCGCATCATCCATCGACATACATGTGTGTGTACATCCATGAACAGCCAGTTTATCCATGTTAGCTTTTGTAAAGTACTGATATTTATCCCTGATCTGTTCAGGCATATCAATATACCTGATATTAAATGGTTTCCCGCACGCTTTAAACATCGCCTTTGCGAGATCGTTCCACGAATGTTCTCTTCCTGTACCAATGTTAAATACTCCATTGACAGAATCATTTTCATAGAAATACATGACCATTTCAACAGCGTCCTTGACATAAACAAAATCTCTGACCTGTTCACCATCCTTATACTCATTGATATATGATTTAAAAAGCGATATTTCTCCTGTGTCCCTGATTTTCGTATATGACTTACATACAAGACTCATCATGTCACCCTTATGATATTCATTGGGCCCAAACACATTGAAAAACTTCAATCCCACCATTTTGTCAAGCCAACCCATACGCAAGGCGTATAAATCAAAAAGATGTTTTGAATAACCATACATATTCAGCGGCTTTATCGAATAGAATTTCATGTGCGTATCATCATAACCAAATTTTCCATTACCGTACGTTGCAGCACTTGATGCATAAATAAACCTGCACCGGTTTGATACTGCCCATTTTGCAAGACGCAGTGTATAATGAAAGTTGTTTTCAATCAGATAATCAGCATCTTTTTCGGTCGTTGCAGAACATGCTCCCATATGAAAAATTGCTTCAATTGACGAATTAAACTCACATGCTTCAAGTTTTTTAATAAAGACATCTCTGTCAAGGTAATCGTTATATCTCAGATTGACCAGATTCTTCCACTTTTCACTCGTCCCCAAATGATCGGTAATAATGATATCATTCATGCCCATCTGGTTCAATTTCCAGACGATTGCACTTCCTATAAAACCAGCACCACCTGTTACAATTATCATATATCCTCCTGTGTGAATTCAATCTAAAAAACTGATTTAAAAAACTTTATCCATTTATACTTCTATTTAAAATAAATCATAGAGTACCAAAATGCTAATGCGGGTATTATTTTCAGAATCTATAGATGTTGTTATTTAAAACCTGCTTGTTTTATTCTATAATGAATAGAAGAAAAATCAACAAAAACGAGGAAACCATGATATGCAGTAAATGCGGAAACAGCCTTGATTCATTCTCAACCTTAAACTGTTCCTCATGTGGAAATTTCTACTCTGATAACAATACATTATCGTTGCCACCATCTTCCCCGGAATCAATACAACCTCTTTGGGAGTCACCTGCGGCAAAAAATTATCCTCTTACAGTTTTTTTTCTTACTGTAAAAGAGCTTTTTTCAGCCCCGGAGCGTTTCTTCAATACTCTTCAGGTTAAAAAGAATATGTCAAGCGCATGGTTGTTTGCCCTTGTCGCAGGAAGTATCGGTTATACCGCTGCGTTTCTCTGGTCGCTGGTTCTGCCCGATTCAATCAATTCTCTTTTTGCATCTAAAAACAACGGATTACTTGGAGGTAATGAACCATCACCGGCATTTACCCTGATGTTTACACCGGTTTATATCTCGATTGAATTTTTCATAATTGCTTTGTATACTCATTTCATGCTGCTGATAACACGAAAAAGTAAAAACGCATTCTATCAGACAATCAAAATTACAGCATATTCTCAAAGTGCCATGCTCCTGAATGTAGTACCATTTTTTGGACAATTTCTGGCATCAGTACTATTTATCTGGCAGTTGATCACCGGTATCTCAGTGGTTCATCACACAACGCGTATTAAAGCATTTACAGCCCTGATTTTTCCACTTATTGTTCTTGCTCTTCTTTTTGTAACAGTACTACTCCTGCTCGCATTTCTTGGTGTAGCACTCAGCGGTGTCTTTACTGATATTCTTCCATTTTTACAATAGTAATGTGCGACCGGCCTTAATAAGTTTTATCTACACTAATGACAGCAAACAGTGTGTATCGAACTTTTTCCTTGCCGATCTTCTTATTGGATTGTACTATAATAAGGACAACTACCATTGGAGATATGCATGGCAAACAGTATCAATATGCTTCTTGATGTCAATGTTGGCATCTCTGTGCAACTAGGACAGACAAGAATGACAATACGGGAACTGCTTAATTTACATCAGGGAAGCATTGTCCGCCTCAACAGAATGGCCGGTGAACCGATAGATGTATTTCTACGTGGCAAGATTGTCGCAAAAGGAGAGATCACCGTTGTTGATGACAAATTATCAATTCGTATTGGTCAGCTATATGGAGCGAAGGAAAAGTTCAAACATCTGTAAATTATTAATCAGTCACCGACAAAACTTACTGTAATAATTCTGTTTCTGGGACCATCAAATTCACAGAAATAAACCGACTGCCAGGTCCCAAGTTTCAGTTCCCCGTTAACTACCGGCACCTGTACACTGAAACCAACCAGAGATGCCTTGATATGACTATCACTATTGCCTTCACGATGTGCAAATGATACATCCTGCGGAAAAACGCTGTTTAATTTCCAGAAAAAATCCCGTTGAACATCCGGATCAGCATTTTCGTTAAT
>Ga0123334_1006344_pt1 | contig 10983 bp, 7 predicted proteins | sample BiotimSIPDNA_FD_89706 | JGI IMG/M metagenome (GOLD analysis project Ga0123334, IMG submission 89706) | Anaerobic biogas reactor microbial communites from Washington, USA - Biogas_R1 time_0 SIP DNA | ecosystem: Engineered > Bioreactor > Anaerobic > Unclassified | place: Washington, USA | collected... | reverse complement strand
GATCCTATGGGTGTTCACACGGGTGACAGCATTACTGTCGCCCCTGCCCAGACCCTTACAGACCGTGAATACCAGATGATGCGTGATGCGGCCATAGATATTATCCGTGAAATAGGCGTCCAGACAGGCGGATCAAATATACAGTTTGCCATACACCCAAAAACAGGTGAGATGGTAGTTATTGAGATGAACCCCAGGGTCTCAAGGAGTTCAGCCCTGGCCTCAAAGGCAACCGGCTTTCCTATTGCAAAGATTGCAGCCAAGCTTGCTGTTGGTTACACCCTGGATGAACTTGCCAATGATATCACCCGTGAAACGCGTGCGGCCTTTGAGCCAACTATAGATTACTGTGTTGTAAAGATCCCAAGATGGACATTTGAAAAATTCCCCGGGGCTCAGGATCGTCTCACCACTTCAATGAAATCGGTTGGTGAAACAATGTCCATAGGAAGGACATTTAAGGAGGCTTTACAGAAGGCTATTAGATCCCTTGAGACAGGACGTTTCGGCCTCGGGTCTGATATACCTGGTGAGGAAGAGCAATATGACCTGCATGAGATAGAAGAGGGGCTGATAAACCCCAATTCCAGAAGACTCTTTTTCATCCGTGAGGCATTAAAGAAAGGTCTTTCAATCGAAAGGATAAATGAGCTATCGGCTATTGATCCATGGTTCCTTTTCAACATCAGGCAGATATATGAGATGGAAATGAAACTCAAGGTTATGGCGGATAATAATGTGGATATCATGGATTTTACACCTGAGTTTTTAAAGCAGATTAAGGAATATGGTTTCTCTGATGTCCAGCTCGGTATTATCTTCAATAGAACAGAGGATGAGATAAGGGAGATAAGAAAGCTAAAGAGCATTGAGCCGGTGTATAAACTGGTTGATACATGTGCCGCAGAGTTTGAGGCATATACCCCATATTACTACTCTACCTATGAACAGGAAAACGAGATAAGAAAGACGAATACAAAAAAGGTGATCATACTTGGCGGCGGCCCAAACAGGATAGGGCAGGGCATAGAGTTTGACTACTGCTGCGTGCAGGCCTCATTTGCGTTAAAAGAAATGGGCATTGAAAGTATCATGGTAAACAGCAACCCTGAGACTGTTAGCACAGATTATGATACCTCTGACAAGCTCTATTTTGAGCCCCTTACCAAAGAGGATGTCTTAAATATTATTGATCAGGAAAAACCGGAAGGTGTTATTGTACAGTTCGGGGGGCAGACACCACTTAATATTGCAGTGCCCCTTGCCAATGCCGGTGTGAAAATTCTGGGTACAAGCCCTGACAGTATAGACAGGGCAGAGGACAGGGAAAGATTTCAGATACTCCTTAATAAGCTCAATATTCGTCAGCCCCAAAACGGTATTGCTACAAACAAGGATCAGGCAATAAAGATAGCAGAGGAGATAGGCTACCCTGTGGTTGTAAGGCCATCCTTTGTGCTTGGCGGAAGGGCAATGAGGATTGTATATGACAGGCGTGATCTGCAATATTATATGGAAACAGCCGTAAAGGTATCACCCGGAAAGCCTATATTGATAGATAAGTTTCTTGATCACACAACAGAGATAGATGTTGATGCCATATCAGATGGTGTGGAGACCGTACTGGGCGGTATAATGGAACATATTGAAGAGGCCGGAGTTCACTCAGGTGACAGCGCCTGTGTGCTTCCGGCCATCTCACTCGGCACTGAAATACTGGATCAGATCAGGTCCCATACAAAGGCGATTGCAAAGGAGCTGAATGTTATCGGGCTTATGAATATCCAGTATGCTGTAAAAGATGGAGTCATATATGTGCTTGAGGTCAACCCCCGCGCCTCAAGAACCGTACCCTTTGTGAGCAAGGCCACAGGTGTTTCCCTTGCGAAACTCGCAACAAAGGTGATAATGGGATGCACTTTAAAGGAGCTGGGTTTTACTGAAGAGATCATCCCTGTTCATGTCTCGTGCAAGGAGTCGGTATTCCCATTTACAAGGTTCCAGGGTGTGGACACAATACTTGGCCCTGAGATGAAATCAACCGGAGAGGTAATGGGTATAGACACCACATTTGAAATGGCCTTTGCAAAATCTCAGCTTGCAGCGGGTCAGAAGCTCCCCCTTTCAGGCACAGTATTTGTGAGCGTAAAGGATTCGGATAAAAAGGATGTGTTAAGGTCTGTGGCCATTCTCAGCCAGACCGGATTTAACATCGTTGCCACAAGGGGCACAGCGGCATATCTGAGGGAGAATGGCATCCCGGTAAAGGATGTAAACAAGGTAAGTGAAGGCAGGCCCCATATTGTGGATATGATAAAAAACGGTGAGATCAGCCTTGTCATTAATACCACCAACAATAAAAAGGCTATTTCAGAGTCTTTCCCAATAAGAAGAAGCGCACTTGTGCTTGGAATACCATATACAACAACAATCGCAGGGGCAGGCGCTACTGCGCTTGCAATTAAAAAGATGGTTGAAGGCAGGATCGATGTTAAGACCATCCAGGAGTATCATAATTTTTAGTAAAGAGCTTAAAATGGAATGCTATTGTAATCAGATAAAAGAGATGACTGACAGGCCAAAGGATGAATGCGGCATATTTGCCATTTATCACCATGAAGATGCAGCGAAGTTGACCTATTTCGGTCTTTATGCACAGCAGCACCGTGGGCAGGAGAGCGCCGGAATAGTGGTGTCAGACGGCGAAAATATTGTTGAGCATAAGGCTATGGGCCTGGTGCCTGATATATTTAATGACAAGATACTTAATGAACTGAAAGGTAATATTGCCCTCGGACATGTGAGGTATTCCACAACAGGCTCTTCACTTCTGGCAAACGCACAGCCATTCAGGATAAAGCATGGCGGTAAGTGTATTGCAATGGCACATAATGGAAATCTGGTTAACGCATTCAGCATTCGTAAGGAGCTTGAAGATAGCGGGTCAATTTTTCAGACCAGTATGGACAGTGAGGTGGTGCTTCACCTTGTAGCAAGATCCATGAAAAAGGGACTTGAAAAGGCATTGATTGATACCATGAGCAGAATAAAAGGGGCCTATTCACTGGTACTTATGACAGAGGATACGCTCATTGCCGTGCGCGACCCCAATGGATTCAGGCCCCTGTGCCTTGCAAGGCTGAATGGGGGCTATGTTATTGCATCCGAGACCTGCGCCCTTGATCTGGTGCAGGCAGAATATATAAGGGATGTTGAACCTGGAGAGATAATCATCATCAACCAAGAGGGGTTAAGGAGCATAAAAGCCATTGCCCCTCAAAGAAAGGCTCACTGTATCTTTGAGCTTATATATTTTGCACGGCCTGACAGCTCTGTCTTTGGCCAGAATGTATATATGTTCCGGAAAAAACAGGGGCAGCTTATGGCAGAGGAGTTTCATGTGGATGCTGACCTTGTAATGCCCTTTCCTGATTCAGGCAACTATGCGGCTATAGGTTTTGCACAGGCATCAACGATCCCTCTTGAAATGGGTGTTATAAGAAACCACTACATTGGCAGGACATTTATCCAGCCCTCACAGACCATGCGGGACTTTGGGGTCAAGGTTAAGCTTAACCCTGTAAAGGAACTGTTCAAGGGTAAACGTATATTAATAATAGAGGATTCAATTATCAGGGGAACAACATCAAAAACCAGGATAGAGACCCTGCGTAATATTGGGGCAAAGGAGATACACATGCTTGTCTCATGCCCACCCCACAGGTTTCCATGCCACTATGGAATAGATTTTTCAACAAAGGGAGAGCTTATAGCAGCACAGAAGTCTGTTGATGAGATAAGAGATTTTATAGGGCTGGATAGTTTAGGCTACCTGAGCATTGAAAACCTTGTAAAGGCTACACATATACCAAGACAAGACCTTTGCCTAGCCTGTTTTGATGGCAATTACCCTGTGCCTGTTGATGAAGCAGCAGCAGGTAAGTTTTCACTGGAATAATAAATGTTGAGACAAGGCATTCCTTGTCTCAACTGTTCATCAATGGTGATACCTGATTGCATAATAGATCACATAGAGCCATGAAAACAGCCCGTGTATAACCGCCCATATAATAGACTTGTTCACAGACCATGAAATAGCAATAGCGAGGGCTGAACCGAATGTAATACCTGTTTTTGTAACCTCTGTTTTAGTCGACATCGGTCTCTCCTTTGATCATCCCCATATAATAGTTTGAAACCCTTTTGCGAAGAGGTTCATCATCCTTGACCAGTTCAAGTGCCTTATCGAGATTTTTCCTTGCGAGAGTACTGCTTTTAAAACCTTCCCACTCTATCTGTGCCTTTAAGAAAATTGCCTCTGGGAAATCAGGTATCTTTTCAAGTACCTCGTTGATAATTACAAGCGCTTCACTGTATTTCCCCATTGACTTGCTGAACCGTGCCTTTGAAAGATCAGCAGTATATTGATCTGTTAACGGTATCTTTTTGTTTGACCACCCTGTCAATAATGCAAAAAGACCTGTCCCGAGTTTTTCCACTATCAGGGCATATATTATGGAAAGGGGAATGCAGCATAATATGAATATGATCAGGTGATCAAAGGTGAAAAGCCTTTCACCCACAACGGTGTAAATAATAAATAAGGCAGCAGCGCACAATAAGAAGCAAAATATTACCCTGAATAAAAAAGAACGATCTCTGGCTTTGTTTGGTTTGATGCTAAATTTTACCATCTTTTGCCCCCTTCTTAACGGGAAATAAATAATGTGCCTGATATATTATTATTGTCCCGGTCTGTAAATAAAAATATATCATCCAGACTATCACTATTCAGATCCACAGCTGCAATACCCTGCTCAGCTGCCTTTGTATCCTTATGGGGATTATTAAGGTAGGGTAACAGCTCTATCTTAAAAACAGGCTGTTTATCTTTCAGTTCGAGCAGATTAAAATTGCCTAGTTCCGGCAGATTTTTCATCATCTTTTCCATATCTATTACATAATGATCTTCATTTATCACAAATCCCAGGCGATTCATAAGATCAATAATCTCATTAAACTGCTTCTCGCTTAACTGATCAATATTTCTGCTGTCATTTAACCTGAAACCCTGGATAGTGTTGTCTCTGAGCACCAGGCGATCATTTTTTTTATTCTCAGTTTTACCCAGGTTTGCAGGCACAACAGTAATATTTGAAGGGTTTTGCTCCCTGTTATCCAAATCATTAAAAAAAGAAAACAATTTAAGTGCAGATGGCATTTTTACAGTAAGGGTAATCTTGCGGCCTGGCCGTTTTTCAAATTCTTTACCCAGATTTTTATAGATAAAAAAATCAACATCTAGATCCTTTGAAAAGACAAACCACTGAAAGATATCACCAACAGAAATATCCGGTAACCGGATCAGGACAAGATCCTTTGGCCTGGTTTCATCCTGGTTATCACTTAGAAATGTGGCAAGCGCATCCTTTCCGGAGCTGTTTTTTGCCTTGTCCCTGGTTACCGCAGCAAATGCAACAAGCACATTCCCGCTTGATTTCAGTATCTGTCTGGGTTTTTCAAGATCAATACCCATAGATGTACCGTTGAACACAGTAATTTTACCATTATCAAGCAGCAGCAGATCCTCTATCTTGTCGCCATCCAGGTCCTGCATATACTGCTGAGGGCCTATTGGAAGGGCACTCAGGATATTGGAAAAATCCAAGGTGTCCAGGTTAAATTTCTTAGGAGGGGCTGTCATGGTGGTTAAATCATACCTGAAGCTCGGGTCAGATGGGAAACCTCCATCCGGTAGACCAAGAAAAATCTCTGTCAGTTTATCAACAGTAGAGATCAGGTCATTTCGCCCGTCATTGTTGATATCACGAATATTCATGGACGGTATGGAGATGCTTTGACCGACATTGCCTGCAATATTTGATTGCACTGATAATATAGACGCCATGTTCATACTGGTATTTATGAAGGTATTGTTATGATAATCGCCATTTTCATCCTGCAGGTAGATATGAAGTTTGCCATTCCCTGGCAGGATTATATCGTTCAAGCCATCAGAATTGATATCTCTTATAAAATTTAAAGGGTAGGCCCCTTTTGGCAAATAGCCCGGCAGATTATCAATAAGCGTTGATGGCTCACCAACAGAGTCTCTCTTAAAAGGCCATGCCATTACAGATTTCCCCTCAATGATTACCATAAGCCTTTTGGACCTGTCTGTGTCATCGGCCTTTTTTGCTGCCTTATAATCAATATCCCAGCCAACAGCATTGCCTGGCATATCAATAGAGATGTCAGGTCTGCTGAAATTAAAGACCTTTGAAATATCATCATCCTTTTTTTGAAAATAAATGGAGATACTTGATTCCTTTGAACATAAAAGGTCTTTTAAACCATCACCATCCATGTCGATTGGAATTATGTGCTCCTTTATGTTTAATATAGTGAATGGTGCTCCACTAAAGTTGAACTCATCTTTAACTGTTTCAGCAATGGCTGTACATACCCATGCCAGCTGCAGTGTCAGCAAAAAAGAGATAAGTCTGCACGCCATTTTCCGGTTATATGTAGATACAGGTCTCATTTCAGCGCTCCTTTCCGGGAGAGTATCAGGGATAAACCTTGCTGATGTTCAAGTATTATATCTGTCCGGTTATCCTGATTTAGCCTGACCAGTGTTTTACCGGTGATAAAATGTACCGGTGTAAAATAAAAAAAAGGTTCAGCTTCCAGTTTTAAATCCCTGTTTATCCTGTTTGCTGTCAGCGCCCCGTTATTATCAATTGAAATTACATCATTGACCCCGTCACCGTCAAAATCACCTGAAAATGATCTCTCTCCTGTAAGGGCTTTAAAATTGGTGGCAGTAAAATTTTCTTCATATGTGAAGGCGGGTGTTCTATCAAATAGTGTCTTTTCTTCTCCCATCTTTCTGCCCTTGAAAATTAAAAGCCTTCGTTCAACGCTTCCGCTTGAGACCGCTTTTACAGGGGAGGCGGAATAGGCGTTTATAATCAACTCAGGGTAACCATCCAGGTTAAGATCAATGGCCTCAAAATCAGATAAAATACTGGTCAGCTTTATTATATGGTCTGGGTTATCAAAGACAAATCTGCCCTCCTTATTAAGAAAGATATAAAGGGTTGAATTGAGCCCATTCATTTTGACAGTGATGATATCCATCAGACGATCACCATTGACCTCCATCATCTTGATGGTGTCATAAAGGGTTAACTCCCCCTGCCATCTGGGGGCAAAAGGTAATTCATCTGTTTTTGACTGGTAGACAATGTTAACTCTTTTTGTATTTTTATTATCAGATTCTATGTCATCCAGATAAATAAAATCATGGAGTTCGTCAGAGTTAAACCTTCCGGTAGAAACCCCTGGTATCCAATTCCTTGAATTCAGTATTGGAGGGTGAACAGGATTTTTTAAGGTCTCTGGTTGTAATTTGGTGATAAGCAGGTTCGCATATAGAGCCTGACCTCCAGCAGATACTCCGGCAGGCCCAATAGAAAGGTTATTCTGTCCCTGCTTGCTTTTCTTTAGAATGATCTTCGCCTCTGGCAGCATAAAGGGTTTACTGAACCCTTCATCAGGTTGACCTTTAAACAGAAAATAATTTTTTTGACCGGGAATCAATATATCTACAAGGCTGTCACTATTGAGGTCAGACAGGGCGCCTAGAAAATCAATGGCCTTTTTGTCAGGTACACTCTTTATCAGTTCAAACTCAAACAGTTTTTTAAGGTTACCGGAATAACCCTCTTTTGCACATGACAGGCTGTAACAGGCTGATCCTGTAAATAAAAGGAATTCACTTCCCGGATCAGTGCGCAGGTCAGCTAATGCAAAGGCGACAATATCCTTTTTTATTTCGATCCTGCGCCATGGTGCGCCTGAAAAATTTCCACTGGTTTCCTGTGTATATATCAAAAATTCCCGTCCGTTTGCCTCAGACCATGTGGCAATTATAATATCCTGTAACCCGTCTCCATTCATATCCCCGTTCCAGTAACCCTGCCTGTTATCACCGGTATCAATTTCAGATGAGACAAAATCTACTGAGGCCAGGCTGCTGTTTGCATGAATGAAAAATAACATGAGCAACAGTATCATCATATGCAGGGACGGGTATTGTCGAAGATCCCGATTCGCTATTACGGGTGCGAGCCTGCCGTAAGCAATATTGCAAAAGGTATGCATAATAGATTTCCTTTTTAATTTTTTGAACTATTTGTTTTATCAACCAGTTCGCCGCGATTTGAAGACTGAAACCGGATAAATTTTAATAAGCTGTAGTTTCGTTCTCCTTCATCCCGTTCATATGAGAAAAGGGATATAATCCAGAAATTAAGTATCGAAAACCTTTCTTTATCAGGGTTGAGCTTTGCCTCATACATAAAGAGAGGCCAAACATTAAACCTGCTCAACCGCCTGCCCGGATTCCAGAGGATTACCTTTTTAGTTGAAGGTTCAGACCTGTTACCAGCCTCTTTATCCAGTATGGATAGCGTTACCTCCTGACCATACTGATAATTTTCAGTCAATCTGTTTATCAGCCCCTGGGCAGATTCAACAGGCACATTATCAATAGAGACAACAGCATCACCCACCTCAATCCCTGCCTTTATCAAGGGGCTGTCAGGCCACAGCTGTGCAATTCTTGCCACTGCAATATTCTTATTTATGTCACTACCCATCTGAACCAGTTCTGTACGATAGCCTGCGCGGGTTTTAAGGGGTTCCGCCCTGTATCTTTCCTTTGGTTCAGCCATTTTTGTACTCTTTGGTGCCCCTATTGTTGTTTCAAATACAGTTGTATCTCTTCTGACCTCAAAAACATATTGATCGGCCTTGCCGGTTTCACAAATAGTGGCAACAGTATCAGGGTGGTTGGTCTTGATATCATTAATGGAGAGGATGATATCACCCCTTTTAAGACCTCCCATCTCTGCTGCACCTGATGGTATTATTGAGCGGATTCGGACGCCGGGCAGCACCTCAAGGTTATCCAGTGTATCACTCTCATTACCTTCCACCTCCATGCCAAAATCCGGGCCTTTGTCTGAATCCTGCGTCAGTTGCATGTTTTCAGGGGATAAATTTATATGGGGCGCAATGCTTTTCGGGGTGTAGGATGCACAACTGTTAAAGAATAAAAAACCGGTGCATAACAAGAAACAACATATAACAGATATTAATGGATTTTTCATAAGCTTCTCCTGTTTATGATTATGAGGCTGATTATTAATAAAATTATGGCCTCCGGTATAGGAACCCAGAGATTCAACTGGTGTATCCGGTCGTCTACCAGCACATCCGAATAGCCGCTGACTATGCGCTGAACATCCTTAAGATATGAGTGATCATTGAGCGCGGGTTGAAAGCTGCTGAAAATAAAATATGTGAACCTGCCAAATAGAGATTTAAATATATCAAGCAGTAAACCGGCGCCTATTGCAAGGCTTACAGCCTGAATAGCTGACCGGGCCAGTACAGAAAAAATAAGGCCAAAGCCAAGGCATGCGGGGATGGGTAAAAGGGCAAGTTTTAATCCAAGAAAAATCTCTTTTTTTATCTCATCCACACAAATTATCTGGTATCCATCTTCTATGACCGGCCCCAGTTCCCAGAAAAGGCCTGCCGTGAGCCATGTACACAGAATAGTAATCAGTATTGATACGAAGGCCATTAGACAGAGAACAAGATACTTAGCGATAACAATCTCACTGCGGCTGATACTCTTTACAATGCTGTGTCTTGTAATGCCCCTTTCATTATCAATAGCAAATATATATGCAGAAAACCCGAGTAAAAGAAGGCAGGCAACTGTAATACCTGTTGAGAGTCCGTCTACCATGTAGCCATAACCGGTGACAGATGACTCAACATTGCTGTTAACCGAACTCATCACCTGTGTGCCAATGCCCTGCAACCTTACCATGCACATCTTTAGTATAGCGGCAACAACCGGTATGATTATAAGCAGCAATGATGTCCGGCTTCTTATAAGGACAAAACATTCTGATTTAAGAGCGGTTAATATGCCATTAAGGCGGATTGATTCAGCCATTTATGTTACTCCCTGTGACCTTTCTGAATAGTGAATCCAGTGATGGTCGCATGCGGATTAGTTCATGGACATCTACTCCCTGAATATTCAGCTCCCTGTTTAATTGGGCAGTATTAATGCCATCCAGCTCAACCAGTATGCCGTCATTTAAGTGGTTGTTGCAGATTGTAACACCCGGTATATTTGACAGGATATTTAATATGTTATTTCCACCATTCGTGTGCAAAAGGGCGCGTGTATGTTCCAGGGTAAAAAGGGCTTCAGACTTTATTGACATGACTATTTGCCCCCTGTGCAGGATAGAAACATGAGTACAAATCCTTTCAAGATATGGTAGCTGGTGGCTGGCAAGCAAAAAGGTAATGTCATCCTTACGATTAAGTTCTTTGATTAACTGGAGCAGGTCATCAACACCACCGGCATCCAGGCTGCTAAAGGGTTCATCAAGGATTATAAATTCAGGTCTGCGAATCAGGGCCTGCGCTATGGAGGCACGGCGGCGGTTACCAAGAGACAGGTGTTTTACTTTATAGTCCCGGTATCTGGATATATTAAGTTTCTCTTCAACCTCTTCCGGGGAAGCGGTATTTTTATTACCACAGGTTATAGAGGCATATTTAAGCGCCTGATGTACTGTGAGGCTGGGGTGAATGCAGGGTGAATCAAAAACAACAGCAAGCCTTCCATGGGTTGTATGCAGCTTTGAGGGCTGGCAATCAAGTATCTGTATAGAGCCTGAGTTAAATGACTTTAACCCCAGAACACACTCTATTGTTGTGGTTTTTCCAGCGCCATTGAGGCCAACAAGTCCGTGTATCTCTCCCTGGTTAACCAGTAGATTCAAACCATTCAATACGCTGTTTTTACCATAATTTTTGTGTAAATCATGCACTGCGAGCAAGGTACTGTTACTGTTTTCCATAATCATCTTTAATAAAATATGG
>Ga0123334_1006340_pt1 | contig 10989 bp, 11 predicted proteins | sample BiotimSIPDNA_FD_89706 | JGI IMG/M metagenome (GOLD analysis project Ga0123334, IMG submission 89706) | Anaerobic biogas reactor microbial communites from Washington, USA - Biogas_R1 time_0 SIP DNA | ecosystem: Engineered > Bioreactor > Anaerobic > Unclassified | place: Washington, USA... | reverse complement strand
TGAGCCAGTTCCTTGACCCGGCCGTGGTGAGGTTCGACATGGTGGTCTTCGACGAGGCCTCACAGGTGCGGCCAGAGGATGCCGTGGGCTCTATCATGAGAGGGGGCCAGACCATAGTAGTAGGGGACAGCAAGCAGCTTCCTCCCACTTCCTTCTTCAGGAGCGAGGCGGGAGAGGCAGAGGACGAGGAACTGGAGGACCTCGAGAGCATCCTGGACGAGTGCACCGCCCTCAACATCAAGCAGCACATGCTCCTGTGGCACTACCGCAGCCGGCACGAGTCGCTCATCGCCTTCTCCAACCAGCGCATGTACGACGGTTTACTGAACACCTTCCCCTCGGCCGGACATGAGGCAGGGGAATGGGGCGTCAGCTTCGTTCGTGTGACCGATGGAGTGTACGAGAGGGGCGGCAGCCGGACCAATCCCGTGGAGGCAAGGAAGGTGGCCGAGCTGGTGTTCGAGCATTTCGCCCGCACTCCCGAAAGGTCTCTGGGGGTGATCGCCTTCAGCGAGGCACAGCAGATGGCCATTATCGATGTCATCGACGACCTCCGCCGAGAGAGGCCAGAGTTCGAAGCCCACTTCGCCGAGGATGGGGACGAGGAGTTCTTCGTGAAGAACCTGGAGAGCGTTCAGGGCGACGAGCGTGACGTGATGATCTTCTCCGTCGGTTACGGGAGGGACCCCCAGGGCAGGATGCACCAGAACTATGGGCCCCTCAACACTGCAGGGGGGGAGAGAAGGCTCAACGTCGCCATCACCCGGGCGAGGATGCATATCAAGCTGGTGGCGTCCATCGGACCTGAGGACGTGGACGGCTCGATGAGCCAGGGGGCGAGAATGTTGAGGGACTACATCGCCTACGCGGCCAGCGGGGACAGCAGGACCACGCTCCCGGGGGCTCCGGAGAGGGTGCAAAGGCTCACGTTCGGTACGGAGCTGGAGGACGACGTCCACAACGCTCTGACCGGTGAGGGTTGGAAGGTGCAGAAGCATATCGGATGCTCCAGCTACCGCATAGATCTCGCCGTTGAGGATCCCTCAAGACCGGGATCATTTCTGCTGGGCATAGTGTGCGACGGCGACTCCTACCGTTCAGGCATGACCGCGAGGGACCGTGACCGTTTGCGAGACATGGTCCTGAAGGGGCTGGGCTGGAACATCCATCATCTGTGGTCCCGCGATTGGGTGGACCACAGAGGCCGGGAGCTGGAGAGGATCAGGGCGGAGATCGCTAGGATCAACGCCTCCCGGTGTGCCCCCCCAGGGAACGAGGGGGCATCTCAGGACACCAAGGGGGATGAGCTTGAGGGCCGGTCGCTGCTGAGGACCGCCTTGGTGGACCTGGTGAGGATCGAGGGGCCCGTGGATCGACCGGGCCTGAGAATCTCTTTAGGAAGGTCCGGCATGGGGGAGGTGTCCGGGGACACGTTCGATGCCGTCCTTAACGAGATGATCGCAGAGAAGGTGGTCGTGGCCAGAGGGGACTTCGTCTGGCCAGTGGGCATGTCTCGACCTCCTGTGAGGGGGCCCCGGGGGGCGGAGGCAGTGGTGCTCGCCCGCGTGGCCCCGGAGGAACTGGGGGAGGCCGCGCTGTATGTGATGGGTAGCGATGTTATGATCGCCAAGAGGGAGCTCTTCGACAGGGTGACACGCTTCTACCGCCATGATAGGCTGTCGGAGTCGGATATGAAAAGGGTCGATGATGCTCTCAGACGCTTGGTGGCGGCCGGTTATCTATCTTCTGCGGGATCCGACTCCTTTCGTAGGCCCCTGTAGGCCATAGGGCTTATCGGGAGCGTTCCTGTTGCTGGGAAAGTTTATTAAACCCCTGCCTATTAGAGGCTCTGCTCAATGTCGAGGGAGTCAGAATGAAACATATACGAAAAACGGACCCCAACCTGGTGGCCCTCATCAACGATCTGAAGAGGGAGTCCCGGGAGAGGGAGACCGCCATCTGGCGAGACATTGCTCAGCGCTTGGAGAAGCCCAGCCGCAGCTGGGCCGAGGTCAACCTGAGCAAGTTGGAGAGATACGCGAACGAGGGCGACGTCATCGTCGTCGCCGGAAAGGTACTCGGCGCTGGAAGCCTCAAAAAGAAGGTTACGGTAGCGGCGTTCCGGTTCTCGGAGTCGGCCGCCAAGGCCATAGATGAGGCCGGCGGGAAGAGGATGTCCATAACCGAGCTGGTCGCCGATAACCCCACGGGCAATGGCGTCAGGATCATGGGGTGAGCCAAATGGTAGCTGTCATCAATGCAGAAGGGCACATCCTGGGACGCCTCAGCACCAACGTGGCCAAGCGCCTGCTGAATGGCGAGGAGATCATCGTGGTGAACGCCGAGAAGGCCGTCATCACCGGTAACAGGGCCGTGGTGTTCGAGAACTACACTGCCAAGTACAAGCGAGGCAAGCAGATCAACGGTCCGTTCTTCCCTAAGAGGGCCGACCTGATCCTGAAGAGGACAGTAAGGGGAATGATCCCCTACAAGACCTCCCGCGGCAGGGATGTGTACAGGAACCTGAAGGTGTTCGTGGGCGTGCCCAAGGACATGGCGACCGCGAAGATGGAGAGGATCGAGACCGCGACCAACCTGTGGACGGACAAGTATGTCACCCTGGGAGAGGTAGCAGAGCACCTCGGATCGAGGTTGAGGTGAACAACATGGCAGAAGTTGCAAATACCAGCGGCAAGAGGAAGGAGGCTGTGGCCCGGTGCGTCGTCAGCGAGGGCAGCGGCAGGGTCAGGATCAACAACGTCCCGATCGAGATCTTAGCTCCTGAGATCGTTCGCCTCAAGATCATGGAGCCGATGGTCCTAGCCGGAGACAAGGCCTCCAAGGTCGACGTCTCGGTGAACGTCCAGGGAGGTGGCTTCATGGGCCAGGCGGAAGCGTCGCGCACGGCGATCGCCAAGGGCCTGGTGGACTTCCTCAAGGATGAGGAACTAGAAAGGCTCTTCAAGGACTACGACCGTTCCCTGCTCATCAGCGATCCCCGCAGGAAGCTTCCCAAGAAGCCTCTGGGTCGCGGCGCGAGGAAGAAGAGGCAGAAGTCCTACAGGTGAGCAAATGATCATCCCAGTAAGATGCTTCACGTGCGGCAAGGTCATCGGGGGCGTTTATCAGACGTACCTCAAGCGGGTGCAACTGGGCGAGGACCCCCAACAGGTCCTGGACGACCTCGGACTGCAGCGCTACTGCTGCCGCCGCATGATCGTAGCGCACGCGGACCTCGTCGACGAGGTCATCCCGCTGGGCTGAAAGTTAATAAACCCCTTCACTATAACCCCTTTATCCACGGGTCTGTGGGGTAGCTTGGTATCCTTCCAGCTTGGGGTGCTGGTGACTCCGATTCAAATTCGGACAGACCCACCACTATCCATATCCAGTCATTTCAAAACGATTTTCAATAGAGGGGGTTTTTGACACCATTATCGGGCTCTCCCTCCAAACGTCCTTGAGTCTCTTCCTGGCGACGCTTCGTTCTATCCTATTGTAGGACTTTAGCGTCGTGTTGGGATCCATATGCCCCAATTGGACCGACATGCCGATAACCCGGCTCATATCACCGTTGATGGTGATGGTCGTAAGGGTCGAGCGAAAGTCCTTCAATTTGAAGTCCACCCCCGACAGTACCTCGACCTTGTGCTTTATCTGGTTGAATCGATTCGCGGAGTAGAACCCATTTGTGCTAAGGGTGTTTGGGAAAAGAGCGATCGCGTTAGCGGCCTTCTTTTTCTGAAGGTGGGCAGCTCGCTCTCGAACGTACCTCTCGATAAGGGGGACCATGTCCTCGCGGATAATGCCCACCTCCTCGGGACTAGCCCAGTTGCCCTCACCCTTTGGGTAGCGTACAAAGAACGTTCGCTTCCTCAGGTTTAGGTCTTCCATATGGGCCAGGCGAAGTTCTGACGGCCGTCGGCCGGTGGCGAACGAAAGCGCCATCAACCCACGGGCCACCGAACCGGGCCACCTTTTTAATTCGTCCAGACAACCGAAGACTGCGTATAGCTCATCTTCCGACAGTGCCCGGATTGGCTTCCTAGGAGTCTTAGGCATCCTAAAACCCTCGTTCTTCATTTCCTCGATAACGTGGTTCTTGTAGAATGCCATATACCTCTTCAGACGCCCTATCTGTTTGTTTTGGAACGATGGATCGACCTTACGTAATTCGACCATATATTCCTGGACATCCGACCTCGTTAGATGTCTGGGGTCTGTGGTCGATATTCGTCCTTGGGCCTTCAGGGCTTCGAGTTCCTTTCCAATCTGTTCCAACTTTCTCCGCTCTTCCTTTTTTGTTGTTTTTGTGTTCCACGAACCTTTCCTGCTCTCTATATATCGGTCTATACCCCCGCGGAAGGGATACCTCCCTAGCCGCAAGGACAAAACCTCCTTGATGTCGGTCCTCTTGAGGCGTCCTCTGCGTTTCGCATGAGGTTTTACCTCGCCTACAGTATCGTGGAGGTTATCCTTAGCCTGTTCGGAGGAGAGCGTAGAGATATTGCTCACCAACCTGCAAAGTTGTTAATTAGGGCAGAAAATTCGTCATCTGGCTTATCGTTAACAGCTTGTGGGCCATAGTTATTCACCAGGCTGTTTAGTGTTAAACCCCAAGCTGTTTTAAAAATAATTTCACCCCCGGATCGATTGTTCAACTAGTTTGATGTCGTCCTTAGAAATAATGATCATGCGGTCCTGATCAATGTAGGGCTTATCTCTCCATGCGCGGGTTAGTCCCTTTATTCCATCTCCGAAGGTCTCTTCAATCTCGGAGAAGTGACACTGGTAAACATATACCCCTCGACTGCGTAGGGGGGCGATGATGCGAGGTAGGCGCATGCCTATGCCTATCCCCCCACGGGGCCATGCTTTATCCTTTGTATCAATCTGACACAACTCGGGGATGTCAAGTCCTGGGGCGTTAAGCAACTCATGCAGTTGTGCCGCAGTCCCAACGAAGCCGCCTATCTCTGCGACGTGTTCCAGTGCGATGGCCAGGGGATCGCCTTCTATAGCGTCGGAATCCCTCTGCTCGATTACCTTCTTGAACAGAATCTCGAATTCTTCTTCGCCCATGCCATCAACCTTGGCAATGGCCATCATCCAGAGATTTGCATCCTTTAGGCGCGGGCTCCATCCCTTACAATCGCTGAGCTGCTCATAGATTGGAATGGCCTTCACTAGGAGGTCCAGAGCTGCTCCAAAGGCGTATGGGAGAAGTTGGTCGATACGAGCATTAACCTCCCCCTGCCCCAACCGCTGGGATTCGTCCACGACCTCACAATTGTAAATGATCGTCCTGTCTAGCAGATCAGGTCGAACACCACCATCGAGGCCGATGGCGTTGAGGATAATCTTTGTCCTATATCTCCGACCGTTCTCGTCATTATTGGTGTAGAGGGTCCGGCGAGATGAACGCCCCATGGAGTTGGCCTTGGTGAGCTTGTCGGATATTTCTAGGTTTATCCTAGATATGTTGTCGAAAGCTGCGGTGCATCGTCGAGATAATATGAGATCCAGGTCGTCCTCCTTCAGGGGCAAAGAGTCTCTATTGTCCGTCCCTGGATCGTCCAAGGCCTTGACCACATCATTCCCTGTACTTTTTGTTGAGCCCTGTGGCCCAAGAAAAAAGGCATTATAGTGGTTTATGTCGGCCACGTTAAATGCAGCTATCTGATACTTCAGTAACCGCCTCCTCTCAGGAGTAGTGTTGATCAACCTGACTATCTCATCGAGAGCCTCAGGCCTCCCTGATAATGGTATCACCTGCGGTCGCATCGTATCGAAGCGGCGAAACATCACTGGTGGGTCATCTACCACCTGCCAGCCATCAGCGGAAATTCGGATTGATTGCCAGGAGGCGTTGCAGAGATCATAGTAGAACGCCCCATCATGCGCCCCCTTTCTGATATAGACCTCTCGCTCCTCACCCTCGAACCTAGCTAGAACCGAAATGGTATCGATAGCCTGATTCAGAGGATCCTTCTTCGGTGCATGTCCAGCAACTTTTACTGCTTGGTACTTAAGCCAGTCCGAAAAGTCCTGCTCCCCAACAGCCTTGACTTCATGATGAGATTCATTAACAACTCGGATGAAAGGTACGTTAGCGGCATCATGAAAAAACTCCGCCTCCCCGTCCTGCCTAGCAAGCTGTAACAGGAAATCGACCTGTTCGTCTGAGCCATTTCGACTTCGCCCTTTATCCTCGGATTTATCAGCTCGGGCCTGGATGCATATTGGGCACCTTCCCTTAATGCAGATCTTTTCCCCGAACTTCCCTCGAATGTGCTTACATGAGGCCCCTTTGTAGGTACGTTTATAGACCCCTTCCAGCGTGTCCAGATGCTCCCTCTCCAGCTCCCCCGATGGAGAGCAGGCGCGAGAGTAGGCACGGACCTCGTCCCGGGCCTCCTCAAGGAGGCGGCCATGGACCTGGTTGAATATACTGATGGTCAGCGCCCCCTCGTTCCTGAGACCGAGTGGCGCACCATTCGCACGGAGGTAGGAATAACACGGGATGGACGATAGCGGGCCTTCGATGGCTTTTGGAGTGAACGCTTCCCGACTGGCCTCCTGAATCTCGGCGCGAAGCGCGTCGTTGATGATGCTGGACAAAGCCCCGATGTTCCACAGACCGATCTTCTCGGGGAAGACCAAGGGCAGCTCTCCCGGCCGGGGGCGGCGCTCCGGTATGGAGTCCAGGAGAGTCTTAACACCGCCAGCGTACTTCTCCGCCTTAGGCCGAAGGCAGCCGTAAGCTCGCATCATCGAGCCCTTTCGAGCGGTGCTGAAGTCCACCTTCAACGGGTCTAGTCCAGCCCTCTTGATGTCCATGCCAGCTTCGGCAGCGATGTGGTCGTTCAGCGCCCGTCGGACGATGGCCGAAACGTCGAGGCCATATTCGGCCCGGTCCTCAAGATGTTCAGCCAGCGCGGGATCTGGTTCCACCGAGCCCATGTCCACGAACACATGGATGTGGATGCCCTTTCCTCCAGACCATGCCAGTTGATGAGGTATGACCTCATTCTTGAGATAGGTCAGGAGCTTATTTCCCTCCTGGATGATTGCGCTCCAGTCCTCGGTATCGAAATCGAAGACAATCTCATTGAGCAACGTTCCAGCGGTGATGATGCGGTCCTTGTGCTGGCACTCGTTCCAGGGGTGCCAGGTGTCTGTCTTGCGATGCTGTATCCGGATGGGGCGAGGCTTCCTGCTCTGTTCATCCTGAACTGCCTGGAGCTTTTCCAGCCACTCCCGTTGGCGGGCAGAAACGTCTCCCTCATCCGGTGCTGGTGTGGTCGGAGGTGTCTCACACCCAGGCGATCCTCCCGAAGCCACTGGTACGGTCGAGGGTGACCCTTCGGCTGTCGCCCCTTCCGCCTTCACTTCGATAGGTGGATAAGCATCCACCATTACTGCCATTTCCTTGATGACAAGAGCCTTGGCTGTGGTATTGGGCAAGGTCACGACATCACCGACGCGAAGATCCCTGGCCACACCCTCGGCGTCCGTTAGCCTGGTGGCCACGTTCATTCGGACCAGGACGTACTCCTCCGCCTTGGTCGGCACTGAGTCCTTCGTTGATCGAACAGGGCCCTCACCAGGGAACATCAGGACCTTGGTCTTTGGATGCTCGATCAGTTCGCCATTCCGGAGCATGATCTTAACCTGGACGGCGATGTCTATCTTCACCGGATCATCGGATCCCTCCAGGCCCATAAGCCGGGTCCCCGGGTGCTGGCGAAGGTACTCACGGACCCGCTCCCGTGGGTCTATCCTGTCCTCGCCCTCCGGTTTCATCGAATAAGCCTCTGCAGTCCTTCGAGTTCACTATCGCGCACCAGGAGGTATCCAAGATCATGGTCTAGCTTTCTAGCCACGAACGGAGGTAAAGCAAGTTGGCGTAATTTTACTAAGAACTCACACTGCTCCTCAATGGCGTCAAGAGCTGCATCCGTTCCCTGTCCGTAAAGGATGAACGGTCTCTTCACCTCGATCAAGGGTCCCCCTCCTTACCCTCCTTGGCATGCATAGGATGCCCGTGCGCCGTCCGAACGGCGTTCACCCTGATAGCGGTAAGTTCCTCGGTATTAACGCCCCGCCGCCAGCCTATCTTCTGACACCTCTGCCCACAATAGAGTTTGAACGAGCGGTCTCTTTTTTCCAGAGGGCCGGCACAGATTATGCAGATGTCCGGGTCGGCTGCTCGTTGGCGCATGTACTTCATCGAGGTGCGATCACCGGTAATTTCGTCAAGTAAGATCTGGCAGGCTTCGGAACAGGTGCAGCGACGAGGGCCTGAACTCCACCTGTTGAAAGAAAAGGCCTTACCGCAGATGACGCACTGGACGTTATCCTGGTCAATGTCGGTCATCGTCTCACTCCAATATGGTGCGGAGCGAGGACCACCTCATCATCCTGAATATTCCTTATCGCTTCCTTTACAATCTCCAACGGATTCCGTTCTGTAACTTTTAGCGACTCGCAAATGTCAGGATTATGTAAAAGATTAAACTGAGTGGCTACGGAATGAACGAGGCAACCACCTCGGTATGCCCTAACTAGGTCCATCGCCGATCACCTTTCTTCAACAACGGTGAGACGGCCGCCCGACACTCGCTGATAGATAATTCGAGTATGTGGAACAGAATCGACTAATCGGACGATTTCCGACATCCGATTAATGTCTGCTTTCAGAACCAAGGCCAGCATGGCTCGCGGCTCATTGTCGCGGTCCTGCGAATTATTTAAGTCCTGCTTTTCGTTATTCATTGTTCGCCATCTCCTTTCAATGGGGTTTGGCCGGCCTGGGACGTTCGGTCCTATTGCTTGGTCGGCATTGTGCTGAACGTCCCAGGCTTGTTTCCGAATCGAGATGCGTCAGGTTTTTTTCGACATGACCAAACGCAATTTCGGGATGTGTTTTTCGGATTTGAGGTTGATAATTATAATTAAAAGATTTATACTTTCTCTCTACAAACCGTTAAAAAATCATACATTCCGTTGGAAATATACGAAATTAAAGAAATTAAGAAATTAAAGAAATGAAAGAGATTAAAAAATATACGAAATTAAAGAAATTGAGAAATTAAAGAAATTGAGAAATTTCAGATATTAAATAGGCACGAATCATAAAAAAAGGAATTTTTTGGGGCGTGGGGCTGAATAGTAGACGCCCACGACCCTCTGGGGGAAGGAGAACTCCCATTGGTCGTCCGCCTGTGGCAGAAAGGAGGGCTCAGAAGGTCCCGAACAACCGAGCGAAGAAGTCCAGGACCTCACCCTTGACCGAGGTCACGGCTGCCAAAAGGAGTAAGCGGGAGATGGTGAATGAAGCAATCGGCAGGATGAGCCTCAATGAGATCCCGCCCTCTTTGTTCCATGCTCTCCGCGTTACCATGAAACGACCTACCAGAAATGTGGTATTTAGAATGTTAGTCTTTTCTGGTCGAGTGTCCGTACCACAATGAAAGTGCTAATGGATACTCATCCGAGCGGATAATGCGATGTACGAGGATTCAGAATCTTCCGAATTTACGATGAGCCGGAGTATTCTGAGGGATCTGAATCCTCTGAGTAATTATCTGGTCCTTCTTATGAAAGTAAAAATATGCGTCACTCCCAAAATAGATGTGGCCTTGAGGGACCGGTCTCCTAATCGGCGTCAAGGCACGTTGCCGGGAACCATCATCACAAACGGCAACGTGGACCTTAGTAACCCACAACAAGGAGGCTAACCGAGTGATCGGGCCGAGGCCCCGGGCCGGAAGGACCTCGGCGTGCGAGGGAGGGATCTACGGTCCAGGGGAGGGCCTAGAGACGCTAAAGCACGGCCTCGTTCGAGGACAGCCGAGGGTCAAGACTGAGAAGAGGAAATTGTCAACGAATACGGCACTAGGCATTGTTCCCTACGTTCTCTTCTTTCTCTTGTTCTTTATATATTGCGCAACCCCGCTCCCCATTTGACATTGACAAAATTACTGGCTAGGGTCTATTTTGTCAATGAGAATTTTGGATCGGGCGAGGTGATGACCGTTAAGACGATGACCCTGAGGGACGCTCCGATAAGTGAACCATGCGGGATCAATGAACGTTGACGATGACATACGACGCCCTATCGAACGTATGTGAACGCCTGTATGGGCATGATTTGACATTCGCTGCATAAGAGCCAGCGTACATCCGTAAACGTTGAACGTGAACGTATCCCTACGCGTCTAAGATCGATGGAGATCGACATGCCTGACCTGATACCATACCCCACAGTTGCGACATTCCACGATGGCGTGGATGTCGTCAACATCGGAAATATAGCTGTAATCGAAGAACTCACATGCTGGACACTCGACACCGCCTTTCGTGCTATATATCAAAGGCTTGGTGGTGATGAACGCGCTGGACGTCCCTCATCGCCTCCTCATGAGCTTGGACACCATGCCCTTGCCTTTGGTCCTTGTCCGAGGCTTGCCGTTCGACTGAGCCCTTTGCTCCTGCTCTCTCTGCGTCTTTATGAGATCCGCCTCTTTGACCTTGGCATAGTTCCTGACGGCGACCTCCAAGGTGCATCCCATGATCTGCGGCAGCTCATAGATCGTGTATCTCTCGGTAACCAGGGCCCTGATCGCCCTATTATGGCGGAAGGTCATAGGGCTGACATCTTGATAGCCTGCCGTCCTGCCTATCTCCTTGACTAGAATGAAATAAAACTCCCGGGTTTTTCGCCTCATATTCAGGAAGTTTTGGATGACGTGGACCTTGATGGGCGGAACCTCGGATTGTAAGGTCTTCTTGTTCTTCGGTCTGACCCATTTTAGGTAGATCTTGTCCCCCTGCCGGATCATGCTATCCGGTCCGAGCTTACACACCGAGGAGACGTGCATCCCGGTGAGGTCCAGGACCGTGATGAGACCGCGCTGCTCGTCGTTGGTGCAGGAGGCGATCATTCGCGGGTAGAAGCTCTCGTCCAACACTGGATACTTGGTC
>Ga0123334_1006336_pt1 | contig 10992 bp, 5 predicted proteins | sample BiotimSIPDNA_FD_89706 | JGI IMG/M metagenome (GOLD analysis project Ga0123334, IMG submission 89706) | Anaerobic biogas reactor microbial communites from Washington, USA - Biogas_R1 time_0 SIP DNA | ecosystem: Engineered > Bioreactor > Anaerobic > Unclassified | place: Washington, USA | collected... | reverse complement strand
GAACAGCTCCCCCTGCGGCTTGCCTGGGCCATCACCATCCACAAAAGCCAGGGGCTCACTTTCGACAAAGCGATCATTGACGCTGGAAAAGCTTTTTCCCCCGGACAGGTCTACGTGGCACTGAGCCGTTGCCGTTCACTCCACAGCCTGGTACTGAAAAGCCCGATCAACCGATACAGCATCGGGGTGGACGATCAGGTTGTCCGCTTTTCCTCCTCCAAGGCCGAAGTGACAAGGGTTGTAGATGAGCTTCAGTCGGCAAAGGAACAATTCAAAACGACGTTGCTGCTCCAGTTGTTCGACTTTTCACCCCTTCATCAAATGTCGCGCTCCTGGTACTTCGACACAAAAAAAAATGAATCCTCCTTCAGCGAAGGTACCGTTTCATTTGTGGATGGTATCTCTCAGCAGCTGTCGGAAATTGAGCAGGTAGCCGGTAAATTCAGGCTGCAATTGCATCAAATCGTAAGCCAGACACCGACCGACAACAGCTTCCTTGCAACGCGGATCAATGCATCCGCCACCTATTTCTCCGAAAAAATTGAGACCCTGCTGCGCTCCTTGCGGGAATCGACGGCAACCACCGATAACCGGGTCAATGCACGAGAGTATGATGATGACATCACGGCCATTTTCACCGGGGCTGCACTGAAAAAGCAGCTGATCACCGCCACAGCGGATAACTTTAGCGTGGAGGCATATTACAAGGCCAGGAGCCTGTTCAGGAAACCGACTTTCGCCATCACCTCCTACAGTCGCGACAGCACGGGAACACAACTCAAATCAATCCACCCCGACCTGTTGAGCGAACTGGTTCAACTGCGAAACAAGATCAGCAAAGAAGAAAACATGCCGGTTTACATTGTCGCATCGGTGAAAACACTTGTGCAGATGGCCGATTATCTGCCCGAGACAGAAAAGCAGCTGCTTCAGATCGACGGTTTCGGAAAAATAAAGGTGAAACGTTACGGGGCACAGTTTCTTGAACTCATTACCGGTTACATCACAACCTACGACATCGAATCACGAATGATTCATTTCCCGGAGACCAACAAGAGGAAAAAGAAAAAATAACCTTGCCGGGAGATTTTTACGACAGTTGTTCCCATATATTATTTTTTACCTTGACTTTTGAATAAAGCCCGTGGGCTTTTCGGCAATTACTGTTTGACAGCGATATGGCAATACATTCCGGTATGATGCCCTTCAATTTCAGGGATGGAAATTTGCAACCGGCAACAGTTACACAGGAATACCTTGGCATGGTTTGGGCGTGACCAAATCCACTGCCTCTCCAAAGCCTCTCCAGGGCCTCTCCAAAGCCTCTCCAATAAAAATTGGAGGGGCAGACGCCTTGGTCTTGCCGAATACACTCTTTACAGGTTATTTTCTCCTGCTTTTCATCTTATACTTTCTCCAGAGATAAAAAACCAGTGCACCGATTATCCAGATTGGCCAGATATGGATGAGGAAGAGGAAAAAGTCAACAAGTCCGAACCACCCTTTGGAGAGCGATTGCTTCAATCGTTCTGTAAACTTGTCCCGATTTTCCGGGCTGTATTTGAAATTCTTTTGTGTTGAGATGGTTAAATCGAGGGTGCTGTAATCAACCTGGTCGCTCAGATATTTCAGTTGGCCTGTTGCGCTCTCAATTTCCTCTTCCAGGGCGCGAATCTTCTCTTCAATCTCGAGAATCTCCTTAGATGCCAATGAAGTAAAACTTATCCTCCTGAATGTTCTGCACCAGCGAATAGGAGTTTATTGTTGTGCGGTACGTCCCGTAGATGGCAGAGAAGATGCGTGCAGAAGAGATGGAGCCGGGTTCTCTTTTCCCCGCCAGCTCCTTGTTGTGTAACTTCACAATCTGCGAGACTTCAAACCTGCGCTCATCCACCACATTGCCGTTCACCGAGATGTCGCCGCCCAGTTGATTTTTTAACTGCGCGACGGCAACATCGAGCTCGGCATCTGAAGGCAACCTGTTCCATGTCAACGAACCGGTTTGTGCGGTCACGTCCATGGGATTGCTTTGGGCAAAAACAATGATCGGGAAAAGCAGGAATAGCAGGATGAATGCTGTGTGCAACTTCATGTTTCTCATACGATTAATCTATTTGTTTACATCGGTCTCTTTGAGACAGACATGTGTAAAGTTCCCGGTTCACAACTTTGTTAGACTATAGGCAACATCCTCCACAAAAATAGTATAATTTTTCACCTTTTACGTTTTTTTACCATATAATAATGGTTACTTTTGCAATGCTTACAGTTGTGCCTTTTCGTTGAGATAAAAGATGAAAAACAGTTTCTAATGTGGGCAAACGCAAACGGGGGAATAGTTTCGGGAAGTGGCTGATATTCTGTGTCTCCATGCTGTTCGTGCTCTATGCCGCTTTTTTGGGCACGCTCCTGTTGTTTGGTGAAGAGAAACAGGCCACCCTTACCAGCTACCGCCAGGAATATGGCGAAAGAAATGAGGTGATTCCGAATCGATACACCTATCTTTTTGGCTACAAGTTCACGGTGGAGGGAAAAACATACCACGGCACGGGACAACGAGTCGCCTCGCCGGTATTCCTGAAGCCCACTGCGGAATCCACCATCTCAATCCGCTACCTCCCCTGCTGCCCCTATCTCAACTCACATGTGGAGGGCAAAGACACCTGGAAAAGCAGCCTGATCTTCCTCGGAATTGGGGTAGGTTTGCTGCTCTTTTTCAGGAAGATGTAGGGATCAACCACTATATCACGGGCATCGGCTTGCACAACGCCGCGGTTGTCGCGAAGCTTAGTTCAGCGCATTCGCTTTCTTGCACGTATGACATAAGTTGTCAAATATTGTTCCAATCTTTGTTCTTTGTCTAGAAATGCCAAGAATGATCACACACTGTTTGCATCGAGGATCAGTAAATAAAAGATACAGCATTCTTTAAACGAAGAGGGTGATAACCAAATAAGAGGAAACTCATACAAGTAAATAGATGGTTTTTAGGCATTCTATTTACATTTTTTATTAACTTTGAGTTTTTAACTTAATTGGACAAATAAACAACACTGAGCCAGATTGTTCAAATCTTTGCAATGAGGAAAAAATGAACCCTGGCTGGAGAATATTATATAATTTATGCGCTCCAACTTAATTGTAATGATGAATTAAGCATGAATGCACATTGGGATAGATAAGAGCAATTAATTGCGTATTTGTGAAAGTTAGCTTTTATAACGTGAATGACACGTTGTGTGCTATGCTGAAAAAAAGAATGACTTATAGTTAATTACTGAAATAAATGATATATTTTGCCAACGTACAATTACAACATTTGAAAGCACCATCTCATAAACAAACTCATAAGCATACAAAAAGAGCCAAATCTTGCCAGCGAATCGTTAATATTGACACCGACAAACTGAGTGACTTATATTAAATGAAAACAAAAAAATATTTACAGATATTCAATTATTTACTTGAATTCTCGAAACTTAGAAGTAAACCAGTTAGAGACATCGAAAACTCTAGTAATTATCTTGAGATTCTTTGGATGTCAAAAATTCCCATTGACGAAAAGATTGATTGTATTATTCAGGATAATTATTCAAATGAATCAAACTACTGGTTGAAAATTTCAAAACCTATTGAACCAGAAAAGCCAATTTTCCCCAAGCCGCCTAAAAAACTGCAAAATTGGATTATAGCAGAAAGCTTGTTGAACAGAGATGATTTACCAGAGCTTTTTGAAGAAATAGAATCAGAAGAAAATGAAATTCTAAAATTACAAGACCATCCAGAAATAGTAGAAGAATTCAATAAGTACTGCGAAGAAAAATGGTTTACGGATTCTGAATTATATTGGCAGAAAAAAAATATTTATGATATAAAGTTTGCGGCTTTTGAAAAAGTAAATTCTATTTACAAAAAACTGTTTTCCATCTACAATAAGTCACAACAATTTGGTGAAGAATACGAACTAATTGTCGGAATCGGATTACTCAATTTTAAGGAGAGTGATGAAACACCACTAATTTGCAGACACATTATTACCGCAAAAGCTGAAATACAGTTTGAATTTTCTCAAAGGGATTCAAGTTTGATTATCAGTCAGAGTATTGAAAATGGATTGCAAATTGAAACAGATTCAATCATTGACTTATTTGAGCAATTTGATTCGAACGATATTATAGAGAGCGAGAAATCAGCGAAAGAATTAATTAAAGGAAAAGAATTAGTCAATCCTTTTGATGAAGATATACATGAAGTACTTCAACTTCTTGCGGAGAGAATTAAACCAGGCGATGGGAATTACAAGGAGGTGAAAATCAAATCAAATGAAATTCCCAAAAAAGAGACAATATTTTTTGCCCCGGCAATTATTTTAAGAAAACGAGATACAAGAAGTTTCACTTCAGTGTATGAGAAAATAATTGAGGATATTGAAAGTTCTGATAAAACAGAAATCCCAACTCTGGATGATTTAATCGAACTTGAAAGAACAGAATCTTCAGGTGGGACACAAACAGACAATATTGAGTTGCGTGATTCGGGTACAATATATTTCCCGAATAAATTCAATGAAGAACAAAAAACAATAATTAATAAGGCAAGGTTTAACAACAAAGTGTTGGTTCAAGGTCCCCCGGGAACTGGAAAATCTCACACTATTGCTAATTTGATATGTCACTTATTGGCAAATGGCAAAAAAGTTCTGGTAACTGCATACACAAAGAGAGCATTAGAAGTTCTTAAAGACAAACTTCCTGACGAGTTTAAAAGTCTCACAGTTAATTTATTGAGTGGTGATTCTTCCTCAATTCAGGACTTGGAGGCAAGTGTAAATACAATTAATGATGAACTGTCTAATACAGATATTGATGTCCTTCAAAATGAAATTGATGGTTTAGAATCAGATTTGGAATATTTAAAGAAAAGAAGAGCTTATGACACAAATGAACTTTTAAAAATAAAAGAAAGCTCATCAAGAAGAATTGATATAAATCCTGCTTATCAAGGCAATCTTACAGAGATTGCTACAGCATTAGAAATTGACAAAAGTATTTACGACTGGTATGAAGATGATTTTAATGATTATACAGACAATGAAATTTTAGAAAAAATAAAGACATACATATCGTTATTTCAGCATTACATAAACATTGATAAATCGGTTTTTGAATATCAATTACCAGAGATCACTGAATTATTTGATTTTGAAGATTTCGAAAATTTTATAAACCTTGTTTCATTTGCGGAAAAAGAAAATCTTTCAATAGAAAATGCCGATATTATAAATTGTCATGATTTCGAACATCTTGAAGGTCAATTGGATGAGCTTCAAATATTATTTAAAAAAATATTAGTCAATCAACACCCAAACAAAGAAGAACTTGTCTCAGACTTTATAAATCACAATAATAAAGTTTGGTTTAACAAAGTAGAAAAATCCAAGTCAATTCTTGCAGAGTTAGAAAGGATTGACTTACGGTTTCTTGACCGGAATATTGAAATATCTTTTCCAAAAGAGAAATCACTTATAAAATTAAAAAGCGATGCTAAAACTCTTTTAGATTTTCTAAATGCAGGAAATGTTTTATCGGGGTTAAGTTTTAAGCTTAGAAAACCTTTTCTGCCTTCAGAAATAAAAGAGAAACTGTATTTCGTTGAATCAGTTACAGTTAATGGCAGCCCTTGCGACACCAAAGAAGAATTTGAAAAAGTAATAAATGACATTAAAGTCAAACAAAATTTTGAAGAATTAGCTGAGATATGGGATAGTACCTGCACTTCAAATCTATACAATGAGAAATTTAATTTTTACCAACAATTGAATAACGAAACGCTGTCGTTATTTGAAACAATATCAAACGCTCAAACTAAAATTAAACTAATCCAGAGTATTTCGGATATTTCCTTTAATGGCTTTGATCTTAAAGAATTACAGCAAGTGATTCAAAACACAAAGAATACTGTTATTCTAAATAAAATAACTGATTACAAAAAGAAAAGAAATTCTATTCAAGGCTATTTAACCGGCAATAACTTTCATCCAATTGCGATAGATATTCATCAATCGTTATCCAATTTGACGTTAAGTGAATACAAAATACTATGCAACAATCTTTCACAACTTCACGACGATTTTGAAGAATATGCGAGGTTTAATGATCTTCGCAATGAATTATCAAAATCATTTCAGAGTCTAATTGAGAAAGTAGAAAACAATGAATTTTCTTATTCTCATATTTCAGATTTAAAACAAGCAATTCTTTATCGACATGCATCCGATGAATTAACAAACTTACTTAGCAGCGATTTAGAAAAAGAACTAAGTGAAAGGATTAAATCTTACGATTCAAGTGAAGAAAAATTAATTGCAAAAATCGCTTCAAAAAAATCATGGGTTTATGTTTTAGACAACTTAAAAAAAAATAGAAGTCTTAGACAACATCTCGAAGCCTGGGTTCAGGCAGTTAAAAAGATTGGGAAAACCGGAAAAGGCAAAAGAGCTTTGAAATTTAGGAAAATAGCACAGGAAGAGATGGAACATTGCAAGACCTCTGTTCCTTGCTGGATTATGCCTCTATATAAAGTAACTGAAACTATCAAACCGGAAAAAGGCATTTATGATTATGTCATAATTGATGAAGCAAGTCAACTTGGTCCAGATGCAATTTTTTTACTGTACATTTCAAAAAATATTATCATAGTTGGAGACGATAAACAAACTTCACCTGAATATGTGGGAGTAGACGCAAACGCAATGACTCCTTTTATAGACAAGCATCTCCAAGGAATTCCTTTTAAAAATTTTTACGGAATTGAATATAGTTTCTTCGACCATGCAAAGAGATTCTGTCAGGGAATCACAGTATTAAGGGAACATTTTCGTTGTATGCCTGAAATAATTGAGTTTTCTAACAAATTATTTTATGCTCCCGATGGAAAAGGTCTTTATCCATTGAAGCAATATTCAGAAAACAGGTTGGAACCGTTGATGCATGTTTATTGTCAAAATGGATATGTTGAAGGACAAGGTGCAAGTATTCGAAATGAACAGGAAGCGATTGAAATAACCAATAAGATTTACGAATTAGTAAACGATGAAAGATATAAAGGGAAATCGATTGGAGTAATATGCTTACAGGGGAATGCTCAAAGTTCTTTAATTGAAAATTTACTGGTCAAAAAAATCGGAGAATCAGAGTTTAAAGAGCGTAATATAATATGCGGTAACTCGGCAAGTTTTCAGGGTGATGAAAGGGACATCATCATTTTGAGTTTGGTCACTGCACATAATCATAACAGAAGTGCCTTAACACGCCCCGAAGATGAAAGACGTTTTAACGTTGCAGTGAGTCGTGCGATTGAACAAATCTGGTTATTTCATTCCATTTTGTCTGAAGATTTAAGCAATTCGAATGATTTAAGATATAAGCTATTAGACCATTTCACTAATTATCAACCAACAACACTTCCCACCCCACTTCCAATTGAAAGAACTATTGGAAACCAACCCGAACCATTTGATAGCTGGTTTGAAGTTGACGTTTTTAATGATATAGTAAATAAAGGATACAGTGTAAAACCACAATATGAAGTTGCAAAAGGGAAATACCGAATTGATTTAGTTGCCTTTTTCCCTGACGGGACAAAAATTGCAATTGAATGCGATGGTGATAAATGGCACGGAGCAGAAAAATATCAGGATGATATGATGCGCCAAAAAGTTTTGGAACGTTGCGGTTGGCAATTCTATAGGATTCGAGGGGGTGAATATTATTCAAATAGAGAAAAAGCTTTGGAGCCACTTTGGGAGATGTTTAAAGAACATGACTTGAAAAAGCAGAAACATAATGAAATCCAAATTGAGATAAATACTAAAACAAACGAAAATCCTATTGACCAGAACAGTAAATATAAAGACACTACGGAAAGTTACCAAAATTCCGGAAATGAAGACTTTAAACAATCATTACAAAACTCGAACACCGATGATGTTGAACCTAAAGACCCACTTATAAACAATCCGGATTTGATTTTAAGATACTTTAATTTGTTTAAGAATGGAACGTATATTTTAAGCGAGCATCCATTAGAGGCCGACTACGTTTTACCAATTAGAAAAAGTCAAAAAAATGGATACCTGCTGCAATGTTACAAATCTGGTCATATTAATAAAGTATATGTTTCGACTTTACTTTCACGTAAGATTGGCAAGGAATACATGAATGGATATAATCAAAATAACAATTTGGAATTTCTTACAATCATTGAAAATGAAATGATTGTCGGAATTTTCTTTTATGAGAATGGGGTAAAAAAATTCAAAGCTCACCTCACCGAAAATATTTCATGCAGAGAACAACTTCATCTTCAGGGATACAAAGTTATCTATAATGAATTTGACAAAATAGAATATAATATTTTCCCGTTACGGATACAAGATGAGATTAACAGACTAATATTTCAAAGCTTCACTGCAAATGGGAAACCAGTAAATAATGAGTACTATTCTAATGAATGGAGAGTTATTCAATCATTTTCACAAAATGGAAAACAACATAATCGGTTGAGTGAGCCAGAATTATTTAATGTTACAACAGAAACTCCAGCTAAAAACAGCAATTTAGAATTCATGTCACTTAATGAATTAATTCAATTTTATTTTGAAATCATAGAAACACAAAATGAAAAGGTGCTAAACATTATTGACCATTTGCCACCACAGACAACGCAGTTCTTTCCAATTTATGGCTTTAGCACAATAAATAAAAATATAAGAATTTGTGAAAAACTAAAAGAACAACAAAAGGAAAAATTACATGATGCCATTTCAAGGTTTAAATCAAAAAAAGAGTTTTACAAGCATTACTCAATCCAAGAGATTTTAGGAGATTACAGAATAGCGTATTCTTACGTTCCAGATCAAATCACTTGGAATATTTTACAGAAAAATATACCAACAGAAGAAATAAAAACCTTTCTAAAATCTTACGGGGATAAAGATTCAACGGCATATAAAAAAATGCTATGTGCATATGATTTGATAAAGTACCAGGATTTAAAGAAAGATTCTACGGTTATAGTAAATACAAACAACAAAGTAAAACTGAACAGCATTGTCAAATTGAAATACTTAAACAAGAGCAAAGAAATAGTTATTCAATTGGTTGATATAATAAAGGCAGAAAATGCAAATGAAAATGGAATCCAAAAAATAAATATTATTTCTCCAGTTGGTCAATCAATAATTGGCAAATCGATAGGAGACAAAGTTGTAATAAATAACTCAAATAATTATATTGAAATTATGGAAATCAGAAACTAAAATTGACGCAACAATTACACAAATAGGGAATGTTAGACAAAGATATCATCAATTCTTTTAAACGTTTAAACTATGAATACATTATTAAAAATCACAACGTTATTCTTTGCTATTTTAATTGGTCTCTCATCTTGTAATAAAGATGAGCCAAGTATTAACAATAACGATGAAACGAGTATAAACGACAATTACTATGTAAAGTATCAGTATCAACCGACTAAAATCAAAATCAATCGGTCCTTATTTTTAAATACCTGACAAGTAAACCATTAAAGATCCTGTCTTTCATTTCCAAAAAGTGCTCCCCCCCCTCAAAACAGTGATAATTGGGCGGCCGTGGGACTTTTATTGCGACTTTTCAGTCGTCTGGGATAAGTGCGCCTGCCTTCGGTCACCACCCACGTCAAATCCAGATGGCTTATCAAATGCATCCTCAACAACGCGGCTATGGTTGAAAACGCCTTTTCGCTTTCCGACTTGGTCTGAATCACCTGTAAAAGCAAATACGCGATCAGGGTACACCATACTTGGGTCTTTATCCCGTTTTCAGTGTCGGAATAAAAATAGGTGAGTTGGAAGTTTTGCTTCAATTTTTTGAATCCCGTTTCGATAGACCACCTATTTTTATAAATCAAGGCAACTTCCTCGTCTGTTATTTCCCAATTATTGGTGATGAACTTGTATTTACGCCCCTGTTCATCCCTGTACCAAACTAAACGAAGGCATAATGTCCTCGTCTGTCTGACTTTCTTCCTTTTTTTCTTGCCTTCGGTCCCCGTCTCGACCTTCTCGATATATTGAACGTGGATATGTTCCACCTTGTAAACGGCATGTTCCCCTTTTTCCAGCTTCTTCTCGTGAAGGACTTCCTGAACCTCGTACCTTGCATTGTCTTTCAGCCGACAAACGAAATTCACGCCTTGTCGCGTCCATTTGGCGAACTGCAGGTAGTAATTGTATGCCTTGTCGAAGACCACCATGCTGCCTTCACTTAAATTCAGGTATTGCAAGAAGTTCTTGTCGTGCATTTTCGCCTCGCTTATCTTCACGAATCGCGGCGTGTCAGCATGGACGTCGGTCAGCATGTGGACTTTCAGGCCGCCTTTCTTTTTCCCGTCGCCTTTAGGGTTCCGGCCCACGCCTTTCATCACGTCGGAAAACAGCGTCACCGTACTCGAATCAAAGGCATAGAACTCCTCGAAACTGACACCCTGCTTCCGGCCCTTTTTTTTGCGGCTGACCGACAAAAGCGGGGAAAAATGGGCGATCAGTGCAAAGTAGAACAGACGGAACAGCTCCTCGTCCCTGTCACGCAATGCATCTCCGGCAGTGCTTTTTGCAGGCGAACTCTCCATGCCCAGGTAATTCAACTTGCCACCCAAGGCACGCATGCCGTCACAGACTTCACCCATCGAGTCGCAACGGGAAAAAATGCCAAAGAGCATCACGATCAATTGATCCCAGGAAAAAAACGCCTTGTAATATTTATCACTGCCGAGCCTTATTACCAGCTCATCGAACTTTTCCCTCGGGAGAATATTCACTATTTGTCTTAAGATCGGCTGACCGACAAATTTATTTTCGCTAACTTTGCCCATGGTTGGAAATTTAGTTTTTGACAATCCAAATTTACAACTTAGGGACGAGACTTCGGTTAAGTCCCTATATTTTCT
>Ga0123334_1006319_pt1 | contig 11007 bp, 8 predicted proteins | sample BiotimSIPDNA_FD_89706 | JGI IMG/M metagenome (GOLD analysis project Ga0123334, IMG submission 89706) | Anaerobic biogas reactor microbial communites from Washington, USA - Biogas_R1 time_0 SIP DNA | ecosystem: Engineered > Bioreactor > Anaerobic > Unclassified | place: Washington, USA | collected... | reverse complement strand
GAAGCTGCCGGAAAATTCAGCGACGAGCGTATGCCTGTCGAGGTAAAGAGCAAAAAGGGAAGCTATGTCGTGGAGAAGGACGCCCATCCTCGTCCGGACACCACGTTGGACGAGCTGCAAAAGATGAAGCCCATCTTTGTTTCCGACGGTACGGTTACTGCCGGAAACGCCCCCGGCATCAATGACGGTGCCTCTGCAGTCATTGTTATGTCCAGAGAACGCGCGGAGAAGCTGGGTGCGCCCATTCTGGCCACCATCCGAGACTACGCGCAGGTTTCCGATCTCTCTTATCAGGCGGCACGTGCCATTGGCAGCAGCATCAGAGTCATCATGGACCGCAACAACCTGACCACCGATTTCTTTGATCTTTGGGAAATCAACGAAGCGTTTGCCCTTACGCCGCTGGTCTGCTGTGCGAAGACACTCGGCATGGATATGAAGGTCATTGAAGAGCGTGTCAACGTCAACGGCGGCGCTGTGGCGGTGGGCCACCCCGTAGCGGCTACCGGCGCCCGTCTGCTGATGACACTGATGTATGAGCTGCGCCGTTGCGGGAAGAAAAACGGCGTGACCGGTATCTGCTCTGGCATGGGGCAAGGTGACGCTATCTGGATTTCTATTGATGATTGATACTTATTTTCGCTGAGAAAAGGAGTTGCTTTCATGAGCATCAATACTATCGGTGTAATTGGATCCGGCCTTATGGGCGGAGGCATCGCTCAGGTGTGTGCTTCTATTGGCCGCAAAGTCTACCTGTACGATTTGGAGATAGGAATTATCCAAAAGCGCCTGGACACCATCATCAAAAGCCTGGACAAGCAGATTGCCCGCAGGCGAATCGACGCGCAGGTCAAGGAAGCCGTCTCCAGCAATATCATTCCCACATTGGATATGAATGTTATGGCGGACTGCGATCTGATTATTGAGGCTGTGGCCGAGAAGCTGGAACTGAAGCAGTCCATATTCGGAAAGCTGGACAAGATTTGCAAGCCGGAAACAATCTTGGCGTCTAACACCTCGTCCCTTCCCATTGTGCAGATCGCCACTGCAACCAACCGTCCCGATCGTGTCGTCGGAGCGCACTTCTCACAGCCTGTTCCGTCCATGAAGAGTCTGGAGATCATCCGGGCGCTGCCCACCTCCGACGAGACCTACAATGCCATCTACCAGCTGGCGCTGGACCTGAACAAGGTGCCGGTCTGCTCGGCCGACGTGCCCGGTTTCATTTCTAACCGGGTGCTGGAAATCATGGTAAACGAGGCCATCTGCTGCGTGTATGAAGGCGTGGGCACCATCGAGGACGTGGACAAGCTAATGACCATGTGCGCCAATTTCCCCATGGGCCCGCTGACGCTGGCCGACTTCATCGGCCTGGATACCGTTCTTCATATCATGGAAGTCATGTACAAGGGCTACGGCGATCCCAAGTACCGTCCCTGCCCCCTGCTGCGGCAGTATGTGGACGCCGGCTGGCTGGGCCGCAAAACCGGGCGCGGTTTCTTCGTATATGATTAACTGCCCATCGTCCTTTTGTGATTTTTCATAATTATATTAAAAATAGAGGGAGCGGATTATAAGTGAACATTGGCATTAGTATTGTCGGCCTCGTAGTTGCTTTTGGATTGTTGCTGTTCCTAATGATGAAAGGCGTCCATTTATTTGTCTCCGTCATGGCCGCTACCGCAGTTGTCGTCCTTACCAGTTGGCTGAATCTGCACGAAAGCCTGGTGCAGCTTTATATAGGCGGCTTTACAACCTATTATAAAAGCTGGTTCTTCCAGTATTTCTGGGGGATTATGCTGGGTATTGTAATGGCGATCTCCGGCGGCGCCACATCCATTGCGCGCTTTATCATCAAAGTACTGAAGGACAAGGCATATTTTGCCATTCCCTGTGCAACTGCCGCACTATGTATCGGCGGCGTTGCCGCCATCGCGGCGACCTTCCCGGTAATCCCCATCGCGCTTGCAATCTTCCGTGAGTATAACTATCCCAGGCGTTTAATGCCCGCCTTTCTTTTCTTCGGCGCCTGTACTTTTGCCATGGTGGCTCCCGGCGTTCCCCAGATTCAAAATATCCTCCCTGCAACTACCATGGGTGTTGATATTGCCGCCGGAAAGATTGGCGGTCTGGTTGGTTGTGGCACAATGGCAATCGTCGGCTTCTGGTGGCTGCGTCATATGCTGCTCAAGGCGGTGAAAAACGGTGAGCATTTTGAAGCGCGTCCCTCCGACACCGACACCGTTGCAGAAAAGCTTCCCAATCCGCTGATTTCGGTTCTTCCTCTTGTGTTTACCATCGTCTGCATTAACGTGAAAAACGGCGAAGGCAAAGCTATTTTTGCAACGGAAACTGCCGTCGCAATCGGTGTTGTCAGTGCAGTTGTTCTCCTCTTTCCGTACATCGACAGATCCACTGTGCTGAAACATGCGGTTCATGGGATCGAGAACACAGCAAACACGGTGTTCAGCATTGCCACAATCGTAGGTTTTGGCAGCGTAGTGAAGGCCACGGTCGGCTTTACCTGGATTACCACCTGGCTGAGCAGCTGGAGTCTGCCCTACCTCATCAGCGTTGCAGTCGGCACCACGCTTATCTGTGGTATCTGCGGTTCTGCCTCTGGTGGTCTGGGTATTGCCGCCCCGATATTCAAGTCTTTGTACCCGAATCTGGACTACGTTTCCAATGCCGCTATGGCGCGCATCATGTCCCTCAGCTCTTGCGCTCTGGACTCAATGCCTCATAACGGCGCCGTCTGCGCAATTATTACCATGTGCGGCGAGACCCACAAAGACGCGTATATTCCCATTATGAAGATTTCCGTCATTACTCCGGCTATTGGTACTCTTGCTGCGCTAATTTACTACATTCTGTTCTCCGGTGTGGCTTAAACCTTTTTGAGAAATTCTCCTGCGGCCATGCATAAAAGCGCTGTTCCTGCCTCTGCCCCAGCACTTTGAGCAGAGGGCGCTGCAAGTCAAAATGCTTGCTGACCAGTCCCAAGTGTGAAAAAAGGCTGCATATCGCAGGGCCATTTGCCCCTGCGATATGCAGCCTTTTAAAAAAAACACGCCGCCGGCGTGTTTTTTTGGTATAATGGAGTAAGGAGGGGCAAAAGAACGGAAGCATGAGAAAGAGGCGGGCGGCGCAATGTCATCACGGTGGACATAGATGCACGGGTGCCAACCGGCCACTTGCTGCGGAAGACAGTGCGAGTGCTGGCCTGCGAACGGCTGTAGAACGTCTTAGCCCCTATTTGCATAGCCCTTGGAGAGGGGCTCTAATAACTACTACTCTATCATAGGAGGAGAATACGAAATGAAACAGCTGCTTAGGGGGAGCAAACAGTATATCCGGAGCATGGATCTCTGCGACATGGCGCTTATAAAGCTCTGCCTCCTTTCTATCGGCATCCTGATTGGGCTGTGCATCCCTTCCAGGTCCAAAAAGTGTCTGGCTCTTCTGGCAAGCATTCTGTTTGGCGGCACGTTTATCCCGCTTATGGGAAAATTCGTACCCGCAGTCAGAGATGCGTTGGATTCATAACAATATGCTGAAGGCGCGTACCGCTTTGAAAAGCGGTGCGCGCCTTTTTCTTTTCCCTTTCTGCCTGCGTATCACGTGTACCGATAGCTGCCCCCGCCGATAAATTCCCGCAGGATGGACTCGCGCGCCACCAGCGCCGGATCGACGGGCTCGAAGTAGTCGAAAGCGCGGATAAGGTCCAGCAGCTCCTGCCGCCTCTGGTTTTCCTGCGGCACCGCCTCCAGCAGGGGCTTGGCATAGTTTTTCATCACCGACACCTCATAGGGCAGAGAGGAGTCCAGAATAATATCGGCGCGGTGCTTGAAGGGCGAGATATAGAGCTTTTCCCCCCGGCGCACCGTACTCCACATGTCCAGCGTGCCCGCAACATTGGTGCCGCGGAAGTTATAGTCGCGCACCGCCCGGCGCGTCAGGCGCATCCAGGTGCCCTTGAAGCGGAGCTCGTCGCCGTCGTTTACATCGGAGCGGGCGGAGATATACAGCCCCGTCGCCTCCGGGTGGCGGCCGAATATATCATCGTTCAGGGCGTGGATTCCCTCAAAAATCGCGATCTCGTTTTTCCCCAGCCGCAGGGGTCTGCCCCGGCTGTCATTGCGCATCTGCCGCACAAACTCAAACTTGGGGATGATGATTTCTTCGCCCATGACCAGCGCCTTGAAATGTGCGTCCAGCAGCTCGGTGTCCATGTTTCGGGGTGACTCATAGTCAATCTCTCCCGTTTCGGTGCGCGGGACGGTTTTGCGGTTGAGGGTGAGAAAATAGTTGTCCAAAGATATGGTGTGGGAATTGATGCCGCGCCGCTTCAGTTCCTGTTCCAGCTTGAGGGCCGTCGTGGTCTTGCCCGAGCCGGAGGGTCCGGACAGCAGGACGAGGGGGCTTTTGCCCAGATTTTCGATGATGTGGTCTGCTGCCTCAGCCAGCCGTTTATGAAAGGCGGCGTCGCAGGCCTCCAGAAATCCGGCGGTATCTTCCCTGATGTATTGGTTAATTTCCCGTAGCTGATATGCCATTTCTCTACCTCCTAATATGACAGGATATGTTCTTTCTCCGCGACGATTCGGTCTCTGTCGCGGATATATTCCTGTGGAAACTTGGGATTGGCAACGCGCACGATGCTGCCTTTCGCAGGATCCGTCAGCTTGGTAACGCCGCCGGCGCCCAGCGAAAGGATGGTGTGCAGCTCCTCCATCATGCAGATGTTGTAAACGCTTGGAAAGCCCGGCCTGCACCAGCCCACATTTTCAAAGGAGCCGGACATGAATTTTTGCCGATAAAGGTAATAAGGGCGGTATCCCGCTTTGCGCAGTGCATCCCAGGCATACTCCAGCATATCCGCCACCGCTTTCCCGTCCGGGAGCGCTCCACCCTCCTGCATAAGGCGGGAGCCCTTTTTCAGCGCCAGTGTGTGGACGGTGATGTTTTCGGGAGCCAGGGACAAAATCGTATCCAGTGAACGGCAAAAGCCCCGGACGGTATCCCCCGGCAGCCCCGCGATGAGATCCGTGTTGACGCACGGGATGCCCGCGGCGCGCACCAGCTCCCAGGCCGTCAGGAATTCACCGGCCGTATGCGCTCTTCCAATGGCCCGCAGCACCTCATCGCTCATAGACTGAGGATTGACCGAGATTCTGTTTCCTCCGTTTTCCCCAATAGCCCGCAATTTTTCTCCGGTAATGGTGTCGGGGCGGCCTGCCTCCACGGTAAACTCCGTGCAGCGGGAGAGGTCAAACGCGGTATGGAGCCTTTTTTGCAGGGCGGAAAGCTGGGGCGCAGACAGCGTGGTGGGAGTCCCACCTCCGATATACACAGCCTTTACCGTCCGCCCGGCCCGGCCGGCTGCCCGGCCGGCCGCGTCAATTTCCAGCAGAAGGGTGTCCAGATAGGAGTCCATCAGCTTCAGCGAGCTGCCCACGGCGGATGAAATGAAAGAGCAGTAAGCGCAGCGGCTGGGGCAGAAGGGAATGCCCACATAGACGGAGATCTCTTCCGCACGCAGCCCGGCCTTCACCTCCATGCAGGCAAGCGCACAGTCCATGGCCAGCTTGCTGCGGGGGGCGGATACCCGGTAGCGTGTGCGCAAAATGGCCTCGGCCTGTGCCGGAGTGGCCCCGTTCTCCATGGCTTTGGTCGGCAGTTTCACCGGCCGCACACCGGACAGCGCTCCCCACGGCGGCTCATCGCCCAGCAGCTGCGTAGCCGCCCGGTAAAAGGCCATTTTAAGGATATGGCGGCCGTCCGCCGGCTGTTCCCCGGGGCCGCCGGCTCTGGTGCGGCACAGCCTGCGGCAATGCTTGCCGTATACACACAGTTCAGCCACAGCGGTCATCCAGGTCTTCCCCTGAAAGAGAGCGAGCTTTGCCCAGTGATCGCCCTCTTCCGGCGCTTTTTCCGGATATTCGGGCCGCTCGGCGGGAAACAGGGTGAGCAGCATTTGTTCTGCCGCATACTTATAGTCGTGCCCGGTAAAGTAAAGTTTCATCTCCGGCTTAGCAGCTCATCGCTTCCTGCATATAATAGTTGTTCTTTCTCTCTCTGTCCAGGGTAGTCGCGCCCTCATGGCCGGGGTACACCTGATAATCTCCGGGCAGCTGCGCCAGGCGTTTCAGAGAGGCCATAATCTCCTCATAGCTGCCGCCGGCAAAGTCGGTGCGGCCCATTGAGCCCCGAAACAGCGTGTCGCCCGTGAAGAGGCTGCCGCCCGCCCGCAGCACCACCGAGCCCCGGGAATGGCCGGGCGTATGCATGACCTCGATGGTTATGGAGCCCAGCCGGAGGGTATCCCCCTCGTCCCAGAACACAACGCCTTCCATAGCGGGCAGCTGCAGATACTGCGGCCTTGGGTCGCTGGAGGCGTCGGCGCGGTGAATGTAGACAGGCGCGTCGGGGTACGCTTTCTGAACGGCGGGCACCGCCATAAAGTGGTCATAGTGTCCATGGGTGAGCAGAATATAGTTCACCTGCATGCCAAGCTTTTTCACCGCTGCCAGTACAGCCGGCGCATCGTCGCCCGGATCGATTACGGCGCAGACCCGCTCCTCCTCATCTCCCAGAATATAGCAATTTGTGCCGATGGCGCCAAGCTGTAAGGATCTCACAATCATGGAAACATGCTCTCCTTTTTTATCATATGTCCGTATCCAGAATCAAGGTCACAGGCCCGTCGTTGACCGAATGGACGGCCATGTGGGCGCCAAATTCCCCGTGCTCCACCCGGAAGCCGCGGGCTGTGCACTCCTCCATAAATTTTTCATAGAGCGGGGCGGCCGCTTCAGGTCTTGCCGCCGCGGAAAATCCCGGGCGCCTGCTTCTGCAGTCGGCGTAGAGGGTAAACTGGGAAACCACCAGCAGGGCGCCCCCCACGGTCCTGAGATCCAGGTTCATTTTTCCGTTTTCGTCCTCAAATATCCGCAGCGCGCATAGCTTATCCGCCAGCCTGACCGCCTGTGTTTCCGTGTCCTCCGGTCCGATCCCCAAAAGCACCAGAAAGCCCTTTTCTATGGCTCCGTTCGTTCTCCCGCCGATCACCACCGAAGCGGAGGACACTCTGGTAACAACCGCTCTCATACTCTTCTCTCCGTTTCCCGCAGCGCGGCAGCCTCGGAGCACTCGGAGGCTGCAAACCGCTTTATACCCTGTTTTTCTGTCACCAGTCTTTTCACGGCTCACCGCCCTTCTTTCTGTTTGCAGCTGCAATTGTTTGATATAGTATAGCATTATTTTCGCGGTTCAGTCAACGAAAACCCCCCGTTTGGCCTCCATTTGTTTGTTGTCATTCCGCTGAAAAAATGGTATACTGATAAGAACTACTATTCTATCCGCGGAGGAACTATTTTGAAGCAGGGAGCAATTCAGATTTCTCAGGCAGGCATCGAGCGGCAGCTTGCGTTCTGCGCGCAGGTGAGGGCGGTAAACGAGGTCCTGCCCGCTCAGCCGCTGGCTTTTGTGGATACGTACGGCTGTCAGCAAAACGAGGCCGACTCAGAGCGCCTGTGCGGCTGGCTGGCCGAGATGGGCTACGGCTTTACCCAGGACGAGCGCGCCGCCGCCGTCATCGTCATCAATACCTGCGCCGTGCGGGAGCACGCCGAGCTGCGTGTGCTGGGCAACGTGGGGGCTCTCACCCATACCAAACGGGAAAACCCCAGCCAGATCATCTGCCTGTGCGGCTGCATGATGCAGCAGCCCCACATGGCTGAAAAAATCAGGCGCTCCTTCCGTCATGTGGATCTGGTGTTCGGCCCCCACGCTTTATGGCGCTTTCCGGAGCTTCTCGCCCGTATCCTGACCCGCCGGGGCCGCATTTTTGAGACGGCGGACGATCCCGGCTCCATTGCCGAAGGCATTCCGGTGGTGCGGCGCAGCGGAGTGAGGGCATGGGTGTCCGTCATGTACGGCTGCAACAATTTCTGCTCTTACTGCATCGTTCCTTATGTCCGCGGGAGAGAGCGCAGCCGCACCCCTGAAGACATTTTGTCCGAGGTGCGCCAACTCGCCGCTGCGGGCTGTAAGGAGATCACCCTGCTGGGGCAGAACGTGAACTCCTACGGCAGGGACCTGGGGCAGGACATGGACTTTTCCGCGCTGCTGGAGGCGGTCAACGCCATAGAGGGTGATTTCCTCATCCGGTTTATGACCAGTCACCCCAAGGATGCGACCCCCCGCCTGTTTGATACCATGGCCAGATGCCGGAAGGTAGCCCCGCACCTGCATTTGCCGTTTCAGGCGGGCAATGACCGGGTGCTGAAGGCCATGAACCGGGGGTACACCAAAGCGGGTTATCTTTCGCTTATCGATCAGCTGCGCGCGCGCATACCGGATATTGTGCTCACCTCCGACGTCATTGTCGGCTTCCCGGGTGAAACTGCGGCGGAGTTTGAAGACACGATGGACGTGCTGCGGAAGGTTCGGTTTGACGCCCTGTTTACCTTTCTCTATTCTCCCCGGGCGGGCACTCCCGCCGCGGCCCTCCCCGATCCTGTGACCAGAGAGGAAAAAGGGGCCAGCTTTCAGCGGCTGGTGGATCTGCAGAACGAAATTTCCGCAGAAAAGCAGGCGGCCTATGTGGGCAAAACCCTCCGCTGCCTGATCGATGAGCAGAGCGAGGACCCGCGCAACAATTTAAACGCACGCACCGCGGGCGGACGTCTCGTCCACCTCTCAGGCAGTCCCTCCCTTGTGGGCAGCTATGCCATGGTGAACATCGTCTCCGCTTCCACCTGGGCGCTGTTCGGACAGCTGGTCTGATGCCATATTGCGTATTACGGAAAGGGGGGATGGGGTATGGCGGAGCTCACGCCGATGAAGCGGCAATATCTGGAAGCCAAGGAGCGCTATCCCGGCTGTCTGCTCTTTTTCCGGCTGGGCGATTTCTATGAGATGTTCGACGACGATGCCCTGCTGTGTTCCAAAGAGCTCGATCTCACCCTCACCACCCGGGACCGCAACAAGCCGGAAGAGGAGCGCACCCCCATGTGCGGTGTGCCCTATCACTCGGCGGACGCCTATATTGCCCGGCTCATCGCAAAGGGCTATAAGATTGCCATCTGCGAGCAGATGGAGGATCCCGCGCTGGCCAGGGGCCTGGTGGAGCGGGACGTCATCCGCATCGTCACCCCCGGCACCGTTATCGACTCGGCCATGCTGGAGGAGGGCAAAAACAATTATATCTGCGCAGTATGTCTGGATTCCGCGGGTATCGGGCTGTCGCTGTGCGACATCTCCACCGGGGAGTTTTCCGCCGTCTGTTTTGCGGGCGGGGACGCGCTGCACCACCTCATCAACGAGCTGGGCGCCTATGCCCCCAGCGAGGCCATTCTCTCGGAACGCGCCTGCGGCGAGGCCGCCCTCATCGACTTTCTCAAAAACCGTCTGGGCTGCAGATGCGAAAACTTCGGCGAGGATGCCTTCCGTGCCGAAGCGGCGGCGGAGACCCTCGCAGAGCACCTGAAGGACCTCCCGTTCCGTCCTGACGACACCCATTCTGCCGCTTTGGCCATACAGGCTGCGGGCGGACTGCTCTCCTATCTCCACGAAACCCAAAAAACCGATCTGTCCCATATCTGCGCGCTGTCCCTCAACGCACACAGGCAGGCGGAGGCTATGGAGCTGGACTTCAACGCGCGCCGCAATCTTGAGCTCACCGAGACGCTGCGCAGCAAGGAGAAGCGCGGAAGCCTCCTGTGGGTGCTGGACAAAACCAGGACGCCCATGGGCCACCGGCTTATCCGGGCATGGCTGGAGCGGCCGCTGCTCTCTCCGGTACCCATTCAGCGGCGGCTGGAAGCGGTGCAGTGTCTTGTCTCGGACGCCGTCACCCGGCAGGAGCTTGCCCTTATGTTGAAAGAAATCGGTGATCTGGAGCGCCTCATCGGCCGCATCGTCTACGGCAGCGCGGGCGGGCGCGATCTCACCGCGCTGGCTGCGGGGCTGTCCAGACTGCCCGCTGTGCGCACTCTGCTTTCGCCCTGTTCCTCCGCGCTGCTTTCCGTTCTGCGGGAAGAGCTGGACGATCTGCCCGACCTCTGCTCCCTGATTAACCGGGCCCTCATTGACGAGCCCCCTTTTTCCGTCCGGGAAGGCGGCTTCATTCGGGAGGGGTACCATGCCGATGTGGATCATCTGCGCAAGGTTTTGCACGGCGGCAAGGACATGGTGGCCGCCATCGAAGCCCGGGAGAAGGAGCGTACCGGCATCAAAACCCTCAAAGTGGGCTACAACAAGGTGTTCGGTTATTATCTGGAGGTGTCGAAGTCTTATTACGACCAGGTGCCCTCCGACTACATACGCAAACAGACCCTGGCAAACTGCGAGCGTTACATCACCCAGGAGCTCAAGGACATGGAGCACACCATCCTGTCGGCGCAGGACAAGCTGACGGCGCTGGAGTTTCAGCTCTTCTGCCAGCTGCGGGAGACCGCCGCTGGCTGCGTGCGTGCGGTGCAGACTTCCGCCCGGGCGGTGGCGTCCGCTGATGTGCTGGTTTCCTTTGCGTCTGTTGCCGCTGAGTACAGCTACTGCATGCCGCAGGTGGACCTGTCGGACAGGATCGAGATCACCGAGGGTCGCCATCCGGTGGTGGAGCGGATGCTCAAAAACACCCTCTTTGTCCCCAACGACACCAGAATGGACGGAAGCGACGACCTTGTCGCCATCATCACCGGCCCCAATATGGCGGGCAAATCCACCTATATGCGTCAGGTCGCCCTCATCGTGCTCATGGCCCAGGTGGGCTCCTTTGTGCCTGCAAAGGCTGCCCGTATCGGCATTGTGGACCGGGTCTTCACCCGGATCGGCGCGTCGGACGACCTGTCCGCCGGACAGTCCACCTTTATGGTGGAGATGACCGAGGTTGCCGAACTGCTCAAAAACGCCACCTCCAGGAGCCTTTTGATTCTGGACGAGATCGGGCGCGGCACCTCTACCTATGACGGGATGAGCATTGCCCGCGCCGTGCTGGAGTGG
>Ga0123334_1006318_pt1 | contig 11007 bp, 13 predicted proteins | sample BiotimSIPDNA_FD_89706 | JGI IMG/M metagenome (GOLD analysis project Ga0123334, IMG submission 89706) | Anaerobic biogas reactor microbial communites from Washington, USA - Biogas_R1 time_0 SIP DNA | ecosystem: Engineered > Bioreactor > Anaerobic > Unclassified | place: Washington, USA... | reverse complement strand
TGAATTCCGGGAAGAGGACGCAACTGGCAGTAATTTTAAGGGGAATTAGAGGTATCTAAACCGATATTCTAACTATGGGGAAACTTTCACTTGTTTTTTCCCATCCTAACTTGACGCTATCTGAGGGAAAACAAACCTTGACGAAAGATTCGCATGATAGTAATATAACCTGAGGAGACTGTAAAAATTTACAAGACGAACGAGAGGAAGAAAAATGAAACCATCAATCAATCCTAATATTTCCATCATTGGTGTAGCCATCGATCTTGGTGCAGCTACTCCGGGGGTAAGCCTCGGACCTTCCGCAATACGATATGCAGGGGTAGTAGAAAGACTTGAAAAAATCGGGTACCATGTAAAGGATGAAGGGGACATACTGGCGAAGAGACCGGCGAGCCCCATTGTCGAGGGGAGTAAGTTAAAGTACTTGGATGAAGTTGCCAGGGTAAATACCGAATTGTATGAGAAAGTCTCCAGTGTCATGGCAGAGGGCAGATTTCCATTGGTGCTCGGAGGAGATCATAGCATTGCAATAGGTACGATTGCCGGCGTTGCAGAGCACAAGAAGAATCTCGGTGTGATCTGGTTTGATGCACACGGTGATATCAATACGGAAGAGACCTCCCCATCCGGAAATGTTCATGGAATGCCCGTTGCTGTAAACCTGGGTATTGGCCACGAACGCCTCACATCCATCGGCGGACCGCATAGAAAGATCCAGCCGGATAATTTAGTTTATATAGGCTGCAGGGATTTAGATGCCGGGGAGAGAAAAGTTCTGAAAGAGCTTGGAGTCACCGTTTTCACAATGCATGAAATCGACAGATACGGGATGATGGAGGTTATCGAAAGAGCCATAAAGAAGGCAGGGGATAACACGGATGGAATTCATGTCAGTTTCGATGTGGACAGCCTGGATCCCGCCTTTGTTCAAGGAACAGGAACAAGGGTACCGGGTGGTCTGACCTATAGAGAGGGTCATCTTGCCCTCGAATTCATAGCTCTTTCAAAGAAGCTTGTCAGCGCAGAGTTTGTAGAAGTAAACCCCCTCATTGACAACAACAACGCTACCGCAAAGTCAGCGGTGGCACTAATGGGTTCATTGCTGGGAGAATGGCTTATTTAAAATAACAGAAAAGCTTATTTCATAAATATAGAAGGGACAAGGTATCGTATCCTTGTCCCTGACTTCTTTAAACAGATTATTCGTACCTCGTCTTGAAATTGATTTCATCCGGGGTAATCTTCCAATCCTCTTTCCAGAGAATCTTACCCGGTGTGATACAGTTTAGGACAGGGCATACATTGAGGCAGAGATGGCAGCCGACACACTCGTCATTGACTGTGGGGCGTCTGTTTTCAAAATCCCAGTTTATTGCCTGGTGGGCGGCATCAAAACAGGAGATATAACATCGTCCGCAGCCGATGCACAAGTCGTGGTCTATATCTACAATGATCTTGAAGTTACGCTGAAGTTCTTCAGCAGGTATTATATTGGGGAGCGCCAGTCCCACCATATCCTCAACCTTATCGAAACCTTCCTCTTCCATATAGTAGGATAATCCGCTGATCATATCAGAAACGATCCTGTATCCGTACTGCATAACGGCAGTAGTGACTTGCACGTTATGGCTGCCAACTAAAATATATTCAAGTGCATCCCTCCAGGTCTCAATACCTCCTATGCCGCTCATCTGAACGTTCTTCAGCAAGGGGTGCTGTTTCATCTGTGCGATGAAACGCAATCCGATCGGCTTTGCCGCAGCCCCCGAATAACCGGAGATGGAGGACTTGCCGTTGACGACCGGCATAGCAGTCTTGAACTCCAGGTCTATATTGGTTATCGACTTTATGGTATTTATTGCTGAGATCCCTGCGGCTCCGCCCTCTATGGCTGCGATTGCCGGTTCCTCCATATTACCGAGGTTTGGTGTCATCTTCGCGATCACCGGCAGGTCCGTAGCACTGGAAACGGCCTTTGAATATTGACGCACCAGATCTGGGCTTTGCCCCACATCGGAGCCCATTGCATGGCTTGTCATCTGCGGACAGGAGAAATTGCACTCGATCAGGTCGGCGCCTGTCTGGGTAACGAGCTTCGCAAGCTCGGTCCATTCCTCATCGTTACTGCCCATAATGCTTGCGACCATGATTTTATCGGGATAATCTCTCTTAAGCCGGTACATAGCCTGCAGGTTATCCTCCAGAGGCTTGTCGGATATCTGCTCCATGTTTTTGAAGCCGATCCAGGGGGTTGCTTCTTTTGCATTATTATCGAACCGGGGTGAACATTCGTCTGCTATGAAAATTCCCACTGTCTTGAAAAATACGCCGCCCCAGCCTGCTTCATAGGCCTTCTTCACCATATCGTAACAACTGCCCACGGGAGAGGAGGATAGGAAAAACGGATTTTCGCATTTTACGCCTAAATAGTCAATGGATAAGTCTGCTTTGTGAGCCATTAGTTCACACCTTCTTTCTTGGAGAGATAGTTCATAATGCTTTCGGCGACGGATTTTCCCTGAGCAACGGCTTCTACCACAGTCTTGCCGCCATTTACGATATCTCCGGCGGCAAAGATGCCCTCGATATTCGTAAACCCCTTTGCAATGTCACAGGCGATGGTCCCGTTTTCATTGAGCTCGATCGGTGCGATTTTTTTCATGTCCTCTGCTTCCTGACCAATGGCAAACACGATAGTATCTGCCTTTAGCTTAAGCTCTGAAAAGTCATCCGTTCCTCTGGCGATGAGGCCTGCAACCTTGCCGTCATCTCCGAGGATCTCCTGCGGTGCGAACTTGGTTATAATGCTGATCCCAAGAGACTGGACATATTCTATTTCCGCAATATCGGCAGGTGCTTCTTCAATGGTCCTCCTGTATACGATGGTAACCCGCTCTGCTCCCAGAAGCTTTGCTGTCGCCGCACAGTCCATGGCAACATCGCCGCCTCCGATTACGATCACGTTTCCCTCTACCTTTGTTTCTCCCTTTCCGGACCTTGCCTCTTTCAGAAATCCAATAGCATTCCGAACGCCTTTCAGGTTGATGCCCGGTATATCGATCTCTCTGGATTTCCAGAGTCCCGTTCCGATAAAGAATGCTTTGAAACCCTGCTCTTTCAATTCAGTAAGGGTAATGTCTTGTCCTACTTTTTTATTGAAGACGAATTCAACACCCAGCTCTTTCACTTTTTCAATATCGAAGTCTACTACATCCTGCGGGAGCCTTGAAGGTATGATCCCATATGTCAGCACACCGCCGGGCTTGTCCAGTGCTTCAAATATGGTCACCTGATAGCCTTCTCTGGCGAGTTTCGATGCGCAGGACAACGAAGCAGGTCCGGATCCGATGCACGCCACTTTTTCCTTGTCCGCTTTTTTTGCCTCCAGTATCTTCATATTGAATTTTCTTTCCATATCGACTGCAAAGGCCTGGAGTTTCCCGATCTGTATCGGCCGGTCAATACCCGTTCTGCTGCATGCTTCCTCACACAGCCTGTCATAGGGGCATACTTTTGCGCAGCATCCTCCTAATGCATTTGCTTCACGAATGGTGGCCGCAGCTCCTTTGAAATTCCGAAAGCGGATAGATCGGATAAAGTCTGCAGGTTTCGTGTCGGCGGGACAGCCTTTGCTGCATGGTGCATCGTAGCATAATACACACCGGGCAGCTTCTTCCATGGCTGTTCTGGTGTTATAACCGTGTACCGCTTCGTCCAGATAATCTTTCTTGATTTCTTTTCCTTGCAACTGATTTTTTGCTGTTACTTTACTCAAGCGTTGTTCACCCCTGTCCACATGAATTTAATGTTTGAAGAAATTACCTTTAGTGTTTCTTACTTTTCAAAATAAAATTCATTGATGCTGCAAATGGTGTGTAATTGAGTGGCATAGGTGGTATGATTAGTGATATAGATAACTTCGCTTTAGGAGGTAGTGAACTGTGGAAGATTATTATTGCCCGAAGTGTTTCTCTAAATTAAAAAGACTTGAAGGCTGCGGTGCAGTAGGATATTTCTGTGACAGCTGTAAAACGCTGATATCCAGAAAGAAGATTCTCAGCCATGAACAAGTAAAAAAGCAGAAGGAGACTGAAATTAATTCTTGAGTGTTCAAAATATCGATTAATGCATGGACAAATTGCATATATTGGAAATAAATAATGCACTAATCAAGATTTTGCACAGATTTCGCTTCAAATGGCTGAAAAATCCTGCACTAATCCAAATTTTGCACATTAATGAGAAGATAGAACAAAATCCCTAAAATAATTTGACAAGGCCGAAACCTTGTGGTATTCTCAATCAGTAAACAGTAAGCAGAAGTCATCCGCTTCTCACCTCACGGCTCAGGCTGTGACGGTTTATACAAAGAACCATATTGATTTTGGTGTTTTTGAGAGCGGATACATTATGTAGCCGCTTTATTTATTTGGGAGGTGCGAAACATTAACAAGGCAAATCAGATCAACGAAGAGATTCGTGACAGGGAAGTCAGAGTAATCGACAGCGACGGAGAACAGCTGGGGATCATGCCAATCGAGGAAGCATTGCAATTGTCCATTGACAAGAAACTGGACCTGGTCAACATTGCGCCTCAGGCCAAGCCCCCTGTATGCAAGATTATGGACTACGGAAAATACAGATACGATCTCCAGAAAAAAGAAAAGGATGCCCGCAAAAAACAGAAAATTGTAGAACTCAAGGAAATCCGACTGTCTACCTTCATCGAGGAGCACGACTTGATGGTGAAAGCCAACAATGCTTCAAAATTCTTAAGAGATGGGGATAAGGTCAAGGTCAGTCTGCGGTTCAGGGGCCGGGAGAGAGATCACGTCGATGTGGGGAAGAAGGTTATGGACAGGTTCGCCGAAGCCATATCCGAAGTAGGTAGTGTGGAGAGAGTTCCCCTCCTTGAAGGCAGAAGCCTGATCATGATTGTAGCACCGAAGAACAATAAATAGAAACCACGTATTAGCAGGAGGTTATTGTAAAATGGCAAAGATGAAATCCCATAGGGGTGCAAGTAAGCGATTCAAGATTACCGGTACCGGTAAGGTCACGAGACATAAGGCGTACAAAAGCCATATTCTTACCAAGAAAAGCGCTAAGAGAAAAAGAGGGTTGAGACAGTCCACCCTGCTCACAAGTGCTGACGAGAAGAGAATTAAGAGCGTTTTGAACGTATAGTTTAGGAGGTAAGAAGAAATGGCAAGAGTTAAAAGAGGAATCAACTCGAGAAAGAGACATAGAAGAGTATTGAAACAGGCAAGGGGCTTTTACGGCTCCAAGAGCAAGATCTTCAGAGCTGCAAAACCGGCAGTCATGAGATCCTTAAGCTCCGCCTATGTTGGAAGAAAGCGCAAAAAGAGAGACTTCAGAAGACTCTGGATCACCAGGATCAACGCTGGTGCCAGAATGAACGGACTCTCATACAGCAAGCTCATGAACGGACTTAAGCTCTCCGGCATCGAAATCAACCGGAAAATGCTTTCCGAGCTGGCCATCCAGGATCCTGCAGGCTTCGCACAGCTGGCGGAAACTGCAAAGAAAGCAGTGGAGAAATAGAATCCAATCGACATTAAAATATGACAAATAATGCCCCTCTGAAAGGCTATAATCCAATGGTAGCCGGCGGAGGGGTTTTTCTATGGCCATCTATGCGGAGTATCTTTTTTTAGAAAACGGAATAGCAGGTCTTTTGATCCTGCTGCTGACTCGTAAGCTGTGCGGGTTTTCGTCCTCCCGTCCCAGAATAGCTCTCGGGAGCACCCTTTGCGGGCTCTACGCGTTTATCCTCTTTTGGGAGGGGCTGTTATGGTGGCTGGCTATACTGTTTAAGGCAGCCTTCTCAGTGGGGGTGATGGCCCTGGTCTTTCCTTCTCTTTGCTGGAAGAACATGGCCAGAGGGGTGTTGGTGTTCTATCTGATTAGCTTTGCTATGGGGGGGATCGTTATTGGTTCTCTGTACTTTTTTAAGACCGCAGGAGTAGCGGCAGGGGGGGCTTTTTACATAGGACAAATAACGTACATAAGAGTTTTCTCAGGGATGGCACTGGCTTGGGTCGTTCTTTCTGTTTTCGCAGGATTTTTGAAAGAGCGTGTCAACAAAGGCCGCAAAGAGGCACAGCTTCGTGTGACCCTGGGGGATAACACCGTAACGATGAAGGGTTTCATAGATACAGGCAATTTTCTCAGAGATCCCATCAGCGGGAGGCCTGTCTGCGTGGCTGCAAAGCAGGCTATGGAAGGGCTTGTTCCGGAGGCGGCGCAATTCTGCTTCATACCTTATCGGGGTGTTGACAAGATAGAAGGGTTCCTGACAGGAATACGTCCCGACAGCGCTGTTCTTCTGACTAAAGGAGGAAAGCCGGAGGCTGTTAACATCATATTGGCTGTTTCAAAAGGCGAACTGCCCGTCGGGCAGGATGGGAAAAGATACGACGTGTTATTGCATGAGACATTGACGGAAGGGGGCATCCTGCAAGGTGAATAGAGAAGGAACCGGTTTGAGAGAATGGATGAAAAGCAAGCGTGAGAGAATATTGCTGCTGTGGGCAGGTTTACGTTCAAGGCTCAGGAGATGGGCTTCGCTTGATGAACTCTATTACATAGGAGGGAGTGATGCTCTTCCGGCGCCCTTGTCTCCGGAAGAGGAGAAGGAACTCCTCGGGCAGTTGATCCTGCCCGATGAAGAAAATGTTGACGAGGAGAGGCTGCGGCAATGCAAAGCTGTAAAGACCGTATTGATCGAGCGTAACCTTCGTCTGGTGGTGTATATTGCCAAGAAGTTTGAGAATGCAGGTATAAATGTGGAGGACCTGATCTCCATTGGCACCATCGGTTTGATAAAGGCGGTCAATACCTTCAATCCGGAAAAGAACATCAAGTTGGCCACTTATGCGTCACGATGCATTGAAAACGAGATTTTGATGTACCTTCGCAGAAACAGCCGGACCAGATCAGAGGTCTCTTTCGATGAACCCCTCAATGTGGATTGGGATGGAAATGAGCTCTTGCTGTCGGATATTCTGGGAACGGAAAGCGACATAGTGTACAACCACATAGAAGAAGAGGTAAACCGAAATTTGCTGGGCTACGCCATGAAGAAGCTGAGTTTGCGTGAAAAGCAGATCATGGAGATGCGATTCGGGTTGGTCAGCGGTCGTGAAATGACACAAAAGGAAGTTGCAGATCGCATGGGGATCTCTCAATCCTACATTTCCAGATTGGAGAAAAAGATCATTATGCGTCTGCAAAAAGAGATACGTAAGTTGGGTTAATACAGATTTCGACAGTATGAAAAGAGATGGCGCTGTACATAAATAATAACGAGGCAAAGCATTTTTTGCCTTGCGACGCGACTTATTTTGCTAAGGGGGGCAAACAGGGAAGCGGGGATCTTTGCAATGGCAGCGAAAGTAGAAATCTGTGGCGTAAACACATCCAAATTACCCGTATACAAAGACGCACAAATGAAGGAGATGATCGAGAAAATCAAACAGGGAGACAAGGAAACGAGAGATGAATTTATCAGGGGAAACCTGAGGCTGGTGCTTTCCGTGATCCAGAGATTCAACAACCGCGGGGAGAACCCGGATGATCTGTTTCAGGTAGGCTGTATCGGTCTTATCAAGGCTCTTGACAATTTTGACACCTCTCATAACGTGAAATTCAGTACCTATGCAGTGCCTATGATCATAGGCGAGATACGGCGTTATTTACGAGATAACAATGCGATCCGGGTCAGCCGATCTCTGCGGGATCTGGCCTATAAGGCTTTGCAGACTAAGGAGAGACTAACGAGGCAAAGCCAGAGGGAACCAACCATCTCAGAGATCGCAAAGGAGCTGGATATTCCAGTAGAGGAAGTGGTACTGGCTTTGGATTCAATTCAGGATCCCATCTCACTTTTTGAGCCTATTTTCCATGATGACGGAGATGCACTTTATGTCATGGATCAGGTGAAAGACACAGTGAATACTGATGAAAAGTGGATGGATAATATATCACTTACGGAGGCGATGAACAAGCTTCCCGACAGAGAAAGAAACATTTTAGCAATGCGCTTTTTTGAAGGTCGTACTCAGATGGAGGTGGCTGAAGAAATAGGGATAAGCCAGGCGCAGGTCAGCCGCCTGGAGAAAAATGCATTGAAGTATATGCGCAAATACGTTTAAGGCTGTCTTCTTTTGCCTGATTATTTCTTCTTTTTTCCAAGGATACTCTTGTTTGAGTATCCTTTAACATGGTATAAATAAGGTAGCTTTGTGCGAACCTCAAAGAGGATTTAATTAATTTATTACTTATTAGGCGAAAGGAGTATTCGAGATGTGTGAGAAACCGAGGTTCTTTTTTTGTAAGCATTGCGGCAACATGGTCGAGATGATCAAAAGTTCAGGAGCTGCTATGGTTTGCTGCGGAGACCCAATGACGGAATTAGTAGCGAATACGGAGGATGCTGCTTATGAGAAGCACATTCCGGTAGTAGAGATCGACGGTAATAAAGTTTCAGTCGTGGTTGGAGATGTTATTCATCCAATGACACCGGAACATCATATCGCCTGGATTTTTTTGGAGACAAATCAGGGCAGACACAGAAAATGCCTTCCGGTAGACGGAGAACCCAAGGCCTGCTTCCGTATCTGTGACGGAGAAGAGGTCATTGCAGCCTATGAGTATTGCAATCTCCACGGCCTTTGGAAAAAGGAAGTATAGATCAGAAAACGACGGGCCAATCACTTTGGGCCAAAACACATTATGAAAAAAGAAAGGAATAAAGCTATGCAAAGATACGTATGCGGACCCTGTGGATATATCTATGATCCTGAAATTGGTGACCCTGATAATGGTGTGGAGCCGGGAACTGCTTTCGAAGATCTTCCCGACGATTGGGTATGCCCTGTTTGCGGCGTTCCAAAGGACATGTTCGAGGCCGAGTAAAACCTTTGAAATATAAAACATGGGGAACTGGTAGTCAGTTCCCTTTTTTTGAAAAAGTATATTGACCATATGGCTGTTTTAGGTGATCGGATTATTGGTATAAAGTTTTTCAAAGAAGTTAATGATTTATAGTCCATTTGTGAACAGAAGCAAAATGGGGTGATAGGTAAATAAATAAATCTTAATTGTGTTGCAAATGCAACTGACCTATCTAAGTAAGTGTTTTATACTGTGTTTGTTAGTTAAAGCAATTGTGTTATTTGTATTATGAAAGGAAGGGTGAGCATAAGTTGTTTTGTTTTCAGTGTCAGGAAGCCGCTAAGGGGATTGGCTGTGAGATAAGAGGCGTTTGCGGCAAGACCGATGATGTTGCCAAGCTTCAGGATTTATTGATTTACACATTGAAAGGCATATCAATTATCGTGCAAAAGGGAGAAATGGATGCAGCTGCTATGCCAGCCGAAAATCATGAGCTGCTACGAAGCCTGTTCATGACCATTACCAATGCCAATTTTGATGGGGATGCCATTGCAGCACAGATAGAAAAGATGATCGGTATCAGAGATGACCTGCGCAAGAAAGCATCTGTTGGGGAAGTCCATGATTCCGTAGTCTTTAACGTAGGGTCACGGGAAGAAATGCTCGAGAAAGCCTCTAAGGTTGGCGTTCTGGCTACCGAAAATGAGGACGTTCGTTCCCTGCGGGAGCTGGTGATCTACGGACTTAAGGGTATGGCTGCATATACGGAGCACGCCCTCAACATAGGTAAAGAAGATGCCGGCATTTATGCTTTCATGTATAAAGCGCTGGCAGCTACATTGGATGATAGTCTGTCTGCGGATGATCTGGTTGCTCTGGTTCTTGAGACCGGTAAGTTTGGCGTCACGGCAATGGCACTTCTGGATGAGGCAAATACCTCTAAATACGGGTCGCCTCAGGTCACAGAAGTCAACATCGGGGTTCGTAAGAATCCGGCTATCCTCATTTCCGGTCACGATCTGGTAGATCTTGAGCAGCTGCTGGAGCAGACAAAGGGTACGGGAGTAGATGTGTACACCCACAGCGAGATGCTGCCGGCTCATTATTATCCGTTCTTTAAGAAATATGACAATCTGGTCGGAAACTACGGCAACGCCTGGTGGAAGCAAATCGATGAGTTTGGTCCCTTCAACGGACCGATCCTGTTTACCACCAACTGCATCGTACCTCCTAGAAAAGATGAGATCCGCGACCGGATCTTTACCACCGGATCTGCTGGCTATCCCGGATCTAAACACATCTATGCCGATGAAAACGGAAAGAAGGATTTTTCAGAGATCATCGAGATGGCAAAGAAGCTGCCGGCACCGGAGGAAATCGAGAACGGTTCTATCGTAGGCGGTTTTGCTCACGATCAGGTTTTCGCTGTTGCTGACAAGGTAGTAGATGCAGTGAAATCCGGTGCTATTAAGAAGTTCTTCGTCATGGCCGGATGCGACGGCAGAATGAAGTCCAGAGAATACTATACCGAGTTTGCAAAGGCTCTGCCGGAAGATACCGTTATCCTTACAGCCGGTTGCGCTAAGTATCGTTACAACAAGCTTGGCCTTGGTGATATCGGTGGCATCCCAAGAGTTCTGGATGCCGGACAGTGCAACGACTCCTATTCACTGGCTGTCATAGCTATGAAGCTTCAGGAGGTCTTTGGGCTGGATGACATCAACAAACTGCCCATAGCTTTCAACATTGCATGGTACGAGCAGAAGGCAGTAATCGTGCTACTTGCTCTGCTCTATCTCGGTGTGAAGAACATCCACCTTGGTCCTACACTCCCCGCGTTCTTATCACCCAATGTTGCAAAGGTCCTTGTTGAGACCTTCGGCATTGCGGGTATCGGAACAGTGGAAGATGATGTAAAGCTGTTTATGTCGTAATAAAAAACCCAGCCACGGGGACAGACCCCGTGGCTGCTTTGCCTCCATGGGGACAGACCCCGTGGTTGCTTTTGAACCCACAGGGACACACCTGTGGTTTTTTTATAAGCTTAACGCTTTCCGCTGGAGCCCAGCACGTTTTTGATCTTGT
>Ga0123334_1006317_pt1 | contig 11009 bp, 10 predicted proteins | sample BiotimSIPDNA_FD_89706 | JGI IMG/M metagenome (GOLD analysis project Ga0123334, IMG submission 89706) | Anaerobic biogas reactor microbial communites from Washington, USA - Biogas_R1 time_0 SIP DNA | ecosystem: Engineered > Bioreactor > Anaerobic > Unclassified | place: Washington, USA... | reverse complement strand
CATCGTTGAGTATACAAAAGTTTTGAAGCGGGACGGAAACTAAATGAAAGCTGAAATTATAACAGTCGGAACGGAACTTCTTTTGGGGTATGTCGTAAACACCGACGCGCAGTATTTGTCGCGCGAGTTGTCCGAGCTTGGCATCGATGTGTTTTATCATCATGTTGTCGGCGACAACCGGGAACGCCTTGCAGAACTGATTCGGAAAGTCTATGACCGGAGCGATATCATCATACTGACCGGCGGACTTGGCCCGACCGAGGATGATATCACCAAAGAAACAATGGCTGAAGTATTCGGGCTTAATCTGGTGCTTCACGAGCCATCGCTTCAGAACTTGAATTGCTTTTTTCACAAAATCAACCGAAACTGTACGCCCAATAATCGAAAACAAGCGTACTTTCCCGAAAACTGCACGATATTTAAGAATGACAGGGGGACCGCGCCCGGGTGCGGTATTGAGATTGCGGGCAAGACCATCATCATACTCCCGGGCCCGCCCCGGGAGCTCACCCATATGTTCGCAAACGAAGTTAAGCCGTATCTTGAAAAAAAATCCGGATTTGTGCTAAAAACCAGCATGCTTAAAGTAATCGGCATCGGAGAAGCGGAGCTCGAGCATCTGCTCATTGATATTATCGACAATCAAACAAACCCGACGATAGCGACCTATGCATCTGCGGGCGAGGTTTCGCTCAGGATTACAGCCAAGGCAGGGAATGGGCAGGAAGCCGAACGCATGCTGAATCCGGTTGTAAAATCTGTTTATTCCAGGATAGGTGAATATATTTATTCTGACAGCGGCGCCACGCTGCAGGAGCACATCGTTGATCGGCTCAGTTCAATGGATATGAGGCTTTCGCTAGCTGAGTCCTGCACTGGCGGAATGCTTGCATCGATGATTGTGGATGTACCCGGAGCGTCAAAAGTTTTGGACAACTGCATCGTTTCCTATTCGAATGAAGCAAAAATGACGCTACTGGAAGTAAGTGCCGACACGCTGGAGAAATTCGGTGCGGTCAGTGCCGAGACAGCAAGGGAAATGGCAAAGAATTCATTTGATCTGTCAAATTCCGATTTGTCGCTTTCCATAACCGGTATCGCGGGGGATAAAAATGTTTACTCGGATAAGCCGATCGGACTGATATACATCTGTCTTTACGACGGCAGGAAATATCATGAACAAGCATTAAATCTGAACAGAGACAGGAATTTCAACCGCCTGATGACCTGTATGAGAGCGCTGGATATGGTAAGAAGGTATTTAAACAGCATAGAAAATGCGAAATAATGTTTGCGTATGTATAGGTATTGTGATATATTAATCAGGGAGGATATGCTATGGAAGAGAAAAGAAAGGCTTTGGATCTGGCATTAAACCAAATTGAAAAACAATTTGGCAAGGGAGCAATTATGAAGCTTGGCGACGCTGCCGCGCTGAATGATGTAAATGCCATACCGACAGGCGCCCTGACACTTGATATTGCCCTTGGGGTCGGCGGTATTCCGAGAGGCAGGATTATAGAAATATTCGGCCCTGAATCATCAGGAAAAACCACGGTCGCTTTGCATATTATAGCCGAGGCCCAGAAAGCGGGCGGAATGGCGGCATTTATTGACGCGGAACATGCTTTGGATGCAGCTTATGCCAAAGCGCTTGGAGTGGATATTGATAACCTGTACATATCCCAGCCCGATACGGGTGAGCAGGCATTGGAAATTACAGATGCACTGGTAAGAAGCAATGCCATCGACATTGTAGTGGTTGACTCAGTTGCAGCCTTGGTGCCGCGTGCTGAGATTGACGGTGAAATGGGCGACTCCCATGTGGGCCTGCAGGCAAGACTTATGGCTCAGGCATTAAGGAAGCTGGCAGGGGCTGTCAATAAATCAAAAACAGCCGTCGTATTCATCAATCAGCTCAGAATGCAGATAGGCGTTATGTTCGGAAATCCTGAAACCACACCCGGCGGAAGAGCGCTGAAATTCTATGCATCCATAAGGCTCGACGTACGTCGTATCGAAACGCTGAAGAAGGGCAACGACATGATCGGCAACAGAACAAGAGTCAAGGTTGTCAAGAACAAGGTAGCACCGCCTTTTAAGGTGGCTGAGTTCGACATCATGTACGGCCAGGGGATTTCAAAGGAAGGTTGCATACTTGACTGTGCGATTGAACAGGGAATTGTAAAAAAGAACGGAACATGGCTATCCTATAATGAAGAAAGAATCGGCCAGGGCAGAGAAAACGCCAAAGTTTTCCTTGCTGAAAACCCGAAAATGCTCGATGAGCTTGAAAAAACATTGCGTGCCACAGCAGTGGCAAAGTCAGAAGAATGAAGCCCTCTATGTTAGCTTGACAATAATTTGAAATAGTAATAAAATGTATCAGAGGGTAACTCAGATTTTTTCCTTAGAAATGAGCGGGTAAGTCCCGTTCAGTTTTTTATAATTGAGGAGGTGCAAAACACCATTGGGCAATCCGTTAATATCGATTGCTATTGGCGCTGGCGCACTCTTACTGGGTCTTTTGGTTGGTTACATATTAAGGAAGTCTTTTGCCGAGAGGAAAATGGGAAGAGCTGAGGAAGTGGCAAACACGCTCCTAAGGGAAGCCCAGGAAAAGGCTGAAGCTAAGAAAAAAGAAACAGTCATTGAAGCCAGAGAAGAAGTCCACAGACTAAGAAATGATTTGGAGAGAGAATTAAGGGAAAGACGTAGTGAGATCCAAAGAAACGAAAGGCGTTTGCAGCAGCGCGAAGATAATATCGACAAAAAGCAACAGCAAATAGAAGCGAAGGAAGCCAGTTTGGAGCAAATCCAGCACGATACCGAAAAGCTTCGCGAGAAGGCCTCTGCACTCTATGAGAAGCAGTTGACCGAACTTGAAAGGATATCCGGCTTTACCAAAGAAGAAGCCCACGATTTGTTGCTTGAGAATATTGAACGCGAAACAAGGTATGAAGCTGCGGTTATGGTTCGTGACATCGAGAACGAAGCAAAACTTGAAGCTGATAAAAAAGCAAGGGAAATCATAAGCCTTGCAATCCAGAAATGCGCTGCAGACCACGTTGCCGAAGCTACCGTTTCGGTTGTATCATTGCCGAATGACGACATGAAGGGGAGAATTATTGGCAGGGAGGGCCGCAATATACGCGCCCTTGAGACAGCTACAGGCATCGATTTTATCATCGATGATACGCCTGAAGCCGTTATACTGTCAGGGTTCGATCCCGTCAGACGAGAGATTGCGCGCAGAGCGCTTGAAAAGCTCATCGTCGACGGCAGAATTCATCCGGCCAGGATCGAAGAAATGGTGGCAAAAGCCCGGAAAGAGGTTGACACAAAGATCAAGGAAGCCGGTGAAGCGGCAGTATTCGACGTAGGCGTGCATGGTTTGCATCAGGATTTGGTCAAAACACTGGGCAGACTGCGTTATCGTACAAGCTATGGACAAAATGTTTTAAAGCATTCTATGGAAGTAGCTTATCTTGCGGGATTGATGGCCGCTGAAATCGGCGCAGACATCAAGACGGCAAAGAGAGCCGGATTACTGCATGATATCGGCAAAGCGCTGGATCATGAGGTGGAAGGACCACATGTGACAATCGGCGCAGACCTTGCAAGAAAATACCATGAAAAGCCTGCGATCATACATGCGATTATGGCGCATCATGGGGATATCGAAGCAGAATCGGTGGAAGCCATACTTGTGCAGGCTGCGGATGCAATATCTGCAGCAAGGCCCGGGGCAAGAAGAGAAACCCTCGAAAATTACATCAAACGTCTTGAAGATCTCGAAAACATCGCAAATTCTTTCAATGGAGTGGACAAGACCTTTGCAATTCAGGCAGGCAGAGAGATCAGGATCATCGTAAAACCCGAGGAAGTGGATGACCGTTCGGCTGTTGTGCTTGCAAAGGACATCGCCAAGAAAATCGAAGAAACCCTGGATTACCCCGGTCAGGTCCGGGTCAATGTAATCCGTGAAACAAGGGCTACACAAATAGCCCATTAACCGCAAAACAAATCGATTGTTAAGAGAGGATGTGATTTTCATAGCCTCTCTTTTCATATGGATTAACCTGTATCCAAAAACGCAATATATGGTATAATGTTTTAAGACTGAATACACGGTGGATGATATGCGAGATAAATATGACAATCCTTTGATCACAAGATATGCTTCCGAGGATATGGCGTATCTGTTTTCCGACGACCATAAGTTTAAAACATGGCGGAAGTTATGGATCGCGCTGGCCGAGGCTGAGATGGAGCTCGGGCTGGATATCAGGCCTGAACAGATCGAAGAGATGAGAAAGTATGCCTGCGACATCAACTATAAGGTTGCGGACGAGCGCGAAAAGCAGGTACGGCACGATGTCATGGCGCACATCCATGCCTTCGGTCAACAAGCCAGGTCTGCAGCCGGAATTATCCACCTTGGTGCAACGAGCTGCTTTGTCGGTGATAATGCGGATCTTATCATAATGGATAAGGCTATCGATATCGTAATACGCCGGCTCGTCAATGTCATGGACAAGCTCGCATCCTTCTGTATGAAATATCGAAACCTGCCAACGCTCGGCTTTACGCATTTCCAACCTGCGCAGTTGACAACGGTCGGCAAGAGGGCCAGCCTGTGGCTGCAGGAGCTTGAGATGGATTACCATGAGCTCAGGCACCTAAAGGATATTTTCAAGCTTCGCGGCGTCAAGGGCACGACCGGCACACAGGACAGCTTCCTTGCGCTTTTTGACGGTGATGCTGAAAAAGTAAATGAGCTTGAAAAAAAAGTTGCCTCCAAAATGGGCTATCGTCAATCATACAGGGTTACCGGCCAAACATATCCCAGGAAATTTGATTCGATGGTACTGAATGCTTTGTCCCTGGTAGCGCAGAGCGCTGCGAAGTTTGCAAATGACCTTCGGCTGCTGCAAAGTATGAAAGAACTCGAAGAACCGTTTGAAGCGCATCAGATCGGTTCCTCGGCTATGGCTTACAAGCGCAATCCGATGCGCTCGGAGCGTATAGCAGCGCTCGCCAGGTATGTGATATCGCTGCAGAGCAGCCCGGCGAACACAGCTTCCGTACAGTGGCTTGAAAGAACGCTGGATGACTCTGCAAATAAGCGGCTTGTCATACCGCAGGCGTTTTTGGCGGTCGATTCGATACTCAATATATATGCCAATATCGCGGAAAAAATCGTGGTATACGAAAACATGATCAAAAAACACATCGCTATGGAATTGCCTTTTATGGCGACGGAGCGAATTTTGATGGAGGCCGTTAAAAAGGGCGGGGACAGGCAGGAAATGCATGAGCGCATCCGCATGCACTCGATGCAGGCAGCGGAACGCGTCAAAATGGAAGGCATGGACAATGATTTGCTCGACCGTATAAAAAATGACGATAACTTTCAATTAACACCGGAAGAAATCGATCGTCTGGTCAGCGCAGAGAATTTCATAGGTTTCTCCGCTTATCAGGTTGAAAGCTATATACAATCGGATATTCAAAAAATATTGTCTGAAAACAGCGATATTTTAGGGGATAAAGGCGAAGTCAGGGTATAAAAAAGCGCCCTTTGCGGGCGCTGGCAGGGGAGACGCGACTCGAACACGCAACCTGCGGTTTTGGAGACCGCTGCTCTACCATTGAGCCACTCCCCTTTAAGACATGATGTTATTATAAATTATCATCATTTTTATGTCAATAACAAAGGAGACACAATATGAGCATTGACAGGCTGGCGTTCATCGGCGGAGGAAATATGTGCGAGGCCATCATTTCCGGAGCTGTTCATTCATCCGTAATCGATCCCGGAAATATAACGGTAAATGATATCAGCAGACCAAGGCTTGAATATCTCAGGGAAAAATACGGGGTCAGGACGGAAACGCATTATAAGGATGCGGTCAATCAGGCAAGCATTGTCGTTTTATCCGTAAAGCCGCAGGTTTTCAATGAGATTTCTAAGGAAATCAGCCAGTTGCTTACCGATAAGGCCGTTATCTCGATCATGGCCGGGTGGGGGAATAAGAAGCTATCGGCATTGTTAAATAAATATACACGCTATTTGAGAGTGATGCCGAACATGCCGGCAATGGCCGGGTGTGCTATGAGCGTGCTGTCCACTGACAACACTCTAAGCGAGGAAGAATATACGTTCGCAAAAAATCTATTTTCAAGCATCGGCCAGATTGAAGAGCTTCCTGAAAGACTTTTCAACGCCGTCATCGGAATCTCGGGAAGCGGTCCCGCTTATGCATATATGTTCATTGAAGCGCTGGCAGACGCAGGAGTGCTCTATGGACTGCCGCGTGAAACTGCTTACAGGCTAGCCGCACAGACAATCAAAGGATCTGCCACAATGGTACAAAGCACCGGACTTCACCCGGGCGTTCTCAAGGACATGGTGTGTTCACCAGGCGGCACAACGATACAAGCCGTAAAAATGCTTGAAGACAGGGCTTTGCGCGGAACAATCATTGCGGGAGTCGAAGCCTGCGTTAAAAGGGCAGAGGAGTTATAAATGCAGCAGGTTTCATTGTATACAGACGGAGCGTGCTCCGGAAATCCGGGCCCCGGCGGCTGGGCGGCAATACTCATCTATAACGGGCATGAAAAGGTGTTGAGCGGATATATGAACCAAACCACCAACAACCGCATGGAAATTTTCGCGGTTATAAAGGGTTTGTCAGCCTTGAATAAAAGCTGTATTGTCAATGTATATTCGGACAGTTCTTATCTGATTAATGCTTTTAATAACAGCTGGATCGATAACTGGCAGAAAAACAACTGGAGGACATCTCAAAAAACAGAGGTTGAAAACCAGGATCTATGGCGCCAGTTGCTTGCTTACTCATGCAAGCACGAAGTCCGTTGGCACAAGGTGAAGGGACATGCCGACAATGAATATAACAACCGTTGCGATGCTTTGGCTGTTGCCGAAATAAAGCGCTATAAATCAGATATTGTGTAATTTCTTAAGGGGAGAGGAAAACCGCTGATGACGCTAGGAAAAACATATCTATATCTATTCGTAAAACGCAGGTTTTACGAATAGATGGTGGCCAAAATGGGTGGAAATACAGATTACGGCAGAAAAATCGACATCATGCGCCGCGAAGCTCTCAGAAAACTTTTAATTGAGCTTCCCGAAATTTGTTATGATTTCATGGTCTCTATTGAACCCCGTACTTCGATACTGACAAGACTCAATTATGCATATGATTTTAAGATATTCTTTTCCTATTTGTCCGAATCTAAGTTCAACAAAAAAAACACAGCCGACATATCGGTTGACGATATTTCCAATATAACAGCCCGGGACATCGAAATGTTTCTCGAGTATCTCTCCTACTATACAATGAATGGTAAAGAACGCACAAACAATAACAGCGGTAAAAAAAGAAAATTATGCTCCGTTCGGTCTTTGTTCAAATACCTGTATAAGCATCAGTATATTAAAAATGATGTTACTTCTCTTGTCGGTACGCCGAAGATACCGGAAAAGCCCATACTCAAAATGGATTATACCGAGGTTAGAAAGCTTTTCCACAATCTGGATTCCGGCGAAAAGCTTACACCCAGGGAGAAAGCATTTCAAAAATACACTTTGCAGCGTGACAAAACGATTATGATACTTTTACTGGGCACCGGGATCAGAATCAGCGAATGCGTCGGTCTCAATATCAACGACATTGATTTTGAAAAGGCATCCTTTATCATAACAAGAAAAGGTGGAAACAAAGCTCTGCTGTATTTGCCCGCCGAAGTCATGGAAGAGCTTGAAAACTATATGGAAATCAGAAAGCATAGAAAAACCGAACCGGGTCATGAAAACGCATTGTTTTTGTCAATGCAGAACAGCAGGATCACAGCGCGCGCAGTACAGAACATGGTTAAGAAATATGCCGGAAGATCCATTCCGCTAAAGAATATCACGCCACACAAGTTCAGAAGTACCTATGGCACCAATTTATATAATACGACCGGCGATATTTACCTCGTGGCGGATGTGCTTGGCCACAAGGATGTCAATACTACAAAACGGCATTACGCGGCTATTAATGAAGAAAAACGACGGATTGCCGCACAGGTTACAGAAATACTGGGGAACGATGATGACGAACAATAGTTTGACAAATACAGGTTGTTATGATACTATCAAATTAATTATACGGAGGTATCGCCATGTATAGTGTAAATGATTTAAGCCGGTCTCAGAAGAAGGTTTATTTGTATATAAAAGAATTCATCGAGGACAACAACTACCCACCGTCCGTAAGGGATATTTGTTCAGCAGTCGGCTTGAGTTCGACATCGACGGTGCATGGGCATCTGCGCCGCCTCGAGGAAAAGGGTCTGATCAAGCGCGGAGCTAGAATGTCCCGTGCAATCGAGTTGGTCGACAATGATTCAAAGGCTCGCGCCAAAGCCATGGCGGTTCCGATTGTGGGCAGCGTAACGGCCGGACAACCCATCCTTGCCGAGGAGAACATCGACGAGTACATTCCCCTTCCGGAATTTTTCGTACGCGACGATAACTCGTTCATACTGACTGTCAAGGGCGAAAGCATGATCAACGCCGGTATTTTTGACGGTGATTATCTGCTGGTGCGCAAGCAATCCTATGCGGACGACGGCGATATAATCGTTGCCATGATACAGGATCTTGAGAGTGAGGCCACCGTAAAGCGCTTCTACGATGAAGGCAAATTTATAAGGCTCCAACCGGAAAACGACCTGATGGAGCCGATTATAACGCCTTATAACAAGATCAACATACTCGGCAAAGTCACAGGTCTGTTCAGAAGAATCAAGTAAACAGAAGCATCTAGTCCAGCCCTTGCAGGCATTCTGCGAGGGCTATTTTACAATGCTCATAGGTCAATCCACCCTGCAGGTACACAATATACGGCTCCCTCAGCGGGCCGTCGGCCGACAGCTCAATGGAAGCTCCCTGTACAAATGTTCCGGCCGCCATTATGACCTTGTCGGAATACCCCGGCATGTCCCATGGTTCCGGCACCACATGAGCATCGACAGGCGAAGCCGCCTGTACCGCCTGGCAGAACCTGATCAGCTCGTCGCCGCTATTGAGCCAAATCGACTGCGTAATATCGCTTCTGTGATCCTCAGGTCCGGGCATGACTTTGCATCCCCTGTCACGGAAGGCCGCCGAGAATAAAACCGCGCCCTTCAGGCTCTGTGCCACTGTATGGGCAGCCATGAAGAGGCCCTGGAAAAAGGGACGGTAACTTGCTTCATAGGAACCTATTTCTCCGCCAATCCCGGGCGATGTGAAAAACTGCGCAATCTCATCAATCAGCTTGCTTTTTCCGACGATATAAGCGCCTGTCGGCGCAAGGCCTCCGCCTGCATTCTTTATCAGTGAACCCGAACATAGATCAGCGCCTGCGCCGGTCGGCTCATCCGGTTCGGTAAACTCGCCGTAGCAATTATCGACATATATGATAATATTCTTGTCAACGCTCTTAACTGTTTCGACAACTTTACCGATATCGCCCATACTCAACGCCTTGCGCCAATGATAGCCGCGGGAGCGCTGTATGAAAACCATTTTAATTCTTAAGCATTTAAGCATATCTTCGATTTCATGATAGTTGATATGACCCTCCGCATCCAGTCCGGTCTCGATATAACGAACTCCGTAAGAGCTCAGCGATGATGAATTGCCATTGTGAAGCCCGAACGCATTGTAAATCGTATCGTACGGTCTTCCCGTTACGGTATAGAAATTGTCCCCCGGCTTTAAAAGCGCTCGCAGAGCCATAACGATGGCGTGTGTCGCCGATGCGAAATGCGGCCTTACCAAGGCGCTTTCGGTATGGAATACCACACTGAAGAGCTCCTCGATTTTTTCTCTGGCAATATCGCCATAGCCATACCCAGTGGATGCAAAAAAATGCCGGTTTTCGACCCGACAGGCTTTGAATGCGTCAAGAATCTTTTTCTGATTGGCCAAAGCGGTATCGTCAATATGCTGCAGTATGCTGTAGTTCTTTTTCTCAAGTTCATTTATGTAGTCCAATTTATTCATATAACCATATCCTGATAGGTTTATATCTACAATAAAAGCCCCGCCCGGTATAAGGCGGGGCTCTTTTGATGCATAAAGTTATTCTTCCTCCGGGGAGTTTTCCTCATCATAATACTCAATATGTTCCGAGGGTGTGATGGATGATATGGCATGTTTGTATATCATCATTTGTTTTCCTTCGCTGAAAAATACAAGAACAAAATTATCGAATCCTTTGACAGTACCCCTCAACTGGTATCCGTTTGTAAGATGAATCGTTACAGATATGTGATTCTTACGAAGCTGGTTTAAAAATGCATCCTGTATCAAGAAACTCTTATTCATATACCTACCCTCCTTTATGCAACATTACCAAGTATATCATATAACATTATATTATAAATGCTCTCTTAATGAAAGGAATAATTTCCAATAATATTAATTGTTTTTGTAAATACATCATCATTCAGGCCCTTCAAGCCACTGTTCAGCCAGTGAATCCCTGCAATGCGCCGGAACCAGGTCAGTTGCCTTTTTGCAAATCGACGGGTGTTCGCCTTGATATGATCAACCGCTATTTCGAAGCCGACATTTCCTTGTATATGTTCAATCAATTCCTTGTATCCAAGTCCCTGCATGCTTTTATGGCTTAAATCGCAGCCGTATTCCAACAGGTTTCTCACCTCATCCACCAAGCCAAGAGCAATCATTTTATCTACCCTTTCCTCGATTTTTGCATACAAATCACTTCTGTCCGAATCCAGGCCGATAATGCATGTACCGTTATAATAATGGCTTGTGCTGTCCTGATAACTGCTGAACGGCTTTCCGGTCATGCGGTAGACTTCCAATGCGCGAATGATACGTTTTGTATTGTTCGGATGTATGTTGTCGGCGCTTTTCCGGTCAACTGTTGCAAGCTTTTGATGTAAAGCATCGTTACCTTGCTGCTGCGCATAAT
>Ga0123334_1006308_pt1 | contig 11019 bp, 6 predicted proteins | sample BiotimSIPDNA_FD_89706 | JGI IMG/M metagenome (GOLD analysis project Ga0123334, IMG submission 89706) | Anaerobic biogas reactor microbial communites from Washington, USA - Biogas_R1 time_0 SIP DNA | ecosystem: Engineered > Bioreactor > Anaerobic > Unclassified | place: Washington, USA | collected... | reverse complement strand
ATGAACGCTCTTGTCAAAATGCTCGAAGCCAAACATCTTAGAGCGAAAATCGGCATCGTTTCGGGCTGGGTTCAGCAGCACCTCTCGAAATCCGCGCCAGGTTTTGCCGCAGTCGGATGATATTGCGGCATGCAACGCATCGCGATTTGTAAAAGCATCTTCCCAGACGCCCTTGATAATATCATCGGCATTTCCCCCTATTTGGGAACGATGGTCGACTTCGGGTAGCGGAACTGTGTTGTTCCATACAGCCAGAATTCGATCCCCGGAAAGGCGGTACAACCCAGGCATCGTTGCACACGCAAAGAAAATCGATGGCTCCGGCTTCGACCAGGTCAGCCCGAAATCCCTGGAAACCGATTGATAATGCTGGTCTTGAGCGCAACGCAGCAAGGCATGCAAGGTACCATCCGGATATTCGCAAATAACGGGTTCAATCCCGCAATGGATCCAGCGCGCGCCGCCGTGTCCAGGCAGTGGTGCGGCAGGAAGTTCAGGAGCAATGCAATCAACCTTTATCCATGTTTTCCCATCGTCGTCAGAATAGAGAACTCCCCAATTTACGATATGGTTGTTCCGATGTTCAAAACCGACTATCAGGCGTTTGATTCCGTTTAATGGCAACACCTGACGCTGGATATGAATGTCAAGTCCCAGTATTTTTCGGATAGAAAAAGGTCCGTCGGGGGATTCCGCTTCAGTACAATATACCCCAGGTTCGGTATAGGATGCCAGGAACGTATTCCGGATACTGAAATGGCTTGTAGGCCTTCCCCCGTAATTATGAAGCGCGATCCAACGTTTGCTCCATGGGATTTGGGTCATGCCTCCAGGATGAGGTTCTGTGATTGGTTCCGTAATCCAATTCAAACCGCCGTCATGGCTCTTCATGACGATAGGAAGCATATCTTCAGGTCCGCGCGATTCATCATGCAGGGAAGAACCGTAATGCCGGATCTCGCCATCTGGCAACACCATCATATCCATGTGAGCATCGTCCGGCACAACACCGGTGACTACAGGTTCCCAAATGTTTGTCAGATACATTGTCTCTTTTTTCCTTTTTTGATCCTAAAAAACAACTGATGCTAGCCCTTTCTAATGCATTGATTTTCAAATGGTTATAAAACCAATGCCATCCGACCCCGTCCGACCCCGTCCGACCCCCACATCAAAACGAACGCGCCGTGCGATGGATTTTCTGGATGCCTTGCACGACTCGACGGGAGGCATTCAACGTTTCGTTGGCAATCGGGAACCCGATCACATGATTGGAGAATCGGGCTTCCAAGGCGGCAGAGGCAATCAAACGGTAATCCGAAGCCAAGGTCTCTGAAAGCTTTCCTACCTCAGATGCCCATTCCAATGCATCAACCTCTGCAGGACGATGAACCGAGGCCAACTCTAGCCAACCGCAAACCATCGAATAACACCACAGGACTTTCTCACGAGGAGACATCGTCAACTCAAGACCACGACGCCAACGACGGCGATGACGCCAAAAACGTACCCAATAGGACAAGAAGCCCACAATCCGACGACGATTCCACAAGAACACAAACACAGCTGCAAAGCTCGTCGATAACACAATCCAGCCCACAAGCGGCATTCCCCAAAAAGCACGCCACGCCCTAATCAACCAGCCAACAACGCTATCCCAAAACTCTCGAAACTTCGTCGAAACCCCTGTCCATAGATTTGCGAGCCTCCCGTGCATCACCACCATTGATGCCTGCAGCAATTGCTGCAACGTCGGCTCCGTCACCGAATTATCCAAGACTGCCCTCTCGTAGATATCGCTGAATAGGCCTGGCTTGACCTCCACAGGACTCATCCCTGAATCGCCTGCTTTGACAAGCTTGTCCGGCTCCATCGTTTCGTGTCGGTTCGGCAATGGGATTGCCGTCAATTCCGGCGGATGCGATTTCCATTCCGATCCGAATGGATCCAGGAGTCCCGTCAGCACTTTCGGCGTTGTTTCCAATCTCAAGTCGCCGGGTGCGACACCGTCAAAGGTCATCCATCCGTACGGTTCCAGGAAGATTTGCGTCCAGGCATGGGCGTGATACTCGTACACCTCGAAAGTATTGGACAATAGATTGTAGTTCCCCGGGGAGTACCCCGTCGCCAAGCGCGAATGCAACCCAGCCAAGCGTGCCAATACCGTAAATGCCTGGGCAAAATGCTGGCAATAACCAACCCTGCTCTCAAACAGGAAATAATCGACCACCTCACGCCCCTCAGGGACTGGCGGAGCTGACAAGTCGTACTTGTAGTTGGCACGAAGATAATCCCGTATCAGGCAAGCCTTCTCGTACGGGGTTTCGCCAGATGCCGTAATCTCAAAGGCCAACTGGGAAACACGCTCGCTAATGATCTCAGGCGGCAGCCACAAGTAGGTCCAGCCATAATTCCTGCTGGGTTCACGCCAAGCCTTCTGGGGAGGCGGTGTCTCGGGATTCGCAACATACGATTGAACACGGTAACTCCAGGGCAAGGGAGGACGATGCCGAGCAACGAGCAACAACGAAAACGAATCGGGCTGCGAAACGTAGATTTGCCGAAGAAGCGTATCCCTATCTTCATCCACATTCCTGAACATTGCACGGCGCGCACGGAAATAATGCGGCAAGCGATATCCAAACGCGCGCTCCAGGCGAATGTGCTGGGGAACCTCAACTGTACGAACAGGAACATAACGGTCAATCCCGCTACTGCCGGATTTCAACACACGGGATTGAGTCCATTTCCGACCGTCGTAAGTGTCGTACAACTGCATAACCCAGTACAGCTTTGCATTGGCGACGGCACGAAACACCAGTTCCGTCCCAATCGTCGCCTGAGCCAGGCCATTCCCCGTCTGCGAATCAAATGTCCGCGCATTTTCGAATGGCGCACGACGTTTCGCCTGCTCGGATTCGATCGGACGCAACGGCTCGTCACCCGATTTGCCATCGCTGGGCTTATCCCCATCCCTCCCCAGCCTCACCTCGTCAGAAGCCTTCAGCCAGGCAGTCCAGCGAGGATCGCTACGCATGTCCTGCTCAGTCGTAAACGAAACCGGCAACAAGCCATGAGTCCGCAAGCGACGGCTCTGGGGCAACAAGCCAAGCAACAAAACCATGATCGAAACCGCAACAACAAAGTGAAGCGCCGCATAGCCCCAACTGACGCGTTGCCTGGGCAACTCCAAGCCACGCCCGGAACTCCCCAAGTTTGATAGCAACGATGTCCTGCTTAAGTAGAAACTGACGAAACACAACACCAACGATAACACAAATACCGGAAAAAAGTACGGACGGCCAGGAGACAAGCCGCCATACCCAATCAATCCTATCGACATCAAAAACAACCAGCGATGCTCACGAAGACGACGCCCCAAAAACAGCCCCAAGCCCAAGGCAGCATTCGCCTCAACCAAAACTATGTCCAACGAAACCTCAGATAACCGAGATTTGCACCAGACGACAACCCACGCACCCAAGGCCAATTGAAAAAGTTGACGGAAAAACGACGGAAACCACTTGAACGGCAAGCGTGACAAAGCTAAAGACAAAGGACCCAACCCAAGGCAAGAAACCATCAGCCAAGGATGCCCCTTCAACCACAATGAACAAAATACACCGCACCAATACAAGAACAAATAAGCCAGCTGAAGCCACAAATCCGGCTCGGTCGAACGATGCAACCGCTCACCAGGGCGCAAACGAGTCATCATCCCGCCACCTCCTCATCAGAAGAAACATCTTCCCCGCAAACGACGCGGGATAGCGATGTCGACGGGCTTAGGTAACGAGGCGCAACAGCATCGTCTGACGAGTGGAATACGTTATGGGGCTTCGACTTCCCAGAGGCAAAATCCTTGCTTCGCGCCACAAACCAACGGACATCGTACCCGCGTGAACTCAACTCGCCCACAACATCGCGAACGCCAGCCTTGTCGGACAACGTCACGCAATAGACGACACTTCCTGTAGGCAATGCCGTCACCATCTCGTCGACCAACGCCCCAAAGCCAAGTTCGCCGGGTGCCATCGTCGCAAGCGACAATAGCGTTTCCTCATATCGCTCCAACACGGGACGGGCGTCCAAAAACACGGGCTTCGCCCCACCAAAACCAACGACCAAATTGCAGTGGACAAGACGCAATCGTTCAACCAAGCTGGCAACCAGGATAATTGCGCTCTCAAACGCCAATGATGAACCGACGTCTGATTCGGAAACGCATTGCCCATCCAGGAAAATCCCTATCGTCAACTGCGCATTCCGCTCGAACTCCCTCACCATCGGCTTCCCTCGGCGAGCCGTGCTGCGCCAATGGATAAAACGCATCCCGTCAGAAGGATGATACTCGCGGACACCGTAGAAATCCTGTGAAAAGCCAGCCGCATTCACAGGCCTGCCGCTCATTGGAGCCAAATTCATCTCGCCAAAACCCAAACCCAAATCCCCAAGGCGCTCCGTTGACGGATACACAACAAGCCACTGGGGCAACTGTATCGTCTTCTGACGATAAAACAACCCCGCCACGTCGCCACCACGTACCTGGATCCTGCTAAGACGGTACATCCCGCGCTGAAATGGCAATACCAGGCGAGAGATAACACGATCCTCGCCAACAGCCAACGACGGAACGACTACGCCCAAACGCTTCTCACGGGTAAAGCCAAAACGCTCGTACACAATGAAAGGCTGACGGGGACGAACTGATCCGTTGACGCAACGCAAGGGCAAGTCTAACATGCGACCAGCCTGCGCACGTACCGACTCCACGCGGCTAAATCGCAATCCGCGCAAACTCAAGAACGCAGATACCCAACTGACGACCAGGCAACTAACCGATACCCAGGCCAATGACAACGCAATCACATTGTGGTTCACGCGGGATATCACATACCAGACGACTGAATTCAACAGCAAAAGCCAACCGCGAGAGGTCGGCAATACAAAGCCTTCAAAGGCATTCCTGAACCAGCGCCTGGACACATAACCCCCTGATCATTAACAACAATTCGCAAGAAAACCTATTCCCAGAGAGACATCGGAAGCTGGCCGAGAATTTCCTCCAGTACGGCACTCGTGGAACGCCACGTGGCGCGAGCCTGGACACGCAACTGCATGCGATGGGGCAACACGTACAACGCCAAGTCGCGGGCGTCGCGAGGCAAAACATGGTCGCGCCCCTCCAGCGCCGCCTGAGCCTGCGAGGCGCGCAACAGCGCCAATGACGCACGAGTCGAACACCCGTAGGCCAATGCCTCGTGCTCACGCGTCCGATTGACCAACGTCACAACATAATCCCTGAACGCCTCGGAAACATGAACCTTCTGCACCAATGACTGGCAATGCAACAAATCGGATGACTCGATTACTGATGATAGCGAAACTAGCGGATTGCTCATCGCCTGGCGCTCCAAAACCAACTTCTCAGACTCAGGATCGGGATAACCGAGGGACAAACGCATCAAAAATCGATCCAGCTGAGCCTCCGGTAACGGATACGTCCCGTGAAAATCAACTGGATTCTGAGTCGCTATGACGAAAAATGGCTTGTGCAATATGTACGAACTGCCGTCAACGGTAATCCTTGATTCAGACATGCACTCCAGCAACGCAGATTGCACGCGAGGCGTACCGCGATTGATCTCGTCAGCCAAGACGACATTCGAAAAAATCGGACCGGGCATGAACACGAACTTGCCGGTCGATTCGTCAAACACATTGACGCCGGTGATGTCGTTCGGCAACATGTCAGGAGTGAATTGAATCCGCTTGAAATTGGTATTGACGGATTTCGCAAGCGCCTGGGCCAACTTCGTCTTCCCAACACCGGGAACATCCTCAAGCAAAACATGGCCGTCAGAAAACAAGGCGACGACAACCAGCCGGACAACCTCGTCCTTGCCCTGAATCACCTTCACGATGTTCTTCCGAAGCTTCTCGCCAACCTCCTGTACGTACGACAGTTTCGAAGTCGTCTCCGCGCGCTCGATGATATCCGTACGGGATGATGGCATCACGTCCAGAGCCGAATACAGCAACAGGACATTGTCGATCTGAAGATAGTCGTTATGCCGCAATTCCGCCATCGAGTCCAGTGGCTTTCCGTTCAGGAACGTGCCGTTGCGCGACTGCAGGTCCTCGACGGTCACCACGCCTGCCTGATTGACGATACGGCAATGTTCCCGCGATACTCCAGGGTGTTTTGTCAACGGCAACGACGCCTCCGGGTGGCGTCCAATGACACTGACTCCCTCCGGTATCTCGAACTCACCAGTAATTCTGTATCCTTCCTGTATCGAGAACCTGGGCATCTAGTGGCTCCTTGCGTTACGATTGTTGTTTCATTTGCGGGAATAGGATCACGTCGCGGATCGATGGTTCGCCTGTCAGTAGCATGACCAGGCGGTCGATTCCCATTCCCAATCCGCCGGTTGGAGGCATTCCGAACTCCAGCGCCGTAAGGAAATCCTCGTCGATTCGATCCACCTCGCCTTCATTGTCCGCTTTTCCGATCAGCTGCTGGTCAAACCTGGAACGCTGCTCAATCGGATCGTTCAGCTCGGAGTATCCGGGCGAGATTTCCTGGCCGTTGATTTCCAGCTCATAGACATCGACCAATTCGGGATTGTCCGGGCATTTCTTCGCCAATGGGACAAGATAGGCGGGCAATCTGGTGACAAACGTCGGTTGGATCAACGTTTGTTCGATGGTCTTATCGTAGATTTCGTGGGTGATTTCGTTATCGTTCATCTCGTCGGTGATGGCCAATCCCAGCTCCCGTGCCTTTGCGCGCTTCGTCGCAATATCCAATTCCATCCAATCATCACCCATTTTTTCCCTGATCAGGTCGTGGTAGGGCACGACTCTCCAGGGACGGGTCAGGTTGATTTCCTGGCCGTCGGAACGCTTGAACACCAAGGAGCCGAAAATCTTCTCGGCAACCGTGCAAATCATGTCCTCGATGATTTCCATCATCCCCCGGCAATCCGAATAAGCCTGGTACAACTCAATGCATGTATACTCGGGATTGTGACGACGATCCATTCCCTCGTTCCGGAAATTCCGACCTATCTCATAGACCTTCTCAAAGCCGCCGACAATCAGCCGCTTCAGATAAAGCTCCGTCGCAATCCTGAAGTACATTGTGCTGTTCAACGCATTGTAGTGCGTCTTGAAGGGACGCGCCGCCGCACCGCCAGCCAAAGGCTGCATCATCGGAGTCTCAACCTCGATGAAACCGCGGGAATCAAGGTAGTTCCGAATCTCGGAAATGATCCTGCTACGCAATTGGAACGTCTTTCGCACCTCCATATTCGCAATCAAATCCAAGTAGCGCTGGCGATAACGCTGCTCCATGTCCGTCAAGCCATGCCACTTTTCAGGCAATGGACGAAGGCATTTCGACAGCAATTCAAAGTTCTCGGTCTTGATCGAAATCTCGCCTGTCCTGGTCGTGAAAATCACACCCTCAGCGGTCAAGATATCTCCCAAATCCAATTCCTTGAACAGCTCGTAAGCCTCGTCGCCAACAACGTTCTTTTGGACATACAGCTGAATCACGCCGTCCTGATCGGTCAAATTCGCAAACAGGGATTTGCCCATGATACGGCGTGCCGTCATTCGACCTGCAACGCGAACCCGACGTTCCTCGCCCTCGCCCAAAGTCGGCCACAAGGCTTTCACTTCGACGCATGACGTGATTCCGTCAACACGACGGCCATACGGATCAATACCCGCCTCGACCAGTTTATTCAGCTTGTTCAAACGCTGCGTATACAAATCTTCATGGGCTTGCTGGCTATCGCCCTCAACTAAAACTTGTTCGTTCTCTGACATTGCTTGTCCTAATTCATTAATACATTTATACGACAAAAAACACGTAAATCATTTACTGTAAGTCGCAAGCACTGATAAATCAACTTTTCCCAAGATTTTCAATGCCTTCCAAGCATCATTAGCAAAACCTACAATTGTTTTTTCGGATGGAATCACAGCTTCCCCCCGTCGGGATCGTCTTCTCCATCCGCAGACCAATACCTCAGATCCAGCAAATGCCCCAAGCGAACATCCCCCATCGCATGAAGCATCGTCGAACGGACATCCGTAAACCGCTCTTCCAACTGATCAAGCAACCGCTCCAAATATGCGCGATCGCCATCGCGCTTCAATTGCTCCTCGTAGGGACATGACTTGAACTGGGGAAAACCCGCGAACTTGGCAAATGCGTGAATCCGTGACTTTGTTATCGTGCACAATGGACGAATCAAACGCTTGCGCCCCCCATCGGCGCCCACATTCGCCCCCATCGTCTTCAACCCGCCACCACGAAACATCGACAACAGTAGCGACACGCACAAATCGTCCAATTGCTGGCCAAGCGCAATTTTGTTGCAACCAAGCTCGTCGGCCATCTTATGAAGTTGACCGCGACGCAATCTGCTGCACATTGCACAAGGACGTTCCTCGGCATCGTGCTTACGCATCAATTCCTGGCCATCAAGGGATACGCTCTCGAATCGCCAACCCATTTGTACGCAATACGACCGTAAACCTGCCAGGTCGAATGTCCCAAAGCCCAAGTCAACCGCGCACGCTATCAATTCAAATCCAAAAGGGGATCGGCGTTGCAGCTCGCAAAGCACGTGCATCAACGTCAAGCTGTCTTCGCCGCCGGACAAGCCAACCAATACGCAATCCCCTTCGCATAGCATCGAATAGCGCTTCGATGCCAAGGACGCATCGCGGCATATCCGCCGAAAGCCGCTATCCTTGCGAAGTTCCTTCAAATCCATATGCAAATATGCCCTTTTCTTTGTATATCTATTGCCTTTGTGGAAACCCGACGATTATATTATGGCTTTTTAAGAAAATTTAGGCTCAAACTCATCGATTTCAAGAACTCAGGCAACACGAATGAAAAAGCAAGATCACTTCTACGACATCTATCCCAAGGTCCTCAAGGTCGGCGCAACGACAACCATCACCATCAGACCGCTCTACGAGCACGTGGCCTTCAAGGAAGACCATGAATATTCCTTCACATATGCCGAACGTGATACATACAAGAAAAATCCCATCGAGGCAAAATTCGAAAATGGAATCGCCACGATTCAAGTGACTCCGCAAACCGAACAGGAATTCACGCTCCTCCTCATCGATTCCTGGAACAACAAGGAAAGATCGACCAAAACCGAATTCTGCTTCTACGCCGTCGAAGAGGACATCTTCGACCTAAGGCCCTGGAAAGGTGATTTCCATCTCCATTCCTGCAGGTCGGACGGGCAGGAAAGCCCGGTCTATGTCGCCGCAAACTACAGAAAGGAAGGATTCGACTTCTTTGCGCTGACTGACCATCGGCGCTACGAACCCTCGATCGAAGTCGTCGAGGCATTCAAGCAACTCGACACCAATTTCAAGGTCTTCCCAGGCGAGGAAGTCCACCCGCCAAGAAACATCGTGCACCAAGTCAATTTCGGTGGCGCTTTCAGCGTCAATAAACTACACGAAAATACAGAGCAGTACGAAAAGGAAGTCCAGGAAATCATCGATGAGCTCGACCTCTCACACCTGGACGAACATGACAAGTATTGCTATGCATCGTCCAGATGGTGCTTTGACAAGATCCGCGAAGGCGGAGGCATCTCACTCTTCTGCCACCCATACTGGATCTGGGACGACCACTTCAATGTCAGCGAAAAGCTGATCCAGACGTTCTTCGACAGGCGCGAATTCGACGCCTTCGAACTGATCGGCGGATTCTACGTCACCCAAGCCGAAGCCAACTCCCTGCAAGTCTCAAGATGGAACGAGGAACGGGCAAAAGGAAACGACATCCCTGTCGTCGGAGTATCCGATTCACATGGAACCCAAAATGCCGCCCTCTTCAATTGGTACTACACACTGGTCTTCGCCCCGACAACCGATTTCGCAGACCTCAAGGACGCGATCCTCAACAAGCGCTCGGTCGCTGTTCACAATATCGCCAATGAATCGCCACAGCTCCACGGGCAATTCAGATTCGTCAAATACGCCTACTTCTGCCTCAGGGAAATCCTCCCGCTCCACCACGCGGAATGCCAAGAAGAAGGACGGCAAATGCTTAAATTCTTCGCCGGAGACAAAAACGCAGCAAACTTCGTGGCGCTCTGCAAAAACAGGGTCGAAGACCTCTACAAGAAACTCTGGTGACAATAAGCAGCATAACGCAAAACGCCCCGAGGAAACCAAATTCCCACGGGGCGTTTTTTCATTTGTTCGCAACCAAAATTACTTCAAATCCCAGGAGTTCATTTCGTCGCCGAGTGGATATCCTTCACGGTACGGTCCCAGGAAACGCTTCATCGTCATTCCGGAAACATGGCCGTCAAAGTAACCGACGTTCAGCTGGCCACTCATATGGCGGCCAACTGGTACACGGCAAATGTTTCCATAATTGCCTGTCTGCGTGTAATAGGTGCCTCCGCTAAGATTTGACGGGGGCGTCCACTGGTAGTGGCAGGCGCCCGTCTGATAGTCGGCCCACAAATCAAAGTTCGCCTGCTGAAGAACCGCGCCGCTGTCGCCGCACTGGGCTGCATCAACGATGTAGGACGTGCCGGAAGGAGTCTTCATGTCGGTCATGATCCTGCCACCGCCGACATCACCGCTCCAATTCGAGAAATTCAGGCATGCGCCATAACCGCGTTCGTAATTGCTCTTGCCAGGACAGCGGAATGCCTTGTAGTCCCCGACATAGCACATCAAGTATCCCCACCAGGTGGAAGAGTACGTCTTCCCACCTATCGAAGGCAGCACCGTCGCGTTATTGCATCCTGGAGGCGTGCTGAATTCATTGTCGTCCATGTACTGCACCAGGCCCAGGGTCAACTGCTTCACGTTGGACGTGCAGCTTATCATGCGGGCACGATCGCGCGCCTTCGACAATGCCGGCAACAGCATCGCGGCCAAAATCGCGATGATCGCGATGACGACCAACAGTTCAATCAACGTAAACTGAAATGCTCTCTTCATGGTTCT
>Ga0123334_1006307_pt1 | contig 11019 bp, 10 predicted proteins | sample BiotimSIPDNA_FD_89706 | JGI IMG/M metagenome (GOLD analysis project Ga0123334, IMG submission 89706) | Anaerobic biogas reactor microbial communites from Washington, USA - Biogas_R1 time_0 SIP DNA | ecosystem: Engineered > Bioreactor > Anaerobic > Unclassified | place: Washington, USA... | reverse complement strand
GAACAATAAAATTGATGCAAAAGTGGCAATTCCCTCCTCGCGGCCAATAAATCCGATTTTTTCGGAAGTGGTCGCCTTAATCGATACGCGCTCCATATCCAACTCCAGCACGGAGGCCAACATTTTCCTCATTTCGGGAATATGAGGAGCTAATTTTGGTTTCTGGAGAATCAGGGTAATGTCAACATTACCTATACGCCAACCGCGTTTTGTGACCATTTCACAAACGCGTTTAAGCAATATGCGGCTGTCGATGCCTTTGTATTCATCTGAAGTGTCGGGGAAATGTTTCCCTATATCACCGAGGGCCAGAGCACCCAAAAGTGCATCACAAAGGGCATGGATCGCTACATCTCCATCCGAATGGGCGACACATCCCTTTTCCGAAGGAATAGTCACGCCACAGAGTGTAAGGGGCAACCCCGGAGCCAGCTTGTGTATGTCAAATCCATTACCTATGCGAATATCCATAGAAACCTCCTATTTTTCCACAAAAATAAAAAATATGTTAACTTTGTCCTAAATATTCAATTGACAATTTTGTGACAATTATGGGATTTTTCAACATCAGCTTTTTCAAGACACCTTCTCACCGGGTTTTCAAATACACTCCACGCTATTATGATGAGCGCAAGGAGCGTCTGGCAGAGGTTTACAAAAAGTATGGCAAGAGCCCGGACGGGACACCCATAGATCCTTCACAGTTGACAACTAATGGAGAGAGCACAACATCAACCAAAGAATATGTGCCCGGAGAGAGCATCCGTGGAGCATTTCGTAAGGGCGTTGTGCAGACCCGCCGCCAAGCCGGCAACCAAAAGATCAAAAAGATAATTACTCTAATCACCTTCTTAGCTCTGATGGTGGCTGCGTACTATATAGCCATCGGTCTTGGTCAACTTTTTAAATAATATGCTTAAGCTATTACCCGCCAACATATCCAATCTGATAGCAGCAGGGGAAGTTGTCGGTCGCCCCGCTTCTGTGGTCAAGGAGCTGATGGAAAATGCTATTGACGCGGGAGCGGATACAGTTCAATTGATAGTAATCGATGCGGGCCGGACCCTAATCCAGGTGATCGACAATGGCTGCGGCATGACCCCCGCAGATGCTGAGCTCTGCTTTGAGCGCCACGCAACTTCCAAGATAGATCGTGCAGAGGACCTCGAATCCATCTCTACTTATGGATTCAGGGGTGAGGCATTGGCCTCTATCGCTGCGGTAGCACATGTAACCTTGAAGACACGTCAGGCGGGTAGTGAGGTGGGATGGCAGGTGGAAGTTAGTGAGTCACGTATCATATCGAGCCACGAAACTTCCTCTCCTATCGGATCCGGCTTTGAGGTTCGCAACCTCTTTTACAATGTGCCTGCCAGGCGCAAATTTCTCAAATCCGACAATACCGAACTGCGACATATTATACAGGAGTTCATAAGAGTGGCAGTCATAAGGCCGGAACTCAGATTCAAAATGCTTTCCAACGGCAAGGTACTTTACGATCTGCGAGCTGCAGCTAATACCAAACAGCGCATCTATGATCTATTCGGCCGCGAGCTGATCAACTCCTTGGTGGAAATTGACACCAAAACATCGGTAGTCAATATCAGTGGTCACATCGGCAAACCCGAATGTGCCCGTAAAACGCCGGGAAACCAATATTTCTTTATCAACGGACGCTATTTTCGCTCACCTTACCTGCACAAAGCGGTAATGAAGGCTTATGAGCAACTCATCCCAGACGATATACTGCCCTCATACTTCATATTTCTCGAAACTCCATTAAATAGAGTGGATGTCAATATCCACCCGACAAAGAGCGAAGTAAAATTTGAGGATGAACAGATGATATTCGAGATAGTGATGGCTTCAGTCAGAGAATCTCTCGGCAAGAACTCCTTTGTTCCGAGTATAGATTTTGACACTGAAGGGGCGCCTGAAATTCCCAATATGCCCGGACGTGGTTCACCGGAGTACGACAGGGAGCATATCAGAGTGCCAAGGATAGACTATGACCCGTTATTCAATCCCTTTGACATAGGAAAGGGCAGGGATTTCTCCATCGTACCTTCTCGAATTCGTCCCGTTGGAGAAGAACAGGAGGAGCGAATGTTGTTTGAGGAGAGGGAGATCTCACGCACCGCAATCTTGAGAGCCGGAAGCAATTACATTCTTTCGCAGTATGGCGAAGTAATCCTGCTGGTACACATCTCAAGAGCCAGGGAGAGGATCTGGTACGAACGTTACATGAGTGTATTCTCAGAGGAAAAGCCGCTGACCCAGCAAACACTCTTTCCCAGGAACATAGAGTTACAAAGCGAAGATTATCTCACCCTTACCGAGCATCTGGAGAAGCTCTCGAAGATAGGATTTGATATCCGAGATTTCGGAGGCAATTCGGTTGCCGTTTATGGAGTACCTCATGGCTATTCGGTGGCAGAGGAAGATACTCCTGCGTTGATAGATTCACTGGTTGCTTCGCTAAAAGAGCAGACATTTTCTGCCGATTTTGCAGAATATGGTGAGTCTCTTGCCCGAAAATTAGCCATTTCGGCAGCCAGAAGCCACACCGGCCCCCTGTCAGATGCTCAGGCACAGATATTGGTGGATGAGTTATTCGACTGCAAGGAGCCCGGACTGACACCGGACGGGCGTAAATGCATGTCTGTTATTACAGTTAAAGATCTGGAGAAATATTTATGAATCAAGGATACAGCCGCCCCGGCTTTTGGGGAATGATGTCACCGGTTATCAAAAACCTGATCATCATCAATACCGTAATGCTTATAGCAACCTGGATTATCGGTGAGTCAATGTACGAAAAGCTTGCGCTTTTTCCATTTGAGTCCCCATTTTTCAAGCCCTACCAGTTAATCACACACATGTTTATGCATGGTGATTTCTGGCATCTGTTTTCAATATGTACACCCTGATGATCTTCGGTACGGTACTGGAGAGAATTTGGGGCAGCAAAAAATTTCTGCTATTCTACTTTGTGACCGGAATCGGAGCTGCATTGTGCCACAGTCTCGTGCTGCATCTGCAGTACGACGCCCTTATGACGGCAGGTAAAATTGCTTCGGCCACCGCAGTGCTAGGAACCCCAACTGTAGGTGCTTCCGGAGCCATTTACGGAGTGCTGTTGGGCTATGGAATGCTCTTCCCCGACAATCGTCTGCAATTGATATTTCCACCTGTGGCAATGAAAGCCAAATGGTTTGTAATCATATTCGGAGCAATTGAACTAATCACCGGTCTTACAGGTATGGGCGGCAACATCGCTCATTTCGCCCATCTGGGCGGAATGCTTTTCGGCCTGATAATGATTCTCATCTGGAAGAAACAAAACCGGCTGTACCATTAGACTTCCCTAAACCCGGCAACTATGAAAAAGAAGAAACAACGCAGATTTGGCCTGGGTAGTTTTATCTCAGTCACAGTGCTGCTTATCTCGGCAGTTGCGTTGTTAATATCCTATATTTCCATATTTATCAGTCCTTCGAGGTTTTGGCCTCCCCTTTTTTTCGGCCTCTATTATATTCCAATAGCATTTTGGAACCTTTTCCTAATGATCATAGCCATTATCCGTTGGAAAAAGCGCCTGCTGATACCTTTGATTGCCCTGTTACCGTCTCTCTTCTTTTTCGACATGTTTGTCAAAGTAGGCAATAATGCCCCCGATGAAGAGAAAGAGGGCATCCGCATAGTGACATACAATGTCGGCAGATACTCCCTAAGTAAAGATGGAAAGCCAAAAAGGGAGACTACGGCAGAGATACGGGATTATCTCAAGCGCTGCGAAGCGGACATTATTTGTTTACAGGAAGTAAGTGTAAAGTACAAAGACTCCATAACTGAACTCCCCAACTTTCCCTATCTCCACTCCTATTTCTTCAATGATACCGGTTCAAGTTTCGGCAATGTGATTCTCACTAAATTTCCCATAAGAGGAGGTGGGAAAATCACCTTCAAAAACAGCACGAACCTCGCCATATGGGCAGATCTACGGATAGGCAGAGGTACCGTACGGCTATACAACTGCCATTTGGAGTCCTACAGCATCTCATTCACCTCTATTATCAAGCGCCTATTCAACAGAGATACATTCAGCGACGAGTTCATCTCTCTCCACGGACATCTTAAGGAGTCCAATATCAAACGTGCCGAACAAGTAGACCGCGTAATGAACAGCATAAGTGAATGCAGCATAAAGACCATAGTCTGCGGTGACTTCAACGATACCCCTATGTCATATACCTACCACCAGTTGCAGAAGCGACATAAAGATTGCTTCGTCGAAGCAGGAAATGGGTTTGGAGCCACCTATTCCAGACTTTGGCCGGCCCTGCGCCTGGATTACATACTCATTCCGGAAGAATACCGGACCATATACCACCAAATAGAGAGAGTACCCTACTCTGACCACTATCCTGTACTTACAGAAATAATCTTAGACTGAAAATGAACAGAGATACTGAGAAAAGTTTTGATCGCGAAGCTATAGAAGCTGCCATAAAGGTGCTTAAAGCAGGTGGAGTGATACTCTATCCCACAGATACCATCTGGGGCATCGGATGTGACGCCACCAATAGCGAAGCAGTAGCCAAAGTCTTATCCATCAAGCATCGCGCCGATAGCAAAAGTCTCATCACGCTGGTCTCTGACACCGATATGCTGGCCAGATATGTCAAAGAAATCCCAAACATTGCACTGGATCTGATAGAGGTGAATGATCGTCCGATGACCATAATCTATCCCGGAGCCATCATTGCCACCGACTCCTCTCCTGCTGGAAGCGCACTTGCACCAAATGTGGTTTCTGAAGATGGCAGTGTAGGAATACGTATTCCCGACAACGCCTTTTGCAAAGCGTTGATATCCCGTTTCGGAAGAGCGATTGTCTCCACATCGGCCAATCTATCCGGCAACAAAGCTCCGGCTATCTACAGCGCAATCTCGGAAGAAATCATTAAAAGTGTGGATTGGGTAGCAGACCACTCTCTCGAATCTACCTCTACCGGAAAGGCATCACAAATTATAAAAGTGGGATTGAGAGGCGAGATTGCAATAATCCGCGGCTGAAAAACCGAATACGGAAATAAGAACGCCGCTATAAAAACGATCTAAACGCTTATACTCACTTAAAAATGATACGTCAATCAAGAATTCGCAAGATAGACGGCCGCTACGGCAGTCAATGCCGCCGTCTCTATACGCAACCGTGAATCTCCCAGCGAAACGGGCTGCCATCCAAATTTTATTGCCTTAGCAATCTCTTCACGCGAAAAATCTCCTTCCGGACCAATCATCACAATTACATCCGACGATCCTTTTCTCAACGCTTCAGTAATGGACATCTTCATTACACCAAAAGACTCCACCTCATCACAATAGCATATCAGCCTTATCGGAGTAGTTTCAGATGGTTGTATTTCCGACTTCGGGCGCGAATTGCACTCCAGAAATTCTTTCACTGTCACAGGGTCATTAAGTAAAGGAATAACACCCTTGTGTGATTGCTTTGCAGCAGAAATTATAATGCGCTCCGTACGGTCGCGCTTGAAAATACGCCTCTCCGAATAATCGCCGAAAATGGGGGAAATCTCATCTATACCCATTTCAGTGGCCTTTTCCACAAACCAATCAAACCGTTCTTTATTCTTTGGAGGTGCCACCGCAATATGGAGCCGATAGGGGTGGCTGCCATAGCCCTCCTGACGCTCCAGAACAGTAAAAACCACACAGCGGGGATTATCATCGGTGATTTCACACTTAAAAAGCGTACCTGCTCCATCCACGATATTGATGGTGTCGCCTTTACGGTGTCTGAGCACCTTGATGCAGTGGCCGGACTCAATTGCATCGAGCCGTGTGCCGCCCTGAGCTATGTCCGGTGAATAAAAAATTTCCATTTCGATCTCTTTCGCCTAAACAAAGATAGGGATTTTATCTATATTTGTAGATTGAATACGAGTACCAATCCAAATATCTCTCTTATGACTAAAGCTCCGAACCAGCGCTATGTAGCCCTTGACGTACTCAGGGGAATGACCGTAGCGGGAATGATTCTTGTCAACAACCCGGGCTCCTGGGGACATATTTTTCCACCTTTAAAACATGCCCCCTGGTCGGGATGTACACCGACAGACTTGGTGTTTCCCTTCTTTCTCTTCTGCGTGGGAGTTGCAATGGCCTTTTCTTTTGCAAAATATGGCGATTCGATAAACAAACAGAGTTCACGGAAACTGGTGGTCAGAGGTCTGCTGATTTTTGCGGTGGGTCTGGCCCTTAATATGTTCCCCTTCTACCCCACCTCAAGAAATCCGGAACTTTCTTTTGGAGAAAACTATCTTATCTGGCTGCAAAATATTCGCATCTTCGGAGTGCTGCAGCGCATCGGACTATGCTATATCCTGGGGGGATTTCTTGCCTTGTGGCTTAAGCGACCTAAGCGCATTTTGCTGGGTATAGCGGCAGTTACCATTCTCCACTGGCTTATCCTGTGGATTTTCGGCGGGGAGCCGGGGTGGAGCACCCTGGAGGGAAATATTGCAAGTAAGATCGATATCGCGTTGGTTGGAGAGAGCCATGTGTACCGCGGTTTCGGCATCCCGTTTGATCCGGAAGGACTCCTCGGAGTGCTCTCTGGGGCCGGTACGGTATTGCTGGGATACTTCATCGGGCAATTGATCCGCTCCAGTGAAAGTAAAATCAATGCTGTGGCAAAGCTCTACACCATAGCACTGATATGCCTTGGTCTGGGACGCATCTGGAACGTCTGGCTCCCCATCAACAAGCCTTTGTGGACCGGCTCATATGTGATATACACCGGCGGATGGGCCATCATGCTATTTGCATTTTTCATCTATTTCATAGATATCAAAGGAAAAGAGAGGTATTTCACTCCATTCAAGGCAATGGGTATGAACCCGCTCTTTGCCTTCGTGATGGCCGGAGTGCTGGTCAAGTTGCTCGGCAGGGTGATTACCTGGACCAATGCTGAGGGGGTTAAAATAAGCGCTCTCTCATGGCTTTACAGAAATTGCTGCGTCTCAATCTTTGGTAACAACGAATATGCTTCGCTTATGCACGCACTGATTATGGTTGCCATTTTCCTCGTGATGTGTATGATATTGTACCGCAAGAAAATTTTCATCAAGATCTGACGGCCGATGGCATATATCGGACTCATATCTGACACACACGGTTGTTTTGATGACCAACTGAGAAACTTCCTCGAGCCGGTGGATACCATTTGGCACGCCGGAGACTTCGCCACTCTGGAATCCGCGCTGGAGATAGCCGCTTTCAAGCCCCTTGTGGGAGTTCACGGCAATTGCGACGGATACGATATCCGTACTTATCATCCCTATATTCAGCTAATGGAGGTAGAGGGGCTAAAGGTGCTGATGATGCATATCGGAGGGTATCCGGGTAGATATGACCTTCGAGCGTTGCGGTTGATAGAGGCCCACCGCCCCAATCTGTTCGTTTGCGGCCACTCGCACATCCTGAGGGTGATTAACGACAAACATTACAATATGCTCACCCTCAATCCGGGTGCCGCCGGCATACAGGGATTCCATCTGGTACGCACTGCATTGAGGTTCCACATTTCCGATGGAAAAATCCACGATATGGAGGTGGGTGAATGGGAAAGAAATTTTACAAAACAATAATAATTGCTACAATGAAAAGAACTTTGATTTTTGCTCTGGGCATTTTCTTCGCAAGTGCGCTTTTCGCGCAGCAGGTGCCCGTGACAGAGCCCAATTACGAACTGGCCGACCGTTTTTCAGCCAAAAAAGTCAACAATATGGTCTTCTCGACCTATATGAGACCCAACTGGTTTAAGAATTCCGACAAATTCTGGTATGAGTGGAAGACTCCGGCCGGCAACTGTTACTACATGGTTGACCCTGTTACTAAGGTTCAGAAACCGGTTTTCGACCTCGAGAAGCTTGCTATGGAATTGACCGAAATTGTAAAGGACCCCTTCGATGCACAAAACATCCCTTTCCGCAAACTGAAACTCAAGGATGACACCAAATTTACCTTTGAGATCCAAAGCACGATGATGGTGGAAAAGAAGGAGAAAAAGAAAAAAGAGGAGATAAAAGAAGAAAAGAAGGAAGAAGAAAATAACGGTGAGAAAAAAGAGGAGAAGAAAGATGTAAAGAAAGAAGAAAAGAAGGCTCCTCCCAAAAAGGAGAAAAAGGTATTCAGGTTTGAATATGACATTGCTTCAGGTAAACTCACCGATGTGACCGAAAATGAAGAGGAGAAGGATTATCCCAACTGGGCAAACATCTCTCCAGACGGCAAGACTGCTGTATATAGCAAAAATTACAATCTCTACTGGATGAGCATCGAAGATGTAAAAAAACTGATGGAAGATGACAAAGACACTACTGTTGTAGACCACCCTCTGACCACCGACGGCACAAAGGATTTCTATTATGGCGGTGGAAGCTACAGAGGTACTGACCAGAGCGATACCACAAAACGTTTCTCTGCCGGTGTGAGATGGTCGCCTGACTCCAAACATTTTGCCATCGGCAAATATGATATGAGTAAGATCAAGGAACTCTGGGTCATCAATGCCGTATCCCAGCCACGTCCCACTCTCGAAAGCTACAAATATCAGATGCCGGGTGAACCGGGTCCAAAGGAGCATCTTCTTGTTTTCAATATGGAAGACAAAACCTCCAGGGAAATCCGTGTAGATGCATTTAAAGACCAGAATATCAGCATCATGACGACTCCCTTCAAAAACAGGAACGCTTATGACGATTATAGAGTATATACATGGTTGGGAGACAACAGTAAATTCTATCTGTACCGCACCAGCCGTGACTTGAAACGGGTGGATATCTGCGCCGTAAATCTGGCAGAAGATAGCTGCAGAGTGATCATAGAGGAGCGCCTCAACACTTACGTGGAAACACGCAGTCTTGAGGTAATCAACAACGGCACAGAACTCATACAGTGGTCAGAGCGCAATGGCTGGGCCCATCTCTACCTCTATTCTTCCGACGGAACCCTCAAAAACCCCATTACCTCCGGTGCTTTCCATGTAGAGAGTGTACTGAGTATAGACGAGGCTGCCAGAGTTGTATATTTCCTGGCAATGGGAGTAAACAAGGATGAGAGTCCCTACAACGGACATGTTTACCGCATCAATCTCGACGGTACAGGCATGAAGCGTCTTGACGCAGAGGGTTTCAACTCCTCGATAGTTAGTTTCTCCGACAATAACAAATACTTTGTAGCCAACTACTCCAGGGTGGATGTCGTACCGAAAGTAGCTCTCTTTAACGCAGCCGGTGTAAAACTGCTGGATGTGGCCGAGACTGACATTTCCCTGCTTCTGGAAGCAGGCTACAAATTCCCCGAACCCTTCAAGGTTAAAGCTGCCGATGGTATTACCGATCTATACGGAGTGATGTACAAGCCGTTTGACTTCGATCCCAACAAAAAATACCCCATAATCGACTATGTATATCCCGGTCCTCAAACTGAGGGCAACAACCTGGTGTGGAGCAAAGGTCTGACACGCGTCGACCGTCTTGCACAAATTGGATTCATAGTCATCACAGTAGGCAATAGGGGCGGACACCCCAACAGGTCCAAATGGTATCACAACTACGGCTACGGCAATCTCCGCGACTATGGACTGGAAGATCAAAAATATGCTATCCAGCAACTTGCAGCACGTCACGACTTTATTGATATCAGCAGAGTCGGCATCCACGGACACTCCGGAGGAGGATTTATGTCAACCGCCGCCATCCTTCAGTATCCCGATTTCTTCAAAGCAGCCGTTTCCTGTGCGGGTAACCATGACAACAGTATGTACAACAGGTGGTGGAGTGAACAGCACCACGGCATTCTCGAAGAGATTACCGCAGCAGGCGACACTACATTCAAGTACAACATTGACAAAAACCAGGATATTGCAAAGAATCTGAAAGGTCATCTGCTCCTCGTACATGGTGATATAGACGACAATGTGCATCCCGGTAATACCATGCGTGTTGTGAATGCTCTTATCCGCGCCAACAAACGCTTTGAGATGCTGATTCTCCCCGGCCAGCGTCACGGATTCGGCGATATGAACGAATATTTCTTCTGGAAAATGGCAGACTGGTACAGCGAGTGGCTACTCGGCACCTCAAAACGCCATGAGGTGGACATACGAGAGATGAATAATGACTAGTGAAAAAAATCCCCTGAAAAAATTCAGGGGATTTTTTTGGTACGAGATTCGGGTTTAGCTTATCTTGGCTTGTATCAATTGGACTTAATGTTAATCCATTTTGTCTCTTTATTTCGTTTTTGCAACTCATTTTCATTGGCAAATCCGACTAATGCCAACGTTTCAATATCTTTCACATAAACAAATACATTTCCCGTTGTATCTACATCCAGGCGTGGTATCCTATACCTCATAAATGTTTGTGCCAATTGTTGGAGTTGTAGAGTGTCGGCTTCAACATCGTATTCTGTCATCCACTTTGCTTTTTTTACTTGATCGGTTTTTTTGTCCAGTATTACAACATAAAATCCCACTTTTGAAGTATCTCTGACCAAATGCGGCGCATCTACACAAATAATAGGATTTCTTTCGTTATCTCCGCCTCGAATAAAGAGAGAAACATTTTTGAATTGAGAAAAATCTTCAAATTCATGTTTGGCAAGAAATGCTTTTTTATCGAAATATGCACAACATCCGCCATACAAACTTAAAGCAGGTCTTGCTATTAAAACAAGTCCGATTATTACCGCAATGCCAATAGTTATTGTTTTAATTATTTTTTTCATTGTACTATTCTTATTCAATAGCCAAAACCTTTCTTTTATAGCGAGTTGATGTTGAGGATTTTTATGAAATAAAGATAATCAATAATTATTATTCCCGGAAAATATATCCTGAAATAGGTTGCACATCTTTCAATATATTTCTCCTACACATCATTTAATTGACTATCTTTATAGTTTAGAGTCTGATTTTACTTACCG
>Ga0123334_1006303_pt1 | contig 11021 bp, 8 predicted proteins | sample BiotimSIPDNA_FD_89706 | JGI IMG/M metagenome (GOLD analysis project Ga0123334, IMG submission 89706) | Anaerobic biogas reactor microbial communites from Washington, USA - Biogas_R1 time_0 SIP DNA | ecosystem: Engineered > Bioreactor > Anaerobic > Unclassified | place: Washington, USA | collected... | reverse complement strand
TATCAGAAAGGTTCTTTTGCAACCACATTTACAAGTTGAGGTTGGAAATGAAGGGTATGATGAAGGTTCAATAATTTTAACAGACTTTTTTAAAAAGGAAATTTTAAAGTTTGATACTCCTTCATTAAAACCTCTTGGTCATGAGATAATTTAGTTACTACTAAATGATGCTACCGTAGACGAATATCAAAGCCTTATAACAATGAAGCACTAGACGATTGTATTAAGAGAATCTGGTATATTAAGAATAATAAAAACGGAATCAAATGATTCCGTTTTCTTTGGTGCGGTCATCGGGACTTGAACCCGAATGGTCTCCCATACGCCCCTCAAACGTACGCGTCTGCCAGTTTCGCCATGACCGCTCACTTAAGAAATTATATCTATCAGCATAGTGTTTGTCAACGGTAAAAGTGACTAATTTCAAAGTCGTTTTATCTTTATTTTTGTTGAATGAAAATCAATTGTTAATCAAGGTTACCATATATATACTCTACCTCTCTTGATAAAAAGTTGAAAAGTGTATAAAATATATCAATGCAAAAGGAGCTGACTAATGAGTAATAACAAAAAGTTAAGCAATAATGAACAAAAACCGATTGAAACAAAATTTTCGAAATTTATGGATATACTAAAAGTCAGGTTTTGGGATGTAGCAAAATATAACCTGATAGCATTAGGCTTGTTTTTTATTTTCATACTATTTTATGCAATATTTGTATCTCAGATATTTTTCCCAATAGATGTTTCTGATTATCAGCAGGGATATTCGAATTTTGGAGAGCTTTGGGCGGTACTTGTTTACAGGATACCTTATGTTCTAATCTTATTTACCATACCTGTTGTAGCTTTCGGACCAGTAGCATCAGCTATGGCAGTTGTTTTTAGAAGCTATGTCAGAAGGGATGACAGCTTTTCATCAGATTTTACAGATGGAATGAAGAAATTCTTTTGGAAATCGTTAGCGGTATCAACTATATCTACAGTAATAACTGTTTGTTTAGGCATAGCTTTCAGATTTTACCAGATGAATTTATCAGCTGGTTTTTGGAAAACTGCTTTACTGCTTGTTATTGCAGGATTTTCACTGTTGTTCCTTATGATGCATATGTACATATATCAGATTCTTGTTGAGTACAATCTTTCCATATGGAAGCTGTACAGGTATGCTTATGTGTTTTCAATATTGAGATTCTTTCCAAATTTATTAATAGGGATTTCTATAATAGCATTAACAATGCTTCCATTTATGCTTCATATTCTATTTGGAGCAGTTGTTATGTTTACAGTACTTTTTGGATTGACTTCATATATTATAAATTTCTTTGCATGGCCTGCACTGGAAAAACATCTTGATCCAATTATGAAAGAGCAGAAAGTGAAGAAGGTTAAATTGTATTAAAATAATATTTAGTTATATTGTAAATTTTGAAGGATAAAATTTTAGTTTGATAAAAATAAAAAAGCAGCAAAGCTGCTTTTTTTAGTCAGTAAATTATATTTACAGCATATCATCCATGCTGTACATTCCAGCTGTTTTATCTTTTATATAAAGTGCTGCTCTTAACGCTCCTTGCGCAAATACGTCTTTGGAATATGCACCATGTGATATGGTTATAGTTTCGTCAAGTCCAGCAAAAATCACATCGTGCTCCCCAACTATATTACCGCCTCTGATTGAGTGCATTCCAATTTCTTTCTTGCTTCTTTTATTTCTTGTATTGTGACGGTCATATACATAGTTCATTTCATTGTCCAAAGTGCTGTTAATTTCATCAGCTATCTTTAAAGCAGTCCCGCTAGGTGCGTCTATTTTCTGGTTGTGATGTTTTTCAACTATCTCAATATCGAAATCTTCTTTTAAAAAACTTGCAGCATTTTTACATAGCTTTATAAGAAGATTGACACCCAGACTCATATTAGCGCTTCTGAATACTGGTACGAAATCTGACAACTCATCAAGAAGTTTATTGGACTCTTTATCCAATCCTGTAGTTGCGTACACTAAAGGGCTTTTTCTTCTTTTGCAGAAATTTGCAGTTTGTATTACTCCTGATGGATGTGAAAAATCTATAACAGCATCAATGCTTATAGAAACTGGGATTTGCTTTTCGTTTGTGTAAATAGGGAAGGGCATATTGTCTTTTTTTGTTACATCAAGACCGCAGCTTATCGATATGTCATTTCTTTCAGAACATATTCTTGCAATAGTTGTTCCCATTTTTCCATTGCATCCTACAAGCAGAATATTCATTATATAACTCCTTGATTAATCATTTCATCTTTTAGCAGTTGCGCATTCTTTTCATCCATATCTACTAAAGGCAAACGAAGCAGGCCGGAATCCAAACCCATTAGATGCATTGCTTTTTTTACAGGTATCGGGCTTGTCTCTATAAATAGCAGATTAACAAGTTTTCTGCTTTTGTAAAACAACTCTCTGCTTTGATCTACTTTGTTTTCTAAAAACAGTTTATTCATCATGGCTACATGAGAAGGCAGTATATTGGAAAGGACAGATACAACTCCCATTGCTCCTAAAGATAGTGCAGGAAGATTGATGCAGTCATCCCCGCTGTATACCGTAAAATTATCCGGAGTTGATTGAATAACATCAGCCATTTGTGATAAATTGCATTCCTTTATTGCTATTACATTACAATTCTCTGCAAGGTGTTTAATAACATCAGGATCAATATTCATACCTGCTCGGGAGGGAATGTTATACAATATTGTTGGTATGGGTACACTTTCTGATATGGTTCTGAAATGCTCTATAAGACCTTTTTTCGAGGTTTTGTTGTAATATGGAGCAGTGACCAGTATTGCATCAGCTCCGGCTGTGTATGCGTCTTTTGATAATCTGATGCTATGATGTGTATCATTACATCCTGTACCTGCAATAACTGGTATTTTTTTATTCACCTTCTTTACTGTAAAAGATATAGCTTCATATCTTTCCTGTTCTGTCATAGTTGAAGCTTCACCTGTTGTTCCGCACACTATAATTGCTTGTATACCACAATTCAGCTGAATATCGATTTGTTTATCAAAATTTTCGAAATCAATACCTTCTTTGTTAAATGGTGTTATAACGGCTGTCGCCGCACCTTTAAATAACATATTATCTCTCCCATACTTTTATAAGTTCTTCAGCAATCTGAACTGCATTGCTTGCAGCTCCTTTTCTTACATTATCTGCAACTACCCAGATGTTAAGGCCATTTTCTACAGATTCATCTCTTCTGATTCTGCCGACATATGTATCATCTGTATCTGCAGCATCAGTAGCTAATGGATATTTTGAATTCTTAACATCATCAACCACTTTTACTCCAGGTGCACTATTCAGTATATTATATATATCATCAAGCTCATACTGATTATTAAACTCAACATTAATAGATTCGCTATGACTTTTCATAACTGGAACCCTTACACATGTACAGGTAATTTTCAAACTGTCATCATGAAACATTTTTCTTGTTTCATTTACCATTTTCATTTCCTCTTTTGTATATCCGTTATCTAAGAAAACATCAATATGAGGTATACAGTTATTAGCTATCGGGTGAGGGAATTTCTTTGGTGGAAGACCTTTTAACGAGTTTTCAAGTTCATCACATCCGCTTTTTCCTGCACCTGAAACTGATTGAAATGTTGTAACAATCATTCTTTTTAGTTTAAATACATCATGTAATGGTTTAACGGCAACTAAAGCCTGAATTGTAGAGCAGTTAGGATTAGCTATAATTCCTTTATGTTTTTCTATATCTTCTTTATTTACTTCAGGAATAACTAAAGGAACAGATGGATCCATTCTCCATGCGCTGCTGTTATCAATAACCACTGCACCATGCTTACTTGCAATAGGTGCATATATCTTACTTAAATCACCACCTGCGGAAAATAAGGCAATATCTGTCTTTCTGTCAAAGGAATGTTCGTTAAGTTCTTCGACCATATAATCTTTGCCTAAAAAGGTGATTGTGTTGCCTGCTGATCTTGCAGAGGCAAAAAAGTAGATGTTTTCGATTGGAAGGTTTCTTTCTTCAAGGACTTTTATAAAGGTTCTTCCTACCATACCTGTAGCGCCTACTATTGCGAAATTGTACTTTTTCATTTTTCACCAACCTGTTTGTCATATTATATCAAAAAAAGGCTGCATGTGCGAGCCTTTACTTAATGATTCTTAAGTGACAGCTCTCCACCGTTAGTTTTTCGGTGACAGTCAATTCGCTATTTGCAAATCAACCAGATAAACGCATATAAGGCTACGTTTTCTTCGGCGATAATCCCTTTTATCATCTGTCAATCTTCCTTATGTCGTCCAAATGATTACTATTGAGTACCGCGCCTCTATCAATATTAGTGGAAGTATAACAAGCATACTATCTAATGTAAAGCATTTTTTTCAAATTTTAAGTTATGTAGGTTATTTTTATGATTTTTAGTGGTTATATATTATTTGTGTTTATTTATTATGATATAATAAAGATATAAAGCGGAGGGCAAAATGGGTTTTGAGATTATTCTGACAGTTATATTAATTGTTGTTATCGTTTTATTTGTTTTATCTTTTATTGGTGGTTTTATAATGTTTGACTTAACGCTTAAACCGAAATCAGATAAAAACATCTTTAAAAAGAAAGAAAAAGATATTACGAATGAACAAAAGCAGTTGCATGAAAAACTGTTATCATGGACCAATGATAATATGGATTCAGTATGGAACATATCTACATTTGATAATTTAAATTTAAAAGCAAGATATTTTAAAGGAACTGATGAACATAAATGGGTAATTGTTGTACATGGGTATACATCAGTAGGCTGGCATATGTCTGCATTTGCAAAAGAGTATTTATCAAAAGGATATTCGGTTTTGATGCCAGATCTTAGAGGTCATGGCATTAGCGAAGGCGAGTATGCGACTATGGGTTATTATGACAGTGTTGACATTATAGAATGGATATATGAAATTATAAAAAAAGATCCTGAGGCATGTATTGTACTGCATGGAGTATCAATGGGGGCAGCAACAGTTATGATGGTAACAGGGGAGGATATTCCAGTACATGTGAAATGTGTTATTGAAGATTGCGGATATACATCAGTATGGGAAGTTTTTAAGCATAATATGAAAAGAATGTTCAAACTCCCAGCCTTTCCAATACTATATACTGCTAATATAATTTCATCTGCAAAGATTAAAATGGATTTTAAGGAAGTAAGCCCTTTAAAAGCAGTTTCAAACTCAAAGACTCCAATACTATTTATACATGGGGATCAAGATGTCCTGGTCCCTTTTAAGATGCTTAATATTCTTTATGAAAATGCATCATGTGAAAAAGATTACTTAGTTATAAAAGAAGCTGTTCATGGTGAAGCTTCTGCAAAAGAACCGGACACCTATTATGAAAAAGTGTCCGGATTTATTGATAAATATATTAATTGAATTTTTATGCTACATAACTTAAAAGGGATTCTCAGTGTTATATAACATATTAGCAGGTCTGTTGAAACTTATATCTTCAACATTAAGCATATTCATTGCATCAAAGAGAATAGAACTTACATCATCAAAAGATACTCCTGCATGATGAGGGAATTGTTTTTCTATAAGTACATGACGATAGAATCGAGCCATTTCAGGAATAGCTATAACACCAATACTTCCAAATGATTTTGGATCTACATCTAAAACTTCGCCTTTAGCAATATAACTTCTTAATTTAGCATCAGCAGTTGATTGCAATCTGAATAATGTCATATTACCCGGTTTTAAAGCTCCCTCAAGAGTGCCTCTGCTAACATCTGGTTCAGTATCAGGTTCAATAAGACGTTTCATTATTTTCTGATAATTTAAAGTACCGCAACCTGAATTTAAATTACACGTTGAAGTGTTTCCGCAATGGAAACCCATAAAAATATCCTGATTTGAATATGGGTATTTTGTTTTAACATGCTTTTCATACATTATTCTTGGAACTGTATTATTGATATCAAGTAAAGTCGGAATTGATTCAGCAGCAAGATAAAGTATATATTCTGATAAAGCTCCATATATATCAGTTTCACAAGCAACAGGATAACCCATTGCTGCCATTCGAGAGTTTACATAGCAAGGAACAAATTTAAACATAGTCTGGAAAGCAGGCCAGCATTTATCCGCAAAAGCTGCATACTTAGATGCTTCAAGATTATTATCCTTCCAGTCAAGTAAAGTTAATTCGAACTGAGCTAGTCTTTCCATTACGGCAGGATGATTGTTTCTTCCGCAAAGTTCATTATTCATGTTTTCAATTACTGAAGGTATGCGTTTGTCATCTTCATGTTTTACGAAAGATTCATAAAGGTCAAGTTCAGAATTTTCCTGTATTTCAACCCCAAGATCAAATAAGGGTTTGATAGGTGCGTTGCATGCCAAAAAATTGAAAGGTCTTGGACCGAATGCGAATATTTTCAAGTTTTTTATGCCTATCAATATTCTTGCAATAGATTCAAAACGAGTAATCATTAAAGCGACTTCTTCAGGATAACCTACCGGATAAGAAGGAATGTATGATTTTATATTCCTTAAACCGAGATTATATGATGCGTTAAGCATACCGCAAAAAGCATCACCTCTGTTATCATTTAAAGAGTCAGTATCGTTTTCTTCTGATGCTGCGCAGAACATTGTTGGCGAACCGAATTTCTGTGCAAGCATTGTTTCAGGTCCTTCAGGTCCGAAGTTGCCAAGATATATAACTAGCGCATCTACCTTGTTTTTTCTAACATCATCAAGTGCTTTTATTGCATCATTTTCATTTTCGACGATAATAGGGCACTCATAGATGGTCTTATTTAGTTTTTCATATTCTTTAACTACCTGAATTCTTCTTCTTTTTGATAGTTCAGCAGGAAAACAGTCACGGCTTACCGCTACTATTCCAAGTTTTACATTTGGCGCGTTGTTCATTTCGACCTCCGTTGATTTGAATTACATAATAATTTTATACTGTCTCACAGATTTAGTAAAGAACTGAATGCATATATATTATTTATTAAAATTCATATAGATAGTGTTTTAAAAAGTACTTGATTGTATGCTGTTGTGTTATAATCTCTTCTATAAATACTTTTTAGGAGGGCTATATGGAACCTTCAGTCCAGAAAATTCATGATTTCTATAATTTAAAAAAAGATGCTCCAATATTTCAAAAAGAATTTGGATGGTATGTTAAAGATAAATGGAAAGCTCAAGGTTGGATTAATGATGAAACTGATTTGTGGGAGCTTTTTCAATTTGATAATTCAGCTGTTCATTATTTAGGTAAATGTGGGTGGTGTGAAGCTCCTTTAGAACCTTTGTTTGAAAAGAAAGTTATTGAGACGAACAATGAATGCGAAATTGTTCAAGATACTGCAGGAAGAAAAGTTTTATACTTTACAGGCAGAAGAGATGGGTTTATGCCATCATATCTTGACCATCCAGTTAAAGATATGAAGACTCTTGAAGAAAATATTTTATGGCGGATGAGCCCAGAAGATCCGAAAAGGTATTCAGATATTGAAGATAGAATGAATAAAGCCAAGGAATTTGAAAATCGTAATTTCATAATTTGTGCAAATGTAGCTGGTGGATATATGTACTTAAGGTCGCTTATCGGGCCTGAAGATCTTTTGTATAAATTTTATGACGACCCATTGCTTGTTCACAGATGTATGGAAATATGGTTTGATGTAATGGATAAAGTTTGTGAAACTCATCAGAAATATGTAAGTATTGACGAATTGTTTTTTGGAGAAGATATTTGTTATAATCATGGACCTTTGATATCACCTGATATGATAAAAGAATTTTTATTCCCATATTATCAGCAACTTATTGAAAATATTAAAAAGAGGCAATTGAACAAGAACAAAAAGCTTAATATACAATTGGATACCGATGGGTATTCTGTTGCCGTAATTGATCTTTATAAAACAATTGGAATGAATTATATGTCTCCATTTGAAGTAGCATCAGGTTGTGATGTGGTAGAGGTAAGAAAAAAATACCCAGATCTTCTTATCTCAGGAGGTTTTGATAAGAGAATACTTGCAGCAGGCAAAGATGCAATAGACAAAGAAATTGAGAGGATAATGCCTTTTATGAAAAAACATGGAGGATATATCCCAACTTGTGATCACGGAGTTCCTGAAGAAGTTGAATTTACAGATTATATGCACTATAGAAAAAGGATGCTGGAGTATAAATAAACAAAATATTGTAAAAATATGATTTGTTTTATATAATGTAAAAAATTAATCGGAGGAAACCCATTGGAAGGTATATTACAAATTTTTGCAAGCAATGTTTATAATGATAAGGTAATGAAGGAGGAACTTCCTGCATATGTTTATGAGTCTTTGAAAAAGACGATAGAGCAGGGAGGACCACTTGATGATGGCATAGCTGATACTGTTGCTGAAAGCATGAAGGACTGGGCTATTAGAAAAGGTGCTACTCATTATACTCACTGGTTCCAGCCTATGACAGGTATAACTGCAGAAAAACATGATTCCTTTTTAATGATTAGAAATGGCAAACCGGTAATGGAACTAAGAAGCAAGGAACTCATTAAAGGTGAACCTGATGCTTCAAGTTTTCCTTCAGGCGGATTAAGAGCTACTTTTGAAGCAAGGGGATACACCACTTGGGATGCAACATCATATGCATTTATAAAAGACAGGACTTTATATATACCTACCGCTTTTTGTTCATACTGCGGAGAACCACTGGATAACAAGACACCGCTATTACGTTCTATGGATGCGCTTAACAAACAGGCGCTAAGAATTGTAAGGCTTTTTGGAAATACAACAGCATCAAGAGTAATACCTGTTGCAGGATGTGAACAGGAATATTTTCTTATTGACAAGAAACAGTATGACAAAAGAAAAGACTTGCTTATATGCGGAAGGACTCTGTTTGGAGCAAAATCACCAAAAGGGCAGGAATTGAACGATCACTATTTTGGTAATATAAGGGAAAGAGTCCAGAATTTTATGAGAGAGCTTGATATAGAATTATGGAAACTTGGAATAACAGCAAAAACAGAACATAATGAAGCCGCTCCTGCTCAGCATGAATTAGCACCAATATATGCTACAGTTAATATTGCTGCTGACCATAATCAGATTATTATGGAAATGATGAAAAAGGTAGCAGAGCATCATGGTCTTGCATGTCTCCTTCATGAAAAACCTTTTGCTAATATTAATGGTTCCGGCAAGCATAACAACTGGTCAATATCTACAAATGAGGGCGATATGCTTTTGAGTCCTGGTAAAGACCCATCAAAAAACAAGAGATTTCTTCTTATACTTGCAGCTGTGCTTAAGGCAGTTGATGAATATTCCGGATTACTTAGACAAAGCATAGCAACTGCAGGAAATGACCACAGGCTTGGTTCACACGAAGCACCTCCAGGAATAATCTCAGTATATCTTGGTGCAGAATTAACAGAAATTCTAGAGGATTTAGAGAACGGCAGAACAGCACATAATAAAGCAAGAGAAAAATTCTGTATGAGTGAGACTTTACCAGTATTATTCAAGGATACATGTGATAGAAACAGGACATCTCCCTTTGCTTTTACCGGAAAGAAATTTGAGTTCCGTATGCCAGGCTCATCATGTTCAGTATCTGATGCTAACACTGTTATAAATACAATAGTAGCTAATTCTTTTAAGGAATTTGCAGATATATTAGAGAATGCTGACGATTTTGATAAAACTGTTGATGATTTAATAAAACATACTGTTCTTAAGCATAAAAGAATAATATTTAATGGTAATAATTATTCTTCACAATGGCTTGAAGAAGCTAAAAGAAGAGGTCTTCCCGTGCTTAATGCAACACCAGAGGCAGTTGATTGTCTTGTTGAAGATAAGAGTTTTAAACTTTTTGAGACCTTTGGGATATTCTCTAAAACTGATTTAATATCAAGACATGAAATAAAGATGGAAAACTACTGTAAAATTATTTCTATTGAAGCAAATACTATGATTGAAATTGCAAAAAGGGAGATTCTTCCATCATCAATGGATTATGCAAGTACGATCTATAGCAGCATACTTATGAAAAAGGATATCGGACTAGACATATCGACAGAAACATTAATAGCTCAGAATCTTTCTGATAATATAAAAAATTTGAATGACAGCATTATTGAACTTGAAGTAGTTTCAGCAAATGCAGAAAATGCATATGATTTTAAGGACAAGGTAATACCTGTCATGAATAAATTAAGAAAGCATGCTGATAGTTTGGAGTGTATCGTATCAAAAGATTACTGGCCTATGCCAACCTATTCTGATATGCTATATAGCGTGTAGCATGTTAATTTTTATTGATTCGTATATTTTATTTAATGCAGCTTTATTTAATTAACAAAAGGATATGTAAATCATATCCTTTTATTATATCTTTACTTTCCGAAATGAATAAACTACAAAAGCATTATACCTGCTTTTCTGCAGTTATCCTGTGTTAACTTGTCCCATATTGAAACTTGTACTTCACCAATATGAGCTTTTTGCAGTAATAACATACATAATCTAGACTGACCTATTCCACCTCCTATTGTAAGAGGCAGTTCGTTATTTAATAACATCTTATGAAACATCAGTTTTCTTCTATCTTCACAATTAGAAAGTTTTAACTGTCTGTCCAGTGCTTCACTGTCAACTCTTATACCCATTGAAGAAATTTCCAAAGCAGAATCCAGCACTTTGTTATACATTAAAATGTCTCCATTCATTTCCCAATCATCGTAGTCTGGTGCTCTGCCATCGTGTTTTTTTCCTGATTTCAAAGTTTTACCAATCTGCATTATAAAAACAGTTTTATGTTCTTTAACATACACATCTTCCCGCTGTTTAGGACTAAGATCAGGATACATATCTTCAAGTTCCTGAGATGTTATAAACGACACATTTCTAGTAACTGTTTTTTCAAGAGCAGGGAAAATATCATTAATCATTTCGTG
>Ga0123334_1006299_pt1 | contig 11026 bp, 5 predicted proteins | sample BiotimSIPDNA_FD_89706 | JGI IMG/M metagenome (GOLD analysis project Ga0123334, IMG submission 89706) | Anaerobic biogas reactor microbial communites from Washington, USA - Biogas_R1 time_0 SIP DNA | ecosystem: Engineered > Bioreactor > Anaerobic > Unclassified | place: Washington, USA | collected... | reverse complement strand
GCATTGAATTCTCACTGAACTCTGTCAACTTCGAGGGTGATTTCAGGTGGAGCACCCGCCTGAACTTCTCTTTCAACAGGAATGAAGTGACGAACCTTGACAAGTCAGATAACATTTACGGGACTTCCGTCATGAATATACTCGACTGGACCATGATCAGTGAGGGTCAGCCGATAGGCGTGATCTACGGGTACAAGTCGGACGGCATTATTCAGCTTGATGAAGATCCGGCCGAAGTACCCTTCTTCCCGTCCAAGATAGCCAGGTGGGGTGACCGCAAGTACGTAGACAAAGTCCCTGACGGGAAGCTGACGGTTGATGATTACTACGAACTGGGCAATGCCAATCCCGATTTCTCATATGGTTTCAGGAATACATTCTCATACAAGAATTTCTCACTCGATATTTACATCCAGGGTGATTATGGAAATGAGATCGTCAACTTCAACAGGATCCAGCTTGAGAGCTTTGACGGGTTCCAGAACAACTCTGCCGTGGCACTTGAGAGGTGGACTGAGACAAACCCAACAAATGAATATCCGCGGGCCAATGCATCGTCTCATGGCATCATCATGTCCGACGTATGGGTTGAAGATGGCTCATATGCAAGGCTTAAACAGGTTATCTTCTCCTATAACCTGCCGAAGGATCTCCTGAGCAGGGTGAAGATAAGCAATATCCAGCTTTCACTCAGCGGGTACAATCTGTACACCCTTACAAAGTACTCCGGATATGATCCGGAGGTTTCGATATTTGGAGGGAGTGTCTTCGGCAAAGGAGCGGACTATGGGGCCTATCCGACTGCCAGATCAGTTCTGTTCAGCATCAATGCAACCTTCTAACCGCAAAACTTAAGAAAATGAAAAAAATCATCATATTTCTGACGGCCCTGTTGCTTGCGCTTGGCAGCTGCCAGGATTTCCTGGAACAAGACCTCCGTTCTGAACTGAACTATGACAATTACTTCATGTCAGAGAGGGATCTGACAAGCTTTGCCGACGGCATGTTCGGCGGGCTTATCACGTGGACCTGGACTGGTGGGGGGTTGTTTTTCAATAATTACTGGGTCTTGCAGGACCTGGCATCAGACAACTGCTATGAAACCGGTCCCTCGATCGATATGCTTGATCTGTCACAATTTACCTTTGATGTCAATAATGCCACTGTGTATTATGTCTGGGTTGGCTGCTATGAGGTAATAAATTCAACCAATGTCCTGCTTGAGGAATCAGAGAACATAAAAGATTATTCAAAGCCGGAGATAAAGAATCACCTTCAGGGTGAGGCCTATTTCCTTCGTGGTATGCTTTACTTTGACCTTGTCCGGTTGTTCGGCGATGTGCCGCTTCAACTTTTTTCCACAAAGACTGCTTCCGAGACCCAGATAGCCAGGACACCGGTAGCCCAGGTGTATGAAAGTGTAATTAGTGATCTTGAAAAAGCAGAACAGCTGCTTGCCGTGAATCCATTTCCCGACAGGGTGGCAGGAATTCCCACAAGCATGACCGCATCGGCATTGCTGGCAAAGGTGTATCTGACAAGGGGTGCGCTGAACAATAATGCAGCGGATTTTGCCTCGGCTAAAACCTGCCTTGAAAAGGTGCTTGGTCACTATACTCTTGAGCCCGAGTATGCTGATATCTTTAAGATCAGCAAGGCAAATTCGGGCGAGATACTGTGGGCCATCAATTTCAGCGGAACACTTGGTGAAGGATGGACAACTAACCAGTTTATTGTACGCCTCATGCCAACCACCATCTCAGACAATGGCACCCGTAACGGGCAGGGCTGGGAACGGCCGCTGGATATCCTTTATGACAGCTTCTCGGAAACTGATGAACGAAAAGCAGCCACCTTTATCACCGAGTTTGAGGGAGAGGCCTTTGACGGGCCTTTCATAAGGAAATATTGGGACCAGGAGGCTGAGGGAGGCAGGCAGAACGGAGAATCTGATGCCGACTATATCTATCTCCGTTATTCGGATGTGTTGCTGATGTATGCTGAGGTACTTAATGAGATTAACAATGGGCCTACCGTTGAAGCATATAACGCTATAAATGATATACGTGACAGGGCAGGGCTTGACGACCTTGCTGACGGAATGAGTTACCAGGCATTCAAGGATGCCGTGTTGCAGGAACGGCAATGGGAGTTCGTAATGGAGGGGCACAGGTGGTTTGACCTTGTCAGAATGGGAAAGCTTATGGATCGGGTTCAGCTGGCAAAGCCCACCGCCAATATCCAGGCTCACCACATACTTTTCCCTATACCTCAGAAAGAAAGGTACCTCAATCGTAACCTGACCCAGAATGAAGGATACAATTAGCCAGAACGAAATATATCAGCCAAATTTCAATAAAGTACCTGTACTTCGTGTTTCGGAATTCAACGACGGTTATTTAAGAGGTTGGGAGAATATCTTCAGGGCAATATCCGGGAGGATGAAAATTGATCCCGGACAGAAAACAGTCATAACAGTTGATTGTAACCTCGGAATTTATTATGACGAGTTACTCCGGGTATTCTCCCAAAAACTTAATCCTGACCTGGTCATTACCAGTAACGACTATTTCATGTCCCCGGATGAAATCCAGAGGATCACATGGCCTGATGTGACTGATGACAGGATATTCGGGTATCTTACACGGTTAAATTTCTCAGATCTTACGGACAAAAACAAAGCAGGCCTCTGTCGTGATAAAATAAGGGATATAACTGATGGGGTGGTGCTTGTCTTTGGCTACGGAGCTTCTTTAATTGCTGAGATGCCGACAGTTCTTGTCTATGCCGATATGCCACGCTGGGAGACAGAGCTGCGGATGAGGGCTGGTACCGTTGAGAATCTCGGCCTCAGGAACAGCCAGGAGCTGGCAGAGACAAAGTACAAGAGAGCGTTTTTTGTTGACTGGAGGGTGTGTGACAGGCACAAGAAAAAGCTTATGGCCAGGTGGGATTTCATTCTTGACACAACATTGATGAATGATCCAGGGATGATAACAGCCTCTGCCTTCAGCCGGTCACTTCGAAAGGCCCTGACCACCCCTTTCAGCATTGTCCCCACCTTTGATCACGGTATATGGGGCGGGCAATGGATGAAAAAGATGTTAGGCATTGATCCTGAGCCTGAAAACTATTCGTGGTGCTTTAATTGTATCCCGGAAGAGCAGAGCCTGATGCTTGACTTTGGAGAAGGACACTTCGAGATGCCTTCTGTCAACCTTGTATTTGCGTATCCGGCAGAGCTGCTGGGAGAAGCTGTATATGGAAGGTTCGGTGATGAATTCCCGATCAGGTTTGATTACCTCGATACCATGGATGGCGGCAACCTCAGCCTGCAGGTGCATCCGGTCACGGAATACATCCAGGAGAAGTTTGGGGTTCATTATACCCAGGACGAAAGCTACTACATAATGGATACCGGTGAGAATCCTTCCGTTTATCTTGGATTGAAAGAGGGTATCAATCCCCGTGAGATGATTGACGACCTTAACAAAGCCCAGGATGACGCCGTTGTGTTTGATGATGTAAAATACATCAACAGGTGGCCCGCTAAGAAGCATGATCACTTCCTTATTCCCGGAGGTACCATCCATGCTTCTGGTAAGAACTGCCTGGTACTGGAGATCAGCGCCACAACCTATATTTTCACCTTTAAGCTTTGGGACTGGGGGCGCCTTGATATTGACGGCAGACCACGGCCGATAAACATCGATCATGGCAGGAATGTGATTCAGTGGAACAGAACGACTGACTGGGTAAGACAAAACCTGATAAACCGCGTCACGAAGATCTCTGAGGGAGACGGGTGGACTGAGGAGTTCACCGGCCTGCACGAAAGAGAGTTCATCGAAACGAGAAGACACTGGTTCTCAAAGAAGGTAAATCATAACACCCACGGGGGCGTGAATGTACTGAACCTTGTTGAGGGTCGCGAGATCATTGTTGAAAGTCCTGATGACTCATTTGAGCCCTTCATCATTCATTATGCCGAGACTTTCATTGTCCCGGCAAGCGTCGGTACCTACACTATCCGACCTTATGGCGAATCTGAAGGGAAGCTGTGTGCAACCATTAAAGCATATGTAAGAACTTAATAAGGGTTGATAATGAAAAAATCAATTTTTCTCCTGGTGCTACCGGCACTGATATTCCTGGCCGGCTGCAAAAATGATAAGCCTGATAATGATCTGGCAGCCGATGCCATACCATCACTTGAGGAGCTGTCAGGCGTCTGGGTTTCTAAGGATACGGTTGAAATGGAACCGTCAATAAGGAATTTCCATGGACAGGCTTTGCTGAACAGGGATATGACATCAATCAGCTGGTTTGTCTCCGCACCTTTCTCCGGAGGGTATCATACCGGGACACTGAGGATTAACGGGAAAACACCAAAAGTCAGCACCTGGCGGCGGCAGCCTTACCAGGCGTTGCGGAAGGGCAGCTCTGATAACCTGGAGATACTGAGCTCCACAAGGATGTTATTCGAAAAGGATGCAGTCATGTGGGAGGTGGATATCACCAACAGGGATACGGTCTCCACGGAGGTCAGTATTGAACTTGACCTTATCGGATTTATCTCCAAATACGGCGGGGACTGGCAGTGGTGGTACCCCTATCCAAGCATGTCAGGCACGGTCACCAACCGCAATGAAGAGGTTGAGAACATAAGGGAGCACCTCGGCGAACAGGTATTCGAAAAAGAAGGCATGGCTTGGGAACTTGTCAACGGCAAGCCTGCACTGCAGAAGGTTATGATGAGGTGGCCCAGCGATGCAGAAATTATGAACTCTAAAAAATTCAATTCATCTGTAGATAACAATGCAGTCTATATTTATGATACGGAATCGGAGGCAATCACCTCTTTTTCCGTTGTCACCGTCCCGGACAGACTGGATGCCCGGAATTGTGGCGGAACAGCCTCATGGCAATACAAAATGCAACCGGGTGAAACCAGGACCATCAGGTATCTCATGTCTTACGGAGACAATCTGGAAACAATAAGACAGAACGTCACCGACTGGTCTGCCGGTTTTGATACCCTGTTCAGTGGAATTAAAGATAGCTGGGAAGAGAAATGGAATGAAATATTCAGGCCTGGCAATTCACTCATCTCAGGATGCTTCCCCATCCTGGAGACTGATGATACTGTTGCACGAAAGGTTTATTATACAAGCCCGCTGACCATGCTTTACCTGATAAACACCAATCTCCCGCAGCACAGCAAGGTGTTTCTTACAGGCGGGCCGCGCTGGGGCGCATCAATCACTTTCTTCTGGGACATCACGCTGTGGTCAACTTTATGGGCCGTTGTTGATCCGGTAATGATGAAGGAACATATATCTTCATGGATACTGATCGACCCGAGCAAGTATTACGGCAAGGACAATTTCGGAGGCAAAGGTGTCGGGAATGGCTACTCTGCCAATTACTGGGCGCTTTTTCAGCTTATCCGCGATTATATTTCTGTTTCGGGTGATTATGACTTTCTCGATGAGACCGTCGGTGAAAAAACAGTCCTGCAGCATCTTGATGATTACGCAATTAACTGGAAGAAGATATCCCTTTACGGTTCAGAAGGGTGCACCGATGATATTTACAGGCTGGCCGATTTCGGCGACGATGAATGGAACCTGCTCGAGTGTGTCCCCACCTATAAACATATCGTGCCCTCTTTCAATATCGGCTATGCGTGGATGATGCGTGAGACGGCCAAGCTACATCAGCATCGCGGTGAACACGAGAAGGCTGATTCACTGAACACCATGGCTTCGGACATGATCGGGCGCATTCTTCAGCTTTATGCCGGAGACGGAGTATGGAACAGTCTTTATCCCGGAAACAAAATGATTGAGGTCCGTCACTGTCTTGATTTTGCCTTCTTCGGCAAGTATATCCCTGATGACATTCCTGCAGATATCAAGAGTGAGATGCTGCGCTTCCTGGATGAAGAGCTGATGACTGATCACTGGATGAGGGCTCAGTCGCTCAAGGATCTTGCAGCCGACAAGTCTGACCGTGCAGACCATGGTCCCTTCGGGGCCTTTGACGGCTGGCCGGTTGATATCATGGATGCGCTCACACAGATGGGCTTCCCGCAACAGGCACTTGATTTCTACCATGCGGTTGAACCCGTCACCTATGAAGGGATATGGGCTCAGGCCCATGAGTTGTGGGGAGAGAATAAAACGAACAAAAAGGCATTGGTAAGGATACCTGAGCGCGACTGGTGCAACAGGGAATCATCTTCTGGTACAGCGTTCGCCCAGACCATGCTCAAGGACTTCTTCGGATTCTACCCGGATCCTGATGGTACGGCTATTAAAGCCAGGCAGGGCTTTCAGTTCGACGGGAGAATGCATCACGTGTATTACAGAGATGAATACTATACCATTGTATACAAATCGGGCAAGCCGGTCATGATAAAAGAAAAGCTGTTGAAGTGATTCCGGAAGCCGGCATGAACCCTCCATGGCATGCATAATGAACATCAGATCTGTTGTCATATCGAAATCCTGTCTCTCAGTCATGTTATTGTGCACGGGGATGATGCCTTGCACCATATACGCACAGAACGTGGTATGGGAGGCGCAGGATCACTTCAATAAGTTCAATAACGTTGAGGGAGGCTGGCTTGCTTCCGATGCAACAATTTCGCTTCCTCTTCCTGACAATAAAACTCTCTGGTTGTTCGGCGACAGCTTTATCGGAGAAAAAAACGGGGAGTTCGGTATCAATCCGCTGAAATCAAAATTCATAAATAACTCCGCAATCATTGAGACCACGGAGGGACTAACGACACTGTACGAGGGCACCCTTGCAAATCCTTCATCATTCATCCCCGGGGAGGGGTCCGATTACTTCTGGCCCGAACATGCCGTCATCGAGAATGACACGGTAAAAGTCTTTTCCGTCAGGATAAAGAATGTGGATTACGGTACACCAGGATTTAACTTCCAAGTCGGAACGACATATAAGGCTTCGTACAAGTATCCGGGATTTGAGCATATCTCGACCACGAAATTCCACTCCGTGACCGACTCTACATTCCGTTTCGGGGCCTGCGTCGTGAGGAGCGATCAGCATACCTATATCTTCGGAGTGAGAGATACTACCATAGGTGTCTTCAAATACCCTTTGCCATACCTCGCCCGCGTATCACAAACCATTGAAGAACCGTGGGAGTTTTTTGCGGGGGCCGATACATGGTCCCATGACCTGGCTGACGCAGTGCCAGTGGGCGACCGTGCGATGAGCGAATCATTCTATGTTTACGAAAAGAACGGCAAGTTTTACCTGATGATGCATGAGATATGGCTGGTGGGTGAGCTGTGGATCCTTGAGGCGGATAAGATCACCGGACCATGGAATACCAAATCCTCCGGAGGCACCGAGAACAGGTTCGCGGTTATCAGGAAACCAAGTACAAATATTACTTATAATCTCTTTGCCCACCCCCACTTCCAAAGTGAAGGGAAGATTCTCATTTCATTCAATGTGAATACTACCAACTTCAACTCAATATACACCGATACCCGTAATTACAGGGGCCGTTTCTTCTGGCTGGACATTGAGGGTGCGGTTACCGCTTCCATACCTGATACCATAAAGCTGTTCAGCACCCCGGTCGGTATCGGACCCGAACTATCCGGAAATGAACAGGGCAGGATCTCTTATCAGCCTGCAAGCAGAAGCCTTCATATACATGATGTGCAGGCTTCATACCTGGTAAGCATTTACGGCCTTGACGGCAGACTCTACATGTCACTCAGGATTGAAGACGACACGGAGATAGACTGCAGCCACCTCCCGCACACTATTATGATCATAAGTCTGAGGGGAGACAATAGTATAGAGACGAAAAAGGTACTTCTGAGATAGCATGATCGCTTTATGTGGTTTGCATTGTAACCGCGATAAACATCTTGTGTCTGTGATATTAATAAAAGATACATATAAATCATTGCTCATGAGAAAGCATATCCTCCTCCTTATATTTTCCGGGCTGTGTACAGGAATGTGGGCACAGAATGAGTTAAAGGACCCGGCCGATTATGTTGATCCCCTGATGGGAACATCTGTACCGCAGTGGACACTGTTCCCCGGAGCCACAACCCCGTCAGGGATGGTGAAAATCAGTCCTGATAACCAGGGTAGCGGATGGAAGGCAGGATATGATTATGGAGCGGAGAATATAGCGGGCTTCAGTCATATTCATTCAAGGACCATGGGAGGCCTTCTCATCATGCCTGTCACGGGGGTGCTGAAAACTACCCCCGGAAATCCGAAGTATCCGGGTTCCGGCTACCGTTCGCGCTTTAGCCACGGTAATGAGTCCGCACTGCCCGGCTATTATTCGGTTTTCCTCGATGATTATAGAATAAAGGCAGAGCTTACATCCACAACCAGGACAGCTTTTCAGAGGTACACATTTCCGGAGACGGATACAGCAAGGATACTGATCGATCTGAAAATTCCGACAGACAATGGTTACGAAATACTTGAAGCCTGTGTCAGAAAGATCAGCAGCACGGAAATAGAAGGTTTCTCAACGCAGCAAAGCCTGCTGGGCGCTGAAGCCAACAGGTACACCCTTAACTTTGTGATACGCTTCAGCAAGCCTTTTGAGACGTTCAACGGATGGATCGGCGAAGAAGTGATTCACAACACGGGGGAGCTCCGCCTGTTGTACGAAGATGAAGATACCGGTGTCTTTCTGAACTTCACAACCGGGGAAGGAGAAGAAATACTTGTTCAGTCAGCAATATCACTCGTGAGTATTGATCAGGCCAGGATAAACCTGGAGACGGAGCTGAAACCATTTGGGTGGGACTTCAACAGGGTAAGGGAAAAGAGCCTGGAGGATTGGAATAGTCTTCTCGGGAGTATAAGAGTTGAGGGTGGGAACGATGCCGATCTTAAAATGTTCTATACCGGCATGTACCGTGCTTTTGCAGGGCAGACCACCTGGAGCGATGTGAACGGCAAATATGTCGACATGTATGAGAAAGTGCAGCTCCTTAGCGACCCGGCTTACCCTGTATACGGATGCGATCCTGCAGGGCCGGGCACTATTGCCCTGTTTCAGCTCAGGAATCTGTGCCAGCCTGACCTGGCAAATAAATGCGTCAGGTCTTTACTTGAGTTATATGCAAAAGGAGGATGGATCGCCGAGGCTGCGGAAGGAATTGAGTATTCCGGCACAATGGCTTCGTCATACGGCATCCCGATGATGGCCAGTGCTTACCAGCAGGGTATTCGCGATTTCGATACAACCTGTATGTACAAGGCTATAGTGCATGACCGGACAGTGCCCGGGGTGCCTCATGCAGGAGGAGGGTTTGCTGGAGCAATCTTTCTTGATGGTTATATTAAGTCAGGCCATGTGAGCGGAACGACAGACTCGGCTGCAACCACCTTCGGATATGCCTACAGCGACTGGGCTGCAGCACAGATGGTAAAAAAATCAGGTAATGTATCTGACTTCAAGACATTCACGAAAAGAGCATTCAGCTATCAGAATGTGACTGATCGGGGCAACAGCTTTTTATCCAAGTTTGTCCCGCATGATGTAAGCGGAATGTTCATACCCTCCGGTTGGGAGGAATTGATCGGCATGCTGGAAAAAAGCATTGAAGGATCTATCAGTTCACGGGAATCCGGTAAGTCAGACCCCGGTCTGATAAAGACAGCCCGCTATTCGGGTGGATACAGTACTGAACAGTCACCTCTGCAGGTTGCCTGGCTCTTTAACTATACAGGCACACCATGGCTGACACAAAAATGGACACGTGAAGTGATGGCTGAATACTTATCCGGAAACGCAGCCAGCATCACCCCGGGCCTTGATCCAGCACAGGCAGGGGCATTGTACGTAATGAGCGCCATCGGGCTTTTTCAGACCGATGGCGGTACCTCATCAGAGCCATTTTTTGAGATTGGCAGTCCCATTTTTGAGAAGATCACAATCAATCTTGACAAAAAGTACTATCCGGGAGGAAGGTTCATCATTATTGCAAGCAACACCTCTGATGCAAACATTTACATCAGGCGAGCCACCCTGAACGGTGCTGATCTCAGCAGACCATGGTTCAGCCAACCGGAACTGGCTGACGGCGGGATCATTGAGCTGGATATGCGATCAAGGCCGAACCATAAGTGGGGCAGCAATGCTGATGATGCGCCGCCATCGATGAGCACCCGGCTGACCCGGGAAGAGACCGATGCTATCATGAAGTATGATAAGTATGCCGAAGACCTTGCAGCATGGAACCAGGCCCTCAGGGCTTATTACTACCATAAGAAAGAGCACTTTGAGACCTTGCCAGACACGGAAGATGAGATAATCTTTCTTGGCAACAGTATTACCGATAACAGCGAATGGTGGGAGCTCTTCGGTGACCCTCACATCAAGAACAGGGGTATTGGCGGGGATGATACTGACGGAATTCTTGAGCGTCTTGATGAAGTCACAGGATCCAATCCGTCGAAGATCTTTATTATGATCGGTACAAATGACCTGTCTAACGGTAAAAGCGTTGAATATATAGCTGATAATTACAGGAAGATTATTGAGCGTATCCGGCAATCTACTCCGGGTACAAGGATCTATATCCAGAGTGTCCTTCCTACAGATGATGCGGTACATTACACGCGCCGCAACACTGATATTATAAGGATCAATGACCTCCTGAAGCAGATCGCTGCGGAGAACGGGCTGGCATATATTGATCTGTTCGACATCTTCAAACTGGGGAACAATAAGTTAAATCCAGCCTACAGTATTGACGGACTGCACCTTAACGGCAAAGGATATCTGGTCTGGAAGAATGCGATCATAAAGTACGTTGAGGAGTAACTCTGTTGAAACACATCTTTAGGACATTGATATGAAAAGCAAAATCCTTATTGCAGCATCGGTTGCACTGATCGTGGTTTGTTGCAGCCCGAAATCAGGTGATAATGCCCCCCGCTACCGTATTGAGCCCCTGAAGCCGCTGACCTTCACCAGTGAACCTGCAACGCAATG
>Ga0123334_1006298_pt1 | contig 11027 bp, 7 predicted proteins | sample BiotimSIPDNA_FD_89706 | JGI IMG/M metagenome (GOLD analysis project Ga0123334, IMG submission 89706) | Anaerobic biogas reactor microbial communites from Washington, USA - Biogas_R1 time_0 SIP DNA | ecosystem: Engineered > Bioreactor > Anaerobic > Unclassified | place: Washington, USA | collected... | reverse complement strand
CGGATGATATGAGGGCGCCCCTGGAGGATACCGATTTACCATACATCTTTATTGATACGAATATCCCTGATCTAAAGCAAAGAACTGCATATATTGGCCAGGACTCCCGCCAGAGCGGTATACTCGCAGGAAAACTGATGAGCCTGCTTATTTCAGGCAGGGCCTCAGCAGGGCAGGATCAATATGTTCTTGTTGTTGATCCACCCGGCAGTAATTTTCATCTCTACAACCGCATCGAGGGGTTCCGCTATTATATGGATGCGGTCATGCCGGAAATAAGATTAATTACACTAAAGGCAGAGGTTGATAACGAATCGCACTTTCACAGCAGGCTTAAAGAATTCCACATAAAAAACCAGGCCCTGCCCATCGGGATATTCGCAGCAAACTCTTCTGTGTACTACATAGCATCGTTTCTTGAAAAAGAGGGGGATGAATACAGATCCGTTCCGCTTGTCGGATACGATATCATACCTGGCAGGGAGTCGGCTATTGAGAAAGGGACTATTGATTTCATCCTCACACAGCAGCCCGAAGTCCAGGGATACCGGGGCATCATAATGCTCTATGACCATATTGTGCTCAGAAAAGAGGTGAGTAAAGAGGTGATCATGCCCCTGAACATCATAACAAGGGAAAATATACATACCTTTACGGGTTACATGAACGGCTGACCATTGCAAAGGAGGTAAAATGAGTAATTACAAGGATCTGAAAGAGGTGTGCTTTAGGGCAAATATGGAGATCCCTAAGAATAAACTGGCGATCTACACCTTTGGCAATGTAAGCGCACTTGATGCATCAAAAGGCATATTTGCTATAAAGCCAAGCGGTGTCCCCTATGATGAAATGAAACCCGATGACATGGTTATTGTGGATATGGATGGGAACAGGGTTGAGGGAAAGATGAACCCATCTTCTGACACACCTACCCATGCCGTGCTTTACCGCTCTTTACCGGGTATTAACAGCATCGCACACGCGCATTCTGCCTATGCAGTGGCATGGGCGCAGGCATGCCGACCCATACCTATTTACGGGACAACACACGCTGACCATATGTCCCACGACATCCCTGTCACAAAGGTGATGAGTAATGAGATGATAAAGGGGCAGTATGAGGTAGAGACCGGCCATCAGATTATAAATGCAATTAAAGAAAATAATCTCTCGCACCTTGAGGTACAGATGATCCTGGTCGCATGTCATGGGCCATTCACCTGGGGCGAAACACCTGATAAGGCGGTCTACAATGCGGTTGTACTCGAAGAGATAGCCAGAATGGCCTGCATAACAGAGCAGATAAATCCTGATATCAGGCGGATGAAGGATACCCTGATCAATAAACATTATCAGAGAAAACACGGGGAAGATGCATACTATGGTCAGGCAAAAAAATAGAATTAACCAAAGGAGGGATATCATGAAAAATATATTTATCAGCCTTTTAGTTATAAGTCTTTTTGTAGTTCCTTTAGCAAAGGCCGAAACCGTTAACATAAAAATTGACCTTAAAAATCAGGGTGAGGCGATCAACCCCTTTATCTATGGTCAGTTCATAGAGCACCTTGGCCGCTGCATCTATGGCGGCATATGGGCAGAGATGCTTGAAGACAGGAAATTCTATTTCCCGATCACGTCTGATTATGCGCCCTATGTAAGCCTTACAGCTACAAGTTACCCTGTAGTAGGCTCATCCCCATGGGAGATTATCGGTGATCCTTCTCTGGTTACAATGGATAAAAAAGAGCCTTTTGTCGGCGATCATACACCGCGTATAAAGAAGAGAGCTGCAATAGAGCAGCATGACCTTGCGGTTGTCTCAGGCAAAAAGTATGTCGGCTATATCTGGCTTAAATCGGATAACAGTAAAAACACGCGTGTCAGCGTTTCGCTCATGATTGATGGTAAAGCCATCCCTGCCAGAATTATATCCCCCGGTAACAGTTATACGAAAACAGAATTTGAATTTGTTGCAGAAAAAGATAATGACAAGGCATCCCTTAAAATAGAGGTGCTTGAGGGTGAGGCATTTATAGGGACAGTTTCTCTCATGCCCGGAGATAATATAAAAGGGATGCGCAGGGATACAATTAACCTCCTTAAAGAGCTGAATGCGCCCCTTTACCGATGGCCAGGCGGAAATTTTACTAGCGGTTATGAGTGGCGTGACGGCATTGGGGAGAGGGACCGCAGACCACCGCGCAAGAACCCTGCATGGACCGGTGTAGAACATAACGACTTTGGAACAGATGAATTTATTATTTTTTGCAGTGAGATCAATACAGAGCCTATGATCGCCGCAAACACCGGTTTTGGTGATGCCCATTCTACTGCTGAATGGGTAGACTACTGCAATTCAGATGTTCATACCACCGGCGGCAGATACCGCATTGAAAACGGCCATGAAAAACCCTTCAATGTAAAATACTGGTGTGTGGGAAATGAGATGTTTGGAGACTGGCAGCTCGGTTTTATGCAGCTAAAGCATTACACTATCAAACACAATATGGTTGCCAGTGCCATGTGGAAAGCCGATCCTGACCTTGTTCTGGTTGGAGTGGGGAGCTTTGACACCATTAACGCGGCATTTGACCCTGATTCAAAGCAGAGGAACCGGACATGGTCAAGGGGTATGCTTGAGGAGAGCGCTGAATATATGAACATGCTCTCTGAACATTTTTATGTGGGCCGTGTGCCGTGGAATCAGGATGAACGCAAACCTGTTCTTGAGCATGTCCCCATGGTAAAAAATTCCATTCGTGAACGGGTGGAGGCACACAAGGTCTTACAGGCATCTATCGAAGGCCTTAAAGACCGTTTTGTACCCATTGCCCTTGATGAATGGAATTACTGGCACCGTGACTATGTATATGGCGAGCTGGGGTGCATATATGACCTGCAGGATGCCCTTGGCATTGCAATGGGTCTGCATGAGTTTTATCGCCAGAGCGAATATATCCATGCGGCAAATTATGCGCAGACCGTTAATGTAATAGGGGCCATCAAGACCACCAAAACAAAGGCGGAGTTTGATTCTACCGGGCTTGTACTCAAGCTTTACCGCAACCAATTCGGTTCAATACCATTAAGGTTTACCGGAGAGATTAAAGGGCTCGATGTGATGGCAGCCCTGAATGAAACCGGGGATATACTCACAGTAAGCGCTGTAAACCCCACCGACAAAGAGATTGTTATAAAGATGGATGGGCTGAAACTCCCTGCAAAGGCAGTACAGTATGTTATAACCGGTGAGAAGGATTCCTCATATAATGCACCTGGTAAAAAGCGGGGTGTGGATATCCATAGCAGGGGCAAGGTGTCTATTGATAAAGGACTTAAGGCCGCCCCTTTAAGCGCAAGCCTGTGGGAGATTAATATTGTAAAATAACGAGAGGAGATTATTCCTGTCCAAAAGCAATAAACACTAACTTATAGAAACAATAATTATGGACTATTCAAAAATATCAAGAATTAAACACCTTTATTCGTCATTCCCGCGAAGGCGGGTATCTATTTTTAAAAAAAGTCAAAGAAAATGGATGCCCGTCTTCACGGGCATGACGTCGTAGTAGGATTTTATTATTTATTTATGAAAATATGCCTTTGTTTAATTTTGGACACCAATAAGAGGAAATTATGAATAGAACAATCTTACTGCTTTTTATTTTGATTAACATCTCTTTTTCCATTTATGCCAGAAATGCGGTTATCAAAATAGATGTGGATCGAAAGATCGGTGATATTGACCCTAAAATATATGGCGTATTTATGGAGCCGATCCATTTTAACCCGGAGGAATTCGGTGGAGAGATACTGTTCCCTGAAAATACCCTCTATGGCACACTCTATGATCCAAACTCCCCCCTTTCCAATGAGGATGGTTTTAAAACCAATTTCATAGAGGCAGGCAGGGAGCTTAAGATCACCAACATGCGCTGGCCCGGGGGTAATTATGTTGCGGGTTACAACTGGCAGGATGGTATCGGGCCAAAGGATAAGAGGCCGGTGCGGAAGGAACTTGCATGGGGCACACTGGACACGAACCAGGTGGGAACAGACGAATGGGTTAAATTGAATAAAGCCCTCGGAACAGAAAATGTTGTTTGTATCAACCTTGGGACAGGAACCCTGGATGATGCCAGATACTGGGTGGAGTATACCAATTCCGAGGCTGGTACATATTATGCCGATCTTCGCGCCAGATACGGCAGTGAAAAACCTTTCAATATAAAATACTGGTGCCTGGGTAATGAGGTGGACGGCTCCCCCTGGATAATGGGTTATAAAAATGCTGAGGATTACACCAAGATTGCCAGAGAGGCCGCAAAGGTCATGAGATACACGGATAAATCGATCCGGTTTATCATTAATGGCTCATCCTACTATGAACCAACAGGGATATGGATAGACTGGAACAGGACTGTGCTGACTGAATTAAGGGATTTTGCAGATTTCATATCCATACACAGGTACTGGGAGCAGGATAAGGATTACTACTCCTATATGGGGAAATGGGCAAGGGATATAGAAGAAAAGATCAATATCACAGCAGCACAGATTCGTGAGGTACGAACCAGGTATAAGATAGAAAAACCGATATATATCTCCTTTGATGAATGGGCCCCGCACGGGAGCGGGCTATTGCCCACACTCGCGACAGCCCAGTTCTTCAACTCCTTCATACGCCATGCAGATGTTGTTAAGATGGCAAACTATACCATGTTTACAAGTATGCTGGGTTATGACCCTGAAAAAGGATTTTACAAGACACAGTTTTTTCATGTCTTTAAACTCTTCTCCAATAATTGCCTTGGTGAATCGGTTGATGTCTTTTTGGAGAGTGAAACATTTGATGTTGACGAAATGAATAAAGATATCCCCTATCTTGATGTAACAGCGGTCTATTCAAATGATCAGGATGCCTTATTTATAAATGTTGTAAACAGGCACAGGGAGAAGGCAATTACTGCTGATATCTTAAGCACCGCTGGCACATTCAGGGGAAAGGCACATATAAGCGAAATCAACAGGAAGGACATGGAGTCACGCTACAGGTATGAGGAGCAGGAGCAGTATTATCCGGTTTCAGGAGAGATAAAAGCTGATGGGAATAAAATGGCATATACCTTTCCGGCCCATTCGTTTACGCAGATAAAGGTGAAAACCAGTAAGTAAAGGAGAATATTATGCTAAGAAGAGTCATGGTTGAAAATGGTCTGGTCGAGGGTTTGCCTGCGGCTGATCCGCGTATCACATCCTTTAAGGGTATCCCCTTTGCTGCGCCGCCCGTTGGCACAAACCGCTGGAGGGCGCCTCAACCTGCAAAGGACTGGGAAGGGGTTCTCTATGCATACAAATTTGCGCCTATCTCCATGCAGCATATCCCTGGTGAAGACCCTGAGATCATCTATACAAGGGAGTGGAACGTTGACACATCCATTGAGATGGATGAAGACTCACTCCATCTAAACGTCTGGACACCCGCTAAAAAGGCTGATGAAAAACTGCCTGTATTTGTCTGGTATTTCGGAGGAGGATTACAGGAGGGTAATACCGCTGAGATGGAGTTTGACGGCGAGCGCATTGCAAGGCGCGGGATCGTGGTAGTCACAATCAATTACAGGCTGAATGCATTTGGATTTCTCTGTCACCCGGAGATTACTGCAGAAAACCCTGATGCCCCTGCCAACTTCGGCTTCCTTGATCAGCAGTGCGGGACACGCTGGGTAAAGCGCAATATAGCAGCCTTTGGCGGAGACCCTGACAACATCACAATAGGGGGGCAATCAGCAGGAGGCGGCAGTGTAATGGCACAGGTCACCTCACCCACAAATAAAGGGCTGTTCCAGAAGGCCATTGTAGACAGCGGACTTGCTATGACAGCCTACCCTGGAAACCTCTTTCATAAGGAAAAAAATCTTATCGAGGCTGAACAGGCCGGGGTTGAATTCTTTAAATTTATAGGCGTATCCACCCTTCAAGAGGCACGCAAACTGGATACAGTATCCTTAAGGGACAAAATGGTGGAATACAAGAGCTTCTGGGGGCCTGTAATCGATGATAAATTTTATGTGGGCGATGCAAATGAGCGTTTTATGGCTAACAGATGCGAGCTTGTCCCCATGATGTTCGGCCACACTGCCACAGAATTTCCTGACAGACCACTTGTCAAAACTGTCGATGAATTTGTGGCCTTTGCCAGAGAGGCCTATGGATCGGATGCGGACGAATTCCTTAATCTCTGTAAATCCGATACAGGCAGTATCTCCGAGATGCTCTACAGGGCCACTGTTAGCCACCTGGAATATTCCATCAGGCTTATCGGAAAGGCAAAAAAACGAACAGGTGATAAAACTCCCATATATTACTGGGTCTTTAACGCAGGGATACCAGGCTGGGATAACCCGGGGGCATTTCATTCTGTTGATCTCTGGTTCTTTTTTGAGACCCTTGCCAAGTGCTGGAGACCCTTTGTGGGTATGCATTATGACCTGGCGCGCAAAATGTGTAATTACTGGGCGAACTTTATACGCACCGGCGACCCGAATGGAAAGGATGCGGACGGATCAGACATGCCTTTTTGGAAACCGTTCACCGAAGAAGATCCAAACAGGATCTGTTTCTATGATGAGGTTTGTGTGGATAACAGAGGGCCGGATGAGCTGATGAAATTTCTGATGCGGCAATATCTAAAAAAACATAAACAGTGTTAGAGGTTACAGAGTCAGACCTGAAAGGAACAGATAAATGTCAGAGATATTTAAACCGTTACAGATAAACAGGATGATAATAAAGAATCGTTTTGTCCGGTCAGCAACAGTAGACAACCTTGGTGAAAACCAGGTTGTAACCGAGGCGCAGCTCAATTTTTACAGGGAACTTGCAAGGGGTGAGGTCGGGCTCATTGTTTCAAGCGGGCTCTTCCCCGGCCTTGACGGCTGGGCTGCCCCTGGTCAACTGGGGATCCATACTGATGAAATGATCCCCTCCCTTAAGAAGATAACAGACACTGTCCATGCCAATGGCGGAAAGATAGTCGCACAGCTTATGCATGCAGGCTGGTTCGGGAACCCTGACCTGTGCGGATTCCAGACGGTTGGCCCCTCAGAGACAGTCAATCCTGCAAACAATCTCAAGGTGAGAGAATTATCCTCCGATGAAGTTGAACAAAAGGTGGATGAATTCGTAAAGGCGGGAGCAAGGGCAGCCGAGGCTGGCTTTGACGGTGTGCAGATCCATGCTGCTCATGGCTGGCTTGTAAGCGCATTTCTCTCTCCTGTTACAAACAGGAGGAGTGATAAATGGGGCGGGTCACCTTCAAACAGGGCAAGGTTTGTAATAAAGATTACTGAAGGGCTGCGAAAGGCTACAGGGGCTGATTTTCCAATACTGATAAAGCTTGGGATAAAGGAATACCACCCTGAGGGCAAGAGCGCACAAGAGGGGATAAATTCAGCAAAAATGTTCATTGATGCAGGAATGGATGCAATAGAGGTGAGCGAGGGTGTCGAAGAGACCCCCTTTAACCATATCAGGCCGAACAGGATGGACCCCTATTATGCTGAGGAATGTAAAGGGGCAAGAGAGGCCATATCTAAGCCCTTAATACTGGTCGGCGGAATGAGAAACCTTTCTGATATGGAAAAGGTATTAGATGATGGGATAGCGGATGCCATATCAATGTGCAGGCCATTTATTATGGATCAGCATATTGTAAAGAAGTTCAGAGAAGGTTCATCAAAGAGATCTTTATGTACCTCCTGCAACAAATGTATACCAACAATGCTGGAGAGAAACCTGCATTGCACCTTTAATAAAGGATTGATTAATTTTTAAACCGGTTTTTTTAAAGGAGGTTTCAACATGAAAATTAAATACTCAATCTGGCTGACAATCATTCTGTTTATGTTTTTCATAACCTTTGCATGCGATTCAACACCTGATAAAAATCAGGTTAAGAAAAGCAGTGCGCCAGAGATAAAGGAGGCGCCTCCTGTAACAACAAAGGTTGAGGTAACAGGTGGAACAATTGAAGGGATAGAAGAGGATGGGATATTGACCTATAAAGGTATCCCCTTTGCCGCGCCGCCTATAGGAGATTTGCGCTGGAAGGCCCCTGCACCTGTGCGGCCATGGAGCGGCATAAAAAAAACCGATGTCTTCTGCGACGCATGTATGCAGACGGCAAACGCCATGGGTAATACCTCACCTGTCAGCGAAGACTGCCTTTACATTAACGTGTGGACCCCGGCAAAAAAAACAGATGAAAAACTGCCGGTTATCTACTGGGTGCATGGCGGCGGTTACAGCGGTGGCTCTACAAGCACACCCATGTATGATGGAATGGGTTTTGCCAGAAAGGGGGTTGTAATGGTGAGTGTCGCCTACAGGCTGGGGCCATTCGGTTTTCTTGCACACCCCGAATTAAGCATAGAGAGCGGTAATGGGTCAGGCAGCTATGGGATGCTTGACATGGTTGAAGGATTAAAATGGGTAAAGGATAATATTGCAAATTTCGGTGGAGACCCGGGGAATGTAACCATATTCGGCCATTCTGCCGGAGGCGCAGCCATAAGCCTGCTCGCAGCCACCCCCCTTACAAAGGGACTTTTTCACAGGGCCATCTGCATGAGCGGGGGGTCATTTACGCCCCTTATGACAGAGAATCAGGCAGGTATTGGCCTGGGGCTGCCTGCACTTAAACTTGCAGAATCAAACGGCGAACAGTTTTTAAAGGAGCTGGGTGCAGCAGACATTAAAGCGGCCCGTGCATTAAGCGCAGATGATATACAGAATAAACTTTCAGGCGGGATGGGTGGTATGAGGTTCAGGCCGGTGGCAGACGGTTATGTCATATCGAATGACCTTTACTCACTGTACATGGCAGGTAACTTTAATGACACACCGGTATTACTGGGGCACACATCCAATGAAATGGGCTCATTCGGCGGAAACCAGGAATTAACCAAGGCAGATTTTGAGAAGCAGATCAAGGAGCAGTATGGCCCGCAGGCAGAATTGATATTAAGCGCATACCCCCACGCAACAGATGCTGAGGCAACAAGGGCATCAAGGGATATCAGGAACGACAGCTCCTTCTCATGGAATACCTGGGCATGGTCACGCCTTCAGACACAGAAGGGTAAAAACAGTGCCTACCAGTATTATTTTGACTACAACCCCGGTCCACCTGATACAGGATCAGGGCATGGAAGCGACGTACCATATGCATTCCAGACATTGGGTGGAGTAGAAACAACACCTGAAGATGATCTGGAACTCTCTGACATGATAAGCAGCTACTGGGCTAACTTTGCAAAAACCGGTAATCCTAACGGCCAGGGTCTGCCTGAATGGCCTGCTTTTACAGAGACTGATCAAAAGGTAATGGTATTTGATGCAACTCCAGGGGCAAGGCATGTTCCTAATATGGAGAGATTGAAGGTAATTGATACATATTTTTCAGGGTTGAGGGAAAAGAGTAAATAAAAAATATCATTTACATAGAGGAGAAAAAACCATGAAATCGTCAAAAGGTATCGGCTTAACACGACGTGATTTTTTCAAAAATACTACTATCACAGGAGCAGCCATTGCTGCCGGGGCAGGAGGCATTCTGCTTCCTGTATCAGCCAGTTCAGCCCAGCAGGCCTCGATAACAGGTAAGACGATCAAAGAGGCTGCCCGTGAGACAAAGGTTTGCCGCACAGCGGATGTTGTGGTTGTTGGCGGAGGACCAGGCGGTATAGGTGCGGCCTTGTCAGCAGCAAGGAACGGGGCTGATACAGTTCTTATTGAAAGGTATGAACACCTTGGCGGCATGGGGACAGGGGGCCTTGTTACCATTATCCCGGCCATGACCGATATTACCGGTAAACAGGTGATAGCAGGAATCACCCAGGAATGGATAGAGAGGCTGGATAAAAGGGATGGGGCAGATTACCCCAAGAAGGAGCACTGGGGTTCAACCGATAAAAAGCTTGTTGAATATTACAATAACCGCTCCTTTTTTTATGCGACAGGTAACAGGGTCGGCTATTCCGCACACATCGATGCAGAGATATCAAAGTGCCTGTTTCAGGACATGATGGAAGAGGCTAAAATAAAGACCTATCTCCACTCCTGGGGGACAGAGCCCATAATGGAGGGCAACAGGGCCAGGGGGGTAATCTTTGAGAGCAAGTCAGGCAGGCAGGCGGTGCTTGCAAAGGTTGTCATTGACTCCACAGGCGATGGTGACCTACTGCCTTATGCCGGTGCAGAGTTTGAAACCCATATCGAGCGCACCATGAGGATAGCAAACCTCTCCTTTTCATACTGGATAGATAATGTTGATCTTAAAAAATATGAGGAATATAAAAAATCAAATGCAAAGGAACTCTCTGCCAAACTGGGTGAGCTGAAAAAACTCGGCGGGAAAGCCGGTTTTCTTACAAGCAACCTGAAAAACCAGGAGAATGTTGTCTGGTGCTTTCCCCGCTACGCAAATACATGTCAGTATGATGTAGAGGAGCTTACACGGGTAGAGTTTTTAGGCCGTAAAGAGATGCTCATAACACATGATTTTTACAAAAAACATATTCCAGGTTTTGAAAAGAGCTTCATAGTTCTGACAAATATGCAGCTCGGTACAAGAGGAGGCAGGCGGGTTGTTGGAGATTATGTTGTAAAAAAAGAGGATATGAATGCAAAAACCCCATTTAATGACACCATTGCCATATTCCCCAACCTGGATGATAAAAATCCCTTAATGTATATGCCCTATCGCTGCCTGATACCGCGCAATGTTGATAATATGCTTGTTGCATGCAGGGCCTTTTCATCAGACGCTGTTATCAATGATGCATTCAATCTAATTCACCATTGTGTCTGCCTTGGAGAGGCTGCAGGGGCAGCGGCGGCACAGGCGATTAATTCTGGCATTGATGTGAGAAAGGTTGATATCAAGGCATTACAGGCAACGTTAAAGAAACAGGGGGTGGTACTTCCAGGTTAGCTGGTATCCATCCAGAAAAAGACAAATT
>Ga0123334_1006296_pt1 | contig 11028 bp, 8 predicted proteins | sample BiotimSIPDNA_FD_89706 | JGI IMG/M metagenome (GOLD analysis project Ga0123334, IMG submission 89706) | Anaerobic biogas reactor microbial communites from Washington, USA - Biogas_R1 time_0 SIP DNA | ecosystem: Engineered > Bioreactor > Anaerobic > Unclassified | place: Washington, USA | collected... | reverse complement strand
CAGCAACAGCAAATGCTTCAACAACAGCAGGAACAACCACAGCCACAGTCTCAACCAATGCAAACGCCAGAGGAAGTTCAGCAATTACGGAAGCGTGTTGAAGATGAAGCCGAAATGAGTTTGGAAGATTTGCAAAATGAATATGACGAGTTGGGAAGAAAGGCAAATCTTCATCCATGGCACCCGTCTAGTCATTATTATCGAAAACGGCAACAGGAAATTGGAGAAAAAATCAAACAAAAAAAAGAAGTGAAGCCGAAAGTTGAAAAGCCAGCAGAACAACCAAAGCCGAAGGAAACTCCAAAATCACAACCGCAGGAGAAAAAGGAACTAGTAAAGCCGAAGACAAGCATAGTCTTCAATGGATTGGTCAAAATGGAAGGCAGGGAAATGACCGCCTTTGTTGACGGCAGGCGGCTGAAAGTTGGTGACAGACTCCCCAATGGAGGGGAGATTACCAGCATGGATTTAGACAATGAAACATTGACATACAAGCTTGACGGGAAAGAATACACCATTCGCAAAGGCCGTAAATCGCAGGATATTTAAGGAATGAAAAATGGGATTGTTTGTTGATGCACCGCCATCGTGGGATGAAATAGCGAACACAAAAGAGTTCCAGAGCCTTACGCCGAACGAGAAAGCCAATGTTCAGCGGCGGTGGGTGTTCGACCGCATGAACTACGACTACGACCGTGGCAACGAAATCGACCAGAAGGCTATGGTCAAGGAGTTCAAGAAGAATGGTTTTGAGCCAACCGTCATCAACACGGGCTTCAAGGACTTTACTGATTATCGTTCCTACATGGAAGGCCAGCAGGCCGAAGGGTTGCAGGGCAAGGCGAGGGAAGAAGCGTTGTCGCCCCAATATTCTTTTGGCGAAGGTTTGCTTGTCAGCAACGAGCAGAGGATGGGCGCGTTGGGGGTTGGCCTTGTCCGCCCGTTCGAGGGCATGGCTGGTCTTGCCGACATGACTGTCGGGAAGGCGTTGGAGGCGGTGACTGGCTCGCGCATGGGCATTGACAAGCTGGCGGACAATCTGCATGGCATTGTTGCCGACATGGGGCGTGGCGTTGAAACGGATATTATTCATGGCTTTTCCGAAGGCGGGTTCGGCGGCGGAGTAAGTGCGCTTGTCAATATGGTGCTTATGGAAGCCCCAAATCAAATCATTCAACTTGGCATCGGCGCGGCTGGCATTCCACAACCTTATGCCCTTGCCATGCTTGGCGCGTCGTCAATGGGCAGCCAGTACAACGACCTCAAGAACGACCAGTCGCTTTCGGAGTTGCAGAAATATTCCATCGCCACGTTGAACGGCGCAATCGAGGGTGTCACGGAATTGATGGATTCCATACCTTTTATTAAAAGAATGACATCCAGCACGAAGCAGGCCATTTTCCGCGAGGCGTTGCGAAGCAAGTCTTTCCGCACGATAGGCAAGGAGTTTCTGAAAACATTCGGCGGCGAGGCGACGGAAGAAGCGACGGGGGAATTGTTGCAGAACATTTCCGAAGCTGTTATCCGTGGGGAGAAAATTGATTGGAAAGAGCTAGGCGTTCAAGTTGCCAACGCGGGTATTGGCGGAGGCGCGATGGGCGGCATGATGGGTGTAGGCGGCGTGGCTTATAACAGACATGCCGACAATAAAAGGACATCACGCAAGGCTTTTCAAGAGATGAAGGCCATGCAGGCTGGTTTTAATCCGGCATCCAAAGAGTTCAGCCGCATAGCAAAAAGCGCAGACTTACCAGAGAAGTACAGCACACGCGAAGGACGCCGCAAGGCCATTGACGATTACGACTTCCACGGAGAGCCTATTGTCTTTGGCGAGGTGACGGGCGAAGACAGAAAGGCCGCGTTGAAAGAGCGTATTAAATGGTATGAGGGCATTCGTGACCATATTGAAGACGGTGACGAAAAAGCCGAATGGGAAGAATACTATAAGGAATGGAAGGATAAGTTGTCGGCGTTGGAGAATAAGCAGGAAGAGCCGTTGCTGAAGCCAGTTGACGAGGAAGGCAACGAGTTGGGCGCCGAGGAAGTTACCACCGAGGAAACGCCAGTCGAGCAACCAGAGCCGCCGAAGGAAGAAACGCCTGCCGTTGTCGAAAAACCGACAGAGGAAAAGCCGAAAGAACCCCCGCGTTGGGTTGCCGAACATCCTAACCATGAGAAATCGCCTGGCGGTCACTATGAGATTGTGGATGCCAACGACATTCTAGTCTCCGGCGACGAGGGGCATCTCGCCATCATGCAGAACCGTTTCGAGGGCGCAGAGAGAACCGCCCAGATTAACGACATGTCGGGCCATCCGAACGTCAGCAAGATGTTCACCGAGGGGTTGACAGATGAAGGTGCGCCGATTGCGGTGTTAAGAGACGGCAAGCTGATGGTCGTGTCCGGCAACGGACGGACGAAGGCGAGGCGGCTCATGGCCACCCGCCGGACGGACATGGAGTATCTGAATAAACTTCAGCAATGGGCGAAGGACAACGGCGTCGAGATGCCGAAGGGAATGCAGGCACCAATGCTTCTGCGTGTCATTGACGAGAATCTTGATGACGAGCAGTTGAAGGATTTTGTGCGACAGGCCAACATGGAGGGCAACGACAAGCTGGCGTTGGACGCCGCCGAGCGTTCCGCCGACGATGCGGTCGGCATGGAGAAGCACGGCGACAAGCTGATAGGGCTGTTCACCGAGAGCGAAGGCGACGCCATTGTCTCCGCAAGCAACAAGGAGTTCGTCAGCAAGTTCAGAAGTTTGATAGGTCAACGCGACGGCGATGTTGATTCCAATGGCTTGCCGACTTCGCAGTTTGAACGGCGCGTGGCGAACGCTTTTCTTGGGATGCTTTTCAAGAACATGCCAGTTGCCGAACGGAACGACTTGCTGAACAACCTTATCAACCACGGCGACAAGTACAATATCGTCGGCGTCTACCGTGGCTTGGCGAAGAAGGCCCCGAAGCTGATTAAACTGGCGCAGTCGAATAAGGCGTTTGCGCTGGATGACATTCTGCCGAAGGCGTTGGATGCCTTGCTGGACTTCAAGGCGAACCGAGAGCAGTTCAAGAACGATCCCGACATGTATCTCAACCAGCCGATGCTTGGCATGGACAAGCGTGAGCTGAAAGGCGACGAATGGGATTTGTTCAAGATTCTCGCGACGGCGAAATACCAGTCGCAGATGGCGCGTGTCTTGCAGGACTATGTGGACAAGGCAAGGTTGAACGCCACGCCGGATTTGTATGGTGAAACGATGAATCGTGGTCAGTTGTTGCAGAGCGTGCTGGCTGCCAAGCAGGCGAGGGTTGAATCCAACGGCGGCGCGGCGGTCGACGCTTTCTTGGACAACGGTTCATTTGACGACGAGGGGATGCCGACTGTCGAGGGCGCGAGGGTTGCCGAGAGCAAGGCGGCGAAGAAAGCGGCGAAGCGAAATCCCATGTTGCGCGAAAGCGTGGAGAATGAGACGCGGACGGATGAAACGGATGTCGAGGATTCATTTGTCGAGCAAATCAGCAAGGCGGCGAAAGCGGTTGCGGATGGGTTCGGGTTTGATGTTGTCGTCCATAAGAACGACGCGGACTTGCCTGCCGAGGTGCAGGAAGACTTGGTGGCGTTTGGCGAAGGCGCCTATGCCGAAGCGTGGGTTGGTTCGGACGGCGTGGTTCATCTTGTCGCCAGTCGGTTGGAATCTGGTGAAATGGCAGTCAAGAAGGTGCTTCACGAGATTGTAGGGCACAACGGGCTGGCGGCTTTATTCAAAGGGCGTAACACCGACGCTTGGAACGACATGGTTGAGAAGCTGTGGGAACAGCACAAGAGCGACATTCTGAAGCGGTGCGACGCCTATGTCGGCGCGGAGGGTTTCGACGTGGACACCAACGAGGGGCGCGGCAATCTTGTCGAGGAATGGCTTGCGCGGCTTGCGGAGACAAACAGAAAGCCGATGTGGTGGAAGTCCATTGTCAGCAAGGTGAGGGCGTTGTTGCGTTCGCTTGGTTTGGGCGTTGAGTATTCGGATGTCGACATCCAGCAGTTGTTGGCGGACGCGGCTACTGCGGCGAGACGGGCGCAGGATGCAAACATGGAAGATGCTAATATCCGCTACTCCGTCGCCAAACCAGTCCAAGACGAGACCTCCCCCATCCCGCAAGGCCCGCTTCCCCCAATCGCCAACATCATGCGGCAACGGACGGCGCGGTCGCCAATCAGCAACCTCCGCGCACTCCGCCTCCCCGCCATTGTCATGCTTGGTCGTGAACTAGGCGGCAGTCTTTCGGCGGTGGACAGAATCAAGAGAATGCCGTCCGCGCTGGGCGTGTTCCGCGAAGGCACCCGCGAAATCGAGGTCATCCGTTCGCTTGTCGAGCCGCACCAGCTAGGCAACCAGTGGGTTGTGCCGCAGGGGCAGAAAGACCAGCAGATTGAGATGATAAAAGACTATTGGGCGGAACGCGGCATCCCGCGGGATGAGATCGAGATCGTCATGAAGACGGACGAGGCGGCGAAGGAAGTGACCATCAAGGCCATCTGGCATGACAAGTCGCAGACGTTGTTCAAGAAGGTGCTTGGGCATGAGATCGGCCACCTTATCGACTACAATCAGGGCGAGACGACCAGCCACGGCAACGTCCTGGGGACGGTCGGAGGCATGGGCTACAAGTATCTGCGAAAGATTATTGGCGAAACTCCCGACAACCAGATCGATTTCGAGAAGTTCGAGAAGCGGAAGAAGGAACTGCACAAGCAGGCCGAAGGGCTGGCGGGCGAGAAGCCGAAGGATGCCGACGAGTTGAAGGCGTGGCGGGAGACCGTCAAGGCGGAATACGCCAATCTTCTGACAAGCGAGTGCGAACAGAACGGATGGTTCCAAGCCGCCGTGATACGGGAGGAACTGATCGCCAACACGGAGTGGTGGAGTGGCAAGATCGGCTCCGATCCCAATTACAGAAGGTACAGGACAAGCCCAACGGAGTTGTTTGCGGAGGCCATGTCGGTGTTGCTGAACGCTCCGGACAAGTTCGCCAAGCAATTGCCGGAGACTTGGAGGATGTTGCAGAACTACCAGAAGGAACGGCCGGAGTTCCACAAGGCGTGGCAGGGATTGATGCGGATGATGAACAATGAGGACGCTTATGCAGAAGCCTTGGACAAGCTGGCCGATGCAGGATATACGGCGGATGAAAACACCTACCGGGAAATTGTAAAGAACAATAACAATCTATGGCTTGATTTCTGCTCATTGTTCCATCAATTCTCCTATATCAAGGATGCGGCAATGAAGCTGGTCAAGTCTGGTGAGGTGAAATTTGACGATACACCGCTTGCTCCGATTGTAGCAAAGACACACATGACAGAGCAGACGCTTTACCTTGCTAAAGCACAACGGTTTGTCGCCCCTCTTAATAAGGTTGGAATCGACAATCACACAATAGGCAAGTATTTGGAATGGAAACGTATTGTCAACGATCCGAAAATTAATAAGGGGCATATCATCAATCCTAACGGCATGACTGTTTATGATGCGGAGGACGCCTTGAATGGCTTGCATAAGAAACTTGGTGATGAGAAATGGCAGATGCTTGAAGATTGGCATAAGAAATTATGGCAGTTGCGCCAGGAGTTTGTCATTGACCTTGCGGAAAAATCAGGTGCTTATACCAAAGAATTAATCACGCAGATGCGCGAAAACGAATGGTATTCCTATCGGGCAGTCATAGAAAAGATTTATGATGACAATGGGAAGGAAAAAGCCTCCAGCGGACTTGGACAAATCTATAGTCTAAAAGGAACGCTTGATCCGATTGCCAATCCTCTTGGATGGACGTATGAACATGACATCATGCTGATGCGCGGAATTCGAGAAAACATGGCGCGTCGAGCGACCGTGGAATTCATGAAACGGTATTTTCCTGAATTGATTGAAAGAGTTAATAAATTCAGTTCATGGAATAAATCAAATCCACCTGTTGGATGGTCGAACCTTGTGGTTCTTGAAAACGGAAAGCCTGTTACTTATCGAATTGTCAAGAATTGGGTGAGCGGATTTGAGCCGAATATGCTTATAAACGGGCCTGTCGGAAGGGTGATTTATCATCCTGTCATTCAATTCCCGTTGAATTTGTTCAAAAGGTCATGGACGACGTTTGCCGCAACGTTCATGATGGGCAATCCGATTCGAGACTACGGGTCAAGTGTGTTGAATCTTGGAGGAATTGCACCTAATGTTGGCATTTGGGAATTTACCAAGCAATGGGCCAAGGGCATGAAGGAATCGTTTGGTTTTGAATTCATGGATGATTTCAAAACTGCAAAAAAAATCATGGAAAGCGCATTCGGAATAAAATTCAGAGACAACATAGATGATTTCCCGCTTATGGAAGAAGCTCTTAGACGAAACATTCTTCAGCCAGAACGTGGATATGACAGGGTAAATGAATTGGGCGGAGAGGTTGGAGACAAGAGCGAAGAACTGTTCCGTCGTTACAGAGTAATTGAAAGTAGAAATCCAAAATGGGACAAATGGGAGAAAATAGATAAATTGGGACTTGTCTATAAGTACGCTAATTTTATAGAGAAGATAACGACGAGCTTTGAGCGAGGAGCAAAGCTTGGAGGGCTTCTGGCGTTGAAAAACGCTGGAATGTCAGAAGGCGAGGTAAATTACAACGTCAGCAAGAACATAGGATCACCAGATTTCCAAGACCGTGGAATCCTTACACCGCTTGCCAACACTGTGTTTATCTTCTCCAATGCGTCCATTCAGGGTATGTCATCCATCTGGGATTCCATAAAGGCAAACCCGAAGGCATTGGCAACGCGTTTTATGACAACCGTCGGAACAGCAGTGACAATTCAGTGGCTCCTTGAATCTGGAGTTTTACGGAATGCCTTGTTGTCCATGTACGGTGGTGACAAAGACAAGGCAGAGGAAAACATTCTCTATCGGATGCTTGATTGGATGCAGAAGATGTATGGCAAGATAACACATTATAATCGTTATCATTTCCTGTGCATGCCTATTCCATTTACTGAGCAGGAGGACGGAAGCGTATTCATGCTTCGTATTCCATACGCTGAAAACGCCAAGTTGCCTGCAATGATAATGCACGCAGCTCTTGATGCGGCTCATACGGACATTGAGAAGGACAAGAATTTGATGAACGAGACAGTTGATGCACTTTTAGGGCAAGGACTGAATCTAAATCCTGTTATAAAAGGTGGAATGGATGTCGGAACAATGCTGGCTGGGAATAATCCTTATGATTACTATCGAGGAAGACACGCGGTTAAATACAGCGAATGGGAAGCAGGAGGATTAAGACGATTCAAAGGAGCGACATCATACCTTTATAATCAATACTCGCCTGTCAGCCAATTGAAATATGATACTCGCGATCCATATCTTGCTTTTAATCTGTTTGCTCAAATAAGTGGCATTGGGGCTTTCATTAAGCCGCAGAAATACGGTGAAGCCGAACAAAACAGGGTAATAACAAAGAAGAATCAACGCAGGAAGAAACTGAACGGTAAGGCTTCGGCTTTCTATCGGTAAGACAAGGGCAAGGCGATTACCAGAACTTGCCGATTAGTGAGGCGGCTTCGCCGGCATCTTCCATTCCCATATGCGTGTAGTGTTCCTGCATGGCGGTGGTGGAATGGCCCGCAAGCCGTTTCACTTTTGCCGACGATGCGCCATTGCTTAAAGCCCGCGTGATGGCGGTGTGCCGGAAGGAATGGTAGCCATGTTTGCTGACGGCCCTGATGCCACGCTCTCTTGGCGCGGTGGTGGTAATGCCGAGTTTGGTTAATTTTTCCTTAAAAAGAAAACAGACCATGCACTCCTTCAAGGTGGCGTAGGTGGGGAAAAGGTAGCCATGCCGTTCCGCTTTCGGCACTCGCTCCAGTATCTCCTTCAATTCGGCGGGGACGGTCATGCTGCCGTCTGCGTCCGTCTTGTGGTGCGTGACGTAAAGCATTGACAGATCGTCCGTGAACTGCTCCCAAGTGATTTTTCTTGCCACGTCCAGCCGTTGCGTGGTGTAGAGGCCAACCGCGCAGAATCTAACGAACTCGGCGTCGTCGTCGGCAAACATGGCGCGGAGTTCCGTTTCGGTGAAGATGTCGCGACGTTCCGATTTCTGCTTGGCTTTCTTGATGCGGCTGAACGGGTTGTTCAAGTCGTCGTCGCGGTCGCAGGCGTCGTTGAACAACATCGTGAGCGTCGATATGTATTTGTTGTAGGTGGTCGGCGCCAGCCCGCTTTCCCAGATGTAATCGACAAAATCCTGCGCCATCTGCCGCGTGACTTGGTGGGAATGGAGTGTCATAGGATTGTTTTCCTGCATCCATTCCATGAACTTGTTCCAACGTTGGCGGTAGATGTCCATAACCCGTTTGCTGACTGCGTTGGCGGGGTTGCTTTCGTATTTCTTCCAGATTGCGGAGAGTAGTTCGCCGAGATTTTCCTCCTTCCTTTTGCGTTCCTCCTCGACTGTGATGCCGTCTAGCTGCCGTTGGACTGATTGAAGCATGGCCTTTTCGTCCTTCGCCCCTTTGATGGACGCCAGGCGTTCGTCGCGTAGGATTCTCGCCTCGGCAAGATTGGTGGTGCGAAGCGATTGTTTGACCATGATGCCGTTAATCATGGCGCGGAGATACCAGTGGCCTTTGATGCAGAGAAGATTTTTCGTGTCGTCCTGCGGGATGCCGCTTGCTTTTTTCATGTCTTGCTCCTATATTAGTTAAGGTTAAAGGGTGGTGTTAAGGAAATGCGGATTATAATTTGTACCAAAGTTGTACTACTGTCAAGTTTTGTACTTAATATATATTCTGCAAAAGATTTGTCAAGTATGAGTAGAAAGTAAAAAAACGGCATGATTTAAGTATAATGGTACAAATTGATACGTCAAATCATGCCGTGAGAGTTGTACTAAAGTTGTACTATTTTTTTCTAGTCCACCTGCTCGAAGCGGAAGTCGCAGTTCTTTCTTGTCGCCGACGAGCAGACGCCCGGAAGGTACAGAAGCGTCGCCATCTCGTCGCAGGTCGATTTGAGAGAGCAATGGTCGCAGCACCGCTGTCCATGCAGTTTCGATTCCACAAGGCGGTGCGTCTTTCCATTAATGACGACCGTGAGTTCGGTTGGGATGAGGTCTTTCTTCTTCATTGCTGGTCTTGCTCCTTTTTGTTGATTGCTTCTGTTTCCAGTTGAACCATGTCGGCGTGGGTGATGGCGTGTCGCTTTTCTTCCTTAAGCGCGATGATTTCCTTATCAATAATGTAGAGACTTCGCCGCATCTGTTCGGCTTTTACTCCGTCGTCGAAGCCGATGAGGTAGGCTCCCATGAGAATGCCGCCAAGACAGATTGCTAGTATTGCGTATAGTGCCGTCATTTCGCCTCCTTTAAGACCTTTGCTTCATTGTGCCTATACCTATTGACAACCCCGTTCTTCCGCACGAAGAACTGGCACATGTTGTAGAACTCCAACTTCCCTGTGAAAACCACGCCGCTGCCCTTCATCTCCACTACCACCGTCTTGCCGACCAGCTTCTTCCCGCGTCGTTCGTCCAGCACCATCTCCTTGATCTGCGCACCGTCGATCTTCGGCAACGAATCAATCCAGTCCTTCTTGGTGGAGATTCTTGCCGGTACCTTGTGGACGGTCGGCTGGCGCGACAGCGTTTCCGGTATCTTCCACAACTTCCTGCCCTGATATGGCTTGCCGTCCTCCCATTTCCATTTCGCGTGGCTGGTGACTAGGATGTCAAGTGCCTTCATATAGGAACAGTTCCACTTGTCGGCTATTTCCTGAACGGTCAGCCACCCATCGGCGATTCGCTTGGCTTCTTTAACGGCATCGTTTTTAGCTTCTCCGCGTGGCTCGGTCGGCGTTCGCAGGTATTCTTCCATGTCGGGGGTGAGTTCGTACTGGCGGACATCCTTTCTTAAGCCTCGGACGGTAAGGCTGTATGGAAGGATATTATGGCGGGCGATGTACCTTTTGACCTTGTATTTGTTGCATCCGCAATATTCCGTTATTTCGGTGACGGTTAGTATTTTCTTCTTGGGGTGGGGCATGTTGCTCTCCTTAAAATGGTGCTTCTTCGGCAAACCAGTCGTGGGTTAGGTAATCAATAATCAATCGGTCGGCTACTCCGCAGTCGGGAACGTCCAAAACGTTGTAACCATCGGGGGTTAGGTGTACTAGCATCATTGCAATCTGCGGCTCGGTGATTGCTTGCAGATAGTGTTCTTTCAGCAGGATGCGCTTGTAGAGGTTGAGTTGAAGCATGTACTTGTTGTACTCGCAATCGTCCAGCTCGTTGGCGGGCGGAAGGAAGTGCTGGCCGTATTGGTTGCGGCGGTGGATGGATTCGTTGGTCTTCCAATCAACAATGAGTATCTGGCGGTCTTTCTGGAAGATTGCGTCGATTGTCCCGGCGAGGCGGAGTTCCAATGAGAACACCATCTTCTCGGCGGCCAAAGGCTTCCACTCGGCGGCGGCGAGGTCGTGCATGGCCTCCCAACCGGAAGACATGATGGCTCGCTCACGGTCGTCGACGGGTTGCTGGAAGTCGGCGGAACCGTTCATCATGGATTCCTGGTTGGCGTGGACGCGGGTGCCTAGTTCGCAGGCGTGGATTCGCTTCGCGTCCCACTCGGCTAGGATTTGCTCGGCGGTCTTCGGCGGGTTGGAGAAACGTGCCTTCTTTGCGGCGGCTTTCTGCGCGTCGAACGGCGGGATGTAGTGGCCGACAAATTGGGTGACGGATGGAAGGGGTTGCCAGTATTCGATGGATTTCTCCGTGTCGACAAGGTAGCGGTGGGCGTCCTCGTCGAAGTAGAGCGAGAAGGGGAGTGATGGGTGCGGAGCGGTTTTCATTTATGCTTTGTCTCCGTCCTTGCAGTACAAGTCCATGTCAATACTTGTGATGCCCTTCTGCCCCTGCCTCGACAAGATGGAAGCTATCGTCCTGTCGGCCTTGTCGCCAATCCACATCACGCCACGCGTCTG
>Ga0123334_1006295_pt1 | contig 11028 bp, 8 predicted proteins | sample BiotimSIPDNA_FD_89706 | JGI IMG/M metagenome (GOLD analysis project Ga0123334, IMG submission 89706) | Anaerobic biogas reactor microbial communites from Washington, USA - Biogas_R1 time_0 SIP DNA | ecosystem: Engineered > Bioreactor > Anaerobic > Unclassified | place: Washington, USA | collected... | reverse complement strand
CCCCGGCCCCAGCGCGGATCGCGGAAAATATTGATATTGGGGCTCCAATATGTCAATCCCTTGTATATGCCGTGATCGCCCGCCGAATCGAACTCATTGTATTTTGCGCGCGCTTCATCGGAGATCACTTCAGCGACATCATGCAAAAGCTCATCGTCAAATGTGGCGGCGAGCCCGATCGCCTGCGGGAAAACAGTGGCGACGCCCGCGCGGGCAACGCCGTGCAGCGCCTCGTTCCACCAGTTGTATTCGGGTATCCCCAGGCGCTCTATGGCCGGGGAAGCGTTAAGAAGTTGACTTATCTTTTCATTAAGAGTCATTTGGGAGACCAGTTTTTTAGCATTGTCCGAATGATCCGACATAAAGCAACCTCCAAACCGTATCGTATTTTACAGGTACTTCACTTCCACAGGCATTCTGGTTTTTGCCGATTCCATTATGGCCAGTATCACGAGGCTGGTATTCGCGGCGTCCTGGGCGCTTATGATGCTTTCCCTGCCGTCGATGAGGCGGTCAATGAAATAGCGGATGCTCTGGTAGCTGAAGCCGCTCGCTGAGCCGTGTATAAAGTGCTTGACCAGCACATCCGGGCGGTCGCACCTATCCTCCGTGAAGCGCTCTATCATCTGGCTGTTGCTGAGGTCCAGGCTTATCATGCCCCTGGTGCCCATTACATTGAACTTTATATCGTTGATGCACGGGTGCGTGTCCGGAGTTATCCATCCGTTCTCCATCTGCGCGATCGCGCCGTTTTGGAACTCCAGCGTCGTCATGTAAACATCCTCGGTGTCGACGCCCATGGATTCCAGTATACCCCTGCGCGAAACGCAGTAGACGCGTTTCACCTCGCTGCCCATTATCCAGCGCAGCGTGTCGACGCTGTGCGAGCCCAAAAACCAAAGTATCGATGATTTGGCCGCCCAGGGCAGCATTTCGGTCGCGACATATTTGATGTCGTTCAAACGGAAATAAGCATGGTAAGGCTCGCCGAGTTCGCCCTCGTCTATCGACTGCTTCGTCCTCGCAAACGGCGGGGAGAAACGGTTGTGCAGATCGACCATGATGCGCACATTGTTGCGCCCGACGCTCTGCATGATGTCGACGACGTCCTGCCGCGTCGTGGCCATTGGCTTTTCAACGATTATATCCTTTTTTGCCTCGGCGCAGTCGACGCATATGTCGCGGTGCAGGAAATCCGGCGTCACGACGGCGGCGACATCGAAACCGCACTTTTCGAGCAGTTCCCTGTGGTCGGTATAGACATGTTCCGCGGGGACGCCGAATTTATCGGCAAGCTCCTTTGCTTTGCCGTAATCCCTGTCGCATACCCCGGCAAGCTCCACATAAGGGTGCTCGTTATAGATGCTGGCGTGCGTGTTCCCCCATATGCCCGCGCCGATTATGGCGACCTTTTTTGACTCCATAAGCTATCCCTCCATTTTATATTGGCTTTATCCTTTAGCCCTGTCTATGCGGGCCAGAACATCCGCTTTGAAGCGGTCTATATAACCTGTTACATAACCGCCGATATCCATTGAAGAATCTTTTATAAGCGGCGTCAGATCCATCGCATAAATAAGAGCGGACGCGCTGTCGATGTCGTGGGAGGCGGAGTATGTTGCGTTGCCGAGTCGTCTGCCCGCGGTCGCAAGATCGTATCTCTTGCCGCCGCAGATCTGCGAGTCAAAGACCCCGAGCAGCGCTGCCGCGAGATTTGAGTGCGCCGACACATCGAACTGCAACTTCTCTCCGTCGCACAGCCAGTCAAGGTTTCTCCAGACCTCGCAGCCGTAGAACTTTTCGGGGCAATATTCTCCGCTTATGCTTCGCAGCGCCCCGATGAGCTTGATCGCAGCGCCGATGTGCGTGTCGTGCTTGTCGGCAAGGTTATGGGTATAGATTATTCGCGGCCTGGCTTTTTTTATCAGTTCCGCGAGCTCCGAAACTACCGATGTATCGTTCGGGTCCCTGACCTGCGAGCTCGTGTAATCGAGCAGTGCGCAAAAGGAGTAGTCCCCGACATACGCCGCTTTCTTTTGCTCGGTCTTTCTGATCGCGCGCATATGCTCATCGGTGTAATCCGCGTATATGTCGTCCCTCGGGCTCCCGGCCCCGTCGGTCACGACGACGCCGCCGAACCATGAATCCGCGCTGCCAAAGCACTTGAGTATACCGTCGTAGGCCATTATCTCGATATCGTCCTGATGCGCGGACACCGCGAGGTGCGTCGTCCTTTTGAGCGCGTCTTCCGGCGGCAGACCGTCCGGTATGAATATCTCCGCCCCGCTGTTATGCAGCTTCATGCCCATCAACTCCATTCATATTGTTTCCGTCATTTATGCAGGTCCACGAGGCTTGCGGCCGCTATGGACTGCCCGACCCGCCGGCTTGATTCATCCGGCAGATGCAGCTTTATTTTTGAGGCAAGCTCCGGGAACTCGAGGCTGAGCACTTCGGCCGCGGTTTTGACGATAATATTCCCGCCTTCCCCGGAGGTGACCCTTCCGAGTATCAGCACATGCCTGATATCGTAGAAGTCCGCGTAATGCGCCAGGCCGTATCCGAGATAGCTGCCGATGCCCTCGAATATCTTGCGCGCACCGGCTTCGCCCGCGGCGAGCAGCTCCTGGACCCTCTTTAATTTCTCCGCAGGGGTCAGGCTTACATCAAGGCAAATGCCCGCTTTCGGCGCCAGCCGGGTCACCGCATCCTGCGAAAAATATTTTACTCCGCAGCCCGAGTCGCCGGACCATTCGTCGATCGCCGCGCCAGCGGCGAGATCCACAGGAACGAAGCACAGCTCGTTGAGCCACCCGGTGATATTCCCGCTTCTGTCGACATATCCGCCCGCCTCGCTCGTGCCCATCGCTATCCCGAGAACATTTACATCATTGAGCTCCATCGCTCCCGCCAGCGCCGCTACATCGCCGTCGTTGGCGACCGCCATAGGGATATCGCCGAGCTCCTTTACGGCGTCGGTCAGTATGCTTTTTACCCTTAGGTCAAATACATCGTCCGGCACGCGAAGAAACAGCGAAGCTATCATTACCCTGTTGTTCACATAGATACCGGCGGAGCTTATACCGACTGCGTCGACGCGGGGCATTTTGGCCGCCGCGGCCCGAAGCGCCCGGACGATCTCGTCAAAATGGTATTGCGGGTCGCTGTTTGTTTTCGGGTGCCAGACGACTTCCTCGCTGTAGACGGTGTCGCCTTCGATGACCGCGGACACCTTTCTGTCGCTTCCGCCAAGGTCCAGGCCGATCCGGCAGCCGCCAAGATGCCTGACGGCCTGCCGGGCAGACTCTCGGGGAGGAGGGATTTCCCCGATACCGACGGCCTCGACCTCGAACGGCTTCTCATACACCCGTGCCATAAATTTCGCATCGAATTCGCGTATGCCGCCGGGGCCGTACGCGCTCCTTATATGATCGCAGACGGATACCGGAGCAAAGATGTATATTTTGCGCCCGCCCCGTATCCATAAAAGAGTCTTTATAAGGCGCTCCATGTAAAAGCAGTTGGCTTCATCCATTCCGTCGCCTTCGGGGAACAGCCGGGTATGATGAACTGATACGGTTTTGTCGCCGCGCTCGAGGGCGACTGCGGCCGGAACAGAGTTCCCGGCGCCCTGCGCTTTTTCAAGGAACGCCCTGTTCCAGATTGACGCCGGTATGAAATCCCCATCCAGTTCGGGGGGCAGTTTGACGCTTATGTCGATGCCTTTGAAGTTCATGATGCTTTCCGCCTCTATTTTGTTATCGTTATCTTTGAAAGCCTCCTCGGGCTGTCGGGGTCAAGGCCCTTTGCAAGGGCCAGCCGGTATGCGAAGATCTGCGCGGTAATGACATTAAAGTATGGTGAAATGATATCGTTTGAGGTATCCGGTATGGGAAGCCCGCATGCCCCTTTTGAAAGCATGCCTTCATCGTTTGAGACCATGATGAGTTCCATATCCATGCCGCCAAGCTTTCCGACCATGTCCGCGATATCGGGGAAGGAGGGACCCTTTGGCGCGAATATGACGACCGGTATGTCGGCATCGAGCAGCGCAAGCGGTCCGTGATAGAAATCCGACGTCGCGTAAGCCTTCGCCCGGACATAGTTCGTTTCCTGTATCTTCAGCGCCGCTTCGAGCGCGACCGCATAGTTGACGCCGCGCGCCAGCACAAAGCACTCGTGCATGAACCTGTACCGCTGTACGCTTTCCGCTATGCCCGATGATGATTCCAGCATTTCTGATATTTTTCCGGGAAGGGCTGCAAGCTCATTTTTTATACCGGCTTCCCCGGCAATTTCGGCGGCAAGAGCGGCAAGCAGATAGATCTGTGTGGTAAATGTTTTAGTGGCTGCCACGCTGAGCTCCGGCCCCGCGCTGCAGTCAAGATGATGTCTGGCTTCTTTTGCAAGGGGCGAGCCCGGTGAATTTGTTATGGACACCGTCGGCGCTCCGGCTTCGTTCGCGTTTTTTATGACCTCGAGCACGTCCTCGGCCATGCCCGACTGCGATATGCCTATCACAAGGCTGCTGTCCATTCTGAGCTTTCTTTGGTACATTGTGATGACCGACGGCGCTGAAAGGCCGACGGGGATGCCGGTCAGTATTTCGAATACATATTTGCCGTATACGGCGGCATTGTCGGATGTCCCCCTGGCCGCGATTATGACGGACCCGATATTCCTCTGCCTGACCATCCGGGCAAGCTCCTTGATCGTTCCCCGGTTGTTCCCGGCGCATCTTTCGATGGCAACGGGCTGCTCCAATATTTCACCGAGCATTTTGGTCATATCGATCCACCTCCGCGATTATGCGATTCATCGATTTGATTGTATAGCAACCGGGAATGAATACATTTATCAGAAACGCCATATAGTTTGCACAAAATTCCGGTATTTGCATTAATCATCTGTTAAAATGGCGGGCCATGTAGTAGAATCAACTTATCATGCGGGCCCGGAGGCGCTATGCAGTACATAGGCACCATACTTTCAGATGTATTTAAAGTCACACAGCTTTACAGCGTGCATTACTTCGAGTTCGAAAAAAACTACACATTCGAAGGAGAGCGGCACGATTTTTGGGAATTCGTCTATGTGGACAAGGGCGAGGTCGGGGTAGTCGCGGGCGACCGCCGGCTGATCTTGAAGCACGGGCAGATGATCTGCCACAAGCCGGGCGAATTCCACAATATACTTGGCACCGGGACAGTCGCGGCGAACATCGTCATCGTATCGTTCGAATGCGGGTCCGGATACATGGATTTCTTTAATGACAGCATAATACAGATTGGCGATACGGAAAAAAAGCTTTTGTCACTTATATTAAAGGAGGCGAAGGAAGCCTTCTCATCAAGGCTCGACATAGTGCATCTGCAAAAGCTCGAGAAGAGGGACGGGCAGGCATTCGGCTGCGAGCAGCTGATAAAGGGCTATCTGGAGCAGCTTCTCATAAGGCTTGTCAGGGATAAGGGCGGCGACAAAGAAAAGGGCCGGCTTTCAAAAACCAACAAGGAAATGCTTTGGGACAATCTGACCGGGAAGATCATCGGTTACCTGACGGCAAACAGGTTTAAAAATATCACGCTTTCGGATGTATGCTGGTACTGCGGGCTCGGGAAGTCGAATCTACAGGTCATATTCAAGGAAAGCACGGGCTTCAGCGTCATGGAGTACTTCAGATATTTAAAGATAGAAGAAGCAAAAATAATGATAAGGGAAACCGAGGAGACTTTCACCCAGATCGCATTCCGGCTCGGATATGAGTCGATACATTATTTTTCGAGGTATTTTAAAAAGGCGACGGGCATGACGCCCTCTGAATATGCGCTGTCAGTCAAGATCAATACATGATGGAAGGAACAAGTATGAACAATTTCAACGGACTTGGATTGAACATGGGCAACCTCAGCAGACTGTCGGACGCAAAGACGCGCTCGATATCCCCCGAGAACTTTACCGGAGCAAAGGGCGGCGGGGCAAAGGCGCTGGACGGCACCGGAAAGGAATGCGCCAGGGACTTGGGCCGCGGATGGAAGATTTCGCCTTCGGTCATTATCAAGGCAGGGCAGACATTCGAAATGGCCAACATAGAAGGCACGGGGGCGATACAGCACATTTGGATGACTCCCACGGGCCAATGGCGGCATACAATTTTGAGGATATATTGGGACTGCCAGGACATGCCCTCGGTGGAGTGCCCGGTGGGCGATTTCTTTGCCTGCGGATGGGGCGAATATGCGCGTGTATCGTCGCTTGCCGTGTGCGTCAATCCGGGTAGCGCGTTCAACTGCTACTGGACGATGCCGTTTCAAAAGCGCTGTCGCATGACAGTTACGAACATCGATGTAAACGACATGGTGCTGTACTATCAGATCGATTATACGCTGACATGCATACCGGAGGGCGAAGCATACTTCCATGCGCAGTTCAGGCGGCAAAATCCGCTGCCGTACATGCAGGATTATGTCATATTGGACGGCGTCAGGGGCAAGGGCCACTATGTCGGGACATACATGGCATGGGGCGTCAACAACAAGGGCTGGTGGGGCGAGGGCGAAATAAAATTCTTCATGGACGGAGACCGCGAGTTTCCGACCGTCTGCGGCACCGGCACCGAGGATTATTTCTGCGGCTCGTATAATTTTGAAAACAAGAAAGTCCACGAGTACGAGGAGTTTTCAACACCTTATTCGGGAATGCCCCAGGTCATACGCCCCGATGGGCTGTATGACTCGCAGACGCGGTTCGGGCTCTACCGTTGGCATATCATGGATCCGATAAGGTTTGAAAGCGATCTTAAGGTCACAATCCAGGCCCTGGGGTGGAGGCGCGACGGGCGCTATCTGCCGCTGCAGGACGATATTGCCTCGGTGGCGTTCTGGTATCAGACGCTGCCGGTAGCGCCGTTTCCGAAGCTGCCCGACAGGGATAATTTAGAGATTATCTAGTATATATTATTTTCTAGGCGCGATAGTTCATTCTATATGCAATGGAGCAAACGGCTTGCCTGATTAGCAATATCATGGTAGTATAAAAGAGGTATTCATATAGAATTTTGCATGAGAACTATATTATGGATCCGGCTGGCAACACTCCGCGAATGAATTTAGATGATGCTTGAAGCAAGCAAACATAGTTGGTGTCATGATATTGATTATCCACATTAATACTTTTTTCAGATTTCTCAGGGCTGTATAATAGTATTTGACAATAATTTAACAGTGTTATATATTCTAGCAATAAGATATTTTCTTCCAATAAACTACATGAAGTACTGTAACTATTAAAGATAATTAGTCAGATTACAGAACATCTCTGTAAATTCGAGAATTAGGAAATTGAGAACTTATGGCTAGGTATGTATGCAAGGAGTGTTATTATACTTTTTTTGAAGGAGAAATACATCTCCTTTGGAAGGCGCTTGGTGATCCCGATTCTGAAGATATAGAGAATGGTGTCATATTATGTCCTCAATGCAGATCGAGAAATTGCAGACCAGATAATAGTTTTTAATTTTCAAACCTAACAGGGCGTTGTCTGATCTGTTGACTCAAATTAGTGTAGAATTACCTTGGAGTCTAGGCCTATACCTTCATCTACATGGGCACAATCATGGTTAGCGGATACAAGTTCATCCATATGCGGTTGCCGTATCAGTTCTTTTACTTCATCTGTCAAAATCCTAAAATCATGGTTCTGTCTTGCAATGGAGAGAATAGCCTGCGCTGCTTCTTTTCGTATGTCATAGCGAAAACCTGAACTGAGCAGAGAGATCAATGGATTGACAGTTGAAGAGAAAAAGTGCTCAGATATTCTATCTTTTTCGTACCATATTTTAAACCTAAAAGTTTTAATTTTAAACATTATATATGGGATGAGATTATCTAATCCTAATTTCCTGGCTTCCTCCAACGCCTCTTCGCCCGGGCCAAGCAGGATTGCCCATTCATCAAAGCCTAGGTTTTCCAAGGCTAAAGCTGTAGGTTCCCGTTCAAATTCTTTGCAATTTAATAATAAATTAAAGAAAGGCCGCTCAATAATCTCTGTCCATCCTGATTCACCCAAATTCCCCAATGCTTCAACCGTTTCCCTACGAATATATGGATTGGTGATTATGAGCAACTTTCGCAGGGGCTTTATTGCGCATTTATCTCCTAATTCGCCCAATATCCGTATTGCCGCCCCCAAAATTTTATTTGAGGAGCTATTTAATAAATCAATAACCAGATAAACTAATTGAGGTGACTTTATCATGCATAGTGCATTTACGGCTGCATTACATTCAATATTGTTATCACTTGCAAGCATCTCAATAAGTGGTTCAATAGCACGGTGGTCATTGATTGAAGCTAAGGCATTGATAGCAGCCAAACGGACCTCTAAATTATCGTCGCTGAGAACCTTAATCAATGGATCAACAGAATCGGGAGCCTTTATAATGCCTAATGTGCAGGCTGCTGTTTCTCGAATGATGGGTCTATTATCCTGCATCTTGTCAATTAGAAAGTTTTTTATTACAAATAGATTTTTATTTGCTTTTACAGCCTTATCAGGATTGTCAAGTTGATTCAATAAAGTACGAATTCTCTTTTCATTCGGGAAAAAATACATTGCAACTCCTAACGTAAAAATTATGCAAACACTAATACAATATATCCAATTATATTATAACTCTTACATTGTTTGATTCAAAATCATTTTCTTGTAAACATATTAAATAAGTGTGATAATATAAATTATTTTAATTAGCATTTACTTAAAAAAGGAAGCACTCAAATCAACAAGTATATTTTACGGCTGGCAATGTTGTGGGGGGATTGCTATAAATACTGATAAAGTCAAGAAGATGGCTGAGAAGCGTAACATTAAAGGTCTTATCCGGGCACTATCGTACAAAGAGGACATTCTTGCGGCCAGCTACACTCTTCACCGTACTTTTAATTGGTCTGTGCAAGAACATGCCATAAAGGCTCTGGGCGAACTGAAAGACCCGCGTGCCGTCGAACCGCTCATTGGTATATTTACTGATCGTCATACCGAGGATAGTGTACGCGTTATGGTAGCGGCTGCGCTGGGGAAGCTTAGGGATCCCCGGGCAGTTGAACCGTTGACCAAAGCGCTTTTCTATAAACACAAGCCGGATCTGCGAAATACCGCAGCATGGGCATTGGGTCAAATAGGCGATCCTCGCGCTGTAGGGCCTCTTATAAAATCTCTGGACGATCAATCCGATGTATGCATCAATGCTATTGAAGCATTAGGAATCCTTGGGGACCCGCAGGCGATCAGACCTCTTCTAAGATTACAAAGCAATATACTTAATGACTATGCAAGGCCAATATATATAAAAGCGCTTGCTAAATTCAAGGATGCACGTACATTACAGTCGCTGATTGCCGCACTTGACTATGAAAATGTCCGCATAGATGCCATTAAGGCATTGGGTGATATAAATGATTCCCTATCTGTCGAATCTCTAGTAACATACACATATAATGGTGATGAAAAGGTGCGTCTGGCAGCAGTTGATTCTCTTGCAAATTTGGGAGAACCCAAATGGAAGGAATTGATCAAAGGGAACCGTGGTGATTTTGATAGATTGATCGAATCAAAAGCATTGTACTCCTATCAGGACCCAAATGCCATTCAACAACTTTTTGTAGAACTTGTAGATCATGATGGAGGGGTCCGCAGGGGAGCTGCATTCATGCTCTCAATTTTCGGAGAAACCCGTTGGAGAGAACTGGTGGAAGCCAATGACGGTGATTTCCGAAGATTAGCGCAAACCAATGATAAAAGACTCATTGTGCCGCTAACCAAAGCGCTCGATAACAAAGATGCTAAGGTCACCGCTTTAGTAGCGGAAGCATTGGTGGACTTAAAGACTCCGCTTGCTGTGGGACCGCTGATCAACCTGCTTTGCTCCGAGTCTGGGGCTATTCGAATGGTTGCAGCCAAGGCTTTGGCCAGATTGGGCGAAACGCAATGGGAGCATATTGTAAAAGGCGATGACAGGGATTATGAGAGATTGGGTGAAACCTGCGACCAGCGATTCCTATCGCCGCTGAAGATACTTGTTGGCAGTGTAGCAGAACCCGCAAAAAGACGCCAAGTTGCATTGGCCTTCTTAACAGTATTGAGAGCAAACCATGGATTTAGGGCATTGGACCCGGACCTTGCCAACAAGATCAGAATGAACCATGAGGATTGGCATACGGATAGAGCCGATAGCTCGGATTGCTCTTACGGTCATCATGATATAGATTTTGGTATAGACATCAATGAATTCATGACAAAAGATAAAAAATAAAAATAAAGAATTGCTATGATTACTGAGAAAATTAAAAAGATGGCAAAAAACCGAAATATTAAAGGGCTTATCAGGACATTGCTGTCATACAAAGAGAACTCGCAGGTACGAGGTGCGGCGGCTAAGGTGTTGGGCAATTTGAAGGATTCGCAATAAGTGTCGCGACTATGTATAATACGTGCACTGGACCTCCTCAAGGCGTAATGAATAGATGGTATAGGTCGGAAGAGCATGAAATACGGGGGGTTAAAATGTCTATAACAGCAAAAGTTAAAAGATTGGTTAAAGAATTGGATAGCCCTAAACAAGGTAACCGCCTGAATGCTGTAGATCAGCTGGGCCGTATGATGGTACCGGAGGCAAAGGAAGCACTGTTTCTGGCACTGAAAAATTCGGATCAAATTGTGCGGATAGAAGCCGCAAAACGGACGGGAAAGGACCAAAGGACAATAGATGCGCTTCTGGAATTGATGACATCAAAACAAAACGATATCAGGAAAGCCGCCATCGATCTTTTAGCCTTGCTTGGAGACCAGGGAACGGTGGAACCGCTTATCGAAGCATTGTATGATGAGAAAATCAGAAAGTATGCTGCAGATGCGTTGGCTAAACTGCATGAACCAAAATGGAAAATACTATTGGAAGAGCCGGAAACTGATAATGAAGTCATATGCTCAAGCGAAGAGGTCTTTATACGGAGGATAGCGAAAACGAAGGAT
>Ga0123334_1006294_pt1 | contig 11028 bp, 12 predicted proteins | sample BiotimSIPDNA_FD_89706 | JGI IMG/M metagenome (GOLD analysis project Ga0123334, IMG submission 89706) | Anaerobic biogas reactor microbial communites from Washington, USA - Biogas_R1 time_0 SIP DNA | ecosystem: Engineered > Bioreactor > Anaerobic > Unclassified | place: Washington, USA... | reverse complement strand
GGAACTTTAGTTCAGGTGATTGATGCCTGTAACTTATCGGGTGTTAAAAAAGTTTCGATAGCGGCACAATCCGATTAGTGGGTTTTCTATGAAATGGATTAAGCGATTTTTGATTTTTGTTGCTGCAATATTCTCTAGTTTTTTGCTCGTTTTTTCGGTGACTCTTGCAAACTATTTTATTAAAGGCGATTTTATGCGCGCCAATAAATATGTTAAAACGGAAATACAGATTAAGAAACCAGAAGAAGTCAAAAAACAAATTGAAAAGAAAAAGCCAACACGAAAACCCAATCGTCAAAAATCTACAAGTCGTTCTCCAAAATCAGGCCCTCGTTTTGCAATGGATCTTAATGCAGTTGGTGGTAGTGATGGAGCGGTTATCAATGACGAACTGGTTACGGGAATTCGAGGCGGGGGCTTTACAAAAGAAACTGGAGATGTCGATGAAAAGCCAACAAGTCGCAGCTTGCCTTCTTTTTCTCCTCCTCAGAGTATTAGAGATAATGAACAAGACGCATTACTACGGCTTTCTTTTTGTGTAGATGTTCAAGGGCGTGTTTATGATATTCGAGTTTTAGAAGAAGTCCCTGTTGGAAAAGGTCTTGCGCAATCAGGAAAACAAGCTTTGTCTCAAATGGTTTTTTCTCCAGCAAAAAAAGCAGGGCGAGCAGTCCCATTTTGTGGTATGGAACAACCATTTGAAATCAAATTTCGAGATTGATGTAGGATGTTAAACGGACGTAATTTTTTACGGTGAGTATTGATGTAAGTTATGAATCGCGGAAGTAAGCCTATGCAGAAAAGAAGAGATGGCATAAACAATGAAAAAGGAAAACGTTTTATACAGAGAAAGAAAATAGGATGAAAGCAATGATAAACAAAAAAAATCTTATTTCAAAAGCGACTTGTATGAAAGCCATTTTTTTCTTTATAAGTTTCTTTACCGTCTGTGCATTTGCCGTTCAAGAAAGTGATGCCCTTTTAGATAGGGCGAATTCTTTGTATCAAGAAGGGCGTTACCCGCAGGCTATTTTACTTTATCGAAAAGCTCTCGCCCGTGGAGCCGATCCTATTGCCGTCAGTTTTAATACTGGAAACTGTTTTTTTCAAACTGAAAAATATCCTGAAGCAGCAGCGGCTTATCGAAAGGCTGTTGATTTTTCAAATGGAAAGTTTGTTCCTGCTTTATTCAACTTAGCCTCGGTCTATTTCCGTTTGAAATTATATCCAGAAAGTATTGCTGCTTATCATCGAGCACTTGCTTTAGAACCGAGTAATGGTTCTGGTTGGCTTTTTTTAGGAGAGGCCTATGCGAGAACAGGCGATAAAGTAGGGACTATTAAAGCTCTTGAAAAAGCGTATGAACTAGATTCTATAGATATAAGCATCGTCTATCAGCTTTCTGAAGCCTATATTGCTGTTCAGGAATTTGATCAAGCTATTGCATTAATTCGTAATGCGTATGTCAAACACCCTGAAGAGGTCGATTTTTTAGTCTATCTAGGGGATGTTTATAGCCTTAAAAAAGAATATGATGCGAGCGCTGGTGCGTATAGAGAGGCTCTCGTGATTCGTCCAGAAGATGTTTCGTTGCTTTATAAATTAGCTGATGTTCTTGCAGAAGGGAAGCAAGAATACATGGCAATGGATATTTTATCACAAGCTCTTTTAATCAAGCCTAGTTTTTCGGATGCGGCTATATTCCTTGGAAATCTCGCTTTTGATGCTAAATGGTGGGACCGAGCAGAACAAGCGTACGAACAAGCAGCAAAATACAATAATAAAGAAGCCATTTATGGCTTTAAAAACTTGGCTTATGAAGCCTCTCTTCGTAAAAATAATGAAGAGGCTCTTCAATTTCTTAAAAAAGCCTTACAATATTATCCCGAAGAACTTACGATACAAGCAGAAATCCTTAATTTAGAAGAATAAATTTTTTTCTTGTGAAAACGCTCAAAATATTGTATAAAATGATATAGGGCTATTCCATTTTTTGCTACAGCTTTTTAATATTGCATAGTTGTTTTGGAAAAAATATTGGAGAGAAAATTTTGAACAAATGGAGACGACAATCATGAGCGAAAAATGGTTTTGGCTTTCTGATTGGGCCGCAAATATGGAAATATGGGAAGACGATCTTGTCGAAGCATCGTCTGAGTCTGATCATACTTTTATTTCTTTTGAACAATTGATGAAACAGCCAAAAAATCTTTACACCTCTATTGCTGGTCTAAAAAATGCGAATTGTGTTGTGGCTTGGGGTTTAGGGTCTTTGTGTTTAATGCTTTCAGCGAAGGATCGGCCTGCAAAACAAAAATGGATTTTGCTCGCCCCTGTGTTTGATTTTTGTGATGAAGATGGTGGTTGGACAAAACGTAATGTAGAGATGCTTGCTCGCCAAGTAACAAAAGCGATTAAGCCTACTCTAGAAAGCTTTCTAGAACTAATGGGCCCTTGTGATGAACAAATTCAAGAACAGTGGATGGAAAAGGCTTTAAAGATGAATCCAGAAACACTTGCTTTGGGCTTAGACTTTTTATGCCAAAATAAAATTGATGAACCTCTTGAGAATAAAGGGGAAACGATTGTTTATTATGGCCGAGAAGATCAGATTATTTTACCTGTATTAGCTAAAAAAGCGTCATCTGTTATTCCTAGTGCAAAGTTCCAAGAACGCCCTAAATCGGGGCATTGGCCACATACCTTAATTCTTTGATAGTAGAGTGAACGTTTTTAGTGGCGTTCACTTTTTTTATTCTTGAGAGACCTTAATTTATTTGTAATTAAAGGAAGAAAAATATAAAGTAGGTAAGCAGAGAAGAATATTAAGAGCCCTATTTCGATAGCATCGCCAATATGAGTATAGAAAGTATCTCTTGTTCGTAATGGGACTTTTCTAGTAATAACGGTTTCTTCATACAGGTCTGTTTTCTTGTCAAAGTGACCATATTGATCAATAAAAACAGAAATACCGCTGTTGGCATTACGTGCTACGGGGTAGCCATTTTCAATCGCTCTATAACGAATTAAATTAAGATGTTGCCCTGGTGCTGTACTTTTACCAAACCAGCCGTCGTTTGTAATGTTTATCATTAAGCGAGAACCGTTCCGAATGGCTCTGCGTATTTGGTCTCCAAAAATAGCCTCATAACATATATAAGGAGTCCACGCAAATGGTTCGTATACAGGAGTTTCAGTGCCTGGAGTAAAATCGCCTTCCCCAAAATCGACATAATTCAAAATAGGAAATACATCATCAAAAGGAATGCGTTCACTAAAGGGAACTAAATGCTGTTTAATATAGCGATCTTCTTTTTTATTAAGAGATTCAGGATAAAATAAGAAAGAGGAATTATATAACTTAAATAAAGGAGAGTGATTTTCTCTTTCAATTCTATCATAATCCAAAGCCCCAACTAAAAGATTTAAACCATTTTCATTCGCTACTTTTCGAATATGACGAATTTGATCTCGGTGACGTTTTAGAATGTCAGGGATAGCTGTTTCAGCAAGAACAAGTATATCGGCTTCATGCAGAGTAGGATACTCATCTACAAGATTCCATGTTTTTGTAGTCACAGAATCAAAGTAGGCTTTACTCCATTTTTTTGTTTGAGAAATACTTGGCTGCACCATCGCAATAGTGGGAGACTTTTCTGAAGGCTTTTCATAAAAAGGTTGAGCTTCTTCGCTAGATAAAACGATGGTTCCATGAAGCCATAAGCATAGTAAAATCACAATGGGAGTGAAAATAAAAAAACGAAATTTCTTTTCAATAAAGGCTCTTGTAACAGCCATATTAGAAGCGATAATTAAAACGGTATATCCAAAAATGCCTATCCAAGAAAGTGTTTGAAGTAAGCTTAAATGATTCCCTAAAACGTATCCTAGATGGCTCCAAGGAAAACTAAAATCTCCTTTGGTACGAGTCATTTCTAGGCCAGCGTAAAATAAAGGGAACAACCAAACTAAAACGGCGCGCCCTTTGATTTTTATTTTCTGAGCTTGAATAAAGACAAATGCAGCTAAGACATTATAGGCACTAAAATAAGCGATGAGCAAAAAGAGACCCATTAAAATAAAGCCCGCTGGCCCTACTTTCATTACATTATAAATCCAGTAGTAATTGATGGCGTTATAAAGTACGCCAGACCAAAAGGTGGCAAAAAGTGCTGCAGAAGGTTGTTTCTTTTGAAGGACAATAAACCATGGCACTAAAAAGATAAATCCACCAACACCCAGAGGGAGCGGAGGAAAAGCTAAAGCATAGAGGCCCCAAGAAATAGAGGCAAGGCCAAAGGCTTCTAAAGAATCTTTACTCTTAACGTGTCTATAATTCCATTTTATAAAATAAACTAGCCATAATAAAAGGGGAGGAACAAAGGTAATCGCTAAATGGATGAGCCCTAGATGGCTAGAAATCAAATAGTCCAAAGCTAAAAAGGCAAAAGAAACGATGGAGAAAATGTACAGCCCTCGAATGAAAGAGGAACGTCCTTTTTTGAAAAATAAAAACGGAATGGCTCCAATAAAAGGCAAAATTTGAGGGGCAAAAGGATAAAGCCCTTCGGTATTAGGATTTAAAAAAGCGACAAGTGCTTGAAGCCCTATTTGAGTCAATAAAAATACTTTTGAAAATGAACTCATAGCCCGCCCTTGCCTTGTGGGTGAAATACGAGCACGTATTCGCCTTTAGGTGTCCGCTCTTTATAATGTTCTAATAAGGCAGACGGCGTTTGAATTAAATGTTCTTCAAATTTTTTGGTTAGCTCACGCATAAGAGCAAGAGGGATTTCTCCAAAAACTGTTTTTATTTCTTCTAAAAATTTTACAAGATGATGAGGACTCACATAAAAGATCAAAGTGGAATCGGCATTTTCTTTTAGATGTTCAAGCAAGTGCAAGCGCTGAGCACTTTTTTTCGGTGAAAAATTTTCAAAGCGGAAATGATCTGTGGGCATCCCGCTAGAAACTAAAGCGGTAATCATGGCACTTGCCCCAGGAATAGCACGTACTTCTATTTTTTCTCGAACGCATTCACGAACCAGGTTAAATGCTGGGTCTGCAATTCCAGGCGTGCCAGCATCACTAATTAAAGCAATATCTCCTGTGGATTTTAAATACTCAATGTATTTAGGCGTTACTTTTTCTTTATTGAAATCATGATAGCTTTCCATAGGAGTAGAGATGCTATAATGTTCGAGAAGTAAGCGAGAATGACGTGTGTCTTCAGCTAAAATGAGAGGAACTTCTTTTAGTGTTCTTACAGCTCTGTAAGTCATATCTTCAAGGTTCCCAATAGGAGTAGCGACAATATAAAGAGTATGCATAAAATTAATAATTGGTTTTTTTTAATTTAGAAATCAGAAGCGCAGCCGGCATCGACAGGAGTATCATATTGCAGGGCAAACTCCAACCTTTTGATTATTTTTTCGTGAAGCCATTCTGAACGGTTTTCAATTTCATAAGATCTAAATGCGCCATACCAGAAAAAATCAAAATCTTCTTCTTCAAAAAAATCAAGTCGTTGTATTAAATTCTGGTTGCAAAATATTTCAAAAGAGCTTTGCAGTCGAATAAAACCCTTCATGGGTTGAGCAGGCCAAAAAGGAATCATCAGAGCCGTTCCCAAATACCAGAGGCTTTTTTTCTCTGTGTGGATAGTTTCTTGAATAGAAACGTCTACTTTACATTCAGGATGGAGATTTGCCTTGCTTAAACTCGTGCTATAAGCCGAAATCATTTTTGGAGAAGCTGATAAGGATTGGTTATTCACTTTTAGAGAAAAGGACCTAATATAAAGCGAAGAAGAATGTTTTTCTTTATAATGAATATCCGCACCAGAAAAGTCAGGAGCACATCCAATGCATGCTAAAGCGATAGAGATGAAAATAAAACGTTTCATTCATTAAAAGTAATATTAAATCATCAAATCATCTTTAGTTTGTTAAATTAAACACAATGAGTCCGTCTGTTTATTTCATTTCTGATGCCCATTTAGGAACTTCTCCATCTAAAAGCATTTTAAATAGAGAAGAACTTTTTATAAAAACTCTTTTGTCTTGGAAAGGGACTGCTAGTCATATAGTGATTGTAGGGGATCTTTTTGAGTTTTGGTATGAATATCGCCATTATGTAAATAAACATCATATCAGATTATATAAGACTTTTATGGAGTTAACAGACTCGGGCATTCAAATACACTATTTACGTGGGAATCATGATTTTGCTTTAGAGTCTTTTTTCCCAGAAGAATTAGGTGTTCAAGTGCATCAAGAATTATTACTTGATGTCGATGGGACAAGATTTTTTTGCATTCATGGAGATGGTATTCCTCGTTCAGATAGAGGCTATCGCTTTTTAAGAAAAGTTTTAGACTTTCCATTAAATCGTTTTCTATTTCGCCTTTTACATCCAGACCTTGGCATGGAGATCGCTCTTCGTGTCGGAAGTAAAAGCAGGCAAGTGAGCATAGATTGCCCGATTGTAATTGAAGAATATTTAGAAGCTGCACAAAAAAAGATGAAAGCACACCAATGCACTTTTTTTGTGCATGGGCATCATCATTTAAAAGGAATTTGGAGTGTTTCTGAGGGCACTGTTGTTTGTTGTGGGCAGTGGTTATTTGAGCTTTCTTATGGAGTCTATAATAAGGAATCAGGATTTCAAATTATAGAAGTTCCCTAGCATTAATCTTTCATGCGCTCTTCAGACGTTTTGCGATATTTATCCACTTGTTTTGTGCCCCAAAGCGTTCCTACTAAGTCTGTGCTTGCAATGTTTTCCCACCATTGATCTAGCCAGCACCAATGGTAGACTACAGTATCTTTTTCATCAACGACTTCTGTAATAGTCCAATCTTTTTCAATCGAGAATTTCCAAGTCCTCTCTCCTTCTGTGAGAGTCCATACGCGATCAATGGTTTTTTTATAAACATAAACATTAATGACAACTAGAATAACGCCAAGGATTAAAGCCGTTCGATAATTCTTTTTGGTCAAAACAAAAATAATGCCGAAAAGTATTAAAATACAAACAGCCCCTACATTGTAGTGGACTGTGTAGAAAAGCTTTAGTACTTCGTACATGGATTCCCATCCTTATTTTTTCTTTGGGACTAACTCCGATGCATTAAAAGATAATGTTTTTCCTTTAATAGTACAACCAGTTCTTACTCTTTTTTGTGGAATAGGTAAGCCAAATGAGGATAAAGTACCCATAAAAGAGATATTGGCATGGCTTGCAATAGTTCTAACGTTAATAAAACCTTTTTTACTAAACTTTAAATGGAACATTTTCTTCTTATCGTCAAATTCAGCTGTTAGCGTATTATTTGAGGCTGTATCAATCATTTCGATACAACGCTTATCTAGAATTAAGGTTCCACGATTATCGATAGAAATCATTGGAATGCCAACTGAATTACGGCAGGCGAATAGTTCCCAAGTACCTTGTTTTTTTGTCTTCTTTTTACCGCTAAAAATTAATTTATCATTTTCTTGAATTAAAGAAACAGATCCAGGAATTACTGGGATGTCAAGAACCTTCATTGCTCCTTTCAGATAAATTAAATAACCGCTATTGCTTGGAATAAAACGGAAAGATGTCTCTTTTATTTTCTTTGTAGGAACAATGGAAATCTTCTGAGTGGTTTTATTAATAAAAACGTCAGCATAAGGAGTGTTTTTAATTTTAAGTTCTGTGGCTAAGTGTTCTTGAACGCGTAAGAACCCGCGGATATCCATTCTAGCTTGTAACGTAGGCATTAATGACCTCATCTAATAATAAAAATCGATAACTGCAAATTAGTAAAAAAATAAAAGATAAACCATTAAATTGCAGTTTTAAGTTATGAAACGCTATAAATTAAGTATAAATTGTAACACTTGTTTTAAGGTCTTTCCTTCACGCTTAATTAATTTTATTGAAGGATGTTTTTCGCTTACTTTTTCTTGCAAAGTTATTTTATTCTTACGGTCTTGTAAGATTATTATAAGAGAAGAGTCTAAGGAAGACAAATCTTTCATTTGTGTTTTATTACGAACCAAAAATGAGGGGAACAAAAGTCTGTATTTATCAGAAATAGAAGCCTTAAAGCTAAGCGTTGGATCAATAAGAATAAGGGTGTCGTTGGCTTTTGTAAGTTTTGAAGCGAGGATGGCTCCCTTTCCTCTTCCAATCAAAATAGGGTGAGGGTGAATTTGTTGTGCGCATTCTAAAATGGATTTTGCATCGCTTTCAAAAGTCTCTTCAGAGGGTTTCCCTTTGTTGCCCGCAGAACCTCTATAATTAAATGCAATCACAGCCTCTTCTAAAGGATACGTTTCTGCTAAGAATTGAGCTGCGTCTTCTTCAGTATCTGGAAAATAAAGTAGAGCACGATTATTATTTTTGCCTATAATCCATCCACTTAATACAAGTTCATCAGGAAGAATGCAAGAAATAGGTTTTGCTAGAGTATCTATAAAAGAATTAGCTTCTGTGTGAACAATAGCACGAGGGTAAGCAATTTGCCTTTCTGTTAATGCCAAATAAAAGACCATGGAAACATAGATTAATAATATAAGACCGATGGCACGAAGTATTTTAAATAAAAAGGGAATTACGATTTTTTTCACGTTCATGCTTATAAAAATAAAAAACAAAAATCTTTTTGGAGGCTTATAAAAAATAAGGAGCTCTGTTGAGTGTAACAGAGCTCCTAAGGATGGGATTGGGTGTTCCTAAAAAATAGACAAAAAAAGAGGCAAAAAAACACATAAAAGTGAATTTGAGCTTGAAAGTGTTCTCAAAGCGTTCTTTTTATAATTCAGGTGTTCCCAAAATTGAATAAAAAATTTATAATTATAATAATGAATGTTTTTGCATACTACAATTATCGTACATATTTAAAAGATTATTACGATTATCGTAAATCGGTTCATCGTTATTTCTCTTATAGGGTATTTGCCAAAAAAGCGGGCTATACTTCTTCAGGGTTATATCTGGATTTAGTAAAAGGGCGAAAATCATTAACTCCTCAAATGATTCCAAAGTTTATTTTGGCTCTTGGCCTTAGTGAAAAAGAAGGCCGCTATTTTCAGTTGATGGTCGATTTTACTCATGCAGAACAATCTGAATCGAAGCAACAAATTTTTGAACAGATGTCTACGCTTCTTCCTAGAACGATGAAGCGCTTAACAAAAAATCAACAAGAATACTATTCAAAATGGTATCATGTAGTGATTCGTGAAGCCCTTTCGGTATTAAATGTCCAAGAACAAAACATTCAAGACTTGGCTTTATTTTTAACCCCTCGTATTTCTATTCCTCAAGCAAAACAGGCTGTTCGTCTTTTACAGGATTTGGGTTTAATTGAAGTTGTTGATTCTTACTATCGTCCTGTTCATAAGACGATTTCTAGCAGTAGTGAAATAGCTCCCTTATTTGTTCACGAGTTTCAAAAGCAGATGATTGATCTTGGTAAAAATGCGCTCGATCATTTTACGGTAGAACGTCGTAATGTTTCTTGCACTACAATGAGTATTTCTTCTCAGGGTTTAGAACGGATTATTCGAAAGATTGATATCTTTAGAAAAGAAATAGTAGATATTGTTCGTTCCGATGAAGGTGAATCGATGGTGTGTGAGTTAAATATTCAGTTTTTTCCTGTGTCAAAAGAAAAGGACATTAAATGAAAAAACGATACATATTAATCGTGCTTTTATTTTGGCTTATAGCCTGTAATGATGGCGGTTCTGTCTCTGGAACTGCTACAGATACTGAAAATACAATTGCTGGTGTAATTCAAAAAACGGATGGCTCTGTTGCTTCTGGTGCGAGTGTTCGTATGCTTGCAAAAACAGTCCCTACTTTGAATCAATCGAATGTGTCGAGTAATAGGCCTTATTTAGAAACGATGACCGATTCTATGGGTGCTTTTAAGTTTGATTCTCTTCTTTCAGATACTTTTGATTTAGAAGTAAGATGGTTGTTAGGTAGTGCATTAGATGAAGTCGTATTCCTTAAGAACTTAGTGGCCTTAGGCACTCAAAAAACAGACTTAGGAAAAATAAAATTGAAAAAAGCCGCTTATGTGAAAGGTCTATTTAAATACGATCCTTCAGGGGCATCCATTAACCTAGGTTCTCATTTTGAAATTCATGCCGAAGGCTCTTCCTATCAAACAAGTGTACTTTCTGGAGACTCCTTTACCCTTGGCATGGGAACAAGTACAAAGTCTTTAGTGATTTTCCCTGCCGATCCTTTCATGATTCAAAAACTATTTGAAAGTGGTGTATCCTATCCTGATATTTTCCAAAGAATAGATGTGAATGTGGTAGAAGGAGATACTCTGAAATTAGATTCCCTTGTTTGGAAGTACCCAGTTCAAAATCCCAATGTTTCTTCTTCTGGTCGTCTTAAGGGGCGTGTGATTGGAATTGACGGCAAGCCACAAGCTTGGGCTAATGTTCGTTTGATAGATGATATTTATGGATTTGGTTATGCCATGGGACGAGGTACTTTTAATACTCTGAATACCGTGACGGATAGTCTTGGTTGGTGGGAATTACCGTTTCCAACAGCAGTGGAAGATAGTTTCCGTATAGAAGTGAGTGCTTATGAATATGGTAATCTTGTTGCTATAGGGGTTTCAGAATACCTAGATCAAAGCGTTTTAGAAAATAAAAGTGATACCATTTTGGTCTCCACTGTTCTATTAAAAGAACCATCTTCTTTCCAAGGTTTTATTAAACTGGTTTCAGATTCTTCCAATTGTACATTGAATAGCGTTGTACTTGGTTTTAAAGGAACAAGTCATTTTGTTCGCCAAATTACGTGCAATGATATACAAATGAATGCACTTCCTGCTGGTTCTCAAGAACTTCTTTTTTATACAGGTGATTATAATGTCATTCAAGTATTAATAAATGGCAATGAGTCCATGGATACTTTTGTACAAATGCTGACAGTGAACCTCCCCGAAGGAGAATCGCTTTCGCAGCAAGGGATCACCTATACCCCTCCTACCAAAACTAAATAACCCTT
>Ga0123334_1006291_pt1 | contig 11033 bp, 12 predicted proteins | sample BiotimSIPDNA_FD_89706 | JGI IMG/M metagenome (GOLD analysis project Ga0123334, IMG submission 89706) | Anaerobic biogas reactor microbial communites from Washington, USA - Biogas_R1 time_0 SIP DNA | ecosystem: Engineered > Bioreactor > Anaerobic > Unclassified | place: Washington, USA... | reverse complement strand
GCTGCCGCCGCCGAGCCGGACAACATCCACTACCGCCATCGGCTCGGCGTCTACCAGTGGCAGTCCCTGGCCCCGTGCATCGACCCCAACAGCGATGTCCTCCATCCCGATGCCTTTCCGTGGGCCCGCCGGATCGTTGACGACCTGCACGCCTGCCGGCCGCTGTGCCCGTCGTTCGGCGTGCTCGTCTGCCTGGCCGGCGAGATCGAGGCGTTCGCCCTGGCCGATCCGAATGGGCCCGCCCACATTCGCCTGGGCTATCGACTGGCGCCGTGCAACGCCGCCGTCTGCCTGGCCGCCGCCCGGATCGACGCCCAGTCCGGCCAGGCCCAGGAGGCGTACGAGAAACTCGCGCGGGCCGTCCGGCTCAACGGCGGATACTTCAGCCAGGCGGTGGCGTTGTGCATCGACACCCTGGCCCGGCCGGACCTGGCCGTGACGCTGGCCGGCGACAGCGCCGGGCGGCTCTCGTACGTGGCCGACCGGCTGGCCGCCTCGGACCGCCACCGCGAACTGGCCGTCCAGGCCCGACAGCAGGCCCTTGTATTGCTCGCCGAACGCTCGGTCCGGTCCGATGCCCCGGCCGCCACGCACGTCTCGCTGGCCCGCGCCGACGCCGAACGCGGCGATCTCGATGCGGCCGTCGAACGATACCGTCTGGCCCTGAGAAAGAACTACAACCAGGTCGGCTGGCATTACGAGCTGGCCTGTCTTCTGGCCCGGGCCGGTCGCGTGGATGAGGCGATCCACGAGGCGCGAATCTGTCTGCGCCTTGCCGCCAACCACGCGGCTGCCCGGCGACTGCTCGAAGAGCTGTCCGTCCGTCCCCTCGAGCCGATGGCCGCCGGGCAATAGCGCCGTCCGGCCCCGCAGAGGCCGACGGCAGACAGGACACAACAGGAACCCACGTCGCGCAGCCGACGAGGACGGAGTCCGCCCGGCCGTAGTTCGTATCTCGTATCTCGTGACTCGTATCTCGTCAAACTTCAAACTTGAGACTTAAAACTCGGCCGAAGGCCGTAGTCTAGCGGCGTCTCACGGTGCGGTTGACCGCAATCGATTCCATCGGTAGAATGACTATGGGTCACATGGCCCATAGGTAATATGCGATTGACAATCGGCCTCTTGAACCGTGATGGACCGGCCCAATGGACGCAAGAACACTCGAATGGCTCAAGCAGGCCGACTACGACATGGACACGGCCGAGTTCATGGCCGCCGGCGGCAGGTGCTTCTACGCGGTCTTCATGTGCCACCTGGCGATTGAGAAGGCGTTGAAAGGCCTTTACCAGCAGCGGCAACAGCAGCCGCCTCCGAGAACCCATAATCTCGTATACCTGATGAACGAAGTCGGCTTGAAGCCCAACGAGCACCAGGCCAGAGCCGTCGCCACGCTCAACGGGGCCAATATCGCCACACGGTATCCGGAGGATATCGAGACGCTGCGCAGCAACTACACCGAGGCCGTCACGGCCGGATTGCTGGGGCAGGCGAAGGAACTTCTCGCATGGATAAAGACACAGTTCTGAAGATCGTTCGTGATTTCGGCGCAGCGCTCGAGGCCCAGGGCGTGCGGCCTGGGAAGATCGTCCTGTTCGGCTCCCACAGCACGCAGACGCAGCGGCCCGACAGCGATATCGATCTGATCGTGATCAGCGAGGATTTCGCGCCGATGGGCTACTGGGAGAGAATCGACGTTCTCGCCGGCGCCATCTGCCGTGTCTTCGAGCCCATCGAGGCGGTCGCCATGACGCCGCAGGAGTGGGCCAGCGGCACCTCGCGCATCGCCGAGTACGCCCGCAACGGCCAGGTCGTCTACGGCTGAGCCCCGTATTACTTAAAACGTAAAACTTGAAACTTAAAACTCCGGCCATCCGGCCGTCGTTCGTCGCCCGTGCCCCGTATCACTTCAAACTCGAAACTGAAAACTCGAAACTTGAAACTCGGCCATAGGCCGCAGGCCGCAGGCCAGAATTGACTTTGCCGCTCGAAAGGCGTATACTTCCGGCAGGTCGCAGATTTCGGTCCAGCGGCACGGGAAGGGACAGATATGGCCAAGACGGCTCTGGAAATGGAACGGCATGAGTGGCGTGGTTATCATGCGGGCGCGGCCATGCGGCAACGGCAGGCCGCAACCGACTGCCGCACGCAGCAACGCTGGGAATCGGCGCAACAAGTCGCCCGAGAAGCCGCTCGGCGGCTGCGAGACGAATTCGGCGCCCGGCGGATCGTTCTGTTCGGATCCGCCGCTACGGGATCTTCCTTCACGCAATGGTCGGATATCGATCTCGCTGTCTGGGGCCTGCGGCCGGAGCGATTCTATGATGCGGTTGCGGCGGTAACCGCTCTCAGTGCGGAGATTCCAATCGACCTCGTGGACGCCCTGCAGTGCAGTGAGGGATTCAACGACGTCATTGAGCGGGAAGGCATGGACCTGTGAGCGATCCCCTCCGCGAGTTGGCCGCTCGCATCCGCAGCGAGTTGAAGGACGTGCAGCGGGTCCTCGATCGCGTGCAAGAGGGATGGAAGCGTGCTCAACGTTCTTGCGATGACTATTATCTTGACGGCGTGGCCCTGAACCTCCACGGGTTCTACGCCGGCTTGGAGCGCCTCTTCGAGAGGGTGGCCGTCCTTGTGGACGACGCCAGGCCCGTCGGCCAGAATTGGCACCAGCTTCTATTGGGGCAGATGGCCCGAGAAGTGCCCGGGGTCCGGCCTGCCGTGATTTCGGAGGCCACCCGTTTGCGATTGGATGCCTACCGATCCTTTCGTCACGTGGCACGCAATGTCTATGCTTTCACGCTCGATCCGGAGAAACTCAGGCATCTTGTCGCTGAGGCAGAGGTTGGCTTCCCCCAGGTCTGCGCGGAGTTGCTCGCCTTCGCCGATTTCCTCGAACAGCAGGCCGATATCGCAGAAGAATAGTCAATGCCCGTCGCTGGTCTCTTTCCTCGACTTCGCTCGGGACAGGCTTGGCGCGTTGCGCGTCGCTCGTCGCTCGTGAAACTGACAACTGACAACTGGAAACTGAAAACTTGAAACTTCAAACTCCGGCCCCGGGCCGCCATCATCCACAATCCACATCGAGCCCCTTGACGCACGCGAGCCGGACCGATAGGCTGATATACATGACGACGAAAGAAAGAGCCGTTCACGCGATTCAGGGTCTGCCTGAAGCCTGTCCTGAGCGACGCCGCAGGAACGCCTCCATCGAGGACGCCATGGAGCGTCTTCTGCTGCTGGCCAAGGCCACCTTTCCCGCCCTCGCACGGTTGACGTCGTCGCCTGGCACGACCAGGCTCGGGTGGATCGCTTCGACCGAGTCGTCTCAGAAGGAACACGGCAATGGATATGCACGTTCGTGAAGTAGTCAGGAAACTGATCGGCGGGCTCGACCCGGATACCGGTCTCGTTCGGGTCTATGCCTACGGCTCGCGGGTCCGAGGCCACCATGATCCGGGATCCGATCTCGACCTCCTGGTGGAAGTGCGAGAGGTCACTGCCGTGGTCAGAGCGCGAATCCTGGATCGGGCCTGGGAGTTGAGTCTGGAAGAAGGCTATGTCATTTCCGTGGCCGTCGTCAGTCAGGAGGCGTTCGAAGCAGGTCCATTGTCGGTTTCCGGGTACGCGCAAAACGTCCGCAACGAGGGCATCGAGATAGCGGCATGAGAGATGAGGATTTCCAGTTACTGCTGGACTACCGCATCGAGCAAGCCAGAGAAGCTCTCCAGGACGCAGAGCTTCTGCTGAACGCCGGACGCTATCGGGCAACCGCCAATCGGTTGTACTACGCATGTTTCTATGCCGCCGTGGCTGCGCTGTTGACCAGGCGGCTTCAGTACTCCAAACACTCTGCCGTCATCGCCTTCTTCGACAAGGAGTTCATCGGGGCGGGCCCGTTGCCGAAGGAATACTCCAGGACGCTCCATCGAGCGTTCAACGAAAGACAGCAGGACGACTATATGCCCTTTGTCGAACTGGATGGGGACGAAATCAGGCAACTGCTTACGGAGGTTCAAGCCCTCGTCCAGGGGATCGGGTAGTACATAGCGCAGCAATGAACGGCCGGAACGCGTCGCGCGGGAAGCGTGATTCGTGACTCGTCGCTTCCCTCGACTTCGCTCGGGACAGGCTTGGCGCGTCGCTCGTATCTCGTATCTCGTGACTCGTCGCTCGTCAAACTTCAAACTTGAAACTCGCCCCGTGCCCCGTGCCCCGTATCACTTAAAACTCGAAACTTGAAACTTAAAACTCGGCCGAAGGCCGCAGACTTCAAACTTCAAACTGAAAACTCCAAACTTCAAACTCCAACCCTCCGCGTTCGCATCGCCCCATAACCCAAACCCGCCAACGAAGAAGTTGCCCAGCGTGCAAAAAACCTTGCGGCTCGCACGGAGCCCTATGTGAGGGCAAGGACCCGCAGTCAGGATTACCAGTTTGCGATATAGGATGGACGTGCCTTGACGACGATTACGCAAGACCGGTGGAATGCAGCTCAATCGGCGGAAGCCGCCAATTGGCAAGATGCTGCCTCTCGTTCCTCCCGCGTGCTATATGAACTTACCGAGCATTCAGAAGTGGCGAAGGTTCTTGACACGTATCTGGGAGGCAAAGAGGACCTGGACGGGCTGGAAGTCGGCGTCGGACCCCTGGGGACCGGCTTCCTCGCCGTTCATGCCGCCGGATACTTCGGCCGGATCATGGGGCTGGAACCGCTTCCGATTCTGGATGTGAACCTCGCTGATAAGGCGCTTCAGGAGTATGCAAGAGCCGTCCGGTCCCGCGTTGAAGTGGTTCAGGCAAAGGGCGAAGCGATCCCATTCGGCGATGAGACATTTCATGTTACCTGCTGTATCAATGTGATCGATCATGCAGCGCACCCGGATGCGATCCTGGAAGAGGTCAGGCGGGTCACGAAGTGCGGGGGTATCTTCGTCTTCGGAGTGAACACGCTATCATTCCTGGGCCGGATCAAATGGCGTGTTCTCCGGCGGATGAGGCCTGACAAGTTTCTGTTTGTTGCCCACCCGCATATCTACGGATGGGGGCAGATCAGCAGGAAGCTTCGCAGACAGAGCTGGACCATGTTGTGGGACAACAAGCCTTCACTATGGCAAAGAATGGCAGGGCATGGCCGGATGTCATTTTGGATTCTCGAAAAGAGAGTCTCCGCCAGCCACTCGCCAGGGGACGCGGGCAGCGCGTGAATGACGTACTTGTTATCACCAAGCCGGATGTGAAGGATGTGTGTCCGGCGCAGAGCGAGAATCGCCGCATTGGTCTTGCTGCCTTCGCCGGTACGTTCGGCACGAGCATTGCCATACACGGTTTCACCGTCCTGCAAGGCGTTATTGTCGCGCGCCTGCTTGGTCCGCTGGGCCGTGGGGAGTATGCGACGGTCATTCTGTGGCCGAGCGTCTTCGCTGCCATCGGAATCCTCGGCACGAATATCGCCTTGGCGAGGGCCGCCGCCAAGATCCACCGACCCGATCCGGTCTTTCGCACGGCGATCGTTCTTGCAGGGGCCACCTCAATAATCAGTGCCACTTTGTGCTACTGTTGTATTCCTTATCTTCTACCCGACGCAGAGGCGCACTTGCTGCGTCTGGCGCGCCTGTTTGTGCCATTCATCATTCTCAACCACCTCGGGCTCAATTTACAGGCCGTCGATCAGGGCGCGGGCAACTTCAAGCGGTTCAACCTCACGCGGATGCTGCTGTATCCCGTCTACGTCGCGTTCCTGGTGGCAATGTGGGTCTACGACGTCCGGCAGGTCGCGTGGGCGGCCGTGGGGCTGCTCGTGGCCAATGCGGCGGTGGTCGTGGTCCGGCTGATTCTCGCGCTCAAGGACATGTCGCTTCGCGGTCCGCTCTATTCGCCTGCACAGACTCTCCGCGAGAGCGTCCGCTTCGGCCTGGTCGGCGCCGCCCAGCCGCTCTACCTCCACGCCGACAAGGCGATCCTCCTGTGGCTGCTCGGCGCCGAGAACCTCGGCCTCTACGTTGTAGCACTATCCGCCAGTGCGGCGATAGGAAGCATCACCAGTTCGGCCGGCATGGTCTCCTTCACGATGGCGGCGCAGGCGGGGCCCGGCCAAGGCTTCGAGCGAATCGCCCGAACGTTCCGCATCTCGGCGCTGCTGTGGCTGATCTTCGGCGGGATTCTCGCTGTGGCGATGGGGCTGCTGCTGCCCTTGATCTATGGGCGCGAGTTCGCCGCCGCCGTCAATCCGGCACGCCTTTTGATCGTCGGCTCCGCCTTCGGCGGACTGGCCAACCTGCTCGATCAGGCCTTGAGAGGTCAGGGCCGGGCGTTTGTCGGCTTTGAAGGCCGGATCGTGGGACTGGCGGCCATGGTCGCGGCAGGGATTGTGTTGTCAAGTTGGTTCGGCTTGCCTGGAATGTGCCTGGCCTACGCGGTGGGGCAGGGCATCTGCCTTGCGTTCTTCCTCTGGCGGCTGCTGGCGCACTACGGGCGGCGGATCGATGCGATCGGCTCGCTGATAGTGGGCTGGAACGACGTCCGGTACATCGTTTCGCGTGGGCGTACGCCGTTCGTGAGGGTGGCGGCCAGATGAGCAAGCCGAAGGTGTTGGTGTGTCAGCATGGGGCGCGGCGTCGGTATGCGATTCCGCGCATGCTCGAAGAGGCGGGGATGCTGGCGGCGTTGTATACGGATTCCTGTGCCCATAGCGTTCTCGGGCGGGGGGCCCGATTGCTGGCCCCCGTCGCCAACGGCCGCGTCCATCGCCTGCTCCAGCGACGAATTACGGGCGTTCCGCGCGAGAAGGTGTTCAGCTCGGACCGGCCGCTGCTGTCGGATCTGGCGGCCCGGCTGCTGCGCCGCGACGAGACGCCGCTGGAGGCCTACCAGCGACAGCACCGTGTCCTGAGCGGGCGGATGATCCGATGGGGCCTGCAAGACGCCGACATCGTCTATGCCCAGCACGCCGACGACTATGATTTCCTTCGCTATGCCAAGGACGCCGGAAAGACCATCGTGATCGACGTGAATACGAACCCGTTGACGCACCGCATCATGGCATCGCTCGCTGGGAACTATCCCGGCTGGGGCCTCGAACGATACGAATCGACCCGCGAACCAGTGGAGGCGGCCTTCAAGAGGTCCGCCGCGCTGGCAGACGTGCTGCTGTGCCCGTCGCAGTGGGTGGCCGAAGGCGTGAAGGAACTGACGCCGGAGCATGCCGAGAAGGTACGAATCTGCCCCTACGGATCGAGCATCGACTACGGCGGACGCGGCAACGACCCTGTTCCAGGCAGAATCCTGTTCGCCGGCGGTGATGCTGCGCGCAAGGGCCTGCCCGTTCTGGCCGATGCGGCCGGGCGTTTGAAGCCGAAGTATCCGCAGTTGGACTTCCGGGTCGCCGGCCTTATCTCCGCAGACATTTGCGAACGGCCCGAATGCCGCTATTTCAACTTCCTCGGCAAGCTGTCATGGGAGCGGATGAAGGAGGAATACCTTGCGGCCGACGTGTTCGTCCTGCCGACGTTCTCGGAGGGTCTGGCCGGCGTCGTGGTCGAGGCCCTGGCCGCCGGCTGCCCGGTCGTCACCACCCGCTGCGCCGGAATCGAGATCACGTCCATGACCGACGGCGTGCTCATTGAGCCGGGCGACGCCGACGCCCTCGCCGGGGCTATCGAACGAATCTACCGCGACCGCCCCCTCCGCACCCGCCTCGCTGCAAACACCTGCCAACTCGGGCAAGACTATACGCTCACCGCCTGGCGCAAACGCCTCGTCGCAGTTGTCGCACCGCTCCAACCGTCGGCAATGCCCGGAGCATACCCGGACTTCTTATGGCCTTGAGAGTTGACGCAATGAGAATGCTGATGATGACGGCAAGCATTTCTCGAAATGGGGCAGGCGTGTCCGATAGCGTGCGTAATCTCTCACGCGAACTTGCGGGGCTCTGCCGGGTGGAGGTGGTTGGGTTGCGGGATGCGTTCTCTGAGACGGATGCGGACGCGTGGCGTCCGCTGGCGCCGGAGTTGTTCGAGCGGGTGGGGCCGAGGCAGTGGGGGTACTCGCCCGGCCTGAAGGCTCGCATCGGGCGCAACGGCGCGAACGTTATTCATGCTCATGGCTTGTGGATGTACCCATCCTATGCGGCGGCCGCACCATGCAGGCGCAAGAGGCAGCCTCTGGTCATCTCCCCGCATGGGATGCTGGAGCCTTGGGCTCTGAACAACAGCAAATGGAAGAAACGAATTGCCGGATGGGTTTTCCAGGACAAAGCGCTCCGCATTGCGACATGTCTTCACGCCACGGCTGAGCAGGAATACAAGTCGATCCGCGAGTACGGGCTGCCGAATCCAGTTGCTGTAATCCCTGTTGGGGTGGATATAGCAGAACATGCCTGTGGACCTGAGCGCGCCAATATCGACGAGCGATGGCCGCAACTGAAGGATAGGCGCATTGTCCTGTTCATGTCGAGGATTCACCCGAAGAAGGGCTTGCTCAGTCTCGCTCATGCCTGGGGAAACGCGTGTCGGCGCTATGAGAATTGGCAGCTTGTGATTGCTGGTCCGGATGCCAATGGGCATGAGGCTGAAGTCAGGCGGGCGGTTGAGGCCGGCAGTGCCTCGCTCCACACGACGTTCGTGGGGCCGGTCTACGGAGTGATGAAGAAGCAACTTCTTGCAGCGTGTGATTTCTTTGTGCTGCCGACGTTCAGCGAGAATTTCGGCATCGTTGTCGCAGAAGCTCTTGCATCTGGAAAGCCGGTGCTCACGACGAAGGGGGCACCATGGGAAGAACTTCAGATCCACCGATGTGGCTGGTGGATTGATATCGGTGTCGAGCCGCTGGAAGCCGCTTTGCGGGAGGCGATGCAGTTATCTGATGCCCAAAGGCGCGAAATGGGCCTGCACGGCAGAAACCTTGTCAAACAGAAGTATACTTGGCCGCAAATCGCCGCCCAGATGATCGAAGTCTACAAGTGGGTGCTCGGCGAAGGCCCTCAGCCGGATTGCGTGAGGATCGACTGAGTGGCCTCTGGAATAGGCGCAGTGGAACACATGATTCAGCGACTGCCGCCCTTCGCCACTCCCGGCGGTCGTCTCGATGGTAGGCGCTATGTCAAGATGAACAGGGTTCGTTCAATCCCTACGAAGGTGTTCCTTCCCCAGCGGGCTCGATCGCGGCTGCGACACCGTCATATACTGCCGCCCAAATGGTGGACGTTCTGTTGATGCAATACACTACGCGGCAACGCACAGGGGTAATCCCTTACATGCTGTACACGACCGGCAACAGACTGTGGGGTCGGCGATTGATATACGTCTACTATGTCGAGGCGTTGATAGCGAAGAGCCATTTGTCGAGCTTGCCCGGGTTGTGGTTGGCACATATGGCTGTCTCTCTTGGGCTTCTGGTCACATTGTGTTTCCTGGGTGGCAAGAGGGGCTTCGACCACAGCTGGAAATCTCACGGCACATCAATGAGGTTGCTCCTTCTTTTTGCCATGTGGTCTGTGATCTCGTCCTCGATGACTGATGCGCCGTATACAAACGTGCTGTGGTCTATTGTTTTCGTGCTGTCTATATACGTTGGCATATATACCGCGACCTTCTTCTTTGCTGCTGAGGTTCTATCCGCTATTCGCGGTTTCACCGTCATCGTTATCGCATGGACGGTGCTCGGCATTGTCCTTAGCGTTGCAGTCCCAGGTCTGAACCCCATGGCTTATGGGTACATCAGATTCTCCGGAGCAGCCGCCAATGCGGGAGACGCCGCACTGAATCTGTCCCTTGGCTTCCTGCTATGTGTCTGGCTCATTCAATACTCACCGTCGCCAAACATCTATCGCATATGCTCCGTTCTCTTGCTCGTCACATTGATACTGACGCGAAAGCGAACGGCATTGCTGGGGATGATGCTGGCTTTGCCATGGCTCCTCTGCCACATTCCGAGCCTGTGTGCGCGCCGTAGAGGTCTCATCGTCATGCTGCTCGGCGGCCTGGCTGGCCTCACGTTACTCTTCGCCGCTTCACCTGCCGACAGGAGGTTTGAGGAGGTGCGAGTGTTCTTACGCCTCACAGAGGAGGATGACACGCGTACGTCACGATTCATGCAGGGTCTTGAGTATATTGCGGAGCGACCATGGTTGGGGCATGGCCCGATGTCAAAGTTCGAAGATCCCCATGCGATTACTTCAAGTACGTATGACTTCCGCAGAGACCCACACAGTAGTGTGCTATGTCTTGCACAGCACTATGGTATTCCGGGCGCTGCTCTGTTCCTGGGCTACCTATGTTCTTGTGTGTGGCCGTTCTTCAGGCGGGGTAAGAACATGATAAGGCCGCTCATGCAAAGCCTATGCCTATGGGGGATATGCAGCCTGGTTGCATCTGTGTGGTTGATGAGCTTCGGAATGCCAGGGGATAGACTTTCGTATATTCTATTTGGCCTTGGGCTTGCTTCGCTGGCCCGCGTACATGATCCTCGCGCACGGCGAGATAGGCAGCAATACCGATGGGCAGAGCAACGCCGCCAAAGCAGGGTGCACGCGATTGCGTGAGTGTGGATTAGTGAGGATCGGCATCATCACCATTCTGAAGGTTGGCAACTGTGGGGCGGAGCTGCAGGCCTACGCTTTGCAGAGGGAGCTTGCGCTGTTGGGCTTTGAGGCAGAGATCATCGATTACCTGCACTACAAGCATCCGGACTTCGTTCGCACCCGGCGGGCCCGGCCGCTTGTGAAGATCGGGATGAGCAACCGGCTCAAGGAGAGGTTCTTGCCTTGGGTCGAAAGGGTATGCCGCATGGTTCAAGGGAAGAACGGTGAGGCTGTTCGGCGGTCTGAGCGTTTCCATCGGACCCATACCCGACTATCGAGCCGGACGTATTGCAGCGTCGATGCACTGTACGAGGCAGACCATCCCTATGATGTCTTCATGGTGGGCAGCGATCAGGTCTGGAATCCGCGAACGAACGTCTCTCTGGAACCATACTTCCTGACCTTTGCTCCCAGGGGCAAGAAGACAATCTCTTACGCTTCCAGTTTCGGTGTT
>Ga0123334_1006289_pt1 | contig 11033 bp, 10 predicted proteins | sample BiotimSIPDNA_FD_89706 | JGI IMG/M metagenome (GOLD analysis project Ga0123334, IMG submission 89706) | Anaerobic biogas reactor microbial communites from Washington, USA - Biogas_R1 time_0 SIP DNA | ecosystem: Engineered > Bioreactor > Anaerobic > Unclassified | place: Washington, USA... | reverse complement strand
GATCGGCGCTAACGAGGCATCTGTCCGGTTTACTACCGCCATTTACGACGGAGCAAACGATGTTGCGGTCAATCTTCGCAGGATTAAGGACGGTTGGGCCATTGTGGCAAAAGGTCAGGCTGTTTGTTTCATCGAGTTTGGCTCAGGTGTTTATCACAACCCTGTAGAACCATACCCTCTTCCTAGACCGGAGGGTGTAGTTGGTATAGGCGAGTATGGAAAAGGCAGAGGAAGTCGTCCTATATGGGTGTACTACGACGAGACAGGCAAAAAGGTATTTACGAGAGGTAATCCTGCCGCTCTTGGCATGTGGTACGCAACGGAGGAAATGCGCCGGTCCATCTTGGATGTTGCTAGGGAGGTGTTTAAGTGATCAATGTTGAAAATATTGTATTCAACACGGTAGCCAATGCTCTACGGGACGAGTTTAGTAATATTTTCGTTTCCGGAGAGAATATCGCTGCTCCTTCTTCATTTCCTGCCGCAACGATAGTCGAGATGGATAATTCCGTTTATGAATGGAGCATTGACTCGTCCTCTCCTGAAAATCATGCTGTGCTGATGTATCAGGTGGACGCCTATTCCAACAAAACAAGCGGCAGAAAGGCAGAGACGAAGAAGATCATCTCTAATATCGATTCGACGATGTTAGAGCTTGGTTTTGTTCGTATCTCCTGCTCGCCAATGGTCAATATAGACAGCTCTATTTATCGCATGGTAGCCAGATATCGTGCGGTAGTAGGCAGGTACGAAGAAGATTATTTATCATTCCACAAATAGGAGGAAATTATGGCTAACGAACTTTCAACTGCCGGCGTACTGGTCAAGTATGCGGTGGAATCCACCGGAGGCACAAGGCCGACGGCCGGTTATACAACAATCCCCAATATCAAGTCTACACCTTCGCTTAACCCTGAGCCGGCAAGCATACAGGTAACGGACTTGTCAGACGCGGAATGGCATCGCTATATCCCCGGCCTTAAAGACGTAGGTGGAGCATTGCCGTTTGTCGCTAACAACACAAGCCAGTTTCAGACCGCTTGGGCCGCTCTTGTTTCCGCTGCTGCAACGGCAAAAGCAGCCAATAAAGCGACATGGTTTGAGATTACGATTCCGGGCCTTACAAACAGCTTTTTCTTTGCCGGCATGCCTTCCGATCTTGGCCTAGAGGCTATGGAGGTGGGCAGCGTTGCGGAGATTTCCGCTTATGTCACGCCTAATCAGGTTGCAGGATGGGCAACGAAATCGACCTAATGGGAGGTTATCATGGCTAATGAATTATCAACAGCCGGTGTCACCGTTGGGTTTGCCATTGCGTCTTCAAGGCCCTCCTCAGGGTATCAGAGAATACCGGGGGTGAAATCTACCCCCGGCCTCAACCCTGAACCTACAAGCCAGCAGGTCACGACGCTGGAAGATACGGAATATCACCGGTATATAAGAATCTTAAAGGACCCGTCAGGAGCATTGCCTATTACATGCAACAATACAAACGAGGTACAGGCTGCATGGTACACGCTTTGCAAGCTGGCGGAAAACTCAAAGGCTTGGTTTGTCATCAATATTCCCGGCTTGAGCAAAGCGTTCTATTTCAGCGCAGAGCCTTCTTTATTGGGCGTTCTTGGAATGGACGTAGACACCGTGGCCGAGATCACAGCATATATCACGCCTACGGGAATAGCGGGCTGGCAGAACAAGCCTACAAAACCGGCAGTGTATATCACGCCTATAACAACGCAGGAGCTGACGTCTGACGGCAGTCCGATTACATTGACGCCTGTTCTCGACAACGAGGATGCGGTCATCAATTCCGTTTCGTCGTCTAATACCGGTGTTGCTACGGTTACAAAGAACGGTGCGAATGTTGTGATCACTTACGTCGGGCCGGGCCAGTGCGACATTACTGTTGCGACAGATGCAGGAACAAATTATTCGGTAGGAAAAACAATTATCAGGGTTGAATCAACCTAGGAGGTGCAAAGATGCCCAGAACTACACTTGATTTCGAGTATAAAGGCAAAGATTATTCACTTGGTTACGACATTGAAACAGTCAAAAGACTGGATCGTTCAGGCTTGCTTGCAGAGATCGCAAGAGGTGAGCGTCCTTTGACAATGACGGAAGATTTGTTCATTTCCGCCTTTGAGGTCAACCATAGCTTTGTCAATCAAAAGGTGCGCAGGGATATTTACAATGAGTTTTCCGAAACAAGCGAGGACGGTTCTTTGCTGGAAGTTTTACTGGAAATGATTAACGAAGTACGAGAGGCCATGACGCCAAAGGGAAACGTTCCGTGGAGGGTGAATCGAGGGTAAATTCTCCCTCCCTTACTTTCAGCGAGTATGCCGATAAGCTGTGCTCATATTATATGGCTATAGGTGTCTCTTTGGACGAATATTGGCATGGAGACCCGACAATGCTCCAATATTACGCCGAGGCGCATGAACTGAAAAACGAGCAGAAAAGCCGTGAAATGTGGCTGCAAGGCTTGTATATCTACAATGCGATGAGCGTTGTGCTCCAAAATGCTTTTGCTAAAAAGGGTTCCGTTCCTGAAAAGTATATGGAGCCTGTAAGGGTTACTCCTTTGACCGAGGAGGAAAAACAAGAGAACGCCGAAAAAGAGCGTCAAAAAATCATTGCTGACCTCACTGCTTGGGGTGAAGCATGGGAAAGGCGGTCTAAGTAATGGCGTTTCAACCGATAGACGAGCTGGTTGTTGAAATAAAATCACGTTCCATGAATGTTTCTCCTGAGATAGACGCATTGTCTAAGTCTCTTGGAGAGCTAAAGCGTGTTGCCAGAGGCGGAGCGGGATTAACTTCCGTCACCAATCAGTTTAACAGATTCGCAGAGGCAATGGGCAAACTGACCGATCCTTCCGGAAAGATCAAAAGGCTTGTTGACGCTTTGCAGCCTTTGGGGACGATAGGCAAAAGCAATCTGGGTACGGCACTGAATCAGCTCAAGAAAATACCTGATATAACCAATGCTTTGGATAATCAGAAATTGACGGAGTTTGCCGCCAAGATTAAACAAGTGACGGCAGCTGTTAAGCCTCTTGCGGACGAAATGAATAAGGTCTCCATGGGGTTTTCAAGACTGCCTAATAACATTCAAAAGGCCATCAATGCCAACGCAAGACTGACAAGGTCCAATAGATCAACAGCTTTCGGGTTTAATATGCTTGCCGGCAAGGTGGCCATCTACGCTGTAACGCTCAGAAGAATAGGCAGTGTCCTAGGATCATGGATAAGAGAATCCACGTCCTACGTTGAAAACCTGAACCTGTTTACAGCCTCAATGGGCGAGTACGCTCAGGAGGCTCAAAGATACGCAGAACACGTCGGAGATTTGCTGGGCATAGACCCTTCCGCTTGGATGAGAAATCAGGGTGTGTTTAATACTTTGATTTCAGGGTTCGGTGTTGCGGCGGACAAGGCGGCTTTGATGTCAAAGAACCTGACACAGTTGGGTTATGATCTGTCGTCCTTCTACAACATCACTGTATCCGACGCTATGCAGAAGGTTCAATCGGGTATCTCAGGCGAGCTGGAACCGTTGAGAAGATTAGGCTTCGACCTTTCTAAAGCAAAGTTACAGGCTATCGCTCTTGCTCATGGAATAGAAAAGACGTTCAACGAAATGACTCAGGCGGAGAAGTCTCAGTTACGTTACTACGCTGTTATGACGCAGGTAACAGTTGCTCAAGGCGATATGGCTCGTACATTGGAGGCTCCTGCTAACCAGTTGAGAATACTGAGCGCTCAGGCTACTCAGGCCGCAAGAGCATTAGGCAATATCTTTATCCCTGCTCTTAACGCCGTGCTGCCTTATGCAATCGCTTTCCTGAAAGTGGTTCGCTGGGTTGCAGACGAGCTTGCTAGGCTGTTCGGGTTCTCTTTGCCGGAGATCGATTATTCCGGTATAGAACGTGTAGCAGGCGGCGCTGAGGATTTGGCGGACGGAATGAACGATGCGGCCAATGCAGCGGAGAAACTGAGAAGAACAATCTTCGGGTTTGACCAGTTGAACCTGATGGCCGGCCCTCAAACGACCGGCGGCGCAGGTGCGTCATCGTTAGGTTACGATCTTGGCTTGCCTTTGCCGGAATATGACTTCCTTGGCGGCCTGATCGAGTCAAGAACATCGGCAATATTCAAGAGCTGGCAGGAAAGCGTCGAGCCTGTCCTGAACTTCATCGTCGATAACTTTGAGACGATTAAAACATTGGCGTTAGTTATCGGTGGAATTCTGCTTACTTGGAAAGTTGGTAGTGGCGTTGTTAATTTTGTGTCAGCGTTATCAAAATTGCCTCTTGGTCTTGGTGGAGCAGGACTTGTTATAGGCGGCGGAGCTGGCCTTGCTGCAACAATATCCAATGTAATTTCAGAAGGTCTGAATGGTATAAACTTTGCCGGACTTATAGGTAGCTCAGGAGCTTTTACAGCCGGCGCTGCAATGCTTGGCAAGCTGTTTGGCTCAACGCTTATTGGTGGTGCAACAGGCGGCGTTATAGGTGGTCTGGCACTGTTTATTACCGGCATTTATGATGCGATTAAGAACGGTATAGACTGGCTAAGTGCAGCACTTATCCCCGTTGGTTCAACAGCCGCAGGTGCGGCAATAGGCGCAATCATCGGTAGTTTAGGCGGACCGATAGGAGCAGGAATAGGCGCTCTCATCGGACTTGCAGCAGGACTTATAACAGACCTCGTTATCTGGATCGTTCAGAATTGGGAAGAAGTAAAAAAAGTATTCAATACGGTTGTCACATGGATTGATACGAATGTTATTCAACCTGTCGGTAATTTCTTTTCAGGTCTAGTAGAAAGTATAAGCAATGTTCTAAGGCCGTTTGCTGAATGGTTCGGAAAACTATTCGAGGGTATCTGGCTGATTGTTTGCGCTGTATGGAAGGTAGCAAGCACTTGGTTCCAAAACAATGTCATTACGCCGCTGGTGAATAAGTTCAACGATGTAAAAGACAAGGTTATTGCTGCCTTTAGAGTGGCGTATGACTGGATCAAGGCGATATTCAGTCCTCTTATCAGGTTCTTCAATACCTATATCATTGAGCCTCTTAAAAGCGCTTTTACAACCGCTTGGGATTTCATTGCGGACCGAGCCAGAGAAGTTTTTGAAGGAATTAAGGACATTGTAAAAGGTGCGTTTAACGGAATTGTCGACGCTATAGAAACAGTTGTAAACAGTATCATCCGTGCGATCAATCGGTTTATCGGTTCGTTTAATACGGTCGCAAAGTGGGCGGCAGGAGTTCTGGGAACCAATTACAGCGGACTAAAACCGATAGGTGAAATATCTATCGCTAGAGCTTACGCATCCGGCGGTTTCCCTGTCCCCGGTGAGCTGTTCCTTGCTCGTGAGGCCGGGCCTGAGCTGGTCGGTCGAGTAGGCGGTAGGACAGCGGTCATGAACAACGATCAGCTTGTTGAGGCAGTGGCTAAGGGTGTTGCGGATTATGTTGGCAAAGTCAAATCGGAAGGCGGAGACATTCATATTTACATCGATGGTGTATTGGCTAAGAGCTTGTCAGCGATAGACCGGAAGAATACAAGAGCAGGAAGAACGGTAATACCGGTGGGGGTGTAACATGGCAGGACCTATTATTTCAGTACAGCCTTGCAATGTGAACGGCACAACGACGGGAGATGCAGTAACCAATCTGCCTGTTCCTTCATCTTACGTTTATAACCTGCACGACATTTCAGCGCATGACGCAGGACGTTTAGAGTCAATGAAGATGATCAAGAGGAGAATGGGGCAGACTCGCTCGATTGATATTGAGTGGGTTGCCCCTACAATCTCAGATGCGTCAAAGATTCTTAAAGCGTTCAATTCGGAATACTTGAAGATCACATATTTAGACGCTATGGAGGGTTCGGAACTAACAAAGGTGTTCTATGTAGGTGATAGGATTAGCCCTCTTTGGAATCATACAAAGGGCAGATGGGAGCGAGTAGGGTTCACCATCATACAACAAACGGCGGATTGATATTATGCAGACAGTTTCTCAAACAGCAAAGGCTATATTGGAGCTTGGTTCACGTCTTGGGGTATCCATCTCTTGCAGCAACGGCCTGACGATAACAGAGAATGATATGATTCAAGGTTCTTTCTCGATCGACAGGAATAGTGTTTCCGGTGATGTAATCGAGATCGGCAATGCTGAAACGACGGAATTATTGTTTACATTGGACAATCACGATGGAAGATTTGACTCGTATTCTTTTGCCGGCGAGACGTTGACGGTTGATATCATGATCGGTACCGAGCCTTTGAGGGCAGGAGTCTTCACGATCGATAATTCCCCGCAGAAACTTCACTCGATGAAGATATCCGCTCTTGACAACATGGCGAAGTTCAATAAAAAGTACGTTCCGGGAACGGCGTCAACATTAGGACAATTGTTGGTTTATTGCTGTAATCAATGCGGTGTAACGCTGAATACCACTACTTTTACCAACAGCGCACAGGCTTGTAATCAGCCTACAAGTGAAACTACTTATCATCAGGTGGTAGCTTGGATAGCTGAACTGGCAGGGAAGAACGCATACATCGGGCATAACGGCGAATTATACCTAGGATGGTACGGTTCTACAAAGCAACCCATCACATCGAACCATCGCTTTGATTTTGAGGTGGACGAGGAAGATATTACGATAACAGGTGTAGGCCATGACGATGGCGAGAACACAACGGTTGTCGGCACCTCTGATTACGCTTTGATTATCAAGGGCAATGATCTTGTCGGGGATAACATCTCAACGATCTTAAACAATATTTACAACGTGATAGGTGGCTATACTTACAGGCCTTATTCGTTTTCGATTATGCCCATGCCTTATCTTTGGCCAATGGACGAAATAGAGATCACGATGCCTGATGATTCTATCGTTAATTCAATCATCACTTCTCATAACTTTACATTAAACGGTCGATCTCTTATTTCCGCTGTCGGGAAAGCTGAGGAACAGTACGGCTATGCGTCTGCTCCTGCATTGACAGCAAGCCAAAAGGTCATTATAGAACGATTGGCAGACAGCAAAGTGGAAATGTCCGCTACGCAGATGGAGCAAGCAATGTTGGCTCTAAACCAACTAATTGCTAATAGTTTAGGATACTTCACTACAACGGTTGAAAGCGGTGGAGCCAAGACAACGTATATCCACGATAAATCAACACTGGCTTCAAGCGATATTATCTACGTTCTTACAGGCAGTGGCTTTGCTTGGACCGATACAGGCTGGAATGGCGGTAATCCTACTTGGCAGTACGGTTTGTCGGGCACAGGCAATGCTGTATTGAAAGTGCTGTCCGCCTACGGGATCAACGCAGAATGGATAAACACAGGCACACTGAACGCAGCGCGTGTCAGCATTGGATCAGGGACAACGTTTGCGTCCGGGTATGATCCTACGCAGATCGAGGTGGGTGCAAGGAACTTAATTGTCAGAAGTACAGAAACAGCTAATCTGGTTATTAACAATAGTGGCGGTCTTTCTGCTCGCACCGACCATGCGGTTACAGACTATATTAAGATTACACCAAGTACGAATTATGTTGCGTCTAAAATCACTAGTGTTTTGTCATCAGATAATCATTTTAGAATAGGTTGGTATGACATAGACAAGGTTTTTGTTGAAAGAATTTATAGTACCGACAATACCTTTTTTATGACCTCTCCTGCGACTGCTGAATATATGCGCATATCCTATCCTACTGACTCAAGACCTAAGTTAGAAAAAGGCAACAAGCCAACCGATTGGACACCTGCGCCGGAGGACGTTGACCAGTCAATCGCAACCGTACAAGAAAATGTTGATACGCTTTCGGATTCTTTGGGTGACTTGGCATATCTTGATCTAGTCGAAAAAGCAAAACTCGGAACGACGGTTATAAATGGTGGGTATCTTGTAACTGATCTAATCGAGGCGGATAGTATCACATCGTCTAAGTTGAACGTTTTGGCGAAGAGCCTAGTCAACAACTATTCGCGAACTGGTGTTCTAATAGGCTGGTCAACATCAGATGGGAGTATTGTGGTCGACCCCGACTTAAATGCTCCTGTCCATAGGGTAATAACTACGACTAACAGAATAATAAGCTCTGATTCTTTTGAAGTAGACCCAACAAAAACATACAAGGTCACACTGTCTATCAAATGTGAAGACACTGATGGAGCACGACATTTTGGGTTGTGGGCTTATGATAAAGATAGCACCAATATAGCTGTCACACCTTTCGAAGGTGGTTCACAAACATTTGGAACACCAACAACTAACTTCTATTTTAAATCTCATGCCGGCTCAACAAATGGCTGGCTACATATGGAAGCCTATATTTTAGGGTGTAATGTTACTGACAAGTCAGAGATACCAATAGGCAAAAATGCTAACTATCACTGCCGTATGCCTGCTAATTGCTCTAAAATCAGATTAAGATACTTGAACTATGGCACAGCAGGAACAACTAGAACGGCATATTTTTTCAGCCCGACAGTCACGCCAGTAGACTCAGGCACAATTCGTGCTGAAAGTATTGTTGCTGGGACTATTGATGCTGGCTTAGTTAATATTGTCACCGGTACGGGGGCAAGCAAGGTCGAGATTACAGGCACAGGGATAGATGGCTATCTGAACAATATTTTGCGAGTACAGCTTGAGTATGACAGACTTGAGTTCCATCGTGCAGGGTCGGCAATCGGCAATATCCGCACAGAATATGTCAATCTATATTATCAGGGTTCAATCCTCGGCGATTGCATATTTGTTGAAGCGGCAGGCAATGCCATAGCGTTCAATGCGGCGAGCGGTTCTACCGACCCGTCATTGGTAGTATTCCCGACATGGTGCGAGATACCTGCATTGGCATCTGCAAGTATAGGTTTAGCGACCTATAAAGACACCTCACAATGGACGATATCAACTGAAAGCAAGGATTTGACTTTCTATATCGAACACACACTCGGCAAAAGAATTGCTTTTACTTCTGCAGGGCATTTGACGGTTGACACCTATCATATTCAGGATTGCAGAACAATGTCTGGCTCTGATGGTTCGTCCAGTTATTATCCTTTGCCACAAGCATTAGCTTTTAATTCGATGCAAGCCATATTCAGTTATTTTGATGATGGGTTATCATGGAGAACTGCTATATTTTTGCATGGGTGGCATGCTAGTTATGCGGCTTGGCGGTTGTCTGGTCCTGCATCGACAACGGCTGATGATAATTTCTATTTACAGTCGGGTGTCAATGGTGCATGGCGTACAAAATGTAAAATCTGGCATGACCAAAACGATGGTTCGGGGTCAGGGTTGGATGCTGATACTCTTGAATCCTATCACGGCTCAAGTTCATCTACCGCATTGACATATGTTTTGCGTGATTCAAACAAATATATAAGCGTTTCAAGAATCGGCGGCAACGATGTTTCACCGTCTTATGGTGTTGATTTGGGCACTACTGATACGGCTAACTGTTATATCAGGTGTCGCCGAATTGGTGCGAATACCACACCAAACAGCACCTATGCGATTGATGCAGGAAAGAGTTACATCAGGGGTGGGCGGTTATATTTCAACAGCACAGGTTCGGGATATATCGGCGGTACAGCTTTGTTCGCCGTTGATATTCATGCGGCTTCCGGTGAGGATTATTATTTAGGATTTGAACCTAATGCTTATAGTGAATTGTCAATATATCCAAGCGGCACAAACAAGGGCGACATCGGGGTTAGTTCGTCATCCAGTTATCTATACCGAGGTTATGCTACTTCATGGAACAGCGTTTCATCGGTAGCCAATAAATGTAATATAATCAAGGGCGATACCGAGGAATATTACGAATTGGCGAAATTGGTCGATGTTTATTTGTATTCATCGGACGCAGACAAAAAAGATTTGAGGTTCGGGCTTCTTGCGGAACAGGCACCCATTGAATTGGTGGGAATGGACACTAAAACAAAAGAGGGTTCGGGCATTGACCTTTATGCCTTTACAACCTTCAATTTTGCGGTTATCAAGGAATTGCAAAAAAGGATTGAAGAATTACAAGCAGAAGTGGGGGCATTGAAAAATGGGATTGGCTAAAAAGTATGTCGGGCTAAATGGCGAAAACATTGAATATTGGACTATCGGATATATGCGAATCGACAGGAAAAAGCGGTTCGTTGATTGTCGCATGTATGGGTATGCCACAGAAGCGGATTCCAAGAAAAACTATTCGCCTTCATTTGTCCGTTCGGTTCGGCTGATTGAGGATGAATATGACGAAGTGTTTAACAATCCATTGGTGGCGAAGGATGCAGACCCGTTTGCTTTGATGTATCAATATGCGAAGCAGAAAGATGGTTTTTTCAAGGATTCCAAAGACCAGATTTGATGCTATGATGATGGCAAAAGGGTTGAAAGGGGATTAACATGAAAAAAAAGTTCACATTACAGCAGTTGGAAATGATGCAAAGGCACTTTGCACAGATTATGGAAAAGGAATTGCCTTTCAAGTTGACTTATAAGTTGGCGAAGATTGGCAAGCAGATTGATTCGGAAATGGCAACATACGGGTCTGTCAGGGATAAGATGCTCGACAAGTATGGTGAAAAGGATGACGAAGGCAGATTGAAGATTGATGCCAACAGGGTTGCTATCCGAAAAGACAGCATTGAAACATTCGCCAAAGAAATAAATGAAATCCTTGCGAGTGAGGTCGAACTTGTTTTTGACCCGTTGACGCTTGATGATTTCAACCAGATGGATAATATCAAGGGAACACATTTGATGGTGATGCAGGAGTTTATGAACGAGGGATAGAACGAACCGCAACATAGAAGAACGGGCAAAACAAGCGGTCAGAGAGGATGAGTCAAATGGATGACATTCAATTGGAAAACAGATTAACCAAGATCGAGGAGGCTATCGGCCATATCGGAGAGGACGTCAAGGATATCAAAGCCTCACAAAAGGACAACACGGAATTGGCAATCGCGATGAACAGCTTAACGATCAAGGTTG
>Ga0123334_1006286_pt1 | contig 11035 bp, 10 predicted proteins | sample BiotimSIPDNA_FD_89706 | JGI IMG/M metagenome (GOLD analysis project Ga0123334, IMG submission 89706) | Anaerobic biogas reactor microbial communites from Washington, USA - Biogas_R1 time_0 SIP DNA | ecosystem: Engineered > Bioreactor > Anaerobic > Unclassified | place: Washington, USA... | reverse complement strand
TTCCGGCGGACTACCGCGAGGAATGCCTGGCCGGCAAGAGCCTGCCCTATCATTTCAGCGTCAAAGAAGTGCATGGCCGGCAGGTGCCGGAGCTGACCGACGAACTGGCAAAGGAAGCCGGTACCGAAGGCGTCGCCGATCTGCGCGAGAAGGTCAAGACCAATCTGCAGAGTCAGGAGACGCGCAACCGCGACCAGCAGCTGCGCGAGCAGCTGGTGCAAGCCCTCCTCAGCGGTCTTGATTTTCCCCTGCCGCCGACCACGCTCAAGCAGGAGAAAGAAGGCCTGCTGAAAGAGTATTACGACCAAGCCGTCCGTGCCGGCAAGAAGCCCGAAGAGCTGCGCGAGATGAGCCAGGAAATGGCCACGCGGGCCGAGGGCGAAGCCGCCGCGAAGCTCCGCCGTCACTACGTTCTCGAAGCCATTGCCAAGGCTGAAAATATCACGGTGGACAATCGCGAGATCAGCTCGATGGTGAGCTACTTTGCGCGCTATGAGCAGGTCAGCCCGAAGGTCATGATCAAGCGCATGCAGGAGAACGGCCAGATTCCCGGGTTGATCGCCAGCTTAACCGAAACCAAGACCGTTGACCAGCTCGTGAAGTGGGCCGACGTCGCCGAAGTGCCCGCCGCTGACGCCGCCAAAGAGCAGGCCTGAGCACGTCGCCGCGGCGAGAGACGGACACTCTAGAGTTGGCATGAGTTGGCCCGACGCCATTGCGGCGCGGGCGACTCGGGCTTTTCGGCAGCCAGGCGCTGATCAACGCTGGCTGCCGTTGGCTGTAAGGATATGACAGGAGAAACAGGAATGACTAAGATAAGCGAATCGCCACGAAACAACCTCTACATGCCTTTCGTGCTGGAACAGACGGGGCATGGCGAGCGGCAGTACGACATCTATTCGCGGCTGCTCAAGGACCGCATTGTGCTGCTGGGCACGCCAGTGGACGACACGGTCGCCAACCTGCTGGTCGCGCAGTTCCTGTTTTTGCAGAACGAGGATCCGAAAAAAGACATTGAGCTGTACATCAACAGCCCCGGCGGCAGCGTGTCGGCCGGTCTGGCCATCTACGATACCATGCAGATGCTCAGCTGCGACGTGCGGACCTACTGCGTTGGCCAGGCCGCGAGCATGGCCGCCATTCTGCTGGCGGCCGGCGCGCCCGGCAAGCGTTTTGCGTTGCCGAACGCGCGGATCCTGGTCCACCAGCCGTCCGGCGGCTACGAAGGCACGGCGGCGGATATTGACATCCACGCGCAGGAAATCCTGCGCATTCGCACGGTCCTTTATGACATTTTGGCCAAGCACACCGGTAAGACTGCCGAACAACTGCGCAAAGACAGCGAGCGGGATTTCTTCCTCTCGGCCAACGAAGCCAAGGACTATGGCCTGGTTGATCAGGTCATGCCGTCACGCCGCTGAGCAAGCCCTGATGGGGCGACTCTTGCCGGCAACACCGGCGTAGTACTGACGAATTATGGGAAAATTTAGATTCTATGGCTAGGTCAAAAAAAACAGAACCACAGGCCTTTTGTTCATTTTGCGGCCGTGAGCGTGCTGAAGTCAAACAGTTGATCAGTGCGCCGTCGGGCGACGCCTTCATCTGCAACGACTGCGTCGAGGTGTGTCACGACGTGTTTATGGAAGCGCCCCGCGAAAAGCGCCAGCCGACCAAGTATTATGTGCCGGAGGTGATCAAGCCCAGCGAGATGAAGAAGCATCTGGACGACTACGTTGTTGGTCAGGACGCCGTCAAGCGAGTGTTGTCGGTGGCGGTTTACAATCACTACAAGCGCCTGCGTTATTTGCGTGATCACGCGGCGATGTCGCAGGATGTGGAGCTTGAGAAGAGCAACATTCTGCTGATTGGGCCGACAGGTTCGGGCAAGACCTTGATGGCGCGGACCCTGGCCAAGAAGCTCAATGTGCCATTTGCGATTGCCGATGCGACGACCCTGACCGAGGCCGGCTACGTGGGCGACGATGTCGAGAACATTCTGCTGCGGCTGATCCAGGCGGCGAACTACGAGCTGCCGAAGGCGCAGGTGGGCATCATCTACATTGACGAGATCGACAAGATTGCGAAGCGTTCCGAGAATGTGTCGATCACGCGCGACGTGTCTGGCGAAGGGGTGCAGCAGGCCCTGCTGAAGATACTAGAGGGCACGGTGTCCAATGTCCCACCCAAGGGTGGCCGCAAGCACCCGCAGGAAGAGTACATCCAGGTTGACACGACGAACATCCTGTTCATCTGCGCCGGCGCCTTTGTCGGCCTTGATCAGATTATTCAGCGGCGCATCGGCAAGCGCATGCTGGGCTTTGCCCGTAATCTGGAAAAGAATGACGTGGAGCCTAGTAGTGAGAGCAAGCAGGACATGACGAGCCGGGTTGAGCCCGAGGATCTGCTCCGCTTCGGGCTGATTCCCGAGTTTGTCGGCCGCCTGCCGGTGGTTACGGCCCTGCGCGAATTGAGCCGCGAAGATCTGATAACCATCCTGACCGAGCCCAAGAACGCCTTGGTCAAGCAGTACCAGGCGTTGTTTGCGATGGAAGATGTCGAACTGCAGATTACCACGGGTGCCGTTGGTCGAATTGCCGACCTGGCGGTCGCCAAGGGCACTGGCGCGCGGGGCTTGCGGACCATCTTGGAGGGCATCATGCTCGACGTGATGTACAATCTGCCCGAAGTGCCCAAGCAGCCCAAGCTAGTCGTGGACGAGAAGATGATTGACCGCCTGACTTGAGGGCAATTCCCGTTATGGAGGCGAAGATGAGGACATGTTGTCGTGGCATGCTCATCTTCGTGCTGTCGATTTTCATCCTGCCCCTGTCCGACGCCGCGACGGCGAAGAAGCCCAATATCCGCTTTGTGGAGCAGGGCGGGGTAAAGTATCTGTATCTGCGGGACATTGCGGCATTTTATGGCATGCGTTACAGTCCCGGCGCTAAAGAGGCGGTGTTGAGTTCGAAGTACTCGACTATCGCCTTCACCTTTCAAAGCCGCGAGTTCACGCTCAATGGCGTGAAGGTGTACGCGGGCTTTCCCTTGCGCAAGAGCGGCGCCGAGTATCTCCTGGCGTCGTTGGACCTCTCGAATATCCTTGATCCAATTATGCGCATAGGCACGTTGCCGCGGCGACAGGTCCGGCATGTTGTCATCGACCCCGGGCATGGCGGCAAGGACGTCGGCGCCATCTGTGGCGAGCATCGCGAGAAGGACATCAATCTGCAGGTCGCGCTGCGGCTAGGGCGGAAGCTGCAGCAGCAGGGCTACAAGGTCAGCTATACGCGCAGCAAAGATGAGTTCATCACCCTTGCCGAGCGGCCCCAGCTGGCGGCGCGGGTCAAGGCCGACCTCTTTATCAGCCTGCATTGCAATTCGGCGGCGGCAAGCGTGTCGGGCATCGAAGTCTTTTCCGCTACGCCCCAGAATACACCGGCGACTGGCGCCAGCAAAGTCGAAAAAACGGCCTGTCCCGCAGATAAATACTGCAAGGAAAACGCCTATTTTAGTTTTTATACGCAGAAGAAGCTGTTGGCGAAGATCCGCGCGACGGATCGCGGCGTGCGTCGGAAACGCTTTTATGTGATTCGTGAGCTGAGTTGTCCGGGAGTATTGATTGAGATGGGCTTCATCAGCAACGCCGGCGAGCGGACGCGGCTTTTGCAGGCCAGTCGTCAGGAGCAGATCGCCGACGCTATAGTAGAGGCGGTGAATCTCTACCGCAATTCGACGAAGCCATTGGTGCCGGGCAAGTAACCCGCGCTGCAGCGGCACCGCCGTTGTGCGAGTTATTACGACAACGAGGCTTGCCCCTCGCGCGGACCAAGAAAGGAGAGCTGATCATGTCACTGGTAGACGATTGCGTATTCTGCAAGATCATCAAAGGCGAGATACCCGCCGCGAAGGTCTACGAGGACGATCTCGTGCTGGTGTTTCTGGACATCGCGCCGTTCAATTTCGGGCATAGCGTGGTTGTGCCGAAGGATCACCATCACAGCGTCACGACGCTGCCGGCGGAATACCTGGCGCACATGATGGGCGTGGCCGCGCGGGTCGCGCCGGCGATCATGCGGGCGACCGGCGCCGAGGGCTTCAATCTCTTCCTCAACAATGGCGCGGTGGCCGGCCAGGTCGTGCCCCACGCCCATTTGCACATCCTGCCGCGTTTTGTCAACGACGGCGTCATCATCCAGGCCGCCGCCAAGAAATACGACGGCCCGGCCGCGATGCAGGCGCTGGCGACGGAAATTTCAGCCAAGGTGAAAGCGTAATGGAGAGCGACGAACATCGGGCGCGGCTGCTGCAGGTTTTGGCCAAGGACCGGCGCTTTCCGGTCGAGGCGTACCTCTTCATCGAGGAGGTGGTGAGCCGGGCGACCCAGGAACTGCGCAGCAAGGGCGAGACAGGCATCGCCAAGCATATCAGCGGCCAGGAATTGCTCATGATCGCGAAAAAGCTGCTGCTGCAGAAATACGGGCCGCTGGCCATTGACGTGCTGGAGTCGTGGAATGTCACCCGCAGTGACGATTTTGGCGATATCGTTTTCAACCTCGCCGACGTGGGCCTCCTGGGCACCAGCCCCAATGACGCCAAGAGTGATTTTGCGGCTGTCTTTGATTTTACGGCGGCCTTTGTGGAGCCTTTTGTCGCCCGCGGCCCCAAGCCGCAACTGCCCCTGCTTGATGTTAATTAATTTGAATAGCCCGGGCGTAATGCCGTCGGGTTGGAAGGACATGAACTGATGACAGAAAGTACGCCAAGTACGGATTTCACCATCGAGTACCCCAGTGCGGGCTGGTCATTGCGCCATCCGGTGGATGCCGCCAATGGCCCGCGGCATCTTTGCGTGGATGGCCACGAGCTGCTCCACAGCTTTCTGGCGGCCACGGATGCGACCGCCGTTGATACGCTGGTGTTGGAAAAAAGCCGGGCCTTCCACAAAAGCGGCAGCGCGGTATTTGAGAGCGCGGGGCATTATGGTCAGCAGGTCCAGCATTCGGTCCGGCAGATCATCCGTTATGCGGGCAACTGCGGTCGGATCACGGTGGATTTGCACTGGGGACGCGGCGACAGCAAGCTCGGCGCGGCCATGTCGGTGTTGCGGCTGCCTGGCGAATGGCGGCGCATGCTGCTGGTGCTGCCCGCCGACGGCGATGCGCCGCCGGTCTGGCGCGAGCTGCAGTCCGGCAAAAGTATCACCTGGCGCGAGGTGCCGCTGTCAATGATTTTCGAAGACCGCGCTGGTCGGCGGGTGGAATACTCCACCGGCTTTGATTTGTGGCGTTGGCATTACGGGCTGGGCGTGGCGCCGACGCAGATGCAGTACTCACTGCGCGTCAGCGACGACGAGCTGCTCTGCTACCGGCAGGTCATGCCCGCCGGCGCCGGCGTGGAACCGCAGGTGCGCTATTACCGTTTTTGCTCCATGCTGGCTTGGTCGGCACCGGCATTGACGACGAGCGCGGCGGTGGCCGCTGCTGCGCCGCCCTTGCAGCCGCTGGCTTTCCTGCCGAATGGCGGCGGCGTCGACCTCCGCGGGGCGTCTGGCGAGCGCGGCGCCTATAGCATTGATTTCGGCACGGCGGCGATGGTGCCGACGGCCTACCGCCTGAGCGCGTCGGGCGAGCGCCTACCGCAGCTTTGCTGGAGCAGCAAAGCCACGGTGGCGATGGCGAAACGGGTGATCCGTCAGCTTGCCGCCGCCCACAACGGCGGCACCTTGCGGCTGCTGGGCATGACCCCCGGCCTGTGCCACGACGGCTCCCATTGCGAACGCCGGCAGCCCACCATGCACTGGGACCTCCAGGACCTGCTGAACTTTTCCGCCTGGGCTCGCCAGACCCTCGGCGACGACTGGACTTTGCAGATTCCCCAACCTTCGCCATGGAATGAACTGCCCTCGCTGGCCGCGATGGGCGCCATCTCTGGTTTCCGACAGGATCGAGGCTGATGCTAAATCAGGTTGACTTTTCGCAGTATCCACTGACGGGCTGGTATCCTGGCCACATGCTCAAGGCTGGCCGGCAGATGCAGGACGCCCTGAAGCTGGTGGACCTGGTGGTGGAGTTGATTGACGCGCGGGCGCCCCTGTCGTCGCGCAATCCCGATCTGCGGTCCATCCTCACCAACCGGCCGTTTTTGCTGCTGGCGAACAAGGCGGATTTGGCCAGTCCGGCGGCGTCGCGGGCCTGGTCGGCGTATTTTGCCCGCCAGGGCGAGCGCATACAGTTTTTTGATGCGCGCAAAACTGCGAGCGTGCGTCAGCTGACGGAGCTCTGGCGTCAGCTCGTGCAGCAGATGCGCGCGGAGCGCGGCGCGACCCGCGCCTTGACGCGGCCGGCGCGCATCATGATCAGCGGCATTCCCAATATCGGCAAGTCGACGTTGGTTAACCACCTCCTGGCCCGCAACAAGGCACAGGTCGGCCCGAAGCCCGGCGTTACCCGCCAGAACCAGTGGATCAGCATCAATAACGACGTCGAACTGCTGGACACCCCGGGCATTCTCTGGCCGCGCATCGAAAACAAACGCCACGAGCTCATGCTGGCGCTGATTGGCTCGCTCAAGGAAGAACTGATCCCGCCGACCCTGCTGGCGGAATTCCTCTGGTCGGAGCTGCGCCGTATCGCCGCCGTGGTCAAGTGGGAGCCGTTGGGGCTGACGGCCTTCCCTGAGAGCATCACCGTGTTGCTGGACGCCATCGCCGCCCGCCGCGGGCTGCTTCTTACCGGTGGCGTCCCGGACCATGATCGCGCCGCCGTGGCCTTCATTAAAGACTACCGGCAGGGCCGCCTGGGCCGCTTCACCTTCGAAATGCCCGCCGACGCGGAATAGCGCGCGCAGGCCCTTGGCAACATCCACCGGCGCTAATTGCGGGTGGCGTGTTCAGAAGGCGTTGACCTGGTCGATGTTGCTGGCGTTGGTGAGGAGCATGATGAGGCGGTCGACGCCGATGGCGACGCCGGCGCTGGGTGGCATGCCACTGCGCAGCGCATCAAGGAAGGGCTGGTCCATGGGATAGACCTCGCGGCCTTCGCGCGCGCGGAGCTTCGCGCAGGCGAGGAAACGCCGGAGCTGCTCAGCGGGATCAATCAGCTCGCTGCAAGCATTGCCCAGTTCCAGGCCGGCGGCGTACACTTCCCAGCGTTCGACGCGGTTGGGCCGACTCGGTATGGGCTGGCTCAGGCCGCTGCAGGCCAACGGGTACTCGCTCAGCACAGTCGGCCGGCCAATGCCTAACTGCGGCTCGACTTTTTCCACTAGCACGTTCTCAAAACGCCCCTCGGCGATGGTCTGATCGAGATCGACGCCGGCGTAACGCCGGAAGGCCTCGTCGACGCTGATTTCCTCCCAAGGCGCGGCCAGGTCGATGATCTGTCCGCGGAAAGGACATTGCTGAGTGCCGATGGCCGCCTGGGCGACCTGCCGGAAGAGCCTGACGCAGTCGTCCAGGACCTGCCGCCAGCCGGCGTTGGCGCGGTACCATTCGAGCATGGTGAATTCGCCGCGATGCCGCTGGCCGGATTCACCGGCGCGAAAGCAGGCACCGAGCTGGTAGATGCGCTCGTAGCCAGCGGCGAGCAGGCGTTTCATGTGCAGCTCGGGCGAGGTCCGCAGCCAGTGACTGCCCGCCGCCTCGGCGTCGATGTAGTCCTCCAGGGCCGGCGTGGGAATGCGAATCGGCGTGTGGACTTCGAGGAAGTCCGCCTGCGCAAAGAAGTCGCGGATGGACCGGAAGGCCCGCGCGCGGACCGCCAGGGAGTCGCGCCGCGCCGCCAATGCGCGCCGTTCGCTCGCCGCGGCGGCGGGATCGGGACGGTCCAGGCAGCGGTCCGCGTTGGCGCGTGCGGTGGGCGCGAACGCGAACGCTGCTGCGGTGGCCTCGGGCCTTTTAGCGCGGAAGATGACCGTGTAAGGCACCTTCGCCAGTTCGGCAGCGTGCTCTTCCCAGGCCGCGCTCCAGTATGGTACGCTGTCCCGCAGGCTTTGGCCGGCGGCTGCGGGCGGCGTCGGTTCGAGAACGCGGTCGATGATCAAACCGCAGTCAACCAGGTACTGGACGATGGCGCTGATGGGCTCGGCGCGACTGCTGCCACTGCTGCCCCGGTCGCTTTCACTGACCTCGGTGGCGGGATGGAAGTAGTCTTTGACGAAGATACCGCTGTCGTCATCGATGTCCAGCCATTCACTGCCGGCAAGGGGATGGACGGTGCTGATGAGGAGGACGCCGCCGGGTTTCACCCGCGCGGCCCACGATCGCAGCGCTTGTTGCTGATTGCCGGCGAAGGCCAGGGCGTGCGTGCTGTGCACAAGATCGAAAAGTCGTGCCGGCGGCAGGGGCAGTTCTTCCAGGTCGCAGCAATGCAGCTCAAGGTGGCAGCCGAGTTTCTTGGCTAGGCCACGCGCGTGCTTGAGCTGCTGCTCGGAGCCGTCGCAGGCGACGCAGCGCGCGCCGCGTTGCGCCAGATAAAGCGAGTTCTGTGCCGCCCCGCAGCCGATTTCCAGGCAGTCCAGGCCGGTGACGCTGTCGGGAAGCACCCCGAGGGCCTTATCGCCCGGCAGCAAAGGCCCGAAGTGAAAATCGTCGGTGGCGATGTGGGTTTCGCGCTGGTAGTGATCGGCCAGCTCATTCCAGAAAGTGATGTTCATGGGGCCTGTCTCGCGGGGGCTACGGCACGTGGGGCGCTGCCGGCAATGGCGGCGGCGTTTTATGGCGCCAGGACGGCCAGCGCGGCGCGGACATTGCCCAGGGGCGCGCTGACCTGCACGCCGGCTACGTAGGGCCTGACGGCCGCCACGGCTTCGCGGGCGATGGCGATGCCCGTGGCGAGCTGCTCTTCGCGGGTGTTGGCGGCTTCCATGCGCGTGATGATCGCGTCCGGCACGACCACGCCGGGCACTTCGTTCTTCATGAACAGCGCGTTTCGCAGGCTGGCCAGCGGCCAGATGCCCGCGATCACGGGCAGATGCAGGTCGGCAATGGCCTCCACAAAGCGCTTGAGGGCATCGGGATCAAAGACGGGCTGCGTGGTGACGAATTCCGCGCCGGCGGCGGCCTTCTGCCGCAACCGGTCGATTTCACGCTGAAAATCGATGGCGTTGGGGTCGGCGCCGACGCCGATGACGGCGGCAGTTGGCGGGTCAATCTTCTGACCGCCGAAATCAAAACCGCGATTGAGGTCCTTTTGGAGCTTGGCGAGCCCGATGGAGTCGGTGTCGAAGACGCCCGAGGCGAAGCCGTAGTTGCCCAGTTTGGGCGGATCGCCGGTGATGAACAGGAAGTTGTGGATGCCGCAGCCTGAGCAGCCGAGCAGGTCGGCCTGCAAGCCGATGAAATTGCGGTCGCGGCCGCAGACATGTAGCACGGCTTCAATGCCGGCCTGCTGCTGGATGTGCAGGGCGGTGACAATCGGCGACATACGCGGGGCGGCGCGGGGGCCGTCGGGGATGTTGATGACGTCAACCCCGGCCTCTTGGCAGAGCTTGGCCTTGGCAACGATGTCGGCGGTCTGCCAGCCACGCGGCGGTGAAATCTCGACGGTGGTGACCCACTCGCCGGCGGCGAGCTTGCGGCCGAAGCGCGAGCGTTCGGCAAGGGGCACTTCTTCTGCCTGGGGCGTTTCGGTGGGCGCGGCTTTGGCGATGACCTGCGCGATCTGCTGGCTCTTGCCCAGGGGTTTGACGGAGCGCGCAAGGTCGGCAATATGCTCGGGCGTCGTGCCGCAGCAGCCGCCAACGGCTCGGGCGCCGAGGGCGATGTAGCGCAATGCGTAGGTAGTCAGGTATTCCGGCGAGCATAGATAGAGCTGGCGGAAGTCCACGTGCTGCGGGGCGCCGGCATTCGGCTGGACCAGCAACGGCCGGTCGCAGTACTTCACCGCGATTTCAAGGATGCTGAGCATCTTGTCCGGACCCATGCCGCAGTTGAAGCCAATGACGGCGGGCAGCGGCCGGCCGTCGTCGGGCATGAGTAGGCGCTGCTGGACGGCCTGGTCGAGATCGCCGTCGTCTGCGACCGCATGCGACAGTATGAATGCCTGGTCGCCACCAATCAGCTGCATGACGCTGCGCGCTTCGTCGGCGGCCTCGCGATTGGGCAGGGTCTCAAAAAGCAGCAGGTCGGCGCCGCCGGCGAGCAGCCCACGGGCCTGTTCGAGCCACATGTCGATGCGCTCGGCGCTGCTGGTGCCCGTGGTCGCAATGGGACCCAGCGAGCCGGCGACCAACGCCGTCCCCACGCGGTGCTGGCCCTCAACCGCCTGCCGCGCCAAACGCGCGGCGGCCTCGTTGATCGCCGAGCATTTGTCAGCCAAGCCAAATTTTTTCAAGGCGAGGCGCTGGGCGCCGAATGAGTTGGTGGTGAGCACGTCGGCGCCGGCGCGCAGGTAATCGCGGTAGATATCGCTGACCAACTTGGGTTCGGACAGACAGAGCTCGTCGTAGCAGCGGTTGGTGAACACATGCCGGCGATAGAGCTCGGTGCCGGTGGCGCCGTCGAAGATGACGAGCTGGTTGGTGAAAAAGCGTACTAAGTCATCTGCAGTCATGACGGGTCCTCCGGAGCGTGGTGAAAAAGGCAAACGAGTAATATAAGGTGCAACGGCCCCGGAGCAAGACCGCAACCCAGGGGAAAGGAACCCAAAAGGTAATCGGTCACCCATTGATATTTGGCTTTCCTGCGGCCTTATGTTTTCAGCGCCAGAGGCGCGGCCTATGAAAGCCCAGGGCGACCTATATGACCTTTGGCAAGGCGCAACATAGGTGCGGGAATAAGTTCCATTGCCTCTTTGGCTCCAGTCAGCTTCGCCGACTGAAGCCAAAGAGGCCGAGGAACACGGACCAATATGGCGCGCTACCCAGGGCGGCGCGCGCCTTCGGCGCTGCTTGCCCTGGGCTCGTATGTTTCGCGCTTTCAGCGCTTCTGCCGCTTCGCGGCGGAAATGCACGACGAGAAAGGGCTGCTTGGTTGAAACAACAAGTGCCATGGATACCGTTAAATGAAGAGCATTGGTTTCATAGGAGAACGATTGTG
>Ga0123334_1006285_pt1 | contig 11036 bp, 7 predicted proteins | sample BiotimSIPDNA_FD_89706 | JGI IMG/M metagenome (GOLD analysis project Ga0123334, IMG submission 89706) | Anaerobic biogas reactor microbial communites from Washington, USA - Biogas_R1 time_0 SIP DNA | ecosystem: Engineered > Bioreactor > Anaerobic > Unclassified | place: Washington, USA | collected... | reverse complement strand
CCCGGTAGTTCATGCATTGCTATTGTCGCACCTCCCAGATCAAACACATGGTCAGGTGTGAGAGGAACCAGTTTACCATGCCCCTGGTGAATATAATGATCCTTTGAAAAATCCTCAGGAAGAGCATTTCTTGTCTTTCCACTTGAAAAGTCCATAAGCCTTTTTGCGCCCAATACTATTTTTTGGCGGGATTCAGTAGAGTTATGCGATTTGCATAGCTCTATGTCGCTCGCATGGATATAAATATCCTCATCAAACTGAAAATTTCCGCAGACATGATCCAGATGACCATGACTGTTAACTATAATGAGGGGGAGATCGGTAATTTTACGGACTGCTTTCTTAAGATTACCAAAACCATATGCCGTATCCATCAGCAACGCCTTCCTGTCACCCAGAAAAAGGAATAGAAATGTTCCTTCAAGGCTGCTGATTCGATACACCCTTTCGAATAACCTTTCTGTTTTATAATAGTCCTCTTTTAGTGTTTTATTTTCCATCTATTGCAGACCTTGAGTATCCTTTATCATGATTTTTTAAAAGACCAGCGTCCTATGTAGCTCTCCGGGTTGAATTTTACAAGAGACGGCATACTCCTTCCCACTGCTGTGAGCGCCACCTGTTCATCTGAACCGGGTACAAGTTTTGGCATTATTCGATATGTACCATCAGTCAACTGGTCAATCTGCCAGAGCTGTTCAGGTGCGCCTGTAAATTCAGGGACTGTCACAACCTCTTTTTCTGCGGTTGCTGCCAGTGCTCTATTGGTGCCTTCGATTGTTATTTTGAAATAGGGTGAGCCAAAATATCCACCAGCCTCAGGTACAGGTGTAACAGTCCATTTCTGGTGCGGTCTGAACATGTAGTCACTCATCCTTACTTCGATGTTGCCATCCGGCCACCCCTTTTCCACATCTGTAAGTTTCTGGATAGGGACCGGGGCAGCAGGTTCTTCAGTTTTAGCCCCAAAAAAACGCATACCGCCTGGCATCCTTACAAAATCCACAGCCAGTTCAAGCGCATAGCCGCTTCGCTCGGATTGTATCTCATAGGTGCTCTCCTTCAAATTTTCACCTTCAACAGGCCACCCATCTTTCCATAGAAGGGGACGAATAGCCAGCACACTGTGACCGCTACGCATAAGATCCGCCTCATAATGGCAGGAGAATTTATTAACACCATCACCAAGGTCTATAAGGCCAAAGTGACCAGGCCCAACATAGGGCTCACTGGCATCAGCAACAAGCTTCCCTCCGCCCCTGAGCATTGGTACACCCATATGATCCACATAGGGACCGGTTACCTTTTTTGAACGCCCCACACGGATGTTGTATGTGGAGTTAGGCCCATCGCAGCAGGTGCCGTGTGTGCCCAGCAGATAATACCAGCCGTCACGGTACATCATGGCTGTTGCCTCGCAGTCGATTGCAATATTAACAGGCTCATTACCTGGCATACGTTTTCCGGTTTTTGGATCAAGCTCGATTATTCTGATAAAGCCGAAGTATGTCCCATAGGTAAGCCAGAGCCTGCCGTCAGTGGGGTCAAGAAGGAATGCGGAGTCTATGGCGTCACAGTCTTCAACACCATCAGATGATGCGACTATTGTTTCATCCCTGAATTCGAAGTCAGGGGAGTTCGGATCAAGGGTCTTTGACCACATTACATATACATTGCTGGCGTGACCGCCTGAAAGCCCCCCTCCACCTTTTGCATATGTCACATAATAGCGGTCATTGATGCGTATAACATCAGGTGCTACACCCCCGCCCGGACGCACTGCCCCCCTGCGCCATATCCATCCATCCTCAGAGATCAGGCCTCCGCTGCCTGTACCAAAGGTATAGTATTTTCCATCACACTCTGTGATTGTGGATGGATCGTGAATATAGGGTTCTCCCACCTGTGCTGATATTGAACCGGAAAAGATCTGGAAAAATAGTAAAGAAAAGACTGCTGATAGAATTCGGGATTTCATAATATCTCCGCTATAATTAAAAACTTGTAAGGTCTTTTACAGGGTCTCCATTTTCATCAATGAATCTCACGCAGAAATCACTCATACCGGGGCCATTGATAACAGCGCCCCGGATTATGTTTTTACCTTTATTAAGTGTAACCCGCTTTGATACACTGTCATCCATGACCATGCGCCTGTCACCGGACAGGATGACAGCCTCCTTCCCATTAAGCCACCACATGGATGCGGAATTTGAACCCACAGCCAGGCGGACATTCTTTATCTCCCTGGGGCTGTTAACGACAGTAACCGCCCAGAAGATGACCCCGTAATGGGGCTTATCAAGGCCATATGCAAACCGAAAGAGTTTTACATTGAAGTTTGTGGAATCAAGTGCATGCCATTTAAGCTCCTGGCCTTCAACTGTAACGCTTTCTTCTCCCTTCGGAACCACAGTGAACTGATTAGGAAAGTACTCCTTGTAAAATGCCCCTCTCACATAGCTGTCTGTAAATACAGTATTGCTCCTGTTCGGTTTAATGATCGGCTCCAGAAGAAGCCAGCGCTGTATAAAGCCATCCGGATCAGGGGACTTTGGGGCTGGTGTGGCCTGGATAAAGTATGGCGCTATACTTATGGTATCACTTTTCTTTGCGTTACTGTCAGCGCCAGCAGGAGTAATAAAAAACAGGAGAAATGTTGTTATAACAAGAAGACCTGACGGCAATATAAAAAAATTACGGCGTATTTTCATAAAAGATCCTCACATGATTATTCATACATCTGCATTCCCAGACTGTGAACCATCCCGGATTAACAGTGTTTTAAAGTCTTACCCAGTGTCCATCCAAAAAATGTCGTTTTTTGATTCAAACGGTCATCCCTTAGCGTTCAGCTTTTAGCAAAAGACTTTCAAACCAAAGAATGAGCTGACAGCTGATCGCTGACTGCTGAAAGCCCCATCCAGAATTTATCTCTTTCTGGATGGACACTACCTCAGTTACCAGGGTTTAAGCGCTGCTGCATTTGCCCCCGCGATCCTGCCGGTTGCGAGACACTCTGAATTATTCCCCCCACCATTGTACATCCAGCCCCAGAATGACCCCAGTTCACCAGCGCTAAACAGTCTCGGTATGGGCGTATCAAACGGGTCAACAATCTGGCATGATGCATTACGTCTTGGCCCGCCCTGGGTGTTATACATAACAGGATATATCTTGAGCGCAACATAAGGAGATTGATCAATTTTGGTCAGCCCCATTTTCGGCCTGTCAAAGTCTGTATCTACACCGGCGTCGCAGAATTGATTGTATGCTGAAAGGGTCTTTTCAAGTGCCTCGGATTTTATACCGAGTTTGCCTGAAAGCTCCTGCAGTGTATCTCCCTTAATAATCCACCCTTTTTCTACTTCAGCGCTGTTATCCTGGCTCCACTTGTATTTTGAGTACCAGTTATACCAGCCGAATTTCATACCGGTGGTCACAAGAGCTCTTTTAAGCGCCCTTGAATCCATTATTGCATAACATGGTATGCGGGTGAAGCTCTGTGTGTTCAGGGTATCAAAAAAGATAAGGTGCTCCTTCTCACCCAATCCATGGCGGCCCTGGACAGATTCATTCATAAAGCGTTTTCCCTGACTGTCTATAAGTATATAGGGGGTTCCGAACATAGATACTGTAACCGGGACTTTTCCAAGCGTCTCATCATCCACCAGGATAGCGCCGACCCCGGCCAAAGCGTTGTTCATATGCCAGAGGTCTGCCCCTGCCTGCTGGGCCATTCTGATACCATCACCTGTATTGTATGTGGTGCCCCTGCCATACATGGGCCATCCGGGAAGAAACTGCTGCTGCATATCATGTGCAAATTCAAAACCGCCGCAGGCAAGGATAACGCCGCGCTTTGCCTTAATGTTGATTATCATTCCTGATGACTCTGCCTTTATGCCAGTGATTTCACCCTTCTCGTTTTTAATCAGCTCCTTTGCTGCTGTCTGATACATGACAGGTATACCCCTGTCTTTAACCTGTTTCCTGACGGGCAGATAAAGGGCGCCTCCAAAAACACCCCTGCCATTACCCCATGTCCTTACTGTCTCGCCTCCAGGAAGTTCCGGGTACTCCGGCTGAAACATCCCCAGGGGCGTGGGTTCAACCCCCAGTTTTTTGAGCCATTCATTGTTTTCAAACATCCCCTGTGCCAGTGCCTTTATGCTTTTCTGGTCTGTGAGGCCGTAACATAGGGCAGTAATATATTTTATTCCCTCATTCACATCCTCAGGGGTCCACCACATGTTGCCCGATACCTTGCTGTTGCCGCCCTCATACTCCTCAGGGGCCTTTTCCAGAATAATGACCTTTGCACCGGCATCATGGGCAGTTATTGCAGATGCAAGCCCGGCAAACCCGCTCCCCGCAATCAGCACATCGGTCTCTTTATCCCACTTCACCTTATTCTCGTAACCCTGACCTTTTGCAGGGGCAGCATTGAGACCTGCTATTGCAGCAGCCCCTATGCCGACTGAAGTTGTTTTTATAAAATCTCTCCTCGATAAATCTTTTTTGTTGCTACCACAATGATTCATTATTTGACTCCCTACGTAATTACTAAATTTATTTTGAATTTACCTTCTGCATTATAAAAATTATCAATATGACCACCAGCGCAAGAATGGCATTGGTAGTACAGATATAGTTAACGCTCCAGTTTCCTGTGAGCATAAGACCTCCTGCAACAGGCGCCAGCAGTGAGCCGGCTCTCCCGACCCCTGTGGCCCACCCGAGCCCTGTGCCCCTGATATCTGCCGGGTATGAAATAGCAGCGAGCCCCATGAGTCCGGAGTTGCTTCCGATTACAAAGAATCCCATGATGGCCGAGAAAACAGCAACTATAATAAATGAGCTGGATGCAAAATATCCAAAAATAAAAACACTTATAAATGCAAGAAAAAAGCCTATTTTTAATATTTTTAACGGGTTGAATTTATCCATCAAAATGCCTATCAATACCGTTGCAAAGACAGCCCCCATATTAACGCACGCAAAGGCAAGGCTGAATTCCTGGGAGGAGGCCCCGCTTTTTTTGAGCAATGTAGGTGTCCATGAAAGAATCAGCCAGAGCAGATAATAGCTTAAGATAAAGGCCATCCATAATAATATTGTATTGGCAGTACGCCCGTCTTTGAACAGATGCTTAAAGGGTACACCGGCAAGTCTTTTTTCTGATGAAACGAAATCAATATTGTTATCAGTTCCATATAATGGGGCGATTCTTGAGACTATTTTGCGTATGCGACTCTTATCTATGTTTGTATTTCTTTTGACCAGAAATTCCAGCGACTCAGGCAGGGATATTAATGCAATGATCCCTATGAGGCATGCTACTGTGCCGCCTGCTAAAAATAAAGACTGCCATCCAAATCTGGGAAGAAAGTAAGAGGCAAATAGACCGGCAAATGTAGCTCCAATGGCAACCCCGGCATACATTGTAGTGGCAAGTGTTGCCCGTTTCTTACTTGGTGCATACTCTGATCCAAAGGCAAGCGCATTTGGAACGGCTCCTCCCAGTCCCAGACCTGCTATAAAGCGGAGAAAGATCAGTTGCTCAACTGATTGGATAAAGGCGATAGCCAGTGTAAAAATACCAAATGTGAAGGCTGAGACCAGGAGCATATTTTTGCGGCCAAAACGATCGGCCATCATGCCCAGGATAAATGCCCCGATAAGCGCTCCAACATTGCCGGCGCTCATTGCCACCCCAAGGGCGGCGGATGTTGAATTTAGATACTCGCTGATATCAGGAAGCGCCACACCAACCAGTGACAGATCAAACCCGTCAAAAAAGGCAAGCAAAAAACACAGTGTGCATATCCATATCTGATATAAAGTAAATTTACCTGAATCAAGGACCTCTTTTATACTTACTGAATTATTGGGCATTTTATCATTCCTTTAATATATTATTAGGCAATTCATTTCAGATAATGTATATAGGTATACAAAAGCCAAAACAGAGTCAATAATATAATTCTATGGGAAAAATAATCTTTTAATCAATTTTAAACCATAAAGGAGAAAGATCATGAAACAATATCTGACCACCCTTTTCCTGATAGTTATATTTGGGTCTATAACATGTCAGGCCCAGACTAACCAGCCTGCTATAATTAATGACTGGAAGCCATCTACCCTCAATCAGCCCGGCCAGGAGTATCCGCAGGTAAACTCACAGGGATATGCACGGTTCCGCATTGTTGCACCAGAGGCCAAAAGCGTGAGTGTAAGTCTTGGTCTGGGGGCACGCGGGGGCACCACACTTGCCAAGGCCGCAGAGGGTGCCTGGATGGGCACAACTGAAGGGCCGCTTGATGAAGGGTTCCACTATTATCGTATCACCGTGGATGGCGGAACATTTAATGACCCTGGCACACTCAACTTTTACGGCTCTACCAGGTGGGAAAGCGGTATTGAAATCCCTGCCCATGATCAGGATTTTTACGCCCTTAAAGATGTTCCTCATGGCAATGTGCAGCAGATTTTATTTCCCTCAAAGAGCACCAATACCTCACGCCGCGCCTTTGTATATACCCCACCCGGATACGATAAGGATTTAAACAGGCGTTACCCTGTGCTATACCTGCAGCATGGATGGGGCGAGGATGAAACCGCCTGGAGCGTTCAGGGACACGCCAATCTCATCATGGATAACCTGATTGCAGAGAATAAAATCAAACCATTTCTGATAGTGATGACCTACGGCATGACCAATGATGTTAAGATAGGCGGCCTTGGAGGTTTTAAGATTGAACCCTTTCAGACAGTCCTCGTGGATGAGCTTATTCCATATGTAGATGCCCATTTCCGCACACTTTCTGATCAACCCAATCGGGCTATGGCGGGCCTCTCCATGGGCGGGATAGAGACCAGGCTGATTACGCTTTCTAACCTGGATAAATTTTCCCATATCGGTCTTTTAAGCGGTGGCAGTATTTCTATGGATGATGTCAAAAATACACCCGGTTTTAAGGAAAAGGTAAGGCTGGTTTTTGTAAGTTATGGCAGCCGCGAGCTTGGCAATAACAGTTTTGGGGGCAGCAATCCATTTGGCGGTGACCCGAAGGAAAATAATGCTGCCTTAAAAAAGGCAGGTATAAACAGCGCATTCTATGTTTCACAGAATACAGCCCATGAATTTTTATCATGGAGACGCAGCCTTAAGGAGATGGCTCCTCTGCTGTTCAAGAAGTAAATATAGCCGGATAAAGGAGGTATGAAGATGCAAAAGAGAGGAGCTATAATACTAGCGACGATTGTGATGAGCTTTGTAACCGGATTTACAATCTCATCTGATGATAAGGGTCGAACCGAAAAAAACTTTAAGGATTGCGATATGTGTCCCGAGATGGTTATAATTCCTCCTGGCACATTCATCATGGGCTCTCCTGAGAGTGAAAAATACCGCGAAAAGGATGAAGGCCAGCACCGGGTTATCATTAATTACTCATTTGCTGTCAGCAAGGCCCCTATCACCTGGGATCAATGGGAGGCATGTGCACGGGATGCCATGTGCGATGGACAGGCTGTGGAGACAGCGCTCAGGAAAGAAAAACAGGGCAAAACTGAAAAAGAGGAGTATATTGATTATGGCCGCGGAAACAGGCCGGTAGTAGGCGTAAGCTGGTGGGACGCACAGGTGTTTGTGGGCTGGCTTAATAAAAAAACAGGCAAGGATCAGTACAGGCTTTTAACAGAGGCAGAATACGAATATGCAGCCCGTGCCGGCACCTCAACCGTATACCTGTGGGGGGATGAAGCCAGCCGCGAATATGCCAATTTTGGCACAGAGGTTAACAATGAACTGGGAGGCGCTGTCGGGGGCAGGGATCTATGGATTAACACATCTCCTGTATGCTCATTTCCTGTAAACGGATTTGGATTATGCGATATGGCAGGTAATGTTTATCAATGGGTTGAGGATTGCTATGAGGCTGACGGGATAAAGCTCCCGGCTGATGGATCAACGGTAAAGAGCGGCAACTGTAATGTCCGCGGATTCAGGGGCAATTCATTTATGAGCGATATAAAGACACTGCGGTCCGCCAACCGTGCCTTTGTATATTCACCTGATGCAAGGGGCAGAAGCTTCCTGGGCATCCGTGTTGCCAGGATCATTGACTGATCTGGTGATTAAAGGTTATGAAAGAGAGAAAAGAGCGTTAACAGGTTCAATCATATATTCTGTTTTTATTTATATCTTGCAGACACTAACGGGAGGAAACTATGAATCAGGCACTCACCAAAGATGGCTCTCAGGGTTTTTACACCAGATCGCTTGTGTTCAGTCTCGCAGCGGTATTTCTCACCTATTTTCTGACATTTTGCATGACCCTGGGTCAGAGCATTGCATCACCCATGATTGCGGCAGACCTGAAGGGCATGGCCCTGTTTTCATGGGCCATATCCATACCGGCGCTCGCAATGGCCTTTTCAACCATGCTTTTTGGAAAACTATCCGACATGTACGGTCGCAGAACTATGCTTCTGATCTCCCTGTTTTTTTTCGCAGCAGGATCAATACTCGCGGCCGTGAGTCCGACATTTGTGTTCAACATTATTGCCCGTGTAATAATAGGCCTGGGGCTGGGGGCACTGTCAGCCCTCTGTTTCTCTGTAATTGGAGATCTTTTTACCGCCCCTGCTGAAAAAAGCAAATGGACCGGGCTGTTGAATCTGGCTGCCGGTGTCGCTGCAATCTTTGGCCCTGTACTGGTTGGAATTATAACCGATAATCTTAGCTGGCGTTATTTTTTCTGGGCTGTTGTCCCTATAGCCATTATATGCATATTACTTGTGATTATAGGTGTCCCGGGACAAACCGGGCGGACAGGACACCAGATTGATTATACAGGGGCATTTATACTTGCAATTGCCTCTTCGGCCATGATCCTGGGTGTCTCCTTTACTGACAGGCATCCCTGGGTCTCCTTTTATGTTATGGGGCTCCTCATTATATCCATTGTCTTCTGGTGCCTCTTCATACTGGTAGAATTAAAGGCAGAAGAGCCTATTCTTGATCCGCAGGTCTTTACCAACCGCACCTTTTTAACTGCGGCAGTGGCAGCCTTTCTTTCATTTTTCGGGTTTATCGGTATCATGAATTATTACCCGCTGTTTATCCAGGGGGTACAGGGGGCAAGCGCCAAACTGAGCGGTGCAATGCTGACCCCGTTTACAGTGCTCATGGCCTTTACAGGGGTTCCAGCAGGTCTGTTGATTGCCAGAACAAAACGCTATAAATGGAATTTTATCATGAGTTATGGTGTGCTCACCGCGGCCATGTTTATGCTCTTTTTGTTCAATCAGAAAACACCAATATGGCTTGGTGTAGTGGTCATGATATTTGGCGGGTTCGGTGTGGGGGCCATACCAACAACCAATATCCTGGTTGTACAGTTTGCACTGCCCAAAAAATTCAGAGGGGTTTCTGTAGCGGCCATCTTTTTCATTGTGGCGCTTGGAACTGCTGCCGCCCCTGCCATCCTTGGCCCAGCCATGAATGCCACCTATAATAAAAGTCTCAACAGTCTGCTTCCCCAGGACCTTAACCTGCATATTGATACAGCGACACTTGAATCCCTTGCTGATCCCCGTGTCCTGATGTCAAAGGAGGCAATGGACGAACTCAAGGATGCCTTTGGTGAAAATGAAGCGATAAATCCAGCGCTGTTTGATGAGACAGTACAGGCGGTAAGAGATTCACTGCAGACAGGTCTCAAAATACTTTTTCTCATTGGCGCTGTTGCCCTGTTTATCGCTTTCCTGTTTATAATTACCATACCGGAGGTTCCAATAGAAGGCGGTGGGCCGGATGAACCGCATAAAGAATAGATATATCGTTGTACATTTTTTATTAATGGAGGTTTTAAATGCTTAGAACAAAAAAGCTATTATATGGTTGTGTAATTACTGGCAGTCTAATGATGTTATCAGCAGTGGCACAGAATTTATATGCAGAGAAGGCTGATGACAACCTGGCTACTTCAAAGGTCACGAGCCCGCCGGTTGGTAAAACAGCCGGAGAGAGCAGGCGAACAGGCATGGACCCGGTTGATGACCGTGTGGAACTGAGGGAGTACCTCTTTACTGATACTGGTGAGATGCTTCCATATGCGGTGTTTGTATCTTCAAAGGTTAAAAAGGATGTAAAGGCCCCACTGGTTCTGGCTCTGCACGGGTTCAGCGGGAATCACGGTACCTTTATGAGGAGGCAGTGCGTGGAGGAGGCAGAAAAGAATGGCTACATTATGGTCGGCCCTATGGGCTATAGCCCGACTGGCCCATTCGGTATGCAGATGCGCATGCCTGGTCCGCCGAAACCAGATGCCGAAGCACCCGGTGACCCAAATGCCCCCGCTTCCTCAGCCAGGCAAAAGCCCAAAACTATGTACATGGGTGGTGATGTCGGCGGTAAAAAAGAGAAGGACCCGGCCAAGGTTACCGAACTGAGTGAAAAGGATACCATGAATGTACTTAATATGGCCCTTAAGGAATTCAACATAGATACAAACAGGATATACCTGATGGGCCATTCAATGGGCGGAGGCGGTGCATTGCATATAGGAGAGAAGTATTCAGATATCTGGGCTGCGGTTGCCGGTGTGGCCCCGGCTACTTTCGGGTTTGAATGGAATGCGGAGATGAAGCTTAAAAATATACCTCTTATGATTATTGTGGGAGAGGATGACACACTGGTCAAGGGGTCGGAACAGGCAGCAGGAGAGCTCAAAGGGCTTGGCTTCAGGGTGGAGTACAAGTCTTTGCCCGGACTGGATCACGGTGAGATCATAGGGGGCAGCATGCCGGATGTGTTTGATTTTTTCAATCGGTATAGTAATGAGGTGACAGGAAGAAAGTCTCCTCCTGGTGTTTTCCCTGCCAATGCCAGGGGTGAAAATGTGATGGTAAGCCTTACACCTCCTGCCAATGTCAAACGAATCAAACTCTATGAAAAAACACCTGGTAAAATAGAGTTCTCCGAAAATGAACTCAATCCAATGGAGCCCACTCTGGATTTATAT
>Ga0123334_1006278_pt1 | contig 11043 bp, 10 predicted proteins | sample BiotimSIPDNA_FD_89706 | JGI IMG/M metagenome (GOLD analysis project Ga0123334, IMG submission 89706) | Anaerobic biogas reactor microbial communites from Washington, USA - Biogas_R1 time_0 SIP DNA | ecosystem: Engineered > Bioreactor > Anaerobic > Unclassified | place: Washington, USA... | reverse complement strand
TCACTACTACAGTCAAGGAAAAATCGTTGATGCTAATGTCTACTTTAACGATTCGGTTGAAAAAGTTGGCGATAAATATATTATTTCTGAGTCTTATTATACTGCTGAAAGAGTAGCTAACTTAAAATATACAAAGACTGTTCTTAAGGGTTTGGAATTAAACGAGGAAGATGTAATCCAATCACCTAGAACTGGTAATTATCACTGGCTACAAGATAAAGCGGCGCTTAAACACACCACTATTTTGAAAGATTTTTTAGATAAATATCTTTATTGACGATATTTGCTAAAGACTAATGGTCCATGATAGTCTTTCCATTCGTCTAAATCTAACGTGTCCCCGGCCAAGAAATGAATGTTTGGAAATTCTTCTTGAAAAACGCCAAACATATCGCCATCTGGATAGCCACTTTGTGCTTCTGCGTTATAGTAATGCATTGGGATGACAATTCGAGGATTAACAATATCGGTAATTCGCTTTAATTCGTGCGGATTAATAGTGTAATAACCATTAATTGGTGCCAATAAAACATCACAATCTTTGAATTTTAATAAAATTGCAGCTTCTGGTAAACAACCAGTGTCTCCTAAGTGGACGATTTTATAACCATCAATTTCAAAAACATGGATATTGTTAAAACCACGGTGCATTCCTTCTTGATGATCGTGTGGCACAGGTAAAGAAAAATAATCTATTTCCACTTTTTTGTTCGTTAGTTTTACTAATTGTCTCGCGTTATGGTCGGAATGTTCGTGTGAACATAAAACCGTGTCAGCGACTAAGTTATTGGGCAATTTTAAATTAGGGACGCTTCCATTTGCGTACGGATCAACAATTATACGATAATCATTGCTTTCAATAAGAAAACAGGAATGGCCCAAATATATCAATTTACTCAAATTGCTCACCTCTACTCTTATAATTATAAACAATTAGTTCATTTTTGTCATATCATGGACTAAAATCTAGTTGAAAGGACACATATATATGGCAAAAAAAGTTAAAAAAATAAAAAATCTATGGGCAGATTTTAAAGCATTTATTAATCGCGGAAACGCTTTTATGCTGGCGGTTGGTGTTGTCATTGGCGGCGCTTTTAACGCTGTTGTTACTTCATTTGTGAATATGTTACTCAGTATTGCTACTTGGCCAGTCCCTGGAGGTTTGAAAGGATTTATTACCGTTTTACCGGCTCTAACTCCTGCACAAAGAGGAGCAGCGTTTGATATAAACGGAGAAATTGTTAATCTTCAATCTTTCTCAATGGCGGAAGCAAACCAAAAGGTCATCGAGTTCGCTAAAGCACAAAATAAAACCTTAACAGTAGATAGTGAAGATTTCATTCAATGGAAAAATTCGTTATTGAGTTTGTATGACCAACACGGTACAACTTTTACTTCAAAAGGAAGTGCGATTATTGATTGGGGTGGCTTGTTAACCGCGATTATTAGTTTTCTCATTGTTGCGCTCGTTCTTTTTATAGTGGTTAAATTTGTGACAATTGCCCAACAAAAGAAAGCGGAATTAGAAGCAAAAGCATTAGAGCAATATTACGAAAAATTCCCTGAAAAAAGACCAGCTCCAGTGGAACCAGGCGCACCACAACCAACAGAGCTTGACTACTTAAAACGAATTACTGAACTACTTGAAAAACAAGAAGTTAAATAGTAAACAAAAAATATAAGGAAGCTTAATTGCTTCCTTTTAAATTTACTTATTTGACTAAATTTTGTCGTTAGAACCTAAGACTTCCATGATCTTGTGTTTGACAAGTTTCTTAACATATGTTCTACCATCACCAACATATTGACGTGGGTCGAAATGGTCTGGATGGACGTCAAGATGTTCTCTAATTCCCGCAGTCATTGCTAAGCGAAGGTCGCTATCAATATTGATTTTGCATACGGCAGAACGAGCGGCTTTTCTTAATTGTTCTTCTGGTACGCCGACGGCATCTTTAAGTTTACCACCATGCTCGTTAATAATTTTAACTAAATCCTGATTGACTGATGAAGCGCCATGGAGGACGATTGGGAAACCTGGCAAGCGTTTGGTGATTTCTTCTAAAATATCAAATCTTAATGGAGGAGGAAGAAGAATGCCTGTTTCTGGGTCACGTGTGCATTGTTCTGGTTTGAATTTAAATGCGCCGTGAGAAGTACCAATAGCAATTGCTAAAGAATCACAACCAGTTCTACGAACGAACTCTTCAACATCTTCTGGGCTTGTATAGGATTCGGCTCCGTGTTCAACAACTACTTCATCTTCAATACCTGCAAGAGTACCGAGTTCAGCTTCAACAGTCACGTAAGGAACATGAGCATGAGCGTATTCGACAACTTTACGTGTAAGTGCGATGTTTTCTTCAAAAGATTTGCTTGAAGCATCGATCATAACTGAAGTAAAACCTGCATCGATACAATCTTTACAAATTTCAAAATCTGCGCCGTGATCTAGATGAAGAACGATTGGTAAACCAGTATCTTCGATTGCTGCTTCAACCATTTTCTTTAGATAGATTGGTTTAGCATATTTTCTCGCCCCTGCAGAAACTTGAAGAATGACTGGAGAGTTGCATTCCTTCGCTGCTTCGGTAATGGCTTGAACTATTTCCATATTATTACAGTTGAAAGCCCCGATGGCATAACCACCTTTATAGGCTTTTTCAAACATTTCTTTGGTGTTAACTAATGGCATAAAATTACCTTCTTTCGCTATTTATTATACATGAGTTTATTATTTTGTTAATAATAATTTCCTTAGCCCTTTGATGCTTAAAAGAGCATCTAATTCATATGAATTACTCAGTGTCACCTCTTTCAAGGATTGATTGATTTTTCGTTTTAAACCACGATAAGGCTTGTTCCTATGTTCGTAGGAATCTATTAATACATCAATCACGAGTAGGCACAATTGAGTAATGATGGCGTTTTCTAAATAACAGAAGCGTTTAGTAATATGAAAATTCTCGAACGCTTTTTGTACTGATAAATATTGTTCAATACCTTTTTGCGCTTCATCCCACAAATCAACATAAATAAAATCATATTGTCTATCTTGCGTACTATTCAAATAATCCAAAGCATCGGCGCAGATTACGTTAACATTTTTGTTTTGTGGAAACAGGGGCAGCAGTATGTTTTTAAATAAACTGATTAGCTCTAAGTTATTTTCTACGACATCGATTTCGTTCACATCTTGTTTTAAAGAAGCCAAATAGGCAAAATAACCGAGTTTCAAACCAAGAATTAATATTTTACCTTTGGCTATCTGTAAAGGAATCTTTGATAATTTGATGTCTAAAGGAGTGATAGATAGTTTGTGTTTGTTTCTTAAAATTAAAGTTGGACAATCAAAAGCTTTGTTAAAAAATCCATAATCCATTTTAAGCATCATCGTTTCGCCAGAAGCATATTGTTCGCCATATTTAAACAAACCAAAAGCGGGAATTTTTTCACTCGGTATAGCATCAACAAAAGTTTTTAAATATGGATCACAATCGTATTCTTTGGTTGATAACAAATGAGTGTCCCACAATAAATTGTCTAATATAAATGCACTATTGGAGGGATAACTCTTCAGGATTTCATCAATAAAATTCTTCTTAATACTGAAAGAGTCCATTTCATTATTAAAAGAAAAACTTCGCACTGATTTTGACACTTTTTCGTCTTTTTCAATTAAGCAAATGTAGGATAGATATTCGAGGTTATTTTTGTGTGTTTGAAATAGTAATTCAAACTTATTTTTTTCTGACTTATTTTCAAAATCAAAACGCATTTTCTTATTTGACCTTTTTTGCTATTTGCTCATAGAAGCGTGGATCAAATGGTAAACGTGAAATTGGAACAATAGAAATATATCCGTCTAAAATTTGGCGTGTGTCTGCATCTGGAGGAAGATTTTTACTATCCTCAAAATCACGTTGCGCTAAATAGGTATCGCCATTTTTTATAAAATAATGGTTATCACTGCGACAATATAAGCGACCAATCTTAATACCCTTTGGCGGAATATTTTTAGGGAAATTAACATTCAACACATAGTCTTCTGACAATAAATCGTATTTATTAATGAATTCCCACACCTCTTCGAAATGGTCTATTAAAGGGGTAAAGTTATGGTGAGGAGCAGAAAACGCAACTGTTTTAATTTTATGGATAGAAGCAGTTAAAGCTCCGCCGATGGTGCCTGAAAACAAAACATCGTATGAAAGATTTAAGCCATCATTACAGCCCGACACCACTAAGTCATATTTTTGATTCAAGCCAAATAGAGCAAACATCGCACAATCTGCGGGTGTACCATGAACGGCGTAAACATTATCTGCAATCCGATCAACTGTTAAAGCATCAGTAATTGTTAGTGAAACACTTTTTGCAGACATGCCATGAAATGGAGCGACAACTGTCACTTCACCGATTTTTTGTAATTTCTCATATAGGATCTTTAGTCCCTCGGCTTGATAACCATCGTCATTTATTAATAAGATTTTCATATTGTATATTTTCCTTTAAAAATGAGGAAAATAAAAGAGGGAATGTCCTTCCCTCAATTATTATTTAACAAAATTATTGTTGAACGACTTTGTTTTCTTTAATGATTTTGTCCTTTAAGTATTCAGGAACTTCTTCGTAAGAAACAAATTCACGAGTGAAATAACCAGAAGCTTGAGTGATGGATTTGAGTTGAGTGACATAGTCAGTAATTTCAGATTCAGGAACTAAAGCTTCGATATCTTGCATGCCATCATGTTCTTCCATGTTTTGGATGCGAGCGCGTCTTGTGTTTAAGTCAGACATAACATCACCAGTGTATTGGACTGGGGCATAAACGTGGATACGCATAATTGGTTCAAGAATAATTGGTTTACATCTTAGATATGCATCTTTGAAAGCAAGGATACCAGCCATTTTGAAAGCTTGCTCGTTACTATCAACTGGATGATATTTACCGTCGATAAGCACACCTTTAACACCGATGACTGGGAAACCAGCGAGTAAGCCAGCATTTAATACTTCAAAGAAACCTTTTTCAACAGCTGGGAAGTAATTCTTAGGAACAGCACCACCGAAAACTTCTTCGGCAAAAACATTTTCCTCAGATGGTTCAAAGCGCATTTTAACAACGCCGTAGAAACCACTACCACCAGATTGTTTAACGTAACGACCATCGCCTTCGGCGGTCGCTTTAATTGATTCGCGATAAACAACTTTCATTGGTTCAGTTGTTAAATCAACTTTATATATGTTTTTTAATTTTTCGATGACGAAGTTAATGTGAGAGTCAGAAACACCGCCGAGGAGTAGTTGTCTAGTCTCGACATTACGTTTTACTTCGATACATGGGTCTTCTAGTTGCAATTTAGCCAAAGCTGGACCAATCTTTGATTCGTCATTCTTGTTAGCCACAACAATGGCTTTGAAAATAACAGCGGATGGATAGCCAATTGGAGGATAAACAATTTTGTTTTTTGGTGCGGATAATGTCATACCAGAAATAACGCCATCTAAACGAGTGATTGCACCAATATCGCCAGCGTGTAATTCAGTAATTGAATTCATTGTCTTACCGCTGACGGCGTAGAGCATGGACAATCTTTGCGAATCATTACCGAATGCAATATCTTCACCAGTTTTTAAGACACCCGAAATAACTTTAACTAGGTTGATAACACCTGAATATGGATCGACTAATGTCTTAAAAACATAGGCGGACACAGGTTCATCATCTTTGGTGGTGCGTTGAATGGTTTTGCCAAATTCGTCAACACCCTTATGGACTTTACCGGCAGGCGAAGGAACAAAGTTTACGATTGTTTCTAGTAATAAGTTAACACCAATATTTTTTAAGGCATTACCAAATAAAATTGGTGAGAAAGCCGAGTTGGCTAAACCTTGTTGCAATGATTTAGTTATTTCTTCATTTGTGAATTCTTCACCACCGAAGAATTTTTCTAATAAGACGTCGTCTGTTTTGGCGACTTCCTCCATTAATGCACTGCGCGTTTCTTCGACCTTTCCTGCAAAGTCTCCAGGCATATCGCCTGCTTTGCCATCTGCTTTAATGAAGGTGTTATTAATTAAATCTGCAAAACCATCAAAGGCTGCGCTTTGGCCATGTGGGTAGGCAAAGCAAACTGCTTCTTTGGTCAAATGGTCTTTGATTGCCGCTAAGACACCATCAATATCGACACCATCCTTATCCATTTTGTTAACAAATAAGATAGTTGGGATGCCTTTACGACGTAGAGCGTTGAAGTGTTTAATGGTACCGACTTGGATACCAGAAGCAGCATCGATGACTACGACAGCAACATCAGCCACAGTCATTACGCCGAGATATTCACCGATGAAATCATCGTTTCCTGGAACATCAATGATATTAACTTTAACATCATTTAAATATATTGGAATAACGGCGGTTTGAATGGAAGCGCCTCTTTTTTGTTCTTCTGGAGTATAGTCACTAATGGTATTTTTCTTCTCGACTTCACCCTTAGTTTGTATGGCTCCGCTGACAAAAAGCAAAGATTCCACTAAAGAGGTCTTACCAGCACTTTGGTGACCTAGAAACACTATGTTTCTAATTTTATTAGCATCATAATTTGCCATGTTTTTTCTCCTTACATCCTAAAATATTTGCTATATCTGCCTTTAGCAATCAGCTGAATCTTGCCATCCTTGACTAATGAGGCCAATGCCTTTTCAATAGTTACAGAACTGGTAGCGTACAAAATATTTTCTATCACTCGCTTATTAATCGGCGTTGCCGAATCGAAAACTATCTTGTAAACCTTATCAATGGTTTTACCATTGTCGGTGTTAACCTCCATGATATAATCTAGCTTGCGGTAGGCTTCTAGAATGCATTTTAACATATATGTTACATATTGGGTATAATCATTTTCATTATCGTGCCAACCTATTGAAGAGGCTTCAAATGCATCGATGTAATCTGAGATGCGTTGCCTCACAATGTATGGGACTGAAAAATAGTTTCCAATATCATATCCATACTTTTTCATTAAAAAATTCAATACTAATCTCGCCACTCTACCATTTGCATGGTTGAATGGGTGAATGCAGGTAAAATCTAGTAAGAAAGCAAGTATAAGAATTAACTTATTGTTTTCTTCATTTTGACTCACTAAATTGAACTGATAGACAAGATTGTCTAATAAAGATGGCACTTCGCTTGGTTCTGATGTAACAAATAAAGTGCGGTATGAACCATTAGGCATTCTTTCTTGAATGTAATTGGCGCTATCTTTATACTTACCACCAATTTCTGGGTTGTAATCTTTATAAAGATAATAATGAAGCGTCGAAATAAAAGAGCGATCAAATGGTTGATATTTGTAGCATTCGTCAATCAATTGCAACGCTTTGTAATAACCTTGGAATAAATATTCCTGCAAGGTTTGTGGTGCTTGGCCTTTTTCGAAAATGGCTTTAATTCGGTCATCACCAATAAAAATCGACCCCATCGCATTGCTGGCTTCTGTGCCACTAAGAAGGGCCAATTTTGTTAACTTTTCAGCCTTTTTGAGTTTATGCGCTAGGATTGTTTTTCCTTTATATAATTCAATAGAATTAAGTAAAGAAATAATGTTGGGGTTACTTAAAAGATTATTTACAGTACCCTGTAGATCAAAGATTCTCATATATACACCTCGTGCTTTATCAGTATGCGCTATTACCAAAAATAAAGCAACTACATATTTATAAAAGAAAAATACCGAGTTAAAAAATTAATCATGTTCAAATAAAAATCGTAAAAATGCCAAAACAAAGTCATAAATTTTCATTGCTTATTGAACAAAGAAAGATTACATTTTATTTAATGAAATATCGTCATTCACTACAATATGACTATCCAAGCGATCCACACGGTCACATGATCGCGCCAAAACAAGTTCGAAAAGATAATTTAAACAAGGACTATCCCTATTATCGAAATGATTTTTGGTACAATGTCGGTCGCGTGTTAATCGAGCTTATTTTGATTGTTGTTGGTGTACCATATTTCTTTTTACGATATGGTTTAAAAGTAAGTGGAAAAGAAAATCGTAAAAATCGAAAACTATTAAAAAGAACAATGAAGAAAACTGGTGTCATCACCATTTGCAATCATATTTTTGATGAAGATTATCCAGCAATCAGAGTGGCAATGGCCCCAAAAATGGGTTATGTGAGTATGTGGAAAAACAACCACTTGCGTCGCATGGGTTATATCATTAGATTTTCAGGATCTATTCCCGTACCCACAAATGATGCGAGCGCAACCATATCCATGATGCGTGGGGTTGATAAGTGCTTACAGGATGGCAAGTGGTTACACATTTATCCAGAAGCAAGTATGTTTTATTTCTACCAAGATATTCGACCTTTTGTAGATGGCACTTTTCTTTTCGCGGCCCGCAACAAAAAACCAATCTTCCCAATGGCTTATTCATATCGTCCGGTTAAAGGATTATATAAGTTATGGAAAAAGAAAGGTGCACCACTCATCAACTTGAATTTTGGTGAACCAATATATCCAAATCCAAATCTCTCGGTCAAAGATTCAATTAAAGACTTAAGTAATCGCTGTTATCAGGCGATGAAAAAATTAATGAACGATAACACTCCTGAAATGAAAGATAAATAAAAACGCTCGGTGCATATTGAGCGTTTTAATTATTCGTTTATTTATTATTTTGAACGGCAGCTTTTTCGACTTTTGGAATTTCTCCAGCCTTACTTAAAGCGAACTTAGTGACCATTGGGCCGACAAGTTCATATACCAAAGTTGAGGTTAAAATAATTGCCATAATTAAGGAACCTGCTCTTGCCATACTTGGGATAGCAGAAAACAACACATTCGCAGTTGTAGCTAAACCAATAGCAACACCGGCTTGTGGCACTAAAGCAAACCCTAAATATTTCTTTACTTGTGGTTCGCAGCGAGTAATCGTGGAACCAGCAAAAGCTCCAGTCCATTTTCCAATCACACGGGCGAATACGTATATTAAAGCAATAAAAAGAACAACTAATCCATCTTTGTTGAAGAAAATACTTAGGTCTAGTGAAGCACCAGATACAATAAAAAACATCATATAAATCGGCGAAGTAAAGTGATCCATCACGTCTAACGTACGATAACCGTCATTAACAAAGTTCGCATAAATAGCGCCAATCATCATACACATTAACAATGAACTCAATTCAAAATCCCCCATGATTGGATTTTTGAACAAATAATAAAACCCTAGAGCTGCAAAAACAGAGAAAATATTCCATGTTAAACGATTATTACGAGATTTAAAGAAACGACTCATCCAACTGATTAAAAAGCCGATGGCAGCGCCGATTACTAATGAAAGTGAGATTTCAATAAGGGGTTTAACAACAACACTATAAAAATTAATATTGCCTCCGCCTGCTAAGGCAATAGAAAGTTGGAACAATAGTGCAAATAAGATTAAAGCAGCGGCATCATCAAGAGCAACGACTGGTAATAAAGTGTTAACTAATGGGCCACGAGCATTATATTGTTTAATTACCATTAAAGTGGCGGCCGGAGCGGTCGCACTAGCAATTGCAGCTAAAGTTAATACCATTTCGATTGAAACGTATTGCGGAGCAACAAAGTGAGCAATTAACAAAAAGATTATTACCATAATAGATGCACCTAAAGCTTCTAGAATTGTTATTATCACGATTCTTTTGCCGATTGTTTTAATCATTGAGGCTTTAAATGAAGTGCCAATATTAAAGGCAATAAAACCTAAAGCTACCGTGGAAATCCAACTGATAGTTTCAATATATTGAAAAATCAAGCCTTCTTTAATATCGGTATAAGTAAAATTATTGAATAAAAGACCAAAAATAAATGGACCGATTAAAATACCTGTTATTAAATAACCGGTCACGTTTGGCAATCGAATAATACGCATAATGCGTGTTGAAAGTAGGGCTACGCAAAATAAGACTGCTATATAAGCAAAAATTGAGAATGGCATAAAAATATTGTTCGATTTACTTAATCGATCCCTCGAAATCTTCTATCTTTCTGGAATACATGAAACCTTTGATGGTTGTAAAGTTTTGTGTCGCTTCGCGAATGACTGTTTTTAGTTCGTCAAGGCGAGATTCATCAACTACAAAAAAGCAAAACATTCTTTCCATGAATTCCTTTTGCTCCAGTTGTCTAACATTCATAAAATGACTATCTCCCGGAGCAAAATCAACGGCATCTTTTAGCGATTCACTGCTGATGATAGTCGCATTGAAGCCAGCGTTCTTAATAGTGTTTAAGATTTCATAGATGTGGTCATGGGTTTTTAAGACTAGTTTTAATTCAACTTTCATAAATTTCTTCCTTAAAGACATTATATTATAGGCGCACATTTGTTAATATGGTAAGCACTTTTTATTATATAGCGCATGAACAAAAAGGAAAAAATGCATTAAATTATCTTGAGAGTATTTTTGTGCTACAATGTAGCAGAAAAAGTGAGGAAAAAACTATGGAAAATAAAAAAGGAATTCCAATCACATTAATTACTGGTTATCTTGGGAGTGGTAAAACCACACTCATTAATCATATTTTAAGAAACACCAACAATCACAAAATGGCCGTTATTGTTAATGATATCGGTGAAGTCAATATTGACGCAGATTTAATCGCTAATGAAGGCGTAGTAAGTGGCAAAGATGAAAACTTGGTCGCCTTATCTAACGGCTGCATTTGCTGCACGTTAAAACAAGACTTAATTGATCAACTCGATGAACTCGTTGCTACTGGAAAGTTCGATCACATCTTAATCGAAGCTTCAGGCATTTGCGAACCTGTACCAATTGCGCAAACAATCACCTATATGGAAGATGAATTTGTTCGCCAAGGCAAACCAAAAGCTTACTATTTAGACGCAATTGTTTCCGTTACTGACGCGCTTAGACTTAGAGATGAATTCCGCTGCGGCGAAATATTAATTACTGTTGAGCGTGGCGAAGAAAACATTGAAAATCTCATTATTCAACAACTTGAATTTACTA
>Ga0123334_1006276_pt1 | contig 11046 bp, 7 predicted proteins | sample BiotimSIPDNA_FD_89706 | JGI IMG/M metagenome (GOLD analysis project Ga0123334, IMG submission 89706) | Anaerobic biogas reactor microbial communites from Washington, USA - Biogas_R1 time_0 SIP DNA | ecosystem: Engineered > Bioreactor > Anaerobic > Unclassified | place: Washington, USA | collected... | reverse complement strand
TCATAATCCTGAACAGACAATACATTGATGTCTTCCTTAATGATGAACTGTTCATGGAGTATGAATACGATCAGCTCGACAATATTCTGAGTCCTTTTTTTGAGAAGTTAAACAATTAGAGAATGAAACGATGACGCAAAATCATAAAAAGCAACGGCTCCTGTTTTATATAAAGCAAACGGACTTGATGTGTTTAAGTACTTTGAATTGTTGCTCACTGTATTGCCAAGTATGGCATTCCTGACAAATCCGGATATACTTTAAGAGCTTCTGCCATGGAATAAATCTGTGCAGAAAATCTGTAAAGTAAAATGAGTTATAGTAATCCCCGAGCCACAGCTCGGGGATCATTTATTTATGGGTGGTTTGTTATTAGACGGTTACCCCAGAAACGCCACATCACTATGTGGCGGGGGTATTTTTTGCATTTTTTGCTTCAGCGTATGCTCTGCACGATATTTCCAGAGCCGTCAGCCTCCCACAATCAAATTCGCCCATAAATAGCCAATGCAACGAGAATATACATGATTGTCAACGTCAGTTGACAGATTTCCAGCGTTAGTTGGTAGACCTTTTTCGACAAAAATGGTACTATGGATTCATCAGGAAAACACTATCGCCCAGCGATAGAAGGAGGAATCATTTATGAAGAAAAGTATCATTTACAAACTCAGTCCATTCAACAATTATGATGATATGCCGGCACCGATCTTAGTCTTGAAAAAGCTGCTCGCATTTTTCATCTGCTTCGTACTCGGAATGCTCGCAGGCAACGGAGTCATTATTGGTATAATGATCGCCTGCGGAAAAGATCTGTCAAAGGGAGAAACGTTCAGCGATAACGTTATGGCTCTTCTGGGACTTTATTGTATGGCGGCGATCATAGCAGTCAGCATTCTCTACTGGAAGCTTATAGAAAAAAGGAAACTCTCAGAAATGGGCGTGACCAGAAATGTTTCAGGCTGGTTTATCGGCGCAGGTATAGGCGCACTGTTGATTATTGTTTCAGTTTCTGTTATAATGCTAACAGGCACTATAAAATTCAGCGGCCTTTCCGGGCACTTCAATATCGCAATGTTTCTGTTAATGTTCGGCGCATATGCCGTACAGGGAGCTTCTGAGGAGTTCCTTTCAAGAGGAGTTGTATTCTGCTCACTCAAAGACAAGGTATCTCTCCCCGTTGCCGTCGGCGCAAATGCACTGGTATTCATCATCCCGCATATGGATACACTGTTTGTTGCAGAGCCGCTGTTCATTATCTCCGGAACAATTATTTTAGTCATAATCTCATGCGTATTCTCATTCATCACTCTTCGCACCAAGAATATATGGGCAGCCTGCGGACTTCATACGGTATGGAACTTCTGCCTTGAATGTATCTTCGGAATGACCGTCAGCGGAAGCGAGAGCGCCGGAGTTTCTGTCATAAATATGCGTACAGTAGGAAAGAATCTCCTCAACGGCGGCGTGTACGGCATAGAAGCAAGCGCAGTGACCGCTGTAACCACAGGCGCCGCAGCTATACTGCTGTGGAATTCATATAAAAAAGTCATTAAAGAAAGGCAGGCGTGAATTATGGAGTTCAATAACAAGCTTTACGACCTTCGCAAGAAGAAGGGCTTATCACAGGAGGAGCTGGCAAACAGGCTCAATGTTTCAAGGCAGACCATATCCAAGTGGGAGGTGGGGGATTCTACCCCTGACATGGAGAAGCTGATAGCTATCAGCGACCTCTTTGAGATATCCCTGGACGAGCTGATTATGGACAATGCACCGGCGCCTGCCGCAGAAGCTCCGGCAAAATCGGATCTTTACTCTGACATAAAGGAAAAAGTCCTCACGGAGGATAACAAGAAAAAGGCTAAAAAGGGACTGAAAATAGCTGCAATAGTATTGGGAGCCTTTGTCCTGATCGACCTTGTATCGTTTGTTGTATATGTCAGTGTGAATGGTTTCCCCGGTTGAACAGATCTTCCCCCACAGCCTGACCGGCAAAACAAATACATCTGAATAAAATCAAAGCGGGTGATAATGTGCTTTTATCACCCGCATTTTTTATTCAATGTTTTCTATTTTAGCTTTCTTTTTTCTCTGATAATTATTATACAACAGTGCATAAAGGAGCGAAGACATAGCAATCATGCACCCACTTATTCTCCTTATTCTTTATTTTTTCAAAATGATACCATACCTCGCCATTATCCCATTTAACCTGATAATCTGATGTATAATTAGTATTCAGCTTTACATGACCAAGAGCATCTGAACCTGAGCAAGCCTCTCTTCTTATTTTGGTACCATCATTCTTTTTAGTAACCTTAACAGTTGTCTTTTTTTTGACCTTCTTACTTTTTCCACGGTTAGAATCACTGCAATCAGCTTCCTTTATCCAACCCTTTACTTTCTTTCCATTAGTTGCTACGAACTCATCTGAATGCAACAGTGTTGGCTTATTGTTCTGAGCCCTGATAGTATCAACAGTAAATGTATAACCAACTGCTGCGGTTGCAACATATTTTCCTGCGCCATCAACTATATGAGCACCTGCCTTTGTGGCATAACGCTCCTGATTAACAGCGATATCCTGTGCGTTTGCATCAAGGGAGATCATTACGGAAGGGAAAATATCGTTTCCGGTTGCGAATGAAGTAGCTGCTGAGCCTGTGATAAGTGTGAGAGCTGCGAGTGCGGTACAAATGTACTTACGTGTTTTTAACATTCGATATTACCTCCTGTATAATTTGTCGGTATTATTACTAACACCGATAACCATTATAGCACTAATGCTCAGCAATGTCAAGAAAATTTCAAAATAATTTTTTCAAAGCTGCCGTGTTTAAAGCAAACAAGGCTATATACAGCCAAAATTCACGCTGTCATCCACGATCCCCAGGCCAAACGCCAGCATTTTTTACCATATTATCTGAATAATCCGCTTATTACCGGCACTGCCGCACTCAGTCCAAGAGCTGCAAGGAGCTGCTCACGCTCCGGTATCACCGTCTCAAACACCGTCTGTAACTGCGGGACCATAACCGCAGCAGCCAGCACTCCGACTGATATCACTGCCGCCAGCAGCAGCTTCATATTTCCGAATGGATTGATACGGAATATGGAGCGTGTCTCAGACCTGCATTCAAAAACGTGTATAAGCTGAGACATGACAAGAGTAATGAGAGCACAGGTCCGTGCAGACTCCTCCGTACCGCCCAGCCGCAGCGAAAAAGCGAATGATGCAAGTGTGCATAGGCCGATGAATATGCCCCTGAATACTATCATCCCCATAAGACCGCCGGAGAAGAAGCCCTCTGTTGAACGTCTTGGCGGACGGCTCATTATCTCCTTTTCAGGCGGATCCATGCCCAGTGCCACCGCCGGCAGCCCGTCTGTAACAAGATTCACAAGGAGTATCTGCACCGGCAGCAGCACCATAGGCATCCCCATAAGTATGCCCAGAAACATGGTAAGCACCTCCCCGATGTTGCAGGACAGGAGGTAGCGGACAAATTTGCGTATATTAGCATAGACGCAGCGGCCCTGCTCCACTGCGTTCACAAGGGTGGCAAGGTTATCGTCAAGGAGTATCACATCTGCCGCCTGCTTCGTAACATCAGTACCGGTAACGCCCATAGCTACGCCCACATCCGCCTCTTTTATGGCAGGAGCATCATTCACGCCGTCCCCGGTCATAGTCACTATCTCTCCACGGCGCTTGAAACTCCGGACTATACGCAGCTTATGTACAGGCTCTACACGGGCAAACACGGTATATTTGCCTATGATACGATCAAGCTCCTCATCTGACAGCCTGTCGAGCTCCTCTCCGGTCATGGCCTTTCCGCCTTTGAGGAGACCTGCCTTTCTTGCAACGGCAACGGCGGTATTCTTATGATCTCCGGTTATCATAACAGTCTTTACCGAGGCGTTTGCACACTTTCTTATGGCAATTCTTGCCTCCTCACGGGGAGGGTCGATCATGCCTGCCAGTCCGATAAACACCAGTCCTCCCCTGTGCGGATCAAAGGTATCCGAATCGCAGTAAGCCAGCGCCAGCACTCTCAGCGCCTTATCCGACATCTCAATGACCTTTGTGCCTATGCGCCTGCGGACTTCCGGTGAAAGCGGCAGAAGCTCTCCTTTTTCATCCATATACATGGAGCACCTTGGCAGCAGCACCTCCTCTGCGCCCTTGAAGTATGTCCTTTTTCCGCTGCCGCAGGTACAATGAACAGCCATGAAACGGTTCTCGCTGTCAAAGGGGAATTCATCAAGTCTCCGGCGCTGATCTTCAAGGGAAGCCTTTGTTATGCCGGCCTTTGAGGCGGCTATCAGCAGAGCTGCCTCTGTAGGATCTCCTGTGACCTTCCATTCGCCCTTCCCGGTAACAGCGCCCCTGTTCCGGTTTTTCGTCCCGGCAGGAGCAGCTATAGAAGCGTCCGAACAGATCACACCGCAGATAAGGCTCTCAGTAAGGGCTTTTTCGTTTATAGGATTGATAGCCGTCCCCTCATCGCCCCTTGTCACGCCGCCGCTTATACGATAGCCCATGCCGCTGAAATAGTAGCTCTCATCTGCGGCAGCAAGCTCGGTGACCGTCATTTTATTCTCGGTGATAGTGCCGGTCTTATCCGAGCATATGACAGAAGTGCAGCCCAGCGTTTCAACACTGTGAAGCTTGTTGACAAGGGCTTTCTGCTTCAGCATACGGTTGACTGCCAGCGCCAGGGCTATAGTCACTGTAGCCGGAAGTCCCTCCGGGATAGCAGCGATCGCAATGGTTATTCCGGTCATAAGCATAGCGAAGACCTCCTCACCCCGGAGTATACCTGCCGCAAAAACCGCTCCGCATACGATAAGGCATATCACCGCCACAGCCTTTCCGAGCTCCGCAAGCCTCTTTTGCAGAGGTGTTAGCTCCTTGTCGATATCCGCCAGCATTTCCGATATCCGTCCCATCTGAGTACGCTTTCCCGTAGCTATGACCTTCGCCATGCAGGTACCCTTTGTGGCAGATGTGCCGCAGTAAACTATATTGCTCTTGTTTATGGAATTATCGGTATCAGTGGCAGGGCCGGCAGATTTTGCCGCTGCCTGGGATTCTCCCGTCAGCATAGCCTCATCGGCAAAGAAGCCGGCCGCCCTGAGCACAGCGCAGTCAGCAGGTATACGGTCGCCGGCCTCCAGCTCTATGATATCATCGCAGACAAGTCCGGCGGCATCGATAACTTTCAGCTCCCCGTCACGATAGCATTTAGCTGTGGGCGCAGTCATTGAGCGCAGGGCTTCAAGAGTGTGTTCAGTGCGGAATTCCTGAACGAAGCCCAGCACAGCGTTGAGCAGGACGATGAGTATTATAGTCACAGCGTCGGATATCTCTCCCAGCAGGACGGATACGCCTGTAGCAGCAAGGAGTATCATCACCATTACATCCCTGAACTGACCGATGAATATAGCGGCCGCACTTGTCTTTTTCCCCTCTTCAAGCAGATTCTCCCCATCGGCTTTAAGTCTTTCAGCCGCTTCCTTTTCGGTAAGTCCCATATTATTCCCTCCGGATAAAGAATTTGTCCATACATCATATGCTGCCGTGGGACAGGATATTCACAGCTGAAAAATATGTATAAGATAAGCGAAAACTGAGTGAAAGCCGTTGCATTATATTTTTTTGTATGTTATAATGTATAAAGCATATTATCGGCTCATAGCCGTAAAGAGAGGGTTAGTAAAATGTTTAAGAAGAATAAGACCGCCGCACTGCTGATGAGTCTGCTCATCTGCGCTTCTGCGGCAGTATCTCCGGTAAGCGCATATGCCGACAATGAGGAAAGCGCTACCGTTTCTGAAGCAGCAGATGAAGCTGCCGACAGCAATGAAAAAACATCCGGCGACTTTACATATACCGTCAGTGACAATGATACTGTTACCATTACAAAATGCTCCAACACTATCGTTGATCTTGTCATCCCTGAAACTATAGACGGCCTGCCCGTAACCGATATCGGTGAATGGGTATTCGGCAAGGAGGCAAATAAATTCCTTGAGACCGTATCCATACCTGCATCTGTGGAGTATATCTCCACCAACAACCCCTTCAAGGTCTGCGGCAATCTCAGGGAGATAACAGTCGCTTCCGGAAACAAGGAATACGTTTCCGAGGACGGGATCCTCTTCACCAAGGACAAGAAGCGTCTTGTATGCTATCCTACAAGAAAATCCGGCAAGAGCTATGCTATCCCGGACGGAGTTGAGGAGCTGGGAAGCGCTGCTATATACGAAACTGAACTGGAAGAGATAACCTTCCCGGACAGTCTCAATACTGTGAAGGATTTCTCTGTGGCAAGGAACGCCTCACTGAAAAAGGTCGATCTGAGCAAGACTGAGATCGACAAGATCGGCGGTTATGCCTTTTCCGGCTGTACCTCCCTCACAGAGGTCAACTTCCCGGAAGAGCTCTCAACTATCGGCGGCGCCGCATTCTTTGGATGTACTGCCCTTACGGAAGTCGAGCTGCCTCATCTTATCACATCTATCGGACAGTACGCTTTCATAGACACCGGTCTCAAGAGCGTGAAGATCCCCCGTACAGTTCAGGAGATAGGCTACTGTGCGTTCGGATATGAGACTGCTCCCAACGGTGAGGAATGTCCTGTCAGTGACTTCATCATCATCGGTGAATACGGCTCCGCAGCCCAGACATACGCTACGGATACAGACAGCGAATACGGCTACGCAAACGATTTCACCTTCCAGTCTGAGGAAGAAAATGCTGACGTTGAGGAGATACTTTCTCTTGAACAGAAAACATGGGAAGACTATGACTATGCCGTTGACGGCAATGAAGTATACATACTCTCCTGCAATTCAACGGATGATGTTATAAATGTGCCTGCCGAGATAGAAGGCAAACCTGTAACAAAGATATACACTATCGCATTCAGCAGCACCTATGCAAGAGAGATAACCATACCCGAAGGCGTAAAAGAGATAAAGAAAATGGCATTCAAGGACTGCGGTATGCTTGAAAAGCTCACTCTCCCGCAGAGCCTTGTTACTATCGAGGATTATATATGCAACGGCTGCGAAGTGCTCAGATCAGTAGACCTTGGCGGAGCTGAGACTATCGGCTCAGACGTCTTCCTCGGCTGCAATTCCCTTACCGATATCACTATCTCAGGCAACTGCAAGACAATAGGTGTAGGCAACGAATACCCCTTCGCAGGATGCAATGCCCTTGAGAACATCAATGTAGTATCCGGAAGCGGAGGATCATTCTCATCTGAGGACGGAATCCTATACAGCAGTGACAAGAAGGCTCTGCTGTGCTATCCTGCCGGAAGAACAGCCAAGACCTTCAAGGCCTCAAAGGACATCACAACTATCGGCAAATCCGCATTCTTCCTCAATCCTTACATCGAGGAGGTAGAGCTGCCCAACGTTGAGACCATAGACATAGGCGCATTTGAAGGCTGCTCTGCACTGAAGAAAGTCAAGCTCTCAAAAAAGCTGAAGACCGTAGGCGCTTACGCCTTCCTTGACTGCACGGAGCTGAAGAGCCTGCGTTTCTACAAGGATCTTGAAGAGATCGGCGAATACGCCTGCGGATATTACTACATGACCGATGCAAATCTCCTTGAAAACGAGGAGAACGGTGAAACACTGATAAAGGACTTCAAGATCTATGCCGACAAGGGTACAAAGGGCTATGACTACGCCAAGGACAACGATATCGAGGTCATAACCGGAACTATCGAGCTCTTCGGAAAGAACGTGAAGAAGAGCATATTAGAGGCCGCTGCAGGCGCTGTCGCACTCGCAATCGCTGCTCTGATCGCTTTACTGTTCGCAAAAAGATCAAAGAAAAAGAAGAGCGAAAAAGAGAAGACCGAAAAAATAAAGAAGGCTGCCGAGAAAAAGGAAAAGAAGGCTGAAGCCAAGAATGACGAAGAAAAGGCTGACGAAGACAGCTCTGACGGAAAGGATGACACTGATGATAAACAGGATTAAGAAGTTACTATCCGTATCCGCAGCAGCATTCCTTTGCTTTGCCGCAGTACCGGTGCAGACACTTCGCACAGACGCTGCCAGCGGAGCTCAAGACGTTAAGCAGGACGGCCTTTTCACATACGAAGAGGTAGACGGCGGCTATGCAGTCAAAAGATTCATCGCCACAACAATGACCAGCTTCCCCAGTGTCGTAAACGGAACTCCTATCGTAGAGATAAAGGATGACGCATTCTACAACTGTGCCGGCATCACTGAACTGGAGATACCGCCTACCGTCAAGAAAATCGGCAAGGGTGCTTTCAGCTTCTGCACATCCCTTCGCAAAGTCACGCTCCCGAAATCCCTGACTGAGATCCCGGACAATGCCTTTATCGGCTGCAACAGCCTCACAGAGATCGAGATACCGGACAGCGTTACAAGGATCGGCGAGTCTGCATTTTCAAACTGCTCTGCACTGACTGCGATAACTCTGCCGGATTCGCTTACAGAGATAGGCGATGCCGCATTCACCTGTGTTCCGCTGGAAACAATAGACGCAGACGGATGTGCAGGCTTCGTGTTTAACAACGATTGTCTCATGAACAATGACAAGACCGAGATCTACAGAGGCTCGGCTGCTATAAAAGGCACTCTCCGCATCCCTGAGGGCATAAGAACTATCAAGCCCGGAGCTTTCTCCATGTGCTACGGTCTTGAAGAGGTATACTTCCCGGGCTCTGTTACAGAGATATGCAACAATGCATTCTGGGACTGCTGCAACGTAAAGAAGCTGGATTTTTCCGAGGGACTTACCTCCATAGGCACCGGCGCTTTCACCTATAACGAGCTTGTTCAGACGATAGAGCTGCCAATATCACTTAAAGAGATCGGCGACAGCGCCTTTCTCGGATGCGCTTCTCTGGATCACCTGGTATTGCAGGACGGCCTGGAGAGCATTGGTGACAAGGCATTTTTCGGCTGCGGCAATCTGATGAAGGCCACTGTTCCGAAAAGCGTCAAGACCGTAGGCGAAAAGGCCTTCGGCTACACCATAGACAGCACCGGCAGCAATGAGATAAAGATCAGCGGCTTCAAGATGAACGTCTCATCAGGATCAGAAGCAGAAAAATATGCAAAGTCAAATGATATAGACTACTCTGCTTCTGACAAGAACCTCAGGCACTTCGCATTTATAATAATAGCAGTTGCACTTTTACTGGCTGCTGTAGTATTTGCAGCCGTACTCATGGCAAGAGGACGCAAGGGCGCTCCTATCTCTGCAAGGAAGGCCAAAAAAGAGGCTCTGGAAAAAGAAGCGGAAGCAAACTACAAAAAGATCGTTGAAGAAGATGAGCCGGAGGAAAATACCCAGTCTGAAAAGAAGTCCGGCGGCGACAAAAAAGTCTCCGCAAAAAAGTCCGAAAATAAAGAGAAAAAGAACTGACATCCAATGGCATAACATCAAAAAACACCGTTATCAGGGCGTTTCCTGTAACGGTGTTTTTATTTGCATATGCAAAATATATATAGGAATTAAAAATAAATATTTGAAATTCCGTGTCTGTAATGCTATAATATAGACAAGCCAATAAGAACAAGAAATTTTCTATCCATCCTTTAAAAAAGAGTGAGAACCTTACGGTTTCTCATTCTTTTTTTTTGCTGCTTCTTCCATGCCTTGTCTTGTAAAGTCTGCAAATCTTGTTATATAATCTATACAGTTCTTTATCATCGGATGATCTTCAACTTTTTTACGGTAGATTATTATATCACGGTTCAGACAAGTTGCATATGAACACGGTCTTGTTGTCATGCTGCCCAATGCAAGCGGTGCCGGGTGAAGCGGGCCTACCCACATGTATGCATTCTGTACTATATCAAGCATACTCTTCTGTGTACCACGGTCATATACGTATATCTTCTTTCCTCCCGTTTTTGACACATAATCGGGATTTATAGAAGCCTTACGAACTATGTCCGGCTCAGAATCGTTATGGATTATCTCAGGATACTTCTCAAGAAGTTCAAACGGAACATCATCATACTTTGTAAGAGGATGATCCTTGTGCATCATGAGCTGCAAGTGGTATTCCAGTATAGTCCTGCTGCAAAGCTTTTTTGATTCAAGACGCTCCTGAAGGACATCGAGCTGAAGCGTAGGTATACGAAGAACTCCGATATCGGCCACTCCGTTGCAGGTCTCCTCAATAACCTTATTGGTGCTTGTCTCAAGAAGAGAGATACTGAAGCCCTGAGTAGTCTCGTCCAGATCGGATATCATCTTGCCCATAGCTGCGGCAACGTATGGAGAACGTGTGGCTGCCACTCTTATCTCAGAGGTATTCATCTCCTTACGGGAATACAGAGCCTCCAGGCTGTGGAACTCCTCAACGATGCTCTTAGCTCTCTCTATGAACTCCTCGCCTTCCGGTGTGATGACCATACCGCTCTGAGTACGCTGGAATATCTGTATGCCAAGGCTTTCCTCAAGATCCTTGAGTGCGATACTTATATTAGGCTGAGCCTGATAGAGTACCTTAGCGGCCTTAGTGATACTTCCTTCCCTTGCAATTGCAATAACATATTCAAGATGCTGTATTTTCATTATTCTCACCTCCTTTATTATTATACATACATTATAGCATATTAATCCTGATAATTCAAGCACCGGCACATCAAATTTGCATTTTTTTTACACATATGCCGAATCACCGCATTCCCGGATGTGAATGCGGTATTATAATGCCTTTTGCATAAGGTCTGCCGTTTCTTTTTGTGCAGCTTTTTCTTTGTTGAAAGTTGACATTTTTTTGCGGATATGTTATAATTATATAGGCTTTGATACACAAACCGCATGATATCATTATCCGCATTAAGCAGGATATTATCCATTACCGCCGAAAGGAGGCGCCAGTATGAACGAAATGACCGAAAAATATATCGCCTCACACCTCTTTGAAAAGCGTGAGGAGGACTTTGAACACGCCTCCCTTGACCGTGAGATTGCTTTCTACGACAGCATCTGCGCCGGTAATATCGAGCTGGTAAGGGTGTTCATGCAGC
>Ga0123334_1006270_pt1 | contig 11053 bp, 4 predicted proteins | sample BiotimSIPDNA_FD_89706 | JGI IMG/M metagenome (GOLD analysis project Ga0123334, IMG submission 89706) | Anaerobic biogas reactor microbial communites from Washington, USA - Biogas_R1 time_0 SIP DNA | ecosystem: Engineered > Bioreactor > Anaerobic > Unclassified | place: Washington, USA | collected... | reverse complement strand
TATTGCAGGGTTAAAGGTATAAGATCACCAATTAAGATTGCATGATGATATTTTAGCCAGGCAATTAAATCTCTTTCAAACCTTTGATCCAATTCATTTAAGGCAAAGCCAGGATCGTCGCGTTGTAACCGTGCCCAGGCCGCTTCATAATCCCTAATCCTTTTTCTTTTATCCCTTACGTTCCCGTACCCGGCATATGACAAATCTCGTAATAATGGATCAATCTCGTGTTCCAACAATGGCCTTGGATGCCTCTGCAAATTATTAAATACCTGTTCCTGTTCTAATATTTTAAAACACAGGCTATGTAATGTACGGGCTACTACCTGATCTGCGCCTTCAATCTCCAGTGCTTGAATCTCTGATTTTAAATCTGCTGCAGCCGTTCTAGTAAAGGTTACTGCTAGTATTCGTTGTGGGTTATTTCCCTCCTCCAATAGCCGAGCTATACGTCGCCTAAGAGCGAATGATTTGCCAGTTCCAGGACCAGCCACCGTTCTTAATCGTTCCGCTGTATTAGCTGCAAAAGAATAAGCTGGTGACGTAGGCTCCATTCCTGTTTCCCATGTCATTTTCATCTACCCCCTACCACAACAACCCTTCTATCTCCATGAATCCCCATCTCCGTATTGGCTTGTATTATTATTTTAACTGTATTGGTTTTTTGCCGGCTGCCTCAAGCTTTTAATTTGTTTGTTCAATAATTTTCCTGGCATGCTTAGACTGCATAAAATGATAATTAAACATTAAATATAAAACTGCTTCTAGCTACACACCACCAAATACTCCCCGCCCATCCGGTGCTGGTAATCCCATAGCTCCCCATTATATTTGCGAGCCACAGCCCGTAAATCCGGCCAGGTGAACCAGGCAAAAACTGCCGGGGGTAGATGGTTTAAATCTATTTGGGGCGTATGGCGTAATTCTCTGGCCCACAATTGCAGCATGATAGCCGCTTGCTCCTCGTTAATTGTCAATGGCTTGTTAAGCATCAGTTTTTTATCTAACTCTCTAACCACTTCAAAAAACTGCAATGTGTTTATAAATGAGCCTGCCGAACGGGCTACCACATCCCGATCTCCGGCTCCTTCGACCATTTTACGCTTCAGAAAAGTGAGGTTTATCTCACTGCCCCATTCATACAATCGGAAAATATGCTCGGCTATGGTAATCAGGGTTTCGGTGCCGGCAATAAGAAAAAAGAGATAGATCGGCGTCATAAACGCCAGGTCATGTTGCTCGCTAAGTTCCTTCAACCACAATTTATCCCTTACCCGTATCTGGTTGGCAGGATCACGTAGAAAGCAACGGAATAAAACGGTCCGAACTTTTCTTTTGCCCTCTTTACCGGTCAGTTCACGTGCTATTTCCTCGAAGGGAAGATTTAATTCAGTTAGTTTCTGTCCCGGTTCAGCCAGCAGCAAACTGTCATAGATCCAGCGCGGCCTTATCGGGCGGTCAAATCCGATCATGAGAGTACCTCCACAAATGGTATTACAACTTCTTCAATATGTATTGCGCCATGACTGATCCCCAACTTATCTGCCGGGTTGAACATTTCCCTTCCCGGCGGCAGGACCAGTACTTTTTCTCCCAGAATACGTTGATTTTGCATTATGACAAGATCATGCTCATGAGCAAACTCTTTGGCCAGCTTCAAATTAGGATAAATCAAGGCCCGAAGCGCTCGCTCCTCAACCAAATACTTATCTGCTTTTACCCCATTACCGTAGCACCAGATGGAGCCATGATCAGCAGTTAAAAATACCCGATATCCTTCCTTCAGCAAAGTTGAAATGGTTAATGCGATCTGGGTTTGTCCATATAGCTCCTCTAGCTGATTATGCATATTTATTTTGCTCCGGGAGAATAAAATGCTCTTGTGTACAACGTTATCGATAATATCAAAAACAATCCCCAGCACGTCATAATTCAGATAATCACGATCCCATTTCCCATCGGTATTTATAAATAACCGCTTGGTTTTACTTTTGCCATCGTGGAAAAAACGATCAACTGCTTTAATGAAACCTGATGATTCTGAGCCCATGTTGTCCAGAAAAACCTCGCCGCTGAATAACGCATTGCGCGACGAAGATGTCAACGTGGGGATAAGCGCAAAGGTAACATTCTCACAAAAATCCCCGCATTGATTAGCCTGCAAATATGCCTTCATCCCAAACCATTCGGCAAAACCCATCCCATCGAAACACAACAACGCAATCCGCTTATTATCCAGTGTACTGAGATAACGCATGGTCTGGTTAATAGTCACCGGGCCGTTTATATAACTGGCAAAAAACAACTGGTCATATTCTTGAATTATATAATCCTGAAACAGCTGGCTGATTTCATGATCCAAAGCAAAATAGCTTTCGGTTTCCAGCATTTCAGCCGGGTAGAGGGATTCCAACTCTCCCCAGCGCCGCGCTATAAGCGGCCAATCTTTCTTGTCCTGCTCCAAAAGTTGCCTGATATCCTTTACCAACCGGGTATAGTCATATGCTGAACTGTCTTTCTCAAGCACTTCGCCATGCTTTCTAATCTTTATTACATTGGCAATGCCACCATAACCTTTTTCATGAGCCAATACCTTGCCAATGGCAATCCATTCCCTGATTAAAAACAATGTCTGTTGCTCGTCTAGAATACCAAGGGTAGCGACTGACTCTTGATAAGCCTCATAAATAGACTGATACCCATCCATCTCAAACATTCTCAGGGCTTTGCTGTCAAGACGGGGAAAAATATCCGTCAGGGTCCAGCTGATTAAATCCGCGTTTTGTTCGATATCATATGGCAGACACGCCGCCTCCTTTTGCAGTAAAATCAAAATTTGCCGGCTCTGGTGCTGGCGTATGAATTGGCGCAGCGATAATTCCCCCTGAAAGCTAACCACTGCAAAATCCTGTTTCAGCAGATCAAGCAGCAAGGGATCGCTCCCCAACTGATCCGGGTCATTGACAACAATCAATTGACTCCAGGACTGTTTGGCCTTATTAATTAAAATATCAAACCACTTTTTCATCATACAAACTCCACATAGGCAATTTGTTCACAATTCAAGGCCGGAACCAATTGTCTTCTCTTGCGGGACTGCAGTTGAAACATCCTCATCTCTTCCTGTAATTCCTGTAGTCTGGCGTTACGAATGTTATCGACTGCAATACGCAGCAATGCTTGTTCGCGAGCCTTATAATAGGTCTGCCGGCTTTCTTCCTGCTTACGAATCTTTTCCTCCAGATTTAAGGTTTCCTCATAGTAAATCGATTCGGCCAGCCGTTCGGCATTGTTCTGCCCCTTCTCAATTAACATATCCCAATCCAGCGCAGGTTCAATTTCAATCAGATCCCGTACTCGCTCCGGCATATCCTGAAAATATTTTGAGATCCGGGAATGATACTGGCCGGCTGCACTAATAAAACAGGGAATGATGAACAGCCTCTCCCTATCTATATAGTTGCTTAGTTTTAGCGTATATATAAAAAGAACGCCCGTCTCCCCAGCAAATTTACCTTCTTCCACCTGCATCCGGGCACTTATATCCATGGCCAATTCCTGGGCCACTTTTGCAGATACAGTCATCATATAGGGATGGCCTGGCCCCAACAGATCACATTCTTCCTTCTCCAGTGCCTGACTTTGGTGAAATATCACATTTTTCCAGTGCTTACTGCCGACCGGATCATCAAAAAAATAAACCCCCTGGCGTCCCTTGTATTGCTGTAGTGATGCTCCGAAAAGGCCTAAATATCCTTTCAGGAGCTGTTTGCTTTCTTCCCCTTTTTTCTCCAGTTCCCAGGCAGATACCGAATAGCGTTCCTCCAATTGAGAAAAAGGCAGGGCCAACTCACCCTTACCGATCACATCTACTGCCCGCTGATAAATCTCCTCCGCCAGTTTTTCCAGCTTAGCTGCATCGTGCAGGCGTTTCTGAACAGCCTCAATATAAATTTGCTCAAATGAGAATTCTTCCTCCAGGGTACTAAGAATATCGGCCAGCTTGTCTTCTCCGTCGTTAAATTCCAGTTTGATCCGTTCCAGCTTGTCCTCAATGACTGTGCGCACTTTCTGCTCAACTGTGTCTTCCAACTGAAAATTAACAACTTTCACATCGTATTTTTGCCCAATCCGGTCAATACGCCCGATCCGCTGCTCTAGACGCATCGGATTCCATGGTAAGTCATAATTAATGAGTATACGGCAAAACTGCAGGTTGATTCCTTCTCCGCCGGCATCAGTTGATATCAGGAAGAGTGCCTCGGTGCGGAAGAGATCTTTGGCGGCGCGCTTTTCTTCAGCTGACATGCGGCCATTGATCATGGCCGTCTTGTAGCCTAAATTCTGCAGACAAGTATTTAAATAGAACTGGGTTTCTACAAACTCGGTAAATATAATAAACTTGAGCTCCGGGTCATTTTCCCTGATCCTGAACTCATCCACGAGCTCCAATAATGTTCTAAGTTTGGCATCATTACGTCCCAGACTAGCCTGGCGGGCCAGGTCCACCAGTTTTTCCAAAAGGTCGATCTCCGTCTGCAGATAAGACACATTTTTCAATAAATCCTGGTATGGCCGACTTTCCAGATAAACCATCTGGGCTTCCGCCACTAGCTCCTGGATTTCATCGGCTTCAATCTCAGCCGTTTCTCCTTCTGTTCGTCCTAATTCTATCGTCTTCTTGAGTTCATTTAAGCTAGCCAGCCTGCTGCTCAAAGACTTCCAAATTGCCTGGGAGCTGCTGCTGACCATACGCTGGTAGAGCAAAAGCAGAAACATCATGGTCTGGTTTTGTTCTTGCCGGGCCAGGTTGTAAAACTCGCTTACATATTCACTGACCGCCTCATAAAGCTGCAGCTCAATCCCATCCTCGGCTTTATCGCGGCTAATTTTGCACAGGGAAGTAATACGCTGTTTGAAAATCCGCTGACCTTGAAAGTCCACCACTGCGCGTTTATTGTTGCGTACGGTTATGGCTTTTACGTTTTCGGGATTGAGATCACAGCCGCGGTAAAAACGATGGGGATCAATCAAGCTTAACAAATACCGAAAGCGAATAGAATCCCCCTGGTGAGGTGTAGCTGAAAGCAGCAGAAAGCAGGGAGCCGTTTCGGCCAAAGCCTTCCCTGCTTTAAAACGAGCAGTTTCCTCGCCACTCATGTCTTTGGTCAATTTATGGGCTTCATCAAATATCACCAGATCAAAGCCTGCTTGCGCAGCTGCTTCGCTGACATGTTCATTATGCCAGCCGCGTCTGCGCAAGGCTGTTTCCTGGATCTCCTGATTCATCTTCTTGGGTTTGATAAAATCGAGTGAGGTAATAATGCGATCCTTTAATCTCCATATGTTGGTGCTCTGCCCATGTAGTTGCTTTAATGTCTGCACCGTTTCCCGGTCGTATATCGCAAAATCTTCGTCGAACTTCTGTCGCAGCTCTTCCTGCCACTGCAAACAAAGACCTGAAGGAGCCACGATGAGGACCCTTGTCACCATCCCCCGAGCCTTTAATTCCTCATACACCAGAGCCGCTTCTATGGTTTTGCCCAGTCCCACCTCATCCGCGATAAGAACCCGAGGTGAAGGCTGATCCAGCACATATTTCACTGCTAAAAGCTGATGCGGCAGGGGAAGGATCTTAAAATTGGCAGCTGTCTGCAGTCCATCGCCGGTATATGAGGCCTGCAGCTGCTGGTTGAAAAGGCGCAGTAGAACGCGGCGCGCTGGCGAGAATTGCTTCTGGCGGACCATATCCGCAGGAGACTGGACCACCTGCAATTCACTTGCTGGAAAGCTAATTGTCTCCCCGCTGCCAGCAAAAAAGACCTCTACATAGTCATTCTGAAACAGCATCTGCTGTCCGACAATCACCCCAAGGCCTTTTTCAGCCGCTGCCTGGCAGCGAACCTGGTCGCCGATCTTCATCTACATGTCCTCTCCCGTTTTGAAGCGGGCAAATTCCACAAAATCGTTAATCTGTGAATCATTTTCGATAATCTTGGGATCGAGGCGCTTGGCTACATCGATGATGTCTTGATAGCGTTTTTCCTGATAAGCCTGGGTAAACCCAAGGACAATGGCCTCTTTACGGACTCCTTTTATCTTCTTGGTACTGTTTCGAGCAGCAGTTATTACTTGATCAAAGCTGCGCAGGAGATCACGCTGCCGCTGCGCTTCGATCTTATCTTCTTCCTCACGGTTCCGGGGTCGACGGTAGCTGCCGTTTTCCATTATAAAGTTCTGATCCAATAGTTCCCGCAGTTCAGGAATCTCATCCTCGACTCCGCTGATGATCTTGCGGGAGGCAGTATAGATGTCACTGTAGGTCTGAGCCGTTTCTAAAAATTGATACAACCATACCAACAGCGATTTCTCATCCGTAACAAACAGAATCTGTTCTCCACTCTTTATCTCCCTAATCTTGTCCAAACCCTGAGCCTTCTTCCATTCTTCGTAGCCCAATACCTGGTCATCATTAAACCAAAAGCCGTCAATTAACTTGAAATGATCTCTGAGCATGGCGTAAAACTGCCGGGCGTTCATGCGTATCTCATAACCGCGTTGGATATAATGGGCCAGCATTTTAGAGTAGAGCATCTGTTCAGTACGTTCGATATTGATTTCAACAGGTAAGTGATCCAAATGTTCCAGAACAAAATCCACTTCTAATCCTTCTCCAGCTAATCGCAGAAAATGCTCTTCAAAATCTTTTTTGGGTTTATATGCACTTATTATTAGATCATTCTTAACGGTACCTGCATATGTTAATTGTTTAGTCGTACCTTTTACTTTATCCAGGATAGCTACCTGAGCTACAATGAAACCTGCTCTGGTTAATGAGTCTTGAATAGCATTCCAAACTGAAGCCTTTGAATTATGAAAGACAACTGTAATCCAACGATTAGGCTTTAGTATTCTATAGCATTCGCGGAAACACATAATCATTAACGTCTTGTATTCGAACAAACCTTTACCCTGAGTATTATTTATGATGGCTTCCTGTCCATTGTTAGTGCAAACTTTCAACCAAGCTTCCCAAATAAAGTTTAGCTCCGAATACATCAAATTGTCTCCAAAAGGAGGGTCCGTAAAAATATAATCTATTGTATCTGTAGCTATAGCATTTAATGTAGTTGATGATTGAAGTGATATACATGTTCTGTTTTCCCAATCCAATTCTAATTTAGCGATTGCCCCCATTTTTTCTCTGGCAATATCAATTAAATTTATTTCCACTTGAAATGAGGAAATATAAAGTGTTCCGGAAAGAGGCCCTACATGTCTATTATGAGTGGGCATATATCGATTCATCTTGTGTGATCTCGAATAAAGTGAAGTAAAAAATAACTTCAAATAGTTCCTTCTTCTATTGCACTCAACTTTGGTGCATCTTTCATATATTGCAGATAAAACCCATAAATTCCTCTTTGTATAAAAATGATGTATATGCGTAATACCGAAATGGATTCCCGCTCTCCACGTATCTCCCCATCTTTCTCCAATATTCATCATTGGATTAGTTGGAAACCAATGCGGAATAGATGATTTTTCTATGCGTTTTATTATTTCTAAATCATATTGGTCAGGTTTTTTTTCATAGCGTTTTTTTCCCACAGTATAACTAATAAGGGCTGGCACTTGTTTTGTCTGAGTGACCTCTTTCCCAATAATGTTGTCGAAAAATATTACTTTCGCCCGCTCGGATTGTTTTTTATTTATTTCAGCATGGCAATGTGGACAAGTGTAAAAATCCTCTACCTTACCTGCGGACTTGTCTACCGATATGTCCCATAATACATATTCATTTCCGCAATATGGGCAGAGATAAATATCCGACCAGACTGTATAGTTAATCTTGCCTTTGGTTTTGCTATCTGTATGTAAAGTCTCGTACATCCACCCGCACTCCGCTTCTACCTCGGCCATGATCCGTTTAGCATCCTTCTCAAATTCTTTGGTATCGATCCGTGTATTATAGTTATAAGCTATGAATGAAGCCGCCGGTGATAAGTCGCAAAGAATCGCTCGTCTCCCCATAATTTGGGCCGCTACCCCAGTCATACCAGTTCCGCAGAAGCCATCAAAAACAATATCTCCCGGTTCTGTATAGTGATCGATAAATGGGATAATTGCTTTATGGGGAACTTTCGTATGGTAAGAATGCGCCATATAGATCGGATCATTCTTACCTTCGCTCACATCCGCCACAAATGGCGCCCGTTTATATTTATCCTTTTTCGCATCATAGGGCTTGCCATAACGCCTGATAAAATCATTAATATAAGGATTTGGGCAGGCTGTATAATAAGGCGGGTCCGATAGGGCTAAGATATCCGCATCCTTACCTATAGGAAATCCTTCATTATTTCTCACTGAATCCAATAGGTCAGCTAATGGACGGCAGGACTCCGCAAACTCATCCTTCGCTTGTGGCTTTTTAGCTTCTTTTTCAAATGCCAATTCTGACTGCTTGGCCATCTTTTATTCACCATCCGTTTCTGCTTGCTTAATTCTTATCTTTTCTAAATCCTTACCTGCTACCAGCATCTGCTTAAAGTCATTCAGATTCCTCTCCAGGCTATAGTAATCCAGGACCTGGGACTCCTTGAACAGGTGCTCCATAAGCTTCTTCGGGTTCAACTCAATAATCTCCAGTTCATCAAAGAGATGATTCAGCGCTTTCACCAGATTGGCCGTAATCACTTCAGGGAGAGTCCCGTTTTTCAATATATAGCTGATCTCCTGCTTTTCATCCGCCTGGAGGTACTGGATATTGTCCTTATAGTTGCTCACCTCGTTGAGAATGGTGCTCTCCCAATCCTTCCAGGACGCCGCAATGCGCTCTTCGATGGTATTCAGCCGCTGGTATAAATCCACTCTGAAATTGGTTGGGAAATGACAGCGTGGGCACATGGCCTCACTTTCCAATATTTCCAGTCTAAAATCATCACAGCGCAGGTTGCCGGCATTTATAATCCCGTTTTCCACATTGGCAAACAAGCGCTTGTCAAGAATCCTAACGTTTTTTAACAGTACGAGGTTTTTATATTTTTGATCAGCAGTAATCGTTTGCAGGCGGCTCCAATCAACCTTGGAACCAACGCAGCGTTCGTGTTCTTTATAATAAGCCGCCTGATATTTTTTGCGCACCTGCTGGAGTTTCCCCAAGAGGGGTTGACGTCCAGCTGGATCAAGTAGCTTTTCGGCATCAGCTAAAATCGCTAGAGCATCGGCAAGCATCTCTTCCAGACCGTCCACCTGAATGAATCCAGGATAATCGTGGAGAACCTGCTTCACTTTTAACCCATACTCCAATTCAGTTTTTATCTGGTTGAAATACATCTCATACAGGTTTACTAGCTTCTGAAGCAGTTGGGCAACTTCAGCAATGGTCTGAATTTGTTCCTTGGGATAGACGATCTTTTTCAGATCAGCCGGGGTTTTGACTCCATCAAAGTCATTCAATGGCAAGCTGCTTAGAATATCGTGCTTAACTTTTAGCCCATTGACATCCACTACATCCCAGTGCTGCATGGAGATGTTCGCCAGTCGGGCCTGCACCCAATCGCATTGCTCTTTTATCTCCAGGTAACGAGTACGAAAATCCTGGATTGCTTCGCCCCGTTTATTGTTTTTTCGTAGTTTAGCTGCCTGGTCAGGCGCTATTCCGATGGCAATGAAAATTTCAATCAGCGGCTGGGGGTTTATTTCACTTTCAATGAACAGGTATTTTATATTGCCAAAGGCATCCAAACCACTGGCAAACACCTCAGCGACTTCCGAAGAACTGATCGTCTTACCTCCAGCAGCTTTTAAGGCAATTTCCCCATTATAGGTAAGCACCACCAGAACAAAGACACTCATTAATCGATCATAGCCATAGGGGGCTTGTTCTAATTTGCTGACAAGCTTTTCTACATCCAGATTTTTGCCGTTTTGTTCCCGCGCATCCTGAAGAATATTTTGTACGACCTCCGATTGTCCAGTATTTAGCTGCCCGCTTTGGTCCACTAGATCAAGTGCGCTTAAAATAGCCTTGCTGCCTCCGAAGAGGGATTGGACCCCATTACGATTAATAAGATCCCTGATCGCACTGGAAAACTCCCCTTCTATATTATCCCGGCTAATTAACTGCGGGAAACGAGGATGTTTAGAATAAGTAGCCTCAAAATATGGTTGCAGCAAAGCCGGTTTCAATTCAGAAAATAACTCGTCGAAATTCCTAAACTCTCTGGATATCAGGCTTTTAACGGATTTTTTCTCCTTGCCGATTTCTATCATGCCCGTCTCCAAATAGGAGCCAATCAAAGCGGCAATAAATTCTTTGCGTAAAATGACTGATCTTTTTTCCATAATACTGACCTGATATTTTTCCGCAATAAGTAGATATACTGCTGCCAGTTTTTTTAGCAATGCCTGAGCTTCTTCACTCAAGGAACCGCTAAAGATGATAATGTTGGGAGCAGCTTTGTATCGATTTTTAGAACAGAATGGGGAGACAAAAATCAGTTGATAATTTCCGTTCTCGGCAACTATTTGGCCCTTGCCAGTTTCATAGATAAACAAACCATTCCGAAATGAGCGTCGTGTGGTCCACGTACAGGTATCAAGGTATCCTCCTGTAGGCAATTCCTTTCCCAGCATGAGCTGGTCTCTTAGAATAGAGATGATTCTCTCATCTTGAATAGCATCTGGCAGATTGTCGCTTCTTCTTTCAATGACCTGATCGTAATCAATCTGAACTGTAAGGTCCAGATAATAATATCCGTCTTTGGTCACACTGATAAACTGTCCATCCGTTACTTTGCGCAAACGGGTCAGAACCAGCCCTATTTCATCGCTAGCTTCCATCATTTTATTGCCGGGCAGTACCAGAAGCGTATTGGCCAATTCCTCCAGGGTAGCTCCATTATTATGGGTCTTGCCGAAAAGATTAAGCACCGCCAGAGCTTTGACGATTTGCCGTGCTTCTGACTGATTACGGGTATCAAGTAAATCAACTTTGCTGTCTAAAGTCTGTACTGCATTGATGACCGGTGATACTGTTTCCAAATTT
>Ga0123334_1006266_pt1 | contig 11057 bp, 6 predicted proteins | sample BiotimSIPDNA_FD_89706 | JGI IMG/M metagenome (GOLD analysis project Ga0123334, IMG submission 89706) | Anaerobic biogas reactor microbial communites from Washington, USA - Biogas_R1 time_0 SIP DNA | ecosystem: Engineered > Bioreactor > Anaerobic > Unclassified | place: Washington, USA | collected... | reverse complement strand
CGGACGGGGTCGGACGGGTCGGACGGGTCGGACGGGTCGGACGGGTCGGACAGGTCGGACGGCATCCTGGTGGGGTTAAGCATGTTTAGGCGCCTACGGCGCAAAGTGTACCTTCTGAACATCCCAAGCGTGGAGGTTTTTATTTTTCCGGGAGGTTGATGTTGACTTTTTTCAGTGAGCGTCCGACTCGGATGCCTGTCATTTCCGGGAGTTGGATGTGCTTGAAGAAGGTTCGGGCGGGGATTTCGTCGCGGTAAAGCTGCTGACGATTGATGACCTGCCAGTCGTTGTTTTCGGTTCTGGTTCGTTCGACCCATACGACGTCAATGCTATGGATGCATCCCTTGAGGACTTCGCCGCTTTCAGCGAGGGCTGTTCCGAGTCGCATTTGCTGCATCAGGACGCCTGATTGGACATCGGCGATTTCGATTCTTTCGATTTGCTTGTTGTCGAAGAATCCTTCCCATCCACCGATTCGGTCTGTTCTGAGTCCGAGGCTTTTCCTGATTTCCTCCTGGTATTTGGCTATGGTTTCCTTGTCCGGTTCCGCTTCTTGTTCGTATTCGTGATGCAGTGAGATTCCTTCATGGATTGTCATGGTTGAATCATCGACGACAATGATATCATAGTAGTCTGGCGGGAGCTTGTCGAATCTTGCGATTTGCCCGTCATTGGCGAGCTTGGCGAGTCTCGGCTTGTAGTTTTCCCTTTGTTCTTCCGTTGTTCCGTCCCTGTCCTTCCGCATTTTCCTGTATTTTTGTCCATAGGCGATGACGAGTCGCTTTGGTCCTTTTGTATTGAAATGGATTTCCAGCGCTCCTGGTGCGTTGCTGACCTTGTCAAGGTTGGCATAGAGGTAGGTTCCAACCGGTACGACGCTGCCTCCGGCAAGTAGGGTCATGCATGAAGCGACGATGCAAGCAAGAGCGATTTTAACATAGCGCATAATAAGTCTCCTAGTGTTGATGATTGATTAGGAGCCGTTAAAAAATTAAGTTTACATTTCCAGTTTCTTTTGGCCGATTTTCTCCCGTCCTGTCAGTCGCATATGCGCATACGTTCTTTCCAGTACAGGGGAAAAACAGCTCAAAACAATTCCGGAACTGTTGCCTTAATTTTTGAACGACTCCTCACCATCGTTTTGTTGAAGCTTCTTCTGCGGCGGGATGGTTTGGATATTCAACAGCGATTTTCTTGTAAAGTTCCTTTGCCTTTTCCTTGTTTCCTGCCTGTTCGTAGATTTTCGCCTTTTCGAATTCCACGTCTGGCAGGTTTGGGAGCAGTGGGTCTGCGAGGATGGCGCCGTCGAGTTCGCCGAGTGCTCCATCGAGCCAGCCGCGCTTTCGGAAGTACTTTGCCCTGGTGAGGCTGAAGCTTCCGTTCCCACGGTCCATCGGCGCTTCGATAGCCCATTGGGAGAGCTTTTCGTGTGCTTCGATGATTCGTCCTGCGTTCAAGGCCAGGAGCGCTTCCTGCTGAAGGGATTTTCCTCTCACGGCGGCTTCGCGTTGTGTTTCGCCTAGCCGTTTCCCTTCGAGGAGTTCGGTAAAATATCCTGCCGCCTCCTTGATATTTCCTGATTGGAGTGCGATGTCCATGTTGAAGTTGGCGAGTGTCTTGGAGCCTTTTTTCAGCGTGCGTCCATGCTGTCTCAGCCATTTTTCTGCCAATTGGTAATCCCGTAAGCAGAACACTGCGAATTCAATTGCCTCTCCCAGGTATGCGATTCTCGTTTCCTTGTTTCCGGCTCCCCTGAGCAGCCTGTCAAAAGCTTCTTCTGCGAGCTTGGGTTCGGAGACCGATGCGCTTCTGGCAAGGCAGATCAGGGCTTCGTCCCTGAGTTCGTTCGTGGTACGCTTGGTTGCGAGGATCGCTTTTGCAACGGGGATTTGCGAAGGATGGCAGTCTTTCCTGGCGAAGTACCTGAGTTGCAAGGCAAGCGCTTTGACGTCGTCGACATCCTTGACGCCTTGGTTGATCAGCAGTCCGCCGTAATACTCGTAGTCCTTTTGGTTGTTGATGTTAAGTGTCTTGGCGGGTGCCGCCGCCGGGAAGCTGATCTGTCCTCGCGCTGTCGCCCGCTTGATAGCCACCCTGACGGACAACGTATCAAGTCCGCAGACGACACGGTTGATTTTTGCGCCCTTGAGGACGACTCCGTCGCCGAAGGTCCAATCCGCTTCCTGCTCGCTGTACGTGCCGCATTCGATTTCGTTAAGGAAGTCGTTGCCAAGCGCCATATAGGATGCGTGCTTATACCAGAATGCGGGGACAGGCGAGGTTTTGCCCTTGCCTTCGACGAGGGTCAAGCTGGTTTTCCCCGATAGGATGAATTCGGCGCCTTCGAAGAATGAGGTCTTGACGACCTTGTTTCCTTGTACATGGGCTTGTCCCAAGGCAACGGCAAAATCCTTTTCGAAGTTGGCGGCGACGAGCTTGATTTCATGGATGCCAGGCTGGAAGTCGACTTCCTTCCGGTTTTCGCCCCTGAGGGAGTTCCAGACTGAGTTGACTCCGTTTCTTTCAATGATTGGTTTCCCATTTACGAAAAGGTATCCGCAGTCGTCGGTTGCGATAAAGAGCCAGACTTTTCGGGGTTGCTTGCTGTGGTGCAGGCCGGTGTAGTTCATCGCGAAGCGTTCCCTTGAGTCGGCGAGGTTTGAGACCTCGGAGATTTTGGTGACGGGGATTTTCGCGATTGACTTTGATTTCTTGAGCAGCTGTTCCAGTTCCGTCCAGTTCTTGGCTTCTCCTTCCGGGAGTGTTCTGACTTCGCAGATCAGTGGCTGGAGCATGTTTGCGGAGGGCGCTGCTGACTTTGAGCCGAAGTATGCGTAGATTCGCTTTGAGTCTTTTGTTGGTTCCGCGATGACTATCGCCTGGTTGTTGAGTCCTGCTCCGATGGACATTCTCGGCAGTTGCTTGCCCCGGTCGTCAAAGCAGAATACGTCGTCTCCTTCGTCGCTTCCGAGACCTGAGGTTGGTACTTGGAGCAGCACGCCGGCCTTTGGGTGGTTGCCCGGCATTTGGATTTCAAACACGGCGCGATAGGGAGACGTTGCGTGGTGCCACATGGCGCGTTGTTGGGCGAATGTGGTTGCGACGAGTGCGAAGCATAAGGCTAAGAGTTGTTTCCAAGGCATTGTGCGTACCTGACGAATCGTTATTTTTCGGATGGGACGACGATACCGCGCATGATGATGTTCTGGCAGAACAGGAAGATGAGGAACGTCGGGATCGCCGCGACGACGAGCGATGCGTACATCACCGCCTGTCCGCTTTGCTGTTGGAGTTCATACAGCCAGACCATCAGCGTCCACATGTCTCTATCCTGGCAGACGACGAATGCGAACATGAAGTTCGAGTAGGCTGCGGTAAATGCGTTCAGCGCGATCACTGCGAGGATCGGCTTTGAGAGTCCCATGGTGATTTGCCAGAACAGGACCCATTCGTTGGCTCCGTCAAGCTGGGCGCTTTCATAGAGTTCCTGCGGTAGCGAATCGAAGAATCCCTTGAGCAGGAATATCGAGTATCCGTTTGCCATTCCTGGTAGGATCAGCGCATAGAAGGTATTGAGCAGGTTGAATTGGCGCAGCATGATGAAGCTTGGGATTGCCGTGACCATCGGCGGAAATGCCATCGTGCACATCAGGAAGAGCAGGATCTTGTAGGAGGAGGGCATCCTGTAACGGCTCATCGCATAGGCGGCGAGCGGGTTGACCAAGAGCGCTGTGACGATCGCCAGGAAGCAGTACCAGACCGTATTGACGATTCCCCTGCCGTGGAAGAGCATGTATTCGGCGACTGCCCTGTAGTTTCTCGTGACGAACTCCCATCTCAGGGAGTTGATATTGTCGTTGAAGTAGGACATATGAAGGTCACGCTGGGGCATTCTGATGTCCTTGATGTCCGACCAATCTGTACCCAGCGCCGCGTTTGCCTTGGCAATGTCGCCGTGTTTGTTGACCAGCCAGTCCTGGAAAATGAATTCGACGCTGTACATTTCCAGGCTTTCTCTGGGCGCTGCGAAGAACTTTTGCGTAATTGGATCCTTGTATCCAGTCAGGAAAGCGTCCCAGTCCGATGCCACCAGGCCTGAATTGGGGACGTTTTCGTCCAATGGCAGTTCGTCGAAGGATGCGTAGGAAGTCTTGAATCTCGCATTGAAGTCCGCGATGGTTTTGAATTGCCCTTCTGCGCGTTGGCGTGCTTCGTCAATGCTTCCCACGAAGACGGGCACGTCTTGGAATGCCTTGTAGTCTTTTCCGTATCGGGCATTGAGCGTCTTGATGTCAACGTACTTCGCCTCGAGCATCGCATGGTACTGCTGCAGGGCAGTGGCGTCAACCCTGACCCACTGGCTGGCAACAGTCGAGCGGACGAATTTTTCCCAGTCGTCCTTTTCGAGTTGAGTAGCGTTATTTGGGTATTTTCTGTGTAGTGTTACTTCGTCCCAGGACTTGTAGTTCGTTTGGTGTTTTTCGTTATACGCTTCGAGTTCTGTCGTGTATTGTGTCTTGAGGAATTGCTTTTTGAAGAACCCCTGCGGCGAGAAGTAGTATCTGAGTCCGAGAGGCTGTTCTTCGAGGAATTCGTATAGGAATTTTGTGAATGGTGTATCTTGCGGTTTTTCTCGTCTCATCAGGATGCTTGGGACTTGAATATAGACGCTGTACCATCCTGCGTATTCCATTCCCAGGTTTGCGTTGACGTCGCTGATTTCGGAACCGAATCTTTGCTGGAGCTTTTTCTTGAAGTCGCGCTGGGCCGAGCTGATTGTCTTTGAGAGTTGGGTGTGGAGGTAGCCGCAGGCGAACGCGAACGTCGGGATTTCCTGTTCTTCCAGGAAAAGTTCCCATTCATCCGCAAGCTTTTGGTTATGCGATCCTATGCACTGGAGTTTGTCAAAGGAGGTTTCGTCGAGGTCGTAGGTCACGTTGAGGTCTTGCAGCCGTTCGTTGAAGAGTCCTTCCAGGTGTTTTCGGCACATCCATTCGTCGTCGTAGAGGAATCTTGGGATTGCGTCGAAGTACTTGATATCCATTGCGCTCTTTGTGCTTCCGGAAAGCATGAGCAGGAACGGATAGACCATGGTCGCTCCTCCTACGATCAGGAATGCGTACATTCCCAAGAAAAGGAACTTGACCTTCCAGGATTTTCTGCCGATGGTTGAGATGATAGCCATATTCGATGATTTCCTAGTGTATGGTGCGCCGTGCGTGTTGTGGTTACTTCTTGGCTCCAGTCGCCTTGAATTCGAGTTTCGAGAGGATTTGGAGTTGGTAGACGGTGAAGCCGATCAGCATGAATCCGAGGATCCACGCCATTGCCGTGGCGGGGCCGAATTTCAAGTACAGGTATGCCTTGTAGAAGATATGCAACTCGGCGACCTCGGTCTTGTTTGCGCCGCCTGTCATGGCAAGGATGTATGCCGAACTGGCCCAGGAACCAATGAAGACGCCGACGAATTGGATGATCAGCAAGGGCCTGAGCATGGGGATGACGACGAAGAGGATCTTGTCGAAGAACGTTGCCCCGTCAATATCTGCGGCCTCGTAGAAGTCGTCGGCAATGCCCTTGAGCGCCGCGAGGTAGATGAGGCATCCCGGTCCCATTCCTGCCCAGACCATTGGGAGGACGCAGCAGACCATTGCGGTTCTTGGGTCGTCCAGCCATCGGTATGGGTTTTTCATGCAGTGGAACGTTCTTAGTGCAAGCCTGAGGGGGTAGTACCAGTCGTCGGTGAACAGGCTGAGACCGATGGCGAAGCCCCCGATAAGCAGGAGCAGCGAGAGGCATACAACTGCCGATGGAAATTGTTGTCGTTTGAAGGATACGAATGTTGTAATGAGGAGAATGATTATTGCGATTGCCACGCTGCAGTAGAATCCGACATTCCACCAGTACAGCATGCTGTCCGGCTTGTCCAGTTCGCTTGTTTTTAGGATAGGCCATGCGAAGTTCGAGAAGAAGCAGAACAGCAATATTCCTGCGATGAGGCATCCTACGCTGTAGGAGTAGTTTTCGTGGAGGAAGAGTCGTTTTGCGAAGAAGAACATGATGAAGAAGAAGAGCAATGCGACTCCGAGGTAGACGATTGCCGGCAGTCTGAGCATGATCGCGTTGAGGACGCCGAATTCCGTGTTTTCGTAGAAGGATCTCCAGAGGTAGATGACGACGAGTCCTGTGATGACTGCCGGCAGGTAGAATACGGTTCTGAAGAAGATTCTGCCCTTTGGGATTTCCTGCAGGAGGACTGCGAGGATGACTGGCGGCATGAATGTCAGCATGATGACCAGGAAGCAGTACCTCATGGAGTTCCAAACGGATTGCCACCATTCTGCGTCCCAGAGGACGTTGCCGAAGTTGTCGAGCCAGACCCAGGTCGATCCTCCCATGATCTTGTAGTCCTGGAGCGCCATCACGGAGCCCATCAGCAGCGGGACGTATCTCCAGACGAGGATCGATAGGATTGCGGGCAGCAGGATGATATAAGCGGTTGCGTACTTTCTAAATCCCCATTTGACTTGCTCGACGCCGATGATCTTGGGTGGCGTGAAGGCGCGGATGATTTTTTTGAACACGAGCGTGAACACGATGACGATTGCGATCATCAAGATGGCCGCCGCGATCCTTCTGACCAGCAGTTCCTTTGGCGAGAGGATTCCGAGCATTTTCTCGTTGGCGTCCTTGACCCCTTCCTCCAGGAGGCTCTTGAGGATTTTGTGCCTTAGCTCCTTTTGCTCAGGGGTTGCATTTTCCATTTCCGTTGCATCGCAGAGCGGCAAGGCGCCCTTCATGGCCAGCTGGTCTGCCGCTTCCATCGGCTTTGTCATCTGGAAATAGACGAGCTGGCAATTGCTTCCGTAGGGCTCTGGCTTTCCGGTGTCAATGGCGATTTCAAAGGTTTTTTCCCATCCGGGCGGTGCGAGCCTGATCAGGTCGTCGTAGCCAAACATCCTGAGGTACATCGGGTTGACGAATCGCCCCAAGCCTCCCTCGACCATGATCTTGGTGTAGATTCTGACGCCTTCCTTGGATTCGCAGAATTTGATGTATTCCCAGGCCGCGTCCCTTACGACCGGGTTGTCGCATCCGGCGAAGATTCCTTGCATCCTGGAGTTGAGTTCGCCTCCCCGATGGCGGACTCCGTTCTTGTCAGGATATCCCCATGGTACCGCGACCATTCCGACCACGTCTGGGTCGATGGTGGCGAAGAGGCGTGCGTCGATGTACGCGGGGTAGAATCCGATTTGCCCCAGTTCCCACTTTTGTCCCGAGTCTGTTTCCTTGGTAGCGTATCCGTACCTGTCTTTTCCGTCTGCGGGATCGACCCAGTGTTCCGTCGTCAATCTGATGTAGAAATCGAGCGCTGTCGCCGCCTCGTCGGAATCGAACGTAGCGGACCATTCGTCTTTTTCTGCATCGTATTCCATTGCCTCTCCGCCTGCAGACCAGAGGAACGTGACCCAGTACCAGCTTTCCGCCTTTCCCTTTCCGAGCCTGATTCCGTAGATTCCTTCCGCCGGCTTGGTCAGTTTCTTGCAAGCGTCGAAGAGGTCTTCCCAAGTCCAGTCGTATGTTGGCTCAGGCACATTGTATTTTGCGAGGAGGTCTTTTCTGTACAGGAACACCTTTCCCAGCAGTCCTCCTGTAGGCATTGCCCAGACATGGGTTCCGCCTGGGCCTTTTCGTTGGACGACCGGCATGACCTTCTCGTGGTAGATGAAGGCCCGTTCCTCCTCGGTCATCCCGGCGTAGTATCCGTCTTCCTCCTTGTCCAGCGGGTATAGGAATCCTTCCTGGATGTAGGTATCGGACTGCCTGAAGTTGACGTACATGATGTCAGGCGCGACTCCGCCTGCGATCGCCATCAGCGGTCCCGAATCCATGCTGGTTCCCTCGATGGTGATTCCGCTGGTGCGTTCAAGTTCGACCGCCACGTTGCTCCAGTCGTAGTCCCCGTATTTGCCTGGGTCGGTCTCGTACTTCTTCCTGTATTTTTCCTGTACGATTTTCGGGTATGCCTGGATGAATGCCTTGACGACGGCGCATTGCGCCCTGGTATTGGTATCCGTATAGGACGGGTCAGGCAGGCTCCAGCATGTGACCTTGACGATGGTCTTCTTGGACGTGCCCCCTTGGCTGTCAATGATTTCCCGCTCTTCGACTTCGCCACCATGTACCCAGGCGACTACGGCTACCAAAACAAGGAACACAATCCGCTTCAACATAGATCTACCGCCTCAATTGATTATCCTTGACCAAAAACATGGACAAGTTTTTGCACAGATATCAGAAACAATCGCACATAAGGGAAAGATGCGTGAGTTCCAAGCGCAAAGCCAGAATTCACGCAACCTTGAAATAATAATATCTTAAAGAGTTTTTGCAACTTTCGCCATGTACAAAGAACTACAAGTTCGCATTGGGCAGGAACGCCCCGCTGTCCAGCAGGCGCTTCTGGAGGATTTTGACGTCAATGCCCCGGGTGGTTGTATTCTTGTCGATCGCCTCTGCCGCCGCGAGTCCTGCGGCTTGTCCTGTGATGTAGCATCCTGGCATGACCCTGAGGGAACCCTGGACTTTCCTGTCCGTGCTGACACATCTGCCTGCGACGAGGACATTGTCGAGTCCCTTCGGCGTCAGACATCTGTATGGTATTCCGTAGCTTTCGCCTTTTCCGTACCTTCCGACCTTGAAGAATTCCTTTTCGAAGGCGGCGTATTTGACCGGGTCCGGTTTTGAAGGATGGATATCGACCGGATATGCGTAGCGTCCGATTTCGTCATCGAATATCGCCCTTGCGATGAAGTCGTCCATGTCGAGGATGTAGTCTCCGATGATTCTCCTGCTTTCCCTGATTCCCATCAGCGCGCCCGATTGGACCAGGACGACGTTTTCGTATCCGGGGATGTATTTCTTGTAGAAGTTTTCGAATTCGTGGAGGTGGGCCCTTGCGTAAACCAGGTGTTCTGTCAGCGATTTCTCGTCCGTCGAATCGACTCCGAAGGCATGTCCGATATTGCCTCCTGCGATATGCTTTCCGATTCTGAACATTCCCGGATGGTGCGGGTCGTTGACAGTGAAGACGTCGCCTTTTTCAAAGGATTCGAGCAATTTTTCGCGAACGTTGGTTTGGCTTTCGTGGAATTTGTCAAAATCGATATCTGCCCAGACGGAGCAGAGCGTGCCCGGCATCATTTCGCCTGTATCGGGTTCGCCCTTTTCGTATGGCGCTCCCGCCCATGTGGCGATATCGCCGTCACCGGTTCCGTCAATGACCATTTTGGCGCCGATTGCGAAGAACCCGCTTTTTGCTTGGCAGATGATCTGCTTGACGTTGGGTCCTTCCTTGACGATATCGACGACGTTTGTCATCAGCGAGATCGTCGCGCCTGATTCTACAAGCAGCCTGTCGTAGAGTTTTTTCAGCAATTCTGCCGGGATGCTTGCTTTTCCTCCCGGGTGGTTGGGTCCCTTCAGGTCGTTGAGCTTGTCGTAGATTTCCTTTCCGATTCCGCCGGCGAGGAAGTTGATTCCGTCGCCGAATTGCATGAACACGGGGATCAATCCGCTGGTGCCCATGCCTCCGAAACAGGCGCCCGCCTCGGCGATGAAGACCGATTTCCCAGCCCGTGCGGCAACCAACGCCGCCGAAATGCCGGCAGGTCCGCCACCGGCGACAAATACATCTACGTTGTCACGTACGGGAATCTCACGACTGTAGCTGATGACTTCCATTGGCTGACTCCTAAATGATGATGATCTCTTCTTCTGGCAATAAACAAATGAATAAGGACAATATATACCGAAAAGAGAAAGACGCAGGTGGAAGAATGGCAAAAAACATCATAAGAGATGAAAAGTTGATTGCTGTGGAAAAGCCAAATTAGTTGCCAGAACTGCAAGCAAAGAGTATATTACTTATTATGACAACACTTGACAATTCGTGACAATTTTTAAAAATAGGATTTGATGATAATGGGTTCCCGGAAGATATTCGATATACATACCCATGTTTGGCCTGACAAGATTGCGTCTGACGTCTTGAAGCATCTCCAGGCGAAGTCCTGCAATTTGCCGGTCTATTCAGACGGGACGGCAGGATGCCTGCGCAGGCTGGCGTTGAAGGCAGGGTACAGCGGCTGGATGAACTGCCCTGTGGTGACACGTCCCGACCAGGCGCATTCGCTGAACAAAAAGGCGGCGCTGGTCAACACATGGCCGAGCTTGTCGATGGGCGGGATTCATCCCGAGGATCCTGATCTTGTCGGCGAGTTGCAGCACATCATGGATTTGGGGTTGCACGGGATCAAGATGCATCCTGAGTACCAGGAGTTCAATCCGCTGGAGGTGCGCGTCGAACCGATTTGGTCCTTTTGCGAATCCAATGATTTTCCTGTGATCATCCACGCCGGCAACGATGTCGGGTTCCAGCCTCCCTTCCATTCCCGTCCCCGTGATTTTGCGGAATTGATTCGCCGGCATCCTGGTTTGACTTTGATTTGCGCCCATTGCGGGGGCTGGCTTGTCTGGGATGAGGTCGAATGTGACCTTTCCGGTCATCCCGTGTACTTCGACACGTCCTTCTCGGCGATGTATATGCGTGACGATCCTGGGCGGTTCGCAAGGATCATTCGCAACCATGGGATCGATCGAGTGATTTATGGAACGGATTCGCCATGGCAATCGCTGGAAAGCGGAATCGCGGATATCGAAGAGTTGCCCTTCGACGAGGCAGACAAGGACAAGATCTTCTGGGACAATGCAAACAAAATCTTCGGGCTGGAAGAACTGATAGCCTAAAAAAAGCAGTTGACGCAGGACAACAGTTTTTATTCCGTACTCAAATAGGTATGGGAAAATGGCTTGCTAATCGGCTGAAGTCATCAGGAATCATCCGGATTACCTAATGGGTTGTGAATCCGGAAGATTGACGATGTTTGTCAATGATTGTGCATGATTCTTGCTTGAAATTTTCCAAAAAAACGCGATTTTTTAGTGGTGCAAATAAGGCTTTAGCCCACCCAACCGTAAGGGGGCCTCCGCCCCTG